>RRYU01003738.1_pt1 | contig 35234 bp, 26 predicted proteins | sample 2162651 | NCBI WGS metagenome assembly RRYU01 (sample SAMN10267283, study PRJNA491782) | microbial mat metagenome | isolation source: biomat in the production well | place: Japan: Minami-Kanto gas field, natural gas well KTG3 | collected 2017-06 | reverse complement strand
CCCTCACCGGCACCGGTACCACTGGCGGCAAAAGCGGTGGAAGAAAAGGTCAATAAGGCAATCAGGGTATTACGTAATGTGGTTTTCATGGCGTCCTCCTATGACGATGCTGATGATCAGCATGTGTTTGTATTGACCTGCTATAAAGCGAAGAGCGTGCCAACCTCATAAAAAAATCCAGAGTCATGCCATAACAACTTGATAGTATTGAGTAAATATATTTTATGTCAGAACGATCACGATTAGAAAGAAGACTGGAGATAGATAGACAAAATATACAGTTGAGACCCTTCAGCTGCACTGCTAAAGCCGCCCGTAAAGGCTAACTAACTGATATAACAACCAATTATAACTGTATAAATTTTTCAGATGGGTTTTCAGTGCACAGATATTTTATTTATGCCAAAGGGAGGGGACGAAAAGCACCAGGACAGTAAAGAGTTCCAGACGACCCAACAGCATACAGAGGATCAGTACGGTTTTGCCAAAAGGGACGATATGAGCGTAATTCTCCACCGGTCCAACAGTACCGAAGCCGGGGCCGACGACCCCGAGGGTAGCGATGACCGAGCCTGCCGCCGAAAGAATATCGAGACCCGTCGCCGCCATCAACAGGGTGGCAATAAAGAAAGCCCCCATCCAGACAGCAAAAAACCCGAGAATCGAGTGCATGACATCACGATCAACCGGCTTGGTCCCGAGTTTGACCAAGCGTACCGCACGCGGGTGGATCAGGCGATAAATCTGCACCTGGGCATGTTTGAACAGCAGCAGCAGGCGGGCAACCTTGATACCACCGGCAGTTGAACCGGCACAGCCTCCGACCACCATGGCAAAGAACAACAGCAACTGCGAGGCCGCCGGCCACTGGACATAGTCAGCAGTACCAAAGCCGGTGGTGCTGATGATGGAGATCACCTGAAAAACACTGTAGCGTAAGTTGTCAACGATGGAGGTATAAACCGCCCCGTGATTGAACCACATGACCAGCAGGACAATGCCAACCACCAACACCAGAAAAATCCGCAGCTCTTCGTTACGGTAAAAGTCGCGCAAACGTCCACGCAAAGCCAGGTAGTACAGGGAGAAGTTGATCGCCGCCAGAAACATAAACAGGGAAATAACCCAATCGATATAGGCACTGTTGTAGCCTCCGACCGAGGCATTACGTGGTGAAAAACCACCAGTCGCCAGGGTGGTGAAGGCATGACAGAGAGAATCAAAGAAATTCATGCCACCGCACATCAACAGGATGATCAGCACAACCGTCAGCAGGACGTAGATCCCCCACAGCAGCTTGGCAGTATCCTGGATACGTGGCTTGAGTCGATCCGCTGTCGGCCCCGGCATCTCGGCTTTGAACAACTGCATACCGCCAACCCCCATCAGTGGCAGAATAGCCAGAGACAGCACGATAAACCCCATACCACCCAGCCATTGGGTCAAGGCACGCCAGAGCAGCAGACTTTCGGGTATTATTTCAATGTCGGTTAGAATAGTGGCACCAGTGGTGGTAAAGCCGCTCATGGTTTCAAAAACAGCGTCAAGAGGGGTGCTGATTGCTCCGGAAAACAGGTAAGGCAGGGCACCAAACAAGGCAAAGGTGCTCCACCCCAGGGTAACAATGGCAAACCCTTCGCGCAGGGACATCTCCTTACTGCTGCGACAGGTGAAATACAGAGCAGCACCAATGCCACCACAGACCAGTGCCGCAACAACGAAGGCCGACCAGGCACCATCCGCGTAATAGTAGGAAAATGGCAGGGGCAGCAGCAGGGCAGCGGCAAGAAACAACAGCAGGCCACCCAGCAGGCGAAAGGTCAGGATCAGATTCATCTCAGCTGAAAAACCTTTCCACCTTGGAAACAGCGTCCGGCAAGGCAAAGACAATGACCCGGTCCCCCTTTTTGAGGACACTGGTGCCGGCGGGTATTTCGTAATGCTGGCCGCGAATAATCATGCCGATGATCGCCCCGCGGGGGAAATGCAATTCGGTCAGGGGTTTTTCAAACAGGCCGCTGCTGTGGCTGATATCAATCTCAAGAACCTCGGCATTGTTGCCTTCGAGGGCAACCATGGAAAGAATATCGCCGCGCCGAACAAATTTGAGGATTGCACCGGCAGCAGCCAGGCGCGGTGAAATGCAGGCATCAATGCCAAGGTCGGACGCCAGGGCGATCAGTTCAGGCTGGCTCACCAGGGCCAGGGTCCGCCGTACCTGATGCTGACGTGCGAGCAGGCAGGTGAGAATATTGGTTTGATCGTTATCGGTAACGGCAATAAACACCCCGGCATCCTCAAGCCCTTCGTCAAGCAAGGTTTGGACATCCAGCCCCTCAGCATGAATGACAACCGCTTTATCAAGCTGTTCTGCCAGTTTATTGCAACGCATTTCGTTGCGTTCAATCAGTTTGGTATAGAAATGTTCCCGTTCGAGGTTTTTTGTTACCTGCAGCCCAACTCGTCCCCCACCTAAAACAAAAGCGCGACGCGAGGTTTTGTGCTTGTCTGAGGCAGATTGCAGCAGGTAGTTCAAGGCCGGCAATTCTTTTGTCAGAGCAAAAATATAGATACGGTCCCCGGCCTGGATACTGTCATCACCGCGGGGGATGATGGTGATGTCCCCTCGAGTAATGGCGGCAATAACAAAACGATACATGCCGCGCAAATCTCCCAGTTCGGCCATGGTGAGGTTGCATAAAGGGCTGTTGTCGTCGATCCGGTAGCCTTGAAAGAGAATAGCACCATTGGCAAATTCAACGACGTCGAAGGCTTTGGAGTTACAGGCAAGCGTTGACAACTCCTCGGCAACCGCATTTTCCGGATTGATGAGCAGGTCAATGCCGAGCTTTTCTTTTGAGAGAATAGCTTTGTGGTGAGTAAATTCGATGTTTCTGGTTCTGGCAATAAGAGTCTTGGCATGATATTCCCGCGCCAGCAGGCAGGCGAGGATATTAACTTCATCGGTATTGGTGACCGCTATAAAAATGTCGGCGTTTTTGATGCCGGCTTCTTCGAGGACTTCTGCGCTGGCACCGTTGCCGACAACACCCAGCACATTGAGCCGATCCTGCGCCCGATCAACAGCGTCCTGATCATGATCGACGAGGGTGACCTCATGTCCTTCACGGGAGAAACGTTCGCACAAAAAATAACCGACCTGGCCACTGCCAACGATGAGAATTTTCACTTAAGACTCCTGAAATTTCATCCCGAACCCAGCCATCGATAATGGGCGAAGTGGCACAAGATGTCATTCTTCAGGGCAAAACACCGGGAGAACACCGGCGTTGGCTGGTACTGCCGCCTGCCCTTTCAAATGCCTACGAGGTTAGCTGACGGGCTCGGACTTGAAAGTGTCCTGTTTCCTCACGGCTAGAAAGTCGGCAGGAAACTTCGCCCCGAAAAGTGGGTCCCCCGCACCTGTTTGCTGGCAACAGGCTTCGGCTGCATGGGTGGATTTTGCTCCTGTCGTTACAGTGTTGTCAAGAGGGATGATCGGTGTACAACGGCCAAAAAGAAACGCCCACGTATATGGTATCTGTGGGCGTTTCGTGCTCTGTGGAGGGTGATTTTTTACTGGAAAGCCCCGCCCGGATCGTGTTGCGGGGCTTTGAGCTCTTTATCATTGTGGATTTTCCGGAAACCCGGGATGCATGGGCACAGGGTCCTGTTCCTTTGTGATTCTGACTTTATGGTTTGGCACTACCGATTTTGCACTTCACTGATCAAGGCGCCGTAGCCCTCCTCCTCCATATCCTCGATGGGAATGAATTTGAGCGCCGCGGAGTTCATGCAATAACGCAGGCCGGTCGGCGCCGGGCCATCGGTGAATACGTGCCCCAAATGAGAATCTGCGTAGCGGCTGCGGATTTCGGTGCGAACCGAAAAAAAACTTCTATCCTCATGTTCCACCACCCACTCCGGGTTGATTGGCCTGGTAAAGCTGGGCCAGCCGGTGCCGGAGTCATATTTGTCGCGCGATGAGAATAAGGGTTCGCCGGACACAACATCTACATAGATACCCGGCTGCTTCTCATCATGATACGCGTTCTTGAAGGGAGGCTCAGTACCATCTTTCTGGGTGACGTTGTACTGCTCCGGGGTCAGCCGCGCCTTGAGCACGCTGTCTTCCGGCTTTTCGAAGGTAGCGGGGTTAAATTCCCCCATCCGGTTTGGCTGTCCGTTCGCTTCGCCGTGCTCCATCTGCCCGGAGCCGTTACCGTTTTCCGGACGGTAGCGGGAGTAATCTACCTCCTGATCTTCCCCCCAGATCTTTTCGATGAACTGGTAGCGTCCCGAGTTGAAGGTGTAGAACTTGTAGCGCAACGGATTCTTCTTATAGTAATCCTGGTGGTACTCCTCGGCATCGTAAAACGCCTTGAAAGGGACGATTTCGATCACGACTGGAGCGTCATAGCGGCCGGACGCCTCCAATGCCTTCACCGAGGCTTCCGCAGTGACTTTCTGCTCCTGGTCATGGTAGAAAATCGCCGGACGATATTGCTTGCCACGGTCGACATACTGGCCTTCTGCATCCGTTGGGTTGGCAGTCCGCCAGAGGGCCTGGAGCAGCCCTTCGTAGGTGATCAGCTGTGGATCATAATAGACCTGTACGGCTTCGGTGTGGCCGGTCTGGCCACCGGCAACCTGCTGGTAGCTCGGATCCATCTCATCACCGCCGCTGTAGCCGGATACTGCCGCTACGACACCGGGCACTTTTTCAAAAGCTTCTTCCACGCACCAGAAACAGCCACCAGCGAGGGTGGCAATTGCCAGATCCGGGTCCTCCGGGGCATATTTCGAATTCATACTGCTTGAAGCGTTCAGCTGGAATCCCGCCAGCGCAATAACAAGCGTTGTGGACATCAGTAACAGATACCGTTTCATAATCTTAACCTCCTGCTCTGTGAATGTTGTAATCACTATGCATGATATTCATCACAGCCAGTTCTCCAGTTGGTAACATTTTTATAACAACGGCTCAGCCGGGAGCGTAAACCGGTAAGCGGATACAGAAGGATGCGCCTCCGGAATCACAATTTTCAACCCGGATATCACCGTCCTGAAGCGCCATAATCCGGCGGGCAATCGCCAGCCCGAGCCCGGCATGGCCTGTACCGGAAAACTCACCCCGATAAAAAGGCTCAAAGATATGTGGCAGGTCCTGTTCTGAAATACCCGGCCCGGAGTCGCGTACACAAACCTCCGGCACTCCGTTGTCCTGGCCAACGACCACTTCAATACGACCACCAGCAGGGCTGTATGCAATGGCATTGCCGATCAGGTTATCCAGTACCCGCTCAGTCATGGCAAGGTCCGCGTAAGCAGTGGGCAAATCCGGATCTCCGCTCACGGAAAGCTCCAGTTGACGATCCCGCGCGGCCTGGCCGTGTTTTTGAACCACATCGTGTACCAGTTCCGCGAGGGGGAACGGCTCTGAAACAGGCTGTTTCTCCCGTGCTTCAAGTGCGGCAAGCTCGAACAGTTCATCAACCAGGCGGCTTAATCGTCGTCCTTCCTTAAGAGCGATATCAAGAAAACGATCCTGTTCTTGTGGACTAAGACGATCACGTCTTAATTTCAGGCTTTCAATATAGCCCTGCATCGAGGCCAGCGGGGTGCGCAGATCGTGCGACACCTGAGCGACCAGCTGACGGCGTTGAGCATCCTTTTCTGTCAGCTGGTCGATCTGGGAGGCAATCCGGCGCGCCATATCGTCAAAGGTAACACCCAGGTAATCGATCTCGTCACGCACCATGGGGCGCTTATCACGCCAGGCCGTGGGAGGTTTCCGGCTCATGTCGCTACTCTCAAAAGTTTCCACCAGTCGGGTCAGATCTGTCAGGCGACGGGTCAGCATGCGAAAAATCGCCAGCCCCGCGACCAGCGCCACCGCCAGGCTGATCAGCAATGCCCAGCCACTGAGGGCCAGCACCTGGCCACCCCGTGCCATGGTTTCTGCGGCATCATATTCCTCACCCCGCAGCACCACATAAAGATAGCCATCCGGATCCTCTACCGATGGCACCTGGGTCACGGAAAACACCTTCTGTCGCTCATGGCTGCGGGGATCGTCGCCCAGTACCGGGTACCGGTTCATGTCGTCCAGCAGGCGGCGGATCGGTTCCAGAGAGACCTGTTTGCGTTTGATTTTTGTCGGATCAGCTGAATAGGAAATGATGGCTCCGTCCAGATCCAGCAGATAAATTTCAATACTGGGGTTGATGGTCATGTACAGTGCGAACAACTCTTCCAGGGCACTATGGTCAAGTCGCCCCTCGCTGATCAGGTTCCGGTCCGACACCAGGTTCTTTGCCAGGTCCCGGTGCAGCTCCTGATTTACTGACGCACTGTATTCATGCAACGAATAGATGCTGATGACGGTATAAAGCAGACCAACGGCGAGTAACAACAAAAACAGCCCCAGGGCCAGCCGGGTGTAGAGTGTTTTCAGCATAATTTATTCCCGAAAGCGATAGCCCACCCCCCAGACGGTCTGGATAAACTCCGGTCGGGCCGGATCCGTTTCGATTTTTCCCCGCAAGCGATTGATGTGGGTATTGACGGTATGCTCATAGCCTTCGTGGTTGTAACCCCAGACCGTATCCAGCAGTTGGGCGCGGCTGAACACTCGGCCCGGATGGCCGGCAAAATGCCAGAGCAGGTCAAATTCCCGTGCAGTGAGCGCCACTTCCTGTTCCCCGACAAACACCCGGCGGCGCACTGGATCAATCCGCATTCCAGCAACCGTCAACTCATCACTGCCGGCGGCTACAGCCGGCGTCGACGACAGGGCATCCACCCGCCGGAACAGGGCCTTCACCCGCGCGGAGAGCTCGGCCAAACTGAAAGGTTTCGTCAGGTAATCATCCGCTCCCATTTCAAGGCCCAAAACCCGGTCCAGTTCCGTACCTTTAGCTGTCAGCATCAGTACCGGAACATAGCCTGATCCTGCGCGGATCTCCCGGCAAACGGCCAATCCATCCATTCCGGGTAACATGAGATCGAGAATCACCAGGTCGATATCCCCTTCACGAAAACGCTTAAGCCCCGTATCACCCCGTTCACAAAGAACGGGGTTCATGCCAAGCTCGGCCACATGGATGCGCACAAGCTCACCAATCTCCGGATTGTCCTCAATAATCAGTACGTTTCGAGTCATAGCTTCCCGGCTCTGGTGTCATTTCATGGGGTCAGATTTATCCATCTTGCCATCCATCATTTTCATATCGTCCTGCTTTTTCATATCGTCCTGCTTTTTCATATCGTTCATATCGTCTGTCTTCATAACACGATGATCCATTGACTCCTTCATGTTGTCCTTCATCATGTCTTCTTTGGGCTTCATGTCGGCCGCCTGGCTGAGACTGAGCATCAGTCCGAACAGAAACATTGTAGCGATTGTGGTGAATTTTTTCATAGTGATCTCTCCTTAAGGGCTTAAACCTGCCGAAATGGCAGGCGATGAATGCATCATCGCCCTGCGAGATCACAGGAACATCACCTAGTGTTAAACAGTGTATCGCAAAAAGATCACAAATGTGTCACAGCAGGAAGGGATTGTTTTAGCGGAAAGTCCGCCATCCAGCTCACCCATGACAACCGGTGGATAAAAAAACGTCAAACGATTTATCGCCAACGTAGCCTCCCTGCCAGAATTTGGAGCTGCTTATGGAAAAGGGCAGATAGAGTTCAAAAAACCTGTAGCAACACAATTAAATCAACAACAATAATGAAAAATAAAAAAATACTGGTAGAATATATGTTTAGCTTGATTTGCGATGCCTCACTATGAATGAAATGCTTATTGGTTTTTCCGATCCTGTACGGCCGTCCGGGCCGTTGTTGTCAATTAGAAACCATTTAATTTCCGTTTACAAGGAGGAAAAATGAAGACGAGGGTATTAGGTTTGCTGTTGGCCATCTGTTTCGTTGCTGCTCCCCTATTCACAGTCTGTGCTTCTTCGGCGCCGGTAAAAGTTGGTTTTGTTTATATTATGTCGGGGCCCCTTTCGGCCTATGGTCAGTTTGCCAAACAGGGTGCTGAGCTTGCAGTACAGGAAATCAACGCTGCCGGCGGAATCAATGGCCGTCAGGTTCAGGCAGTATTTGAAGATTCTACCGGTAAAGCTGACGTTGCTTTACGGGCGCTTAGAAAACTAGTTTACAACGACAAGGTCGACATCCTTATCGGGCTCGATTCCAGCGGTGTTGCCGATACCGTTGTGCCCTCAATTCAGCAGATGCAAGTTCCCCTGATCATTACTCACGCAGCAACGCCAAATGTCACCGGAAAATTCTGCAATAAATATACCTTCAGGATTTCGCTGAATATTAATCAGAATGTTAAAGCGGCCGCGTTGGTGGCAAATGAGAGCGGTGCCAAAAAATGGACAACCGTCGGTCCGGACTACGCGTTCGGTCATCAATCGTGGGAATATTTTGAAAAGTATTTGAAAGAGTTGAACCCCGAAGCTACCTTCCTGCCGAAAAACGATGTCGCTTTCCCACCCTTTAACACGACTGATTTCAATTCATATATCACCAAAGTGATGAATTCAAATCCTGATGGAGTCTTCATCTCCCTGTGGGGGGGGAATCTTATCGATTTTGTGCGTCAGGCTACCAGCATGGGTTTTTTTGATAAAGACTATGAAGTGTTGATGTCTTTGGGAGCTGCAACAGAAGTGTTGACCGCTTTGGGCGACAGAATGCCGGAAGGACTTTGGGTCGGTACCCGGTATTGGTTCCTGGCTAACGACAGCCCGCTCAACAATAATTTTGTTGACAGCTACTTTAAGCAGTTTAATGCCTACCCTTCATATAATGCACACGGGGCCTATAGTGCTGTTTATGCTTATAAGGCAGCAGCAGAGAAAGCCGGTTCAATCGACAAGGAAGAAATTGTAAAAGCATTAGAGGGTTTGGAATTAGAAATTCCCACTGGTAAAATTGTCTTCCGAGCCGGTGATCATCAGGCCATAACAGACGCCCATTGGGGTAAAATTTCTGCTGACCCCGCCTATCCACACCCTATTCTCAACCCGATACGCATCTTTAAGGGTGTTGATATCACCCCACCCGTAGCCGCAACCGGTTGCTCAATGTAGTTGCCTTTCGTCATTTTTGGGGCTGCAGTCAACAGTGGTCGATTGTTGCCTGCAGCCCTGACCGCTATCAATGCCACTGACTTGTCGGAGATAACATGGAAATTTTTCTTCTCAATGCCCTTAATGGACTGAGTTGGGGGATGCTTCTGTTTTTGATAGCGGTCGGATTAACGACCGTTTTCGGTGTCATGGGGATTTTGAATTTTGCGCATGGTTCGCTGTTTATGCTGGGAGCCTACCTGTGCATGCAGTCCATGCAGCTGTTTGATTCTTTCTGGTTCGGATTGCTCATCGGGCCCCCATGCGTTGTTCTGGTTGGAGTTCTGATCGAAAAATTTCTTCTTAAACCTATTTATTCCCGCGACATTCCTTATCAACTGTTGCTGACTTTTGCTGTTCTTCTGATCCTGGATGATGGCGTCAGAATGATCTGGGGGTCAGGTTATTATGTTGTCGAACCGCCACAACTGTTAAGTGGCGTTATCATTCTTTTCGGGCAGAGTTATCCGGTATATCGTTTATTTCTTATTGTCATAGGGCCCCTGGTCGGTCTGGCGTTATGGTCGATGTTTCACTTCACGCGCTGGGGTAGGACCGTAAGAGCCGCATCATTTGACAATATCATGGCCGAAGGGGTCGGTTTGAATGTGCCGATGATTTATACCGGGGTTTTTGCTCTTGGTACCTGGTTGGCGGCGGTTGGCGGAGCCCTGGCTGCACCATTGCAAAGCCTGAATCCTTCCATGGGCGAGAAGGTTATCATTCAGAGTTTCATCGTTGTCGTCGTTGGTGGGATGGGAAGCTTTCCCGGTGCCTTTGTCGGGGCGCTGTTGCTGGGGATGCTGGAGTCGTTCGGGACGGTTTTCGCCGGGCGCATGCAGATGGCTTTGCCTTTCGTTCTGTTAGCGCTGATTTTACTGTTTAAGCCAACCGGTTTGTTTCGCAAGGGGGTATGACGATGTTACCGCAGATCGTTGCAAAGATTGCCGGTCCCGTGCTGTTGATCCTCCTGTTGGTGGCAGCTCCTGTTGTTATTCCTGTTTATTGGGTCATGATTTTGTCTGAAATCTTAATCCTCGGTCTGATGGCGATAAGTTTTAACCTGTTACTTGGTTTTGGTGGGCTCTTATCCTTCGGTCAGGGGGCGTTTTTTGGACTTGGTGCCTACAGTGCCGCCCTGATGCTGCAGGCAGGTTACAGCAATATCTTTATGATTCTGCTCGTCGGGATGCTGGTCGCTCTGATTGTGTCGTCAGTCGTTGGGTATTTTTCTGTCAAGTTGGATGAAATATTCTTTGCGATGATTACCCTTGGCTTCGGTATGTTACTTTTTTCCATTGCTCACAACTGGTTGGCGGTTACCAGAGGAAGTGACGGATTGCCGGTTTTTGTTCTGCCGACGGTGAATTTTTTTGGTACCGAAGTATTATTTTATGATCCGGTATCCATGTATTATCTCATCTTTTTTGTCGTGTTTTTCGGTATTGCGATGCTCTGGCTTGTGGTTCACTCTCCTTTCGGACTGGTGCTTAAAGCAACCCGGGAAAACAAGCAGCGGGTATCCTTTATTGGTGGTAATGTGAGGGTTATCCGGATCGTTGCTTTTGCCATCTCAGGGATTTTTACCGGGCTGGCGGGGGTGATGTTCTGTATATTTAACAGTATGGCAACGCCCGAATTCATGCACTGGAGCTTTTCAGCAAAACCGGTCATCATGGCAGTAATTGGTGGCACCGGGGTTTTCCTCGGCCCCCTGGTCGGTGCGGGGGTTTTCTTTTTTCTGGAACAGATCATCATCAAGTTTACCGAGAACTGGCTGCTGTTTCTCGGCATCATGTTGATTCCCGTCGTTCTTTTCTTTCCTCAGGGCGTTCTTGGTACCCTGAAGGCCAAATTGATCAAGCAGGAGTCACGATGAGCGACACCGTTATATTAACTATCGAAAATCTTGGTCATGATTACGGAAAGTTTAAAGTCATTGAAAACGTCTCCCTGTCGATCAAGAGTGGTGAGTTGTCCGCCCTGATCGGGCCCAACGGAGCGGGAAAGACAACCTTTTACAATGCGATTTCAGGCAAATTCCCCCCAACCCGGGGAAAAGTATACCTTGCCGGCGAAGATATCACTGGTTTGCCCTCTCATCGGGTGATTGACAAAGGAATGAGTCGATCATTTCAGATTACTAATGTCTTTAACAATATGACGGTTAAAGAAAACGTGATTGCTCCGCTTGTGATTCAACAACGCAAGCATTTTCGTATGTTTGGCAACATTTTCAACGATTCCGGCCTGGTTAACCGGGTGATGCAGGTACTGGAGCAAGTAGGGCTCAGCGGCCGCGAAAACGAATTGGTGGCCAATATGGCTTATGGTGACAAGAGGCTGGTTGAAATGGCAATTGTGCTGGTCCGCGACCCTAGGATTGTCCTGCTCGATGAACCGACGGCCGGCATGAATCCGGAAGAAACAGAAAATATGATTACTTTGATCAAACGCCTGGCAGAGGCCTCCGGAACGACATTTTTTATTTCCGAACATGACATGAAGGTTGTTTTTGCCCTTGCGGAAAAAATTTACGTGCTGCACCAGGGATGTTTACTGGCACAGGGAGAACCTGAAACGATTCGTTCCAACGTCGATGTGCAAGAAGCTTATCTCGGGAGAAGAGTCCATGCTTGAGGTTAAAGACATTCACACATATTACGACGACAGTTACATTTTACAGGGAGTGAGTTTGAATGTTAATCCCGGCGAAATTGTTTGTCTGCTCGGACGCAACGGCGCAGGAAAATCGACGACGATCAAAAGTATCATGGGCTACAGCCCGCCGCGCAAAGGCAAAGTAGAATTTTCCGGAAAAGACATCACCGGGCAGGCGGTCTACAAAAATGTCCGCATGGGACTGGGATACGTCCCGGAAGATCGGCGAATTTTTGCCGATTTGACAGTTCAGGAGAATTTTGAGGTTTCCCAGCCCTCTTCAGCTGAAGTGAAATGGGCAATCGATGAGCTGTTTGACATGTTTCCCCTGTTAAGCAAGTTCCGACATCGTAAAGGTGGAGAGCTGAGCGGCGGTGAGCAGCAAATGGTCGCAATTGCCAGAGCTCTGGCAACTCAGCCGAAAATGCTGCTGCTGGACGAACCTTGCGAGGGACTGGCCCCGGTTATTGTTGAGCAGCTTACCGACATTATCATCAGGCTCAAGGACCACTTTCCGATTTTGCTGGCCGAACAGAATTCCCGTTTTGCGTTGGAGATATCCGATCGCGGCTACGTCATCGATAAAGGAATAATCCGCTTTTCCGGCACCAATCAGCAACTGCAGGACAACGAAGAAATCAAAAAACGTTATCTTTCAATTTAGATCTTTTTGACGCGGAAACAGCTACGTGAAGGTTGCTCAGGATAATTCATTATATGAATCAATTTGAAGGTTTTTTCCACACGAGTAACAGCTTGACACGATTCCACAACACTCGTTTTTACAAAAAAATCATCTTATAAATTGTCTTGCATTACTTTGAAAGATTGAACTTGGCGGCTTAGGACGCACAGGAGGCAACTGATTACCGCTCCAAATGGCAAGCTATCCCTGCAATGCCCCTCCTCGTGACAAACGGTAGATCGGAGCCAGCGATTCCGCCCGGATGATTTATGGTGGCACAATGAGGATAAGCGGTAGTGCTGCAGCAAAAAACTCAAGGAGGGTGCTATGGAAACAATCAACTGGAACCCGGCCGCGCTTCTCAAGCTATCAGGAGGTTACTGGGAAACATGTGTCCTTCATGCCGGAGTAAAGCTGGATCTTTTCTCTTATCTGGCTGATGGCTCGTATGCGGTCACAGAACTCTCCAAAAAGCTTGAACTGGATGCCCGCGGCCTAACCATGCTGCTCGATGCGCTGGTTGCTTTGCAGCTACTTGAAAAGCAGGGTGATGGATATTCCGTGCCAGAGAGTGTCTCTGCTTTTCTCGACCGTAAATCGCCTGGTTATCTCGGTCATATCATCATGCATCATCACCACCTGGTTGAAGGATGGAGTCGTCTTGATGAGGCAGTGCGCTCTGGTACTCCGGTACGCCACCGCGTCTCCCACGAACCGACTGATATTGAACGCGAGAGCTTCTTGCTCGGCATGTTCAATTTGGCAATGCTTATTGCGCCGAAGGTAGCATCGCACATCGATTTATCCGGCCGCCGTCGGCTGCTGGATCTCGGTGGCGGGCCGGGGACTTATGCTATTCATTTCTGCCAGAAAAACCCGCAACTCAACGCGACCATTCTCGATCTGCTGACAACACAACCGTTCGCCGAAGCGACCATAATGCGTTTTTCCATGAATGAGCGGATTGATTTTATTGCTGGTGATTTCCATGATGGGCCTTATCCTGATGGCTTTGATGTGGTTTGGCTATCCCATGTCCTACATGGGGAAGGCCCGGAGAGCTGTGCCAGTATGTTGTCCAATGCAGTTGCTGCCCTGGACCCGGGTGGCGTGCTGTTTATCCACGAATTTATCCTCGACGAGGACCGCACCTCGCCGCTCTTCCCGGCATTATTTTCGCTGAACATGCTTCTGGGTACACCAGAAGGAATGTCGTATAGTGAATCGGAAATTGTTGAGTTGCTGCGACAGGAGGGATTATCCGGGATCAAACGTCTCCAGATTGAACTGCCGAACGGGGCCGGCATCATCTGTGGACACAAAGAGGGTTGATATATTCCTAGAGGGCAATCTGCACAGTGACTAATAGTTTGTGACCCGACGAACCCCCTATTGAATCGCGCCGACTGAATTGACCAGGGTAGTTTCAAGGTAAAGAGCTTGCGACCCGGTACAGCCAGGCCGGCTATCCAGTAAGGGGTACCGGATTGATGATCGGAGTTGCCTGGCAAAACGATTTGGTTGCCAGGTGTTTCATAAGCCATTTCCACTCGATGAAATTGGCTGCCGGCCAGAGACCATTGAACAGACACGTATTGTCAGGGAGACGATGTGCAGCGCGAATTCACAAAGAAATCCTTATCGTCTTTCACCACCAGGGGCCTGACCAAGGTTTACGGTGAAGGCCCTGCTGCCGTGCATGCCCTGCGTGGTGTTGATCTGGAAATTCCAGCCGGGCAGATGGTGGTTCTGCTCGGGCCCTCCGGGAGCGGCAAATCGACGCTGTTGAATATCATTGGTGGCCTGGATCGGGGCACCGAAGGGACGGTCTACTTTCAGGACCAGGAGTTGAGCGCCATGAGCGATGTCCAACTCACCCGTTACCGGCGCGAGCATGTCGGCTTTGTCTTTCAATTCTACAATCTGATGCCGAGCCTCACCGCCAGCGAAAATGTCGAACTGGTCACGGAAATTGCCAGCAACCCGCTCGACCCGGTCGAGGCCCTTGGGCTGGTAGGACTGCGCGAACGAGCCGATCACTTTCCTTCCCAACTGTCGGGCGGTGAACAGCAGCGGGTCGCTATCGCCCGAGCGGTTGCCAAACAGCCCACGGTGCTGTTCTGTGACGAGCCGACCGGTGCCCTTGACAGTACCACCGGGCGCAGCGTGCTCAAGGTGCTCAAAGACATCAATGAGCAGCTGGGAGCGACGGTGCTGATCGTCACCCACGCCGCAGCAACTGCCGCCATGGCTGACCGGGTGATTCATTTTGCCGATGGCGCAATCCGCCAGGTGGTTGAAAATCAGACCAAGAGCAATCCGGAGGAGATCGAATGGTGAACCGCCGATGACTCCTTTAAATCGTAAACTACTGCGCGATCTCTGGCGCATCAAGGGGCAGGCTGTCGCCATCGGCACGGTCATTGCCGTCGGTGTGCTGTTGCTGGTGATGCAATCCGGCCTGATCACTTCGTTGGACGAAACCCGGCGGGCCTATTACGAACGCTACCGCTTCGCCGAGGTGTTCGCACCGGCCAACCGCGCTCCCGAACAACTCATCGCCAGCCTTGCGGCCATCCCCGGGGTTGCCGCCGCCGAGGGACGGGTGATTGGTAGCGCCCTGATCGACCTCCCCGGTCACGATCTGCCACTGCAGGCACAAGCCATCTCACTCCCTGATTTTGGTGAACCGCGCCTGAATGAAATCTACCTCACCGAGGGGCGCCGGCTGGAGAGTGACCGTCCTGACGAGATCTTGCTGCTACAGAGTTTCGCCGAAGCACACGGGCTGCGACCTGGTGATCGGCTCGCCGCCACGATGAACGGAGCGCGGCGTAACCTGCGCATCGTCGGCCTGGCAATGGCTCCTGAGTTTCTTTACACCACGGCGCCAGGTGAGCTGATTTCCGATGACTCTCGTTTCGGTGTGTTCTGGATGAGCCGCACGGCACTTGCCGCCGCCTACGATATGGAAGGGGCCTTTAACGAAGCTCTGTTTTCGCTTGGCCGCAACGCCCGATTGCCAACCGTTCTGGATGCCGTGGACCGACTGCTGGAACCCTATGGTGGTCTTGGTGCCTACGGCCGGGAAGATCAGGCCTCCAACCGTTTTATCAGCGAAGAGATCGATGGCCTGCGCGCCACCAGCACTAGTGTGCCGCCGATCTTTCTGGCGGTAGCTGCGTTTCTGCTCTACATCGTTATCTCACGGATAGTCCAGGCGGAACGTGAAGAGATCGGGCTGATGAAGGCTTTCGGCTACAACAGCCTGGAAGTTAGTGTTCACTACTTTAAACTGGTTCTTACCATCGCCATCGGTGGGGCCCTGGCTGGTTGTCTGCTGGGGATTATCAGCGGACGGGCTTTGGTGGATGTCTATCTGCTGTACTTCAAGTTTCCCTTTCTGGTTTTCCAGCTCGATCCTGCGTCTTTTGTGATCGGTTTTCTGGTCAGCGTCGGCTCGGCGTCGGCGGGCGGCCTGCTGGTCCTGCGTCGGGTCTTTGCCCTCACTCCAGCAGCGGCCATGCGACCTCCTGTGCCGCCAGACTACAGCCGAAGCGGGCAAGTCGGTAAGACTTTAATCCGCCTGCTCGATCAGCCCAGCCGCATGGTCCTGCGCCGCCTGACCCGGCAAACGGGGCGCATGGCGGGTGCGCTGATCGGCATCGCCGCCGGTATGGCGCTGTCTGTGGCAATGATCGGCATCATGATGGGCTTTGACCGGATGATCGAGTTGACCTTCAACGTTGTCGATCATAGTGATGTGACCGTCAGCTTTAACGAGGCGGTCTCCGACAAGGCGATCTTCGAACTGCAACGACTGCCCGGGGTGATCGAGGTCGAACCGGTGCGCATTGTGCCGGTCGTTCTGCGCAACGGGTTGCTTAGCCACCGGGGCTCAATCAACGGTCTGGTTGAATCACCGCGCCTGAACCGTGCCGTGGACAATAAACTGGCACCGATCCCGCTGCGCGAAGGGGGGATCGTGCTGGCCCAGGCACTGGCGGATATCCTCGCAGTGAGTCCTGGTGATCTGCTGACGGTTGAGGTGCGCGAAGGGCGGCGGCCGACCCTCTTCATCCCGGTTGCCGGCATTGCCAACACCTTTTTGGGAGCGCCTGCCTATATGCAGCGGGAATCCCTGAACCGTGCCCTGAAAGAGCCGAACCGCCTTTCTGCCGCGCACTTACGTATCGACAGTGCCCACAGCAGGACAATTTACCGTACCCTCAAGGAAATGCCGGCGGTGGCCGGGGTCAGCTTGAAGAGCGATACCCGCGCGGCGTTGCAGAAACAGATGGATACCGGAGCCGGAGCGATGCGCTTCATTATGGCGGCGATTGCCGGGGTGATCACCTTCGGCATTGTTTATAACGCCGCGCGGATTGCATATGCTGAACGGGCGCGGGATCTGGCCAGCCTGCGGGTGATCGGCTTTACCAACGGCGAAGCGGCCTTTGTACTGCTGGGAGAACTGGCGGTCGTTACCCTGCTGGCGTTGCCGGTCGGCGCGCTGCTTGGACACCTTCTGTCCTACGCGATCGCCGCTGGGTTCAGCACTGATCTCTATCAGATTCCCGTTACGGTTTCAGCACAAAGCTATGCCGGTGCGGCTGTCGCGGTCCTTGCTGCAGCAGTGCTCTCGGGCTGGCTGGTGAAGCGCGACATGGATCGAACGGAGCTGGTTTCCGCCCTTAAAACACGGGAGTAGCCGAAATGGCGAAGAAAATATCCAGAAAACTTATTCCCTTAGGAGTGATCCTGCTGCTCGGCGTAGCACTGGCTCTTGCCTTCCGACCCAAACCGCTGACAGTGGATATCGGCGTTGTGGAGCGGGGTTCCATGTTGGTCACAATCGACGAAGAAGGACGTACCCGAGTCCGTGATGCCTATATAGTCTCAACGCCGGTCGCCGGCCAATTGCTCCGGGTCGATGTCGAGCCCGGTGATCAGGTGATCGCTGGCAAGAGCATTGTGGCAGTGATGCTGCCGGCCAGACCGACACCACTTGATGCCCGCAGTCGCGCTCAAGCTGACGCCGAGGTAGCGGCCGCTGAGGCAGCGTTGCGACTGGTTCACGCCAAGCACAGCCAGGCCATTGCTGACCAGGAACTGGCTGAGATAGAACTGAAACGAATCCGGAACCTGCACAACTCCAACCTTGAAAGTCAGGCCGCACTGGACCGAGCGATCCGCCAGGCACTGATCGCCGAAGCCGCGCTCTCCTCAGCTGAAGCGGCAATTACGGAGCGACAGGCGAATCTTGCCCGTGCCCGTGCCCGGCTGATTGAAATTGACGGTCAGACTTCTGTTGATAGTGAGTTGACAAAGGCTATCAATCTCTATGCACCAAGCAATGGTCAGGTGCTTCGGATCATGCAGGAGAGTGAAGCAACGCTGGCCGCCGGAACGGCGGTATTGGAGATAGGGAATATCGATAACGATCTCGAAGTTGTTGTCGACCTCCTGTCTTCCGATGCGGTGCAGGTTACTCCGGGTGACAAGGTGATATTTTCGGCCTGGGGAGGTCAAGAAAACTTAAACGGTGTCGTTACGCGCGTCGATCCCTGGGGTTTCACCAAGGTCTCCGCCCTTGGAGTGGAGGAACAGCGGGTCAATGCCATCCTTCGATTTACCGACCCGCAAGGGCCCCGACGTAAGCTCGGCCACGGCTTTCGCGTTGAAGCTCAAATCATCGTCTGGCAGGAAGACGATGCGTTATTGCTTCCCTCCAGCGCACTCTTTCGTGATGGCAAGCAATGGAGCGTGTTTGTTGTTGATAATGGCATCGCAAGCATCCGGATCGTCGAGATCGGAAAAAATAATGGGTTCTCAGCTCAGGTGCTGAATGGTTTGAAGGCGGGAGAACAAGTTGTTCTTTACCCTGCAGCGGAGCTCACCAATGGGGTAAAAGTCTCTCAGCGTAAGATCGATTGATAACCTGATGGAGATACATATAGGTGAGCTCTTGGCGTTTAGTTAATTCATATTTAACGATGGCCACCCCCGATGGGATGGCCATTATGTAATTGGCGGAGGGGGTGTCCTTCTAATAGGAAGCTTAACATCTGATTTTATTAGTTTTTTATTTGGCATCAATAATGTTACTGTAAATGTTACTGTAAAAAGAAGGTGTGACTCGGTGAAACTATCCTGCACCTTCAAGACACCTTTTCATAAATTATCACTACCTCATCAGAATGTCATCTTCTCTTGCTACATTTTAATACTAGATCTGGGGCTCAGAGAAAGCAAACCACTCGTTATATCTCCCTATGCAAGTAAACGATTTTTCCCATGATGTTATCTGAAACGACATCAACAGACTTAACCTCTTTATCTGTTGCATTTCGATGAGCGCTTATTTGAACATAGTCTTTCTTTGTGCTTGAAAAGTCCAAGTATTTAATATCCAGATCATACTCACAATCGAATAAGTAATACCCCTCACCTTGTATTTTATCTGTTATTTGTACAACTAAAGTATCATTTACTCTGATCTCAGGCTCAAGATTTGATTTCAAATAGCTCATATAAACAATTTTATCACAGCCGCCATGCTTTTTTATGACATCTCTGTTTATAGCAACCCGATCTGAGTATGCCACTCTGCTTGTTGGGATCTCACCTATAAACCTGTCATATGCGACACTGGAAGGCTGACAGCAATTATACCTACCCCGCTGTTCCTCCTCACTGTTGGACTGTCCCGGCACCTCTGGGAGCTCTTGCCTTAACCGCTCCAGTGTATCCTTCAGGTTCTCTCCATTTGACCCAGCTAGAACCTTGGCAATTTTTTCAATATTTTTTTCAGAGATAGCACCTCGTTGCTTCATACCCGTCACACTTGCCGTGGCAACATCCAGTAGCCTGGCCAGGTCTGACTGTGAACTGATAATGCCCTGATGGCGCAAGTACTCCATCGTTGCGTCAAATGCTCGTCCCATAAGCTAGCCTCCTTTTAGATATAGCTAGCAACAACACTACGCAAGGACACTGGTCAAGTCAAGACCAATACTCCTTACGGCCATATAATTCAGTCTTCTATCATTTTTTATTATTTTTTACTTGCTAACGGTCGAATAGTCTGCTAGCTTTGTGCTAGCTAGCACAAAGCTAGCGATATAGCTTGCATTCGCCATCACCGCAGACCAGCAATTAACAGGTAGGGAGAGAAATATGGGAAAAAAATTAGGGCACTTTATTTACGAACCACAGGGAGATAAAAATGAGAGTAGATGATCAAAACATCCAGACCGCTCAGCTTAGTCGTAACCCAGCCTCAGCATCCAGTCATCCCCGAAGCGCAACTTTACAGTTGGCAAGCAGGGCAGCGTCAATGTCCGCTAGAATTGCCGGCAGCACGGCAATGTCCCCATCGTTATTTGAAGAAAGTCAGCCCCAGCTGTTCGATAATGAGGCAACACCGGAAATCCCGGCCTCTATCATCCCAAGCTGGGCCGGAGAATTTGCGGCAGAAGTTGCCCTAAGCTCACAGACGCCGCCGGCCATGGCAGTGATGTTGACTTTGGCAGTTCTTGGGACCTGTGCAGCAAAACGCTATGACGTGCATGTTCACGACGGCTTTACCGAACCGCTGAATCTATGGACGGCTGCTGTAATCCCCCCCGCGGGAGGAAAATCCCATGCATTGTCAGCAATTACAAGTCCCCTGGCGGAGTGGGAACAGCGACAAGAACACCTGATGAGTAAAGATATCCGCCGGGCGCAACACCACGAATCAATTATAACAAAACGCATACAACACCTTCAGAGCCAGGCGGCCAAGTGTGATGACACAAGTCTGGTTAGTCATTGTTTGGACGAGATCCAGAACCTTGAAATCGACATCCAAAACAGACCAGCTCTCCCCAAATTATGGACTGCAGATGTAACGCCTGCGCGACTACAGATGCTCCTTACCGAGAACGGCGAGCGCATGTCAGTTATTTCAGACGAGGGAGGGATCTTTGAGGTTTTGGCAGGCTACGGCGGAGGTGGAAGTTCCAATACAGACGTGTTTCTCAAGTCTCACGCTGGAGGAAGTGTCCGTGTCGACCGCATGGGAAGGGAAGTTAGCTTGCATGCTCCGGCGCTCAGCTTCGGACTGGCTATTCAGCCGGACATTCTCAGGAGAATGAGTGGGAAAAGTCGCCAGCATTTTCGCGGCGATGGGACCCTGGCCCGATTCCTTTATGTTGTCCCTGTATCGAGCGTTGGGAGCCGCGATGTCCGAGCCTATCGGACTATCTCGCCAAGCTCCTTGGCTCGGTACAAAGAAAGTCTTTTTTCCCTGCTATCTATTGCACCGCAAATGGTCAATGGGCGCGAGATACCGAGACATCTGTCATTGTCTCCGCAGGCGCATGAGACCTGGAGCAATTTTGCCCAGGACATCGAGCGGCGCATGGCTGATGGCTGCGATCTTGATCACCTACAAGACTGGGCAGGAAAACTCCCAGGCGCAGTTTTGCGTATAGCGGGAATTTTCCATCTGGTCGAGAGAGGGGTCGCTTCAGATATGACTATCCAGGAGGCAACCATGGAGCGTGCAACTCAACTCGGCACACTCCTTATCCCACATGCCCACACAGCATTTTCAACCATGGGGTCTAACCAGGCCAACACCGATGCAAAAGCCATCTACGAGTGGATCCTCCGTGATCGCTTGCGACAATTCAAGACGGGTGATCTATGGGGACGATTTAAGGGTCGCTTCACTGGAAAATCGAATAGACGCGCCGAAGCACTTGAGGACTTGGTAGCCAGGAAGATTGTCGTAAGCACCTCAGAAAAAACCTTGGGTCGGCCGGCAACTCTCTTCTATGTCAACTCTCACATCTGGCGAACGTTCGATTGCCACTAAGTTCTCTTCAGCTGGAACCAGGGCCTTAATAGAGCCCTGGCTCCAGAAGCACTCTCAGGCCTTTTATACCTTTTATACCTTTTATACCTTTTATACCTTTTATACCTTTTATACCTTTTCTACCTTTTCTACCTTGTGTGCTTGACGAATCGACGCTTGCCGATTGGAGCTGGGACAGCAATTTATAAGCTGCCTGTGCAACAGTGAACCATCGCCTCAGGCCTAGCTCTTCTCGGCTACAGCAGCGATACCATAGCCACCGTATTATCCCACAAGCTTCCAGGCGTTACCGCTATGCACTATCTTCGCCACAACCAAGGATGCTGAAAACAACGGGCTTTTACGAGCTGGGAACGGCATGTGTTGGAAATTACGGGGCAGGAATCTGCGGCCACATGCTTTCCTGTTTCGTATTAAAGCCGTGATAAATTTATACTTAAGCTATCGTCTCCGTCACAGGTCTGACCCCTCACCATTGTCACCCTTGAAAACTCGTCTTCCCATTGAAATTTTAAATCAACATTTAAAATATCAGAGAAGTGGTAACACGATGCCTCTGTAGCACATGGGTCGCCAAAGACATCTTTAATTTCGATAAATGACGATGCCAAAACTTGCAAAGGTAGGCTGTCATCATTATTCATAAATGAAAGCCTATATTGAGATAAAATATCATCATCACTAAATTTCGCGGTTATAAAAACGAGTGAAGGAGCTTTTAGTATAAATATATTTGGATTACATCGAAAAGAATCGGAAAAACAACATATTGTACTATTGTAAATTCTAACATCATTAAAGTTTCTGAATGGATCAATGATTCTAATAAAATCATTTCTTGTAGACTTTATATTTATTCCATCAATCTTTCTTTCTATATTTTCCGGCTTTCTTTCGGGATTTCTATCGAAAAGAAAATTAACATCAAAATTCATGTCTAAAACCTTATATAGTGAAAAACTATCCAGCTTTAAGGGCTATATAATTATAAAGAAGGCTTTCTTTTGTGTTCACCAGTCTGTTGTATAATATATCCATTGGAAGGACCGTACGTTCATTCGGTCCAACGTTGAGCAAACCGTATATGTCACCATGTGTACGCACCCACTTTCCGCCAAGACTCCTTCTAACCAACTCACCATAATACACCCCGTAAAGTTCGGACAGGGCCTCGATATTACTAGGTGAGCTCGAATGAAATCGTTTATCTAGGTGCCCATTTAGCTTGAGGATAGAAGCTGTGGAATAATCCAATTCGGCACAATATTGCTCATTGCTCATTTGGATTACCATGTCGGAAGCCTGGATCAAGGCTGAAAATTCTTCGGATGTTAGTTCTATGAAATTGTTAACATTATTTTCAAGTACTATGTTCGGACTAGAATCAGAGCTTAATTCATGGGCTTGATTTTGGCTGTCAATAAACTCCAGGTAGCTTGAAATATTTTTGCACTTACTAAAAAGGGCTCTGTCAAACCCTTTTCCAGCAAGCATTCCTTTATGGGAGCCTCGGATTCCATATTGATGAAGTATTGACATCGCTACATATCCACCGCCACGCACTGGGGAATCTAATCCAAGAATTCTTTTTTCAATTACCCTGTGACTCCATCTATTAACCAAATAAGCTTCAATGATGTTAAGTTCAATATTGTTCACTTTACACTCCAGTCATGGGTGCAATTCGGTACTTAGCGAAGTCTTTACCAAGTCCTGGAGTCATTTATCACCTTTGTAATAGCAACCCTGAAACCGGACCATGCTTGTCAGTCCTCTATGTATAAAAATTACTGGTAAGCCCTTGGACGCACCTATCATACAGTTTTCACCCCGACAACTTCCATCAACTTGCCGTAATCGGTGACAACGTCATATTTCACGTTTTCAGGGGCGATGTTGCTGTTGATTTCGGAGAAAAATTTACGGGCACATTCGATCTTGGTTTCTTCCAGCGCACGTAGTTGCATTGACGACATGCTGCCCTTGGTTTCTGCTACGAAGTAAACGTGCTTGACCCTTCCCTCGTTGAAGGAGATGGCCCAATCGGGGTTGTAGTCACCCACAGGGGTGGGAATCAAGAAGCCTCTCGGGAGCTTGGCATAGACGACAACTTCGGCGCTGGTATCCAGCTCTTTCACAAATTCACGCTCAATTTTTGAGTCGGTAACAGCGTAGTCGTAAATATGATTGTTCAGCTTATCTCCGGCCCTGGAAAAGTCCTGGATTTTCTGAGCAGCGGTGAAAATATCAACATCAAACCGATCATCGATTTCGTCGTAACGCAGCTTTTCGATAATCACTGTCGCTTTCTGTTCTTTGATCAAGCGGGAGCTTTCAGTTATGAAATGCTCCGGATTTGCCTTGAACTGGGCGAAACGAACCGGTTCCATACCGGTGAGAATGTCAGCAATGGTCTTACGGGTCAACTGGGTGTTCTCAGCCAACTTGCCTAGCAGATCGTATTTCACCAGAGAATGAATTGAGGCATTGTGTGCCTCGGTCAGGGTTGTATTGACAGTAAAACCCTTACCCTCTTTAAGCTGTTCATCCGTCAGCTTGTCTGCGAGGATGCCTGTCGTCGTCGTATATTGCAAAGGGGTTATCTTCAGCTTGTCGGTATTCAGTATGGAAATACACTTCCGAACCAGCTCCGCTGAATCAAACTCAACCCGGTAAACAGCTTTGTGATTGATGCGCTTCCACAGCTCCTGAAATTCCTTCTTGTTGAAATTGTCATTAAGGGGGTTGGTCTTCGGCTTACGATCATTCTCAATACCAGGCAGCTGCGCTTCGCTGAAGACGCTATCTACCAGGGTGAAAATCTGCTGTGCGTGGTGGGCAAGCTCAGGTGGTAGCTCCGCAAGGGCTCCGCTCGTTTTGGCATCGTGGTACTTGTCGATAATCTGACGATTTCTATCTACATACCCGTTTTGAATCAGATAAAACTCTATGTCTTTAGCTTGGTCTGAAGTGATTTCAAGCGGCCCTGCGTCCGTGGTTATGACCTTCCCTGCAAAGTAGGCCTCGTCTGCTTTTCTTGGTCGCGCCGACAGGGAATCACTGATTTCCCGTTGCAGGTTGGCGACAAAATCCTTGTAACTTTCGCTGGCAACAACGGATAGGACGTTAATGTCATGCACCGTTACCGGGTGATCCATCCGATCCCCCTGCTGATTGACACATAAGCGCAACCCCCGTCCAACCTCCTGACGACGAGAGATGGTATTGTCGCTGTGTTTAAGCATACACATGACAAACACGTTGGGGTTGTCCCAGCCTTCACGCAGGGCCGAGTGAGAGAAAATAAAGCGGGTCGGCTCATCAAACCCCAGCAGTTTTTCTTTATCCTTCAGAATCAGATCGTAAGCATCCACATCATCTGACAGTCCGGCTTCTTCACCGCGCTTGATAATTGACGGGTCGGTGAGCTTTTTGGATTTTTTGTCGATGGAAAAATAGCCGTTGTGGGTTTTTCCCACGGCAATGTCTTTCAGATATTTGCGGTAGTCGTCATTATCCAGCGCCAACTCCCCAAGGTACTCATCACGCAGCGCCTGATATTCTTCCTCGAAAATGCGGGCATACTCCCCCTTATCATCTGCCTGATCATAATCACGGTACTTGGCAACCTCATCGATGAAGAATAGGGACAGCACTTTAATCCCCTGCTGAAACAGGACCTTCTCTTTATCAAAATGCGCTTTGATGGTTTCGCGTATTTGAATCCGGCGGATCGTTCCTTCTGTTACGTCGCCAGTAGCGTCGCCGGTGGTCAGCACCACACCGTTGGAGAACTCTACCGTTTCCGCCGTGGCATCAATCTGGGTGATTACCATATCCCGGTACTGATCAAGCTCATTGCTCAACACATACAGGTTCGCACCCTTTTCCAGACGCAGAACTTTGCGTTGGATGTTGCCCGACCTCAGGCGTGTCTCAACTTCGATCCGGGCAGCAGGAGCCTGTTTAGAAATAACGATGGACTCCAGAAATAGATATGCCGTTGTCCCGGCCAGACCCCTGACAGATATTCCACGCACGGCAATCTTCTTCACCAACTTTTGATTGTAGGCATCAAGGGCATCAAGACGATGAATTTTATTATGGGTAGTGCGGTGGGTCGCAGAGTAGCGCAGCAGCATCAAAGGCTTGAATCGGGCCAGAGATTCCAGCGTTGCCTTGCCTTCCATCTTCTGCGGTTCATCAAGAATCAGAATCGGACGGTTGGCAGCAATAACGTCAATAGGTCTGCGGGACTGAAAATCATCCAGTTCTTCATAGATGCGCCGGTTATCCTTGCCTCTTGCGTTGAAAGCCTGGATGTTGATTACCATAATGTTGATACCGGCATCGGAGGAAAAGCTCTCTAGATGATGCAACTGCTTGGAGTTGTAAATGAAGAATCGCGCCTTCTTGTGGTAGGTTTCGGTAAAATGATCGGTGGTGATATTCAGAGATTTGAACACCCCCTCACGGATGGCGATACTGGGCACCACGATGATGAACTTGGACCAACCATATAGTTTGTTCATCTCGAAAATGGTCTTGATGTAGCAGTAAGTCTTGCCGGTGCCGGTTTCCATCTCCACATCAAGATTGATGTCACACGCGGCACTTTTTTTCAGATCTTCTGATATTGGCAGATTCTGCCGCCGCTGCACCGCACGTATGTTGTCCAGTAACTGCGATCCGTTCAGTTGCAGGTGAGAATTCTTGAACCCATCGGCATTGAGCAAGCTGCTCTGAATCTGCCCTACCTTATTAGTTTCTTGTCCTGGGTCGATACGGTATTTGATTCCCGAGGTGTTCACCTGCCCGGCAAAGCAGTCCACAACCGCTTCGACAGCATTGGTCTGGTAGGGCTGGATTTTGAACTTGAGCTTCATCTTTATGGTCCTTAGCCAAAACAGCTAATAGTTTTTATATTGTCAATTTTTGCTTTAAGGTGTTGTGCAAATACTTGTTCACTCACAATTTCACTATCTGAATCTGTAAACTTAACATAATGTTCTTCCGCTTCTTTAATGGTAACGTTAGAAAATTTGTATTTTTTTTGAAGATCTGGCTTTATGAAAACAAATTTTTCTTTTGGCTTTTGAAAGTGAAGTACTATCCAAACATCTTGATCTGGATGACTTTGAGCATATTTCATCTTGTCTGGCCTTACCCAATAATCGTTAGCCCTCCTGGCTTCAGTTCCAGACACCTCAACCAGTAAAACCAAATCCTGTCCAGCCTTTGTCCTCACCTCAATATCTGGCTTTCCCGACTCTTCAGGATGTCCCGATATAAATTCATTGGACTGTGCACCAAACCCAACAACATCTACTACAATTCTCAAATCAAGACTTTTTATAAGGCTTACAACTTTTTCGAGCCTAACCTTTTCTTTCTCCCATGCGAGCTTACCATAGGTATGTTTCCAGTAATGATTTTCGAGCTCTTTGATTTTTTCACATGACACGTCATCACCTATAGATAAATTTAGACCTGGGAATGTTCTTTCTCTTATGCTTTTGCAAAAAACGCCATCGACATAAACCCAATATTTACTACGATCTTTCTTGAATACAATATTTGTAATTTTTGGCATGATCAAATCCATCAGAAGTTGGTAAAGTTTAAATATAAAGAGATTGACAATTCATATCGTTTTAACTTCAGTAGCCGGAGAAATTTGACTAAAAATTTGTGTTGTATTAATTTTTACTGAGTCAGACCTGAAACCATTATCACGAAAAACAATTCGCAGAGGCTTGTGTCGTGCTAAATCATGAACGATTTCTTCGCTTATCTCTTTTTCAAAGCAAGCCACAAGAGAGTCATTATCGACAAAAAATACTTTTTTTCCGAGTATTTGACGCGTCTCTATTGATAGCGAGATGTCGATGCCCCAGTCTAATAAAACTTGAAAAAGAAGATCCTCATCTGTGCGACCGGATTTGATGTTTTCCGAAAAAAACATTAAGTTTTTTTGAATAAGTGAATCGGGTACATAGTAAACATCCTCTATGTTTGATGAATCAATTTTCATAACCCTAAAGCCCACATCTCTTTTCCATCTTTCATGGCTTTCACTGCCTTGAATGGCTATTCCTGCTCGCCTAATTCTTTCTTTTCCAATCTCTGCTATTGTCTTGAATCCGGATTGAAACGCCTCGGAATTTTGATCGCAATGCTCTGAAATTTGGATAAGTATGAATTTTCTGTTACCACCGTCTTCTGCATTAAGCTGCATAACTGCATCTGCAGTTGTCCCTGATCCTGCAAAAAAATCCATAACCAATCCATCAGAAGAGCAGCCTTGATTTAACAGTGATTTTATCAAGCGGGTGGGCTTGGGAAATGTGAAGACTTTGTTTTCAAATAATTTTTTAATTTCCTTTGTTCCCTCGCTATTCATTGCAGTGATAAATGAATTTGAAACTGATGATTTTAGGTCTGCCCCCCAGGTTGAAACTGGAATCAGATCCGATTTTGCTTCGTTTTGAAATCTTTTTAGCAATGGCGATCCATCACCAATCTTTGGAAATATAACGCGTCCTTCTTTAATTTTGCTCTTCATTGTCTCAGGACTATATGGCCAATATCTTCCTTTTGGCGGCCAATATTCATTTCCCGTAGAAGGCTCTACTATAGGGTAATAAGTATTTCCACCTGGTTTTCCTGCGCTTAAATTATCTGCAATCCAAGGACCTCTAATATCATTGTCAGGATTTGAATATCTTTCATATGTTCTTTTTATTCCTGCAAGTTGACCTGGTTCTTTCCCGTAGCACAGCACATATTCGTGGTCCGAGCTTACGTTGTTTACGGCATCCATTGCTCCGCTACGCCGCTTCCATACGAATGTACAGTAATAGTTTATGATGCCAAATATTTCGTCACATATTCTTCTTAAGTTGGCAATTTCAGAGTCATCAATACTGATAAAAATGACCCCATCATCTGCCAGCAAATTTCTTGCAAGCCTGAGCCTCGAATACATCATACTGAGCCAATCAGAGTGAAACCTCCCATTGGCCTCGGTATTTGTCACCAGTCGATTCCCTTCTACGTCCTTCTGATTTGATCTTTTCAGGAACGCCTCAGCATTCTCGGCAAAATCATCCTCATAAATAAAATCATTCCCCGTGTTATAGGGCGGATCGATGTAAATCATCTTGACCTTGCTGAGGTAAGTCTCCTGCAACAATTTCAGCGCCTCCAGGTTATCGCCCTCGATAAACAGGTTCTTAGTGGTATCAAAATCAACACTCTCTTCCCGGCAGGGGCGCAAGGTTTTGGCGATGGGCGCATTGGCGGTGAGCAGGGCTTCACGCTTGCCTGGCCAGTTGAGGTGATAGCGCTCCTGTGGGCCTTCGACGATGGATTCGGACAGTTCCTGCCTCAACTGGTCAAAGTCCACCGCTAGCTTGATCTTGCCCTTGTCGTCTTTGGCTTCTGTCACACAGCCGGGAAACATCTCGCGAATGCGGGCGATGTTGTCCTGGGTCAGATTGGGGGAGTGCATTTTCAACTTGTCCATAGGGTACCTATCCTTTGTGGCTTATACCGTCAGAGATTCGATCTCGTTCTTTATGTTGCGTAACTGCGTGTTCAGTTCGACTTTGCGGTTAAACTGCTTTTCTCTTTGCATCCGGGCTTCTAGGTTCCGACATTCCTTCTGCTTCTGGAGTACGGCATCAATCCGTTCTGCCTGAGCCCTCAGCGATTCCCCTTGGCGTGATGGCAGCGGCATGAGTTGCCGTAACATCTGCTCGTATAACGCTGCTAAATCAAGCGCTACCGGCAGAGCGGTTAGGTCCTGCCCCGGTGATAGCCAATCGGTTGCGTAGTATCCATCGACCACCCATTTTGCCGTATCAGCTTCACTGGGACGCTTATAAGCAGCCATCACCTTGAAACGCTCCTGAAACATTAGGCGGTAAAAAATCGGGAAGGGAATGGCCTTATCGATACAGCGCAGGACAGATTCGTCAAGTCCACCCTCTTTGAGATGAATATCAAAAATTTGGATTTCCGGCACCTTGCTTCTGGCCGGGAGGTTGATGGTTTCCGGTGCCAGTTTATACTGCCAGACAATCTTTTGAACCTGCGAGACAAAGGTATTGCGCACAGCACGGCTGGGGTTGGCGTAGGTGTAGATTTTTTCCTTGGGCAGCACCCGCCCGAAGGCCGCTTTGTCCGGAAACTTGTACCACACCGCCATCAATCAACCTCTTGTACAACGAGGAAATTGATCAACTCAAACTCTTCCAGCCCCTGGATGCTGTTCACCAAAGCGGTTGTTCGGCTGCTGGTGAAGAGACTATCCAGGTCTTTATCTTCCTTCAGGTCGATCATGGAGCGGATCGCTTGATCAAGTAGGTCGGAATACTGGTGCATGTCTTTGCCGTCATGGGTATGACGATTAAATTCCTGACAGGCGTGAAGCAAAGGTTGTTGCTGCCCTTTGCAGGCCGCTCGAATCAGATCAAGTAGTGGCTTAACATCGGTGTGGTTAATGACCACGGAACCGTCCTGAGCGATGTAGATCAGGTAATAAGGGTGCAGGCGATTCTGCTGATTGACGTTGACGCCGTGGTTGCGATTGCGCAAGGCGAAGATCACTCCCGGTGGCAATCCTTTGTCAGGCTGTGCTGGGACAACAGCGTGCATCCCATTAGGCACAGACGCCAGATCGCCATTCTGTTTGACATAGTTCAGCAAATCCATACGGAAGTCGTTTAAGCCAAGGTCGGTGATATTCACGCCGGTTTTGAGATCTTCCATCTCAATAACCTCGTCCTGTAGCCGGCGCAGCTGTTCCTTACGGTAGGAAACGTCCTGAGATTGTGGGGTTAATACATTGTCGTCAGCGGTTGCGGTAACGTCAGCTATCACCATGCGGTTTTCAACCCGCTCTTTTAAGTTGATGTATTCATCCAGGGTGATGTCGGGCCAGTAGTTGACCAGCTGAATCGACTTGTTCTGTGAGCCAATCCGATCGATCCGTCCGAACCTCTGAATAATCCGCACCGGGTTCCAGTGAATGTCGTAGTTGATCAGATAATCACAGTCCTGAAGGTTCTGCCCCTCTGAAATACAGTCGGTACCGATAAGAAGATCAATTTCGGCGGGCTCGTCGGGCAAAATGGCGGCTTTTTCTTTAGAGCGGGGAGAGAACAACGTCAGCAGTGACTGAAAATCATAGCTTTTCTTTAGTGTCGACTTGGGTGTGTCAGAGCCAGTGACTTTGGCAGTATGGAGCTTGCGCTGAGCCAGAAAACTATCGGAAATATGAGTATAGAGATAATTGGCTGTGTCGGCAAAGGCCGTAAAGATAAGCACCTTCTTGTTGCCGGGATTGATGGGCGAGGCCAGCTTACTTTCGATCTGGGTTTTCAAATGCTGCAGTTTGGTATCATCTGATGGGGTGATTTTCTGCATCTCAGCTAGCAGATACTCGATGACCTCCAGATCCCCTTCAAGTTCATATTCCCAACTAGGTAAATCCATGTCTGATAACTTGATTTTGATCTTGCCGCCGATCACAGCGTTATCAATATCCGGCAAATCATCATCGTCAGGGTCAGTGTTTTGAAAGGCGCTTGCAACATCAGTAAAACCAGCATCGGTCCCGGTTTCCTTAAATGCAGCAATGGCTGCCAGGGTGTTGAGGTGGTTGCTCTTCAGCTTCTGCAGGGTCAGGCGGAAAGCTTCAACCGAGCTTTCAAGGCGCTTGAGCAGGTTGATGGTCATCAGTGCTTGCAAGCTCCGTTCACGATCGACCTGACGGAGCTTGCCTTTACCACCACTGACCTCGGTGTCGTAGATTTCTTCATACTTGGGCAAACGGCTTGGCAAGATGTAGCTGACCGGAGCATAGACCGCCAGCTTGAGAATCGATAGCTGCGCAAAAATCTCATTGAAACCGATAACGTCACTGCGATGGGTCAGCTGACAGTGGAATGAGAGGGGCTTGCGGCGCTCGGGAAAGTCCCCAATGTCTGCAGTGTCATAAAAGGTTTCAATATGTTTACGGGAACGGGCAATAGTAACGCTGTCGAGTAGTTCAAAAAAATCAAAGTCGAGGGCATTGAGGATCGCTGTAGCGGTACGCTCTTCGGCAGGCAGGTTCGACCAGGTATTGAAAGCCGCTTGTGCACGGCGGAAGATTTCATCGATACCCTTATGAGTGCGCAGCCTGCTGTTCAGGTTGTCGGCGTCCCCTTCATAGGCTAAAGCAAGCTGGTTGCGCAAATCATTAAAGCGGTTATTAACCGGGGTAGCTGAAAGCATCAGCACCTTGGTTTTGACGCCTTCGCGGATGACCGAGTTCAGCAGCTTCTGGTAGCGGGTTTCTCGGTCTTTGTAGACATCATTATTGCGGAAGTTATGGGACTCATCAATCACCACCAGATCGTAGTTCCCCCAGTTAATCCGATTGAGGGGTATACCGTAAGATTCGCCGCTGGTGCGTTGCAAGTCCGTGTGGCACAGCACATCGTAATTAAAGCGATCCTTGACGAAGATATTGGTTTTCAGGTTGCGGTTGTAGTTAAGCCAGTTATCGGCCAGCTTTTTGGGGCACAAGACCAGAACCGAGCGGTTGCGTAGTTCGTAATATTTGATGACAGCCAGGGCAGTGAAGGTTTTACCGAGGCCGACACTATCCGCCAGAATACAGCCGTTAAAAGTTTCCAGCTTGTTGATGATGCCGGTGGCGGCATCCCGCTGAAAATTGAACAGCTTTTGCCAGATCAGACTATCCTGAAAACCGGTGCGGTCATTGGGCAGAACATCTTCGGATATGTCTTCAAGAAACTCGGTGAAGATGTTGTAAAGCATCTGGAAGTAAATTCGCTCAGGGGTATTTTCCTGGTACACAGACGCAATGTGATCACATAGCCGCGATGTGACATCTTCGAGCTTGTCTGAGTCATTCCAAATCTGATTAAACAGATTCAGGTAGGCGGATGTTGTGACGGGATCATCCATCTTGTTGACAAAATTCGAGACGGCATTGCCCTGCTGGTAGCCCAGATCAACGGCTGTAAAACCGTGCAAGGGCATATAAGCGGCTTTCGGATCACCATCCTGAACACAGGCAAACTGCTGCATGGGGGCCTTGCCCCGGTTGGAGCGAAACACAGCCTTTCGCCGCATCCAATCGGCACACTCTTTTGCTATAGCTCGCTGCGTCAGTTTATTTTTCAGCTGGATTTCAAACTCACTACCGTAAAAACTGCGCTCGCGCTCAGCCTTGGGGATATGGAACTCCCGGCGCTCTTTTCTGATTCTATCGGTGACTTCATCTGGAACAAAGGTGGGCGACGTGAAGATGAACTCAAGAGATTCAACGGATTCCAGCTGCTCTTTAAGGGCTTCAAAAGCGTAGATCGAAAAGCAGGACGCGGCAATTTTCAACTTAGAGCCACGAGCGATGACCGTTTTCAGATCATCCCCAAGCAACGTATTGATATTGTCGATGATGTGCATGCCGGCTTCCCGCTTTAACGTGATGATGCTTTCTTAGTGGCTGATTGAATTTTTACCCACTCAGTACGGATGTAAGTGCGACTGTGAAAATTGAAATAAAAAACCGCCTCACCGATGAAGGGTGAATGGCGGTTATAGATATTGGATTGACGTTCTTGCTGGTCGCATCATGTCCCCCAGTTATAAAAACAGTCCACATACTAAGACATTGATGTTAGATGTGCCAGAAAAAAGCTATGTCATGAGAGCTTAGCTGCCGGCAAACAATCCCATCGTGTCGTATACGCCGGTGATTTGAGATCCTGCTTCATGTACCAGTCTTTCTTCGGGCGCTGCCCACCGAACCAGATCTTTCCAACGCCGGTAGTGTTGATTCTGTCGATAGCGAGCATGAGTCGATCAGAAGTGTCGGTATCGTCGGGTTGACCAAACAGTGGATATTGCATCTGCTGTTCGGGGGTAAAATCCCCCAGCATGACTCCGGCCTTTGCGTAGAGATGCCCATCTTTCCAGATCTGTTCGAGCAGCCTGGTTGCCAGTGCGACCATCTGACGGGCGTCGGAGGTGGCTTGCCCAAACCTGCCGGTGGCGGCATTGCCATAGTAGGGTTCGTTTTTATCAAACGGGCTGGTGCGGATAAAGACAGTGAGGATTTTGGCGCGCTGTTTTTCTTTTCGGAGCTTTTGGGCAGCACGGGCGGCAAACTCGCAAAGGGCCTGGCGGACCTGGTTTTTGTCGGTAATCTTCGCGCCGAACGAACGCGAACAGATGATCTGTTTTTTCGGTGGGGTGATCTCTTCCAGATCCATGCAAGATTCACCGTTCAACTCCATGACGGTACGCGCCATGACCACGGAATATTTCTTGTGGATGAAGCGGGTATCCATCCGCGCCAACTGCCCTGCAGTGGCAATACCGATGCGGGCGAGACTTTCCGTATGACGACGACCTATCCCCCAGACTTCTGATACCGGGGTGATATCGAGCAAACGCTGCTGGCGTAGTGGATCGGATAGATCCACCACGCCGCCAGTCTGTTTGAACTTCTTGGCGGCATAGTTGGCAAGTTTGGACAGGGTTTTGGTGGGGGCAATACCGACACACACGGGCACACCCACGTCCTTGATCACCATCTGTCTGATCTGGCGGCCGTAGCTTTCAAGATTGGAAATGCCGCTTACATCCAGAAAAGCTTCGTCAATGGAATAAATTTCAACCCGTGGGGAAAAGGTTTCCAGGGTCTGCATCACTCTTGTGGAGATGTTGTCATAGAGACTGTAGTTGCTGGAAAAGATGCGGATCTGATGTTCTTTGATCAGGTCCCGGACCTTGAACACCGGTGTCCCCATCTTGATCCCAAGATCCTTGACCTCCTTGCTGCGGGCAATGATACAGCCATCATTATTGGACAGCACCGCCACTGGGACATTTTTTAGATCGGGACGAAACACCCGCTCGCAACTGACATAGAAGTTGTTGCAGTCGACTAGGCCGAAGACTTTATCGGTCATGGTTTGCGCAGGGAATGGATAACGGTAGTGACAACGCCGAAAATTTGCAGCTCCTCCCCTTCCGGAATCACCAGCGGCAGGTATTTCTTGTTCATCGGCATCAGACGGACCGTCGGTTTAAGTTCCAGCCTTTTTACTGTCAACTCGCCACCATATTCGGCAATGACCACATCCCCATGCCGGGCTTCCAGGGAGCGGTCCACCACCAGCACATCGCCGGGAAAAATCCCGGCATCAAGCATCGACTCACCCTCCGCCCGGACAAAGTAGGTTGCAGCGGGCTTGGTGATACACAGCTCGTTCAGATCCAGACTGCCCTCGCAATAGTCGGACGCCGGCGAGGGAAACCCGGCGGGTACACGATCAAGGAACATTGGCATGTTTAGGTTTTCCGGCGGAACCTGATCGGCCCGACCGAGTAGAATGGCTTGCATATTTAGCTCCTGGCGACATTTTACCCCGAAGGGTAACCTGCCCGGGTGACGCAATAAGTCACTTCTGTGCGGTGGATTGATATGGTTTTTTTCTTGCCCCAAATTTCGACTGAAGTAATCTTCCTACCAAGGGGGGCTATACACACCTCTAGAACCCTTCGTGCCAGACCCCTCTCGGCGCGAGGGGTTTTTACTTTATGCAGATCACCAACTACCAGATACTCAATATGCGATCGGTATCATGATGAAAGTATTCATATCAATAGAATTATTGCAAATGATTAGACGGGTTGAGCGCGGATGGAAAACAGAGGATTTTGTGTATCTGGCCGGCAGGTGGAAAATAGGCTTCTCAACTCAGGTGAAAAGTTATATCCCTAAACGATATCGTGTTGATCATGTCGCAGCGTTGCTGGTCGGCCAAGCCTAACGGCCTGGCCG
>RRYU01018602.1_pt1 | contig 35239 bp, 22 predicted proteins | sample 2162651 | NCBI WGS metagenome assembly RRYU01 (sample SAMN10267283, study PRJNA491782) | microbial mat metagenome | isolation source: biomat in the production well | place: Japan: Minami-Kanto gas field, natural gas well KTG3 | collected 2017-06 | reverse complement strand
ACGTTTGATCTCGGTCCGGGCGTGGATACCGTGCTGGATCTCTACTGGGGCGACGAGGAGACGCCGATTCGCACAAACGATGATGCCTATCCGGGCTACGGGTTTGCCAGTTCGCTGCTCTGGACGGCCCCATCCGATGGGGAGGTGCTGATTCGCGTGGGGCCGCGCACGGGGAGACTCGATCCGTGGGTGGAAGACGCAGATGCCGGCCGTTACCGGTTCGCTGTGGCGCTGGCGACCAGCGCACTGGCGCAGCAGGTCATGGATCAGATTGTCGCCGCAGCCAACCTACCCACGGCGACACCGATTCCACAGACTCCCGTGCCACAGACATTAGCCGTTGTGCAACTGGCTGCCACACAACCAATAACTCCGGCGAATCCCGCCCCAGCCCGACCGACCGCTGTTGCAGTGGCTCCCACGGCAATCACCGATGCCCTGCAGGGGCCAGCGCTGGTGATCACGGATACGGTATTACGGCTTGACCCGGATGTCGCCGCAGATGCCATCACGGATCTGCCAGCCCACACCGAGATTCTGCTGCTTGGGCAGGCACGTGGGCTGTGGGTGCGTGCCCAGGTCGACACGAGTGCCATCCCGGGTTGGGTAGCTGTTCAGGATGTGCGTCCGTTGGCCAGCCATGCCGTGCCACGCCAGACGCCTGAACCCGGCACGACGCCACTGCCAGGCATGCTCACCACACCAGCGCCTGATCCGTCTGGCCCCATGCAGCCGACCATTGCGCCCCTGCCGCCGGAGCGGTCGTCGCTGCCCACGCCCATCCAGCGCATCCCAGTGCGAGTCACGGTGCTGGTGGTCGATGGACCCACATCCCAACCCATGGCCGGCATGCGCGTGCAACTTGCCACGATCTTTGGCGACGTACTGGTAGAGGCCGTGACACCGGCGGATGGCCGGTCGCTCACGCTGACCCGCGATGTGCTGCCGGGCACGTACCTGGTTGTGCGCGTGCCGGCGGTGGGGATTGAGCACCCGCTCGATCTCGCCACCACGGATCTCCGGGTCACGCTTCCGGGACGGGTGATCAGCGAATCGGAGGAATCACAATGACGGCTCCATCTCGGAATCGCTCGCTGGCCCAGGCCGATGCGCTCTATGAAGCCGAGATAGATGCGCAGTGGCGCTGCTGGCAACGCTATCTCGAAGCGCAGCAAACCCTGCGCATGGCCCGGGACACCGCAGCTACCCCGCTGGCGTTTGAAGGCGCGGATGACCTGGCTGTCCAGGCCCGGCAGGCCCAGGACGATCTCGATCACCTGCCGACCGCGCAGCGTGTGCTGTTTGATGCCGTGGTGGCCCACTACCGGGCGTGGATCACAGAGCAGCATGACGCGCAGCGGCGTGCGGCAGGTGGTCATGGCCCGGCTCCCGATGGTGATGCGATTGATCACGACGTCCTGGAGACGCTGCTTCGCAGCGCCACCGGCACGGCAGCAGCGGATGGGCGCGGTCTTGTGCCGATGTCCCAGAATGACCAGGGCGAGATTGTCTGGTACAGCGTCGATTCGGCACTGCTGACGAGCATCCCGGTTGATGAGACTTTTACGATGGGGCAGGTGTCTCCCCGTGAGAAAACCACGCGGTTGGTTGGCGCGTTTGCTCTGTTCATCGGAGCCGTGCTGTTTGGTATCGTCTGGTTTGTCTGGATCGTGCCGGGTCGCTCCGGCGACTCCGCAGCCGTGGGACTGACCGATCCGCAGGTCAATGATCAGCCCGTCCTGGTCTGGCCGGTCACGGCCCTGGTATTTTCGGACGGTCGTGATCAAGAGGTGATGCTCCCTGTTCTGGCCAGCGATGCGCTGCCGCCGCATAGAGAGCATGTCGACACACCGGCTGCGATCTGGTCAACGACGGATGTCTGGCCACTGGCACTGTGTCTGGCGGGAGACGGACTGAGTACGGATCGCTCGTCCATGACGCATGTGCGCCTGATTGGATCGGGCGAGACCCCGGATCGCATGTATACGCTGCATGCCACGCCCCCGACGGCTCCCGATCTGCTCCTGACCATGTGTGCGGGCCGCCAGCGGTTCGATCCGCTCTATGGCGTTTTGCAGCGCACCGAGACGCTTGAATCGCTCGTTCCCGGCGACCAGGCTGACCTGGATACGTCCACTACCATCACGTTGGAGTCCATCCAATCCACTGGTCCAGGGGAAGATGCCAGCCTGCCCGATACCCAGCAGCAGGTGGTTGTGACAGTCAGCGGGGCTACTGACCTGGACTGGCCGCGTGCGACAGCCACGCTGCTGGTGGCCGATGGGCAGCGAATCGTGACCCCGGACATCCAGCATGCAGACGGAACGACCGTGTTGCGCTACAGTGTGACGCTCATGACCATGCCCACCGAAGTCGCCTGGCAGATCACCCACCCGCAGACCGGGCGGGTTATGCGCTGGCGCACGACGCTGGCGCCACCGCCAGATCGTGCCTCCATCCTGGCGCAGCATCTTGTCGTGGAGGAGATCGCCGCCGATCCCGTTGCGGTGGGCGAGCCACTCACGCTGCACCTGGTGCTGTCCAATCGGGGACGCCAGCCGCTCATCCTGACGCCGGATGATATCGTCCTGATGCAGGGCGACGGTCGGATCGAGACGCCCCCGGCAGATGCGCTGCGCGAGCCGATTCTGACCGATGGACGGCTCAGCCTCACGTTGCTGGTTCACGTCGATCTGACCCGCCCCCTGACACTCATGCTGGGGGCACAGCGATATCAGATCACCACCGGCGTGGAACGGGGATGAACACCATGCTGTTCGCTCCGTCCAGGCGTTCATATGTGTATTCGTATCGAGACAGTGGGTTCATTACCATTATACAAAGGAGCCATACCCATGGATATCTCAGTCTGTTATGCAGCAGGGCTGGACCTGCTCCTGGCGCATGATCTTGCGTCCGGTCTGGCAGGTGTTGTGGCACAGCAGGATCTTGCATCGATTATCACGAAACTCACCACACAACTCAAAGGGGTGATGATGGGCATCGGGGTGCTAGGCCTGTCGCTGTGGGGCATTGCCCATCTGGCCGCCCCGGCCATTCCGGAGTGGGCGCTCGGGTTGCGCGGCTATTTCCAGAAAGCGATGATTGTTCTCGTTGTCGTCGGGTTTGCCCCGACGCTGGTGTCCTGGCTCTACAATCTGGGCGCATAGGACGCCCCCAGATCAGACAAGACGATGACCGCGTTGCGTGGAACCCGATCCGACGCAGCGCAGCAGGAGGATGTGCGTATGCCGTATGACCAGCTTGAAGAAATCGGAGCCCGTCGCCACGAGAAAGTGGCACTCTATCTCACGTTTGAGAACGCAGTCGGGTTGATTGCCGGGGTCGTGCCAGCGTATGTGCTGCTGGCCCAGAGCGGTGGTGTGCTGCGCATCATCCTGACCGTCCTGGGGGGCATCGCCGGCGTGATCATGACCCTGGATGTCGCCGGGATGCCGATCTATGCTTGCCTGCTCTGGCACATACGGGGCGTCATTCGGATTCGTACCAGACCCACGCTGATCACGCCCGCCGATCTCACCGGAACGCCAGTGCAGGTCGCCACCGGCCATGCCCGTGCGCTGCGCGTCGGCGGGAGCATTCAGTTGGCACAGGGTCCCGCCCTGCCTGGACATGGGCCGGCGCTGCGGCATCCACCGGGTGCGACAGGCCTTCCGCTGGCGGACGATGCGAGCCGTCCTGGGCATGCTCCCAGGCCACTGGCTGACACGACCGCGCTGGCACAGGCAGATCATGGAACTACCCTGGTGACGGCGAACGTCGCTGGTCCGTGCCATGACGAGGTGCCACGATGATTATCTGTGCCCTGGACAGCTTTCCCATCGAACAGATCGACGATCTGCAGGCGCTGGAAGAGCGGCTGGGTGGCTGGTGTGCCGGGTTGACCTACCCGGTGCGCCTGCTGGCGATCTCGTCCTCTTTTGCGATGCGCGGGGCCATCCGGGCGCTGGAGGCGCAGATCGAGCCACTGCGGGCGTGTGAGCAGCGGGTGGTCGCGCTACATGATGCGATCTGGGCCTGGATTGAACAGGATGACAGCGATGCCGACCCCTGGCAGGCGGCCCTGGCACTCGCGGAGGCGGATCGTATCCATCTGGAAACCCTCCTGGGACGGCATGACCCGATCCCCTGGCGTGTCCCGGCGGAGCGGTGGGATCGCGCTGCGGCCAGCGCCGCCTGGCAGCGGGTGGATGCCGCCCTGGAACGTGCGCTCTGGAAACGCCCCTGGATGCAGGAGATGGTGCGGTTCTACCATGAGTTGGAAACCCGCCACCTGCGTTCCGCCACCTATCTGCTGCTGGCCTGGCCGCCGTCCACGGTCAGCCCGGCCTCGGTCGTGGCCACCCTGCGCCATGTGACCAACCGACCGGTCACGCTGCTGGATCATCTGCCTGCCATCCTGCCCTGTGCCTATCGGGAACGCATGACCCGGCTGGAGCCGGAGCATCCCGGCGCGCCGGTCTGGACGGTGCTGCAATCCTACGACATGCGCGGCACATGGGATGCCACCACGCTGCACACGCTGTTGGATATGCCCGTCACCGTGGTACTCGCCATTGACGTGGAGACCCTGCCGCGCAACAAAGCCATGCGGGTGATTGAAACCTCATTTACCGCCGCCCGTCTGGCGTTGAGCAATGCCAGTATCAAGGACTCGCGATCTGAACGTGTCCTGGTGGATGCAGATTATGCCATGCACGCCCTCACCCGCCAGAGCCTGCACTATGTCCAGATCGCCGTGCTGGTCAGTGGCGAGACCGAGGAGGCGCTGGAGACCAATGTGGCCGAGATCATGGGTCGCCTGCCGACGGCGCTGAAACTCACGCGCGTGGCCGGCGTGCAGGGCGAGATCCTGAAATTGTTCAGCCCCACCCCGACACGAGCGATTGCTGCACCGCGCATGACCCGCAACGTGCTCTCCAACGGCGTGGGCTGCATGGCCGGGGTGCTGGGCTATCACCGCGCCAGCGGCACGCAGGGCTTGCTCTGGGGATTGGACGCCGTGCGCCGGGCGGCGCTGTTCTACGACCTGTTTGCCAACAATCAGGCGGCACATAGTGTCATTCTGGGCAAAACCGGCTATGGCAAAACGTATTTTTTGAATGTGATGACGCTGCGGGCCGCCGCGCTGGCGGGCTATCGCATTATTGGCATCGATGCGTTCCGCAACGGCTATCGGATTGCCAACGCCATCGGCGCGGGGGCGGTCTGTCATCCCATCGGGGCGCAGAGTATCGTCAACATCCTCGATGTGGTGTTTGATGAACACACCGAGGGCGGCTGGATCTCCAATCAGGTGCAGCATGTGATCGGGCAACTCGCCCTGCTGCTTGGCACGCCGACGCGCTCGGCGGCAGGCAAAGAACAGTATACGCCGCGCCTGTTCACCAATCCTGAACGGGGGGTGCTGGATCGGGCGCTCACCGCGATCTATGCCACGCTTGACCCGGCTGCGCCGCTCGACGAGATGCCTATTCTCACCGACCTGATTGCCGTGCTCGACGATATTGCCGCTCAGGAAGCGCAGGCGCTGTCCTATGAACTGTGCATGACCCTCTTTGGCGATACCCGCGAGGGAGCGCGGCCCAACGCCACCGGCCAGAGTTTTGTCGGCACAACAACCGTCGACTGGCAATTTGGCGCTGACGTGAGCTATTTTGACTTATCTGAGGTGAGTGAACTGTACCGACCGTTTTACTACGCGCAGCTCATCGGGGCGATCTATCGCTTTATGCGCGACCCGCGCCGGGATGTGCGCCGCAACACGCTGGTGCTGATTGACGAGTTTGGCTATGCCTCGCAGGTGGAAGCAGTGGCGACTCTGGCGGCGACGATCTGCAAAGTGGCGCGGAAGTATGGCATCGGGCTGATGGTGATCGACCAGAACCCCATGACCTTTCTGGACAGTGCCAGTGGCCGGGCCATCCTGGAAAACGCCGTGGCGAAAATCATGTTTCACCTGGACGATCTGCCCGCCCGCCAGATGGGCGAGGCATTGAGCGATCTGACCGATCCACATATTGATGTTCTGAGCCATGCGCAGGTCGGGGAATGCGTGGCTGTCTTTGGCAATGACGTGTATGTCATGCACGTCGAGAGTTCGCCCCGGGAACAACGCGTGTTGATGGGATCGTAGTGAGAATCAGGAGACGACGATGCACCGTTCTATTCGATATTATGGAATCTGGCTCCTGCTGCTGGCGCTGGTCGGCGGGATCGGCTGGACACAGACGGTTCGTGCGACACCAGACACGCCGTCCCCGGACGACCCGTTCCAGGTGCGCTGGGAACAGGCCGATGGATCGGTGCTGGACGGCGACGCCCGATCCTGGCTGTGGGGGCCAGCGCCGCTGGCCACGCTGGATGAATCCGGCCGGCGCGTGCAGTATTGGGACAAAGGCCGTATGGAACAGGCCAGCGTTGATCTGGCCGATCCATGGGCCGTGACCGGTGGCCTGGTCGGGCGCGAGTTGCTCGACGCTCGTGCGACCCTGCCGATCGTGGGCGATGATGATCCTATACGCAACCCGCTGACTCCTACCTATGCTGATCTGGCCGACCGCACGCTGCCCACCCCATTGCTTGATACCATCGGGGCCGTGGATGTGCTGCTGTCCCCGGATGGCACGCCGCTGGTGCTACCGGATCTGGCCAGCGCGTACACCGAGACGCAGCCCATTGCACAAGACATCGGCGAAGCCTACGCTATTCCCCAGATGTTCTGGGATCTCTTCCAGACGATTGAGGACACCACCGGTACGCCCTGGCTGGTGCCAATTGGCCATGCGCTGAGTGCGCCCTATTGGACACTCACAAAAATAGACGGCCAGCTCCGTGAGGTGCTGATACAGGTGTATGAGCGGCGCGTGCTGACCTACACGCCGCAGAATCCACCGGGCTGGCGCGTGGAACTGGGCAATGCCGGGCGTCACGCCTACATGTGGCACTCCACCGCTGTGCCGGCTCGCACGCGTCCGGCTGCTCCGCTGCCTGCCGGACAGGATGCGGCCATCGAACCGCAGACCGGGCCAGTTGGCACATTGTTTACGGTCAGCATGTGGGGCTTTGCGCCGGACGAACCGGTCAGTCTCTGGCTGACCACACCGACGCAGGAGACCCGTCCCCTGGTGGGCGCACCGGAGACGGCCTGGGGCGATGGCACGCTGGTGGTCACGGTCACTGACTGTGATCAACCGGGCACCTGGGCCATCACTGGGCAGGGGCATGTCAGCGGCCATCAATCACTTTTTGTCTGGATCGTCCAGGAATAGCCTTGCTGGACGGTGTCCGGTATATCTATCAGGTTCTGTTTCCGTGTTCGCTCTTGTTTTCGTCGAAAGGATACCGTATGACCATTCAATCACACCCATCATCGACCACCGTCGTCCCCGCCGTGTGTCCCGAGACCAACCCTGATGCCCTCCAGCAGATGGATGCCACCGGCCTGATTATGGGCTTCTGGGTCAGCCAGATCGTCCAGACCGCGGCACGCCTGGATCTCTTCAATCTGCTGCAGGACAACCCACAGTGCGCTACTGATCTGGCGGCACTGACCGGCAGTCACCCGGATGCGCTGCGGCGGGTGTTGCGGGCGCTGGTCGCCGTGGACGTGCTGATCACCACCGACCACGACACCTTTGCCCTGACTCCGCTTGGCGCGGCGTTGCAACGCAATAGGCCCGGTGCGCTGGGCGACTTTGCCATCATGATCTGCGATCCCTGGTGCTGGCAGTCCTGGGGCGAGTTGCCCATCACCGTGCAAACCGGAATAGCCACCTATCAGCGCGAGGGCTTTCCTAACATCTTTGTCTTCATGGACGAAGACCCGCAGCAGTCCGTGCATTTCAATCGGGCCATGCTCAGTTTGTGTGGCCAGTTTCATGAGGCCATCGTTGCAGCCTACGACTTTTCCCGGTTCCAGACCCTGGTTGACGTGGGTGGTGGGCACGGGTCGTTTGTCTCGCTGCTGTTGCCGCACTACCCCGCGCTGCGGGCGCAGATCCTCGACCTGCCACACGTGGTTGAGGGGACAAACGTGCGCATGCAGACGCTCGGCTTAAGTGACCGCTGCGTGGGTGTGCCCGGTACGTTCTTTGAGTCCGTCCCTGCCGGGGCTGATGCATACATGATGTCCTTCATTCTGCACGATTGGGATGATACCGACTGTCTGACGATTTTGCGTGCGATTGCTGATGCGGCTCGACCGGGCAGCGTGCTACTGATTGGCGAACTGGTGCTGTCAGACGATCCACGTGAGAATCCATCGGCGTATCTCATGGATATCAACATGCTCGCAGCCGTGGGCGGGCGCGAACGCACCGCAGCGGAGTATGCTGCTCTCCTGTATGCCGCCGGGTTTACCCTCACGCAGATCGTGGCGACGAGCTCGCCGATGTCGCTGATTGAAGCCGTGCGCCGCTAGCGGCGCTGGTACGGGATCTGCGCATGCCCCCCAGATCCTGGATAGGAGTCGCCGTGCTGGCTGGTGGAGTCGTGATCGTGTGCGAGAACGGGAGAATGCCGATGGGAAGCCGCATCTATCGTACCGGATTGCTGTTTATCGCTGCCCTGGTGCTGCTTATAAGCGGCGGTGTGGCCGGGATGCACTATCTGCTGCCCCGTCCACCCACAGCCTCTGCCCCGGCGGAGCCGCTGCCCGGTGATGCAGCGACAGCGGACGGAGATAACGCGCCAGTATCGATATGGTCAACAGCCATACCCGGTGTGCGAACCGTCGTGCGGTCACTGGCATCCATTCCGGGTGGTATGGATGGCCTATCTGGAGACGATCCGTCTCTCGTGCTGCTCATCGCCGGTGCTACCGGACTGATCATCTTCGTGATCTGGCGTGTCGCCCGGCGACGGCGTCTGCGGTCTGACCACCAGACAATGCTGTACCGTCCTGCAGCAGGTGTTCCGGCGGGTCATGTCGTGCATGTCACATCAATGCATGGTTTGCTACCGGCACCACCACCAGCAAGTTCGTTATCCACTGGCACGACTGCGCTGGACGAAGCTGTCTCTGTGGTATCCCCACGCGCACAGCGCATCCAGATTGCCTGTGTGCTGGCACCGGCACCAGCAGTCCGCATCGATGAGATTGCCACGATCACCAGGTTGCCAACGACCACCATCGAGCGAGTGCTGCTGGAGATGCAGCGTGCTGGGCTGGTCGTCCAGGAGACTCCGGGCGGCGCGTATCGCGTGTATCGAGGAAAAATCGCACGTCTGCTCGACTGGGCCAGACGCGAAGCGATACCCACACCCGATCTGCCTCCAACAGCAGCACGAGACGCACTATCTGCTGGTGTCGATCTGATTCCTGCGGATGTGTTACATACGAACCTGCCTGAGTGGGCGGATCTGGTTCCTGACGACCAGGCCAACCAGGCTGCCGCGCTGCCAGATGATAGTCCCGATACACGAGGAGATGCTGCTGATGCGGGAGAGACGGGTGACCAGGATGCTCCCACCGACCCGGAACATGCTGCGTCAGCGTTGCCAGATGCCCGGGCGGATGGGCAGACATTTTTTCGCTATGGAGCCATCACGCCGTCCAGCGTCTGTGCGGTGAACACGAGCCCTATCGACCCGGACGCAGTGTGCGAGGCGCATGGTCATGAATCTGGTGATCATCACTCGTTCGTGCGTCTCTGTTCCACACGAGGTGAGCCTATGACAGCAAACGATGCTCAGACCATACTCCATACGCTGCTGCAGGCGCTGGTGAGCGACCCGCGCATCGTGACCGGTGTCCAGCCAGGTGTCTCGCCCAAGCGTATGTGGGCGCTGCTGCCCCCGGTGTTGAAACCCCACGCCCGGACGCTGCTGGCCTGGTGTGATGCCGCCGGTATCCTGGCCCCTGCGCCTGATCCAGCCCAGCCCTGGCGCACCCCGCGCCCCCTCCGGCTGACCGATGTCGCCGCGATCACAGCGGCGCTAGCCCGGACGCCGCTGCCGATGCCGGATGGAGAGACGCCATGAACCAGCGTATCCTCTGGCGGGTGGAAGGGCTGACTCCCCAGACGCTGATCCGCCCGGACAACCTGGCCCTGGGCATGCGCCGCCACCTGGAGCATACTGCCGACCTGATCAGCGTGCTGATGCAGATCCAGACACAGCAACGCAGCTATGTGCTGCTGGATGGCTGTCCGGGCTGTCTCTATCGCCGCTGTCATCCGGGCTGTCGCGTGCTGTTATTCGGGCGCACGCTCCGTGCAGCAAGCGGATCAGCGAGTACGCTGGTGCCCATCACAGAAGGTCTCGCTGCACGGCGCTATACGCGCGTGGCGCTGGCCTGGCCCCGCCGACATGCGCGCCTGCTGACCGCTAATCTGCTACGTCCCTATCCGGATGCCCGGCTGCTGCTGCACTGGCGACATCGCCATCTGCCCCGACCAACTCTGACTGTAGCAGCGCTGCTGATGGTGGGTACAGATGGCCCCGATCCAGCCGCCACACTGCGCGAGTCTGGCTGGCGGGCGGTATCGCTGCCGTTTCGCGTGCATACGCTCTGGACGACACCGACGCCACGTGGTTTGCTGCCAGGTGCCGCCTGGCGCGGTGAGCCAGCAGTGTTGCTTCCCCAGGATATGTCTGCCGCCACCGAAGGAACGGACGTTTTGCGTCCGAACGATGACCCGGCACCAGCAGCGTCCCACGCTGTCCTGACTCACCGCGTACCAGGTACGACATGGCACATCGGGCAACCTGCTCCTCCTGCGCCGCAGCCACTCCTGCCTGCTGCCCAGGATGGGTCACTCATGCCGCTGCTAACCTATGCGTTACTGACCGCAGCAAACCAGGCACTCCTGCACGGCGTCTTGCTCTTCGCCGCCGCAGCAACACCTGCAGACACCGCATCGACCGAACCGGCTCCTTTGTCACCAGCAGACTCATCGGATCCATCTGCCGCAGATGACGCGGTGCTGATTACTCCACCGCCACCGCCGTCGATCTGGCCCGCTGGTCCGGGAACCGGCAAGAGTGCCATGGCTCCAGCGGATGTCGGCACAGTAGTTGAGCAGATGTTGACCAGCGAGACGATTGCGGGTGGAGAGCCACCCGGCTTGAGCCGCAAGCGTCTGGGGGCGCTGCTGCCGGAGATCTGGAAAGAGCATACGCAGACGCTCCTGGCCTGGTTTGAGGCGGCGGGTATCCTCGATCCGCCGCGTGATCCGGCAGACCCCTGGCGGCATGCGCGGCCCGTCCATATCACCGACCGCGATCAAATCGCTGAGCGGTTGCAGACAACCGCGATCCCAACGAAACCATAGGAGGCGGCATCGATGGCGTCATCATCTTCATCTTCGCCCAGCTCCCGGTCGGGCCGATCAGCCCGGACAGCCGTATCATCCCTGCATCCTGCCCTGCCGGGATCGCCCCAGGGAACAGCCACGCCGCCGCCCCCGCCGATTGGGACGCTCCTGCTGCGCCTAGTCGTCATCATCCTGCTGATCTTTCTCTGGGTAGGCCGTGACCCGCTGGCAGCCGGGGTGATTGCAACAGCGTCACATCTATCCAGTGATCATCCGCTCTGGCCGGTGATCCAGCTTGCGGCTGCGATCAGTTTTGCACCGGGCTATCGCATACTCTGGACAGCCGCGATCCTCAGTTTGCTTCTCCTGCTCATTGAGCTTGTATGGGCGGCCTGGACGCTCGTCAGCACGATCCAGCGGCTGCGTCGCGAATCCGTATCGTTCGTGCGGATTCGGCTGGCCCAACCGCAGAGTGTGGTCGGGAATCGGATTGATGTCGACACCAGCGATGTCTGGCACGCCCTCCATAGTATTCTGCCACGCCGCTGGTGGGGCATCGGGCCACGCCCCTGGATCACGACCATCTTGCATGGATGCCCGGAATCGCCCGCGCTGCTCGGTGCGCTGATTGGTGGCGGATCTGCCACGCTCCGAGACGGGTGGGTGCAGAAGCTGCGCCTGGTTATCCAGGGACATGATCCAAAAGCCAGTGTGGACGAGATCGCCGACCCATTGCAGGCCGCGCTGCACCCGGGACGGGTGGCAGTCTGGCGCGATCTGGGGCTGTCCAGCGGGCCAGCCTATCCGATTCGCATCCCGGAAGCAGTGACCGGCGATACGCTGGGCACACTGGCGGCTTCAATCCGTACGCCCCGGGGCGTTGATGCAACCGAGATCCAGATTATCACGCGCCCCATCCATCATGACTCAACCAGCCAGACCGGCTGGCGAGCGGCGGCACGGCGGCGCATCTACCAGCTGCGTCGGACATCGTTCACGCCGCAGCTCGTGCGCCAGGATCTGCAGACCATTCAAGACAAGCTCGAAGATCTGGCCTACACCGTCGCCGTGCGCCTGGTCGCTGTGGGCAGCGATGCGGCGGCATGTCGGGTAGCCCTGGATCAGATGCAGGACACCGGTTTTGGCCAGTTTGCGCAACGTGGCGGGATCTCCATCCAACGTTTTCAGCGGATCGGTGGGGGACAAATCACCGTGCCCGATCATACGCCTGGTCAGAGCGTCGCCGATGCCGATACGGCGCTGGTTGAAGACAGCACTATGCCGGGCCGGGTGCGATTCCGCGCCTATCTGCGCATCACAATCAGATCGTTTGTGCAGATAACCGTAGTTCTCAGTCCCCTGCTGCTTGCTGGCAGCGCCAGTGCGCTGCTGTGGCATTTCACCACCGCTTCACTCCTCCACAGCCTCCTGATCAGTCTGGCGATACTGGCACCTGGTCTGGTGATCGTACTGCGTCACCAGTGGCGGCGCGGCGATCTGGCGCGGAGTCGCATCGCCCGCCTGATCAATCGTATCCCCCGGCCGGATGCGACACCGCGATTGCTGCTGCCGTTTCCGTGCTGGTGGCCGGCAGCCATCCTGGGCACGGCGGAGCTCGGCGGTCTGTGGCATCTGCCCTCGACCGATCTGGGCATGCTCATTCGCTGGTTGTCATGCCAGTATCTGCCGGCTCCAGCCCATGCCTATATTCCTGATGACGCAACCGACCGTGTGATTATCGGCTATGCCCAGCGCAGCGATGGGAGCGACGCCCCGGTGGGGCCATCCCTGACCGACCTGCGCAAAGTGACACACCTGACCGCCGGCATGGGCGCGGGCAAATCGCGTCTGCTGGCCAACCTGGCTCAGCAATTCATTCCCACTGGCTTCATCCTGCTTGATGGCAAAGGCGACGACCGCGAAGGCTGTCTGGTGGCGACCGTGCTGCAGCTCATCCCGCCCGACCAGTTTCACCGGGTGACGCTGATTGATATGCTCGACGCCGAGTGGCCGATTGGGATTAATCCGCTCGCCGGTGCGGACGTCACGAAGCCCGGCGGGGCAACCCTGGCAGTCGGGTTAGTGTTTGAGTTATTCTCGCGGCTCGACCCTGACACCTGGGCACGGTCGCAGGGCATGCACCAGTATGCGCATTGGGCGACGTTGCTGGTGCTGGAAGCGCAGCCCAATCCGACCATCGCGGATATCAAGCAGGCGCTCGCCGATGCATCCTACCGGAATCGACTGCTGGCAACATGTACCAATCCACCCGTGCGTGAGTTCTGGCTGGAGCGTTTCCCCCAGGTCAGCGACCAGCAAAAGACCAGTATGGAGGCGCTGCTGCGCCGCTTTGACAACCTGATGGCCGATGAGACGACGCGCTATCTGTTGACCCAACCGATTCCCACCGTGGATTTCCTCAAACTGATGGATGACGAGGAGATTGTCCTCTGTCCCCTCCCCCACGTTACCCTGGCGGGTCTGGCGGAGTTTCTGGGCATGCTGCTGTTCCAGGCCGTCGTGCGGGCGGCGTTCCGGCGCACCGGCTCGGATCAGACCCGCAGCACCATCCCGCTGATGATTGATGAGTTGCAGGTCTTCATCGGGCAGACCGGCGAATCGACGGATATGCAACGGGCGATCACGCAGTTGCGCTCGCTCGGTGTGGGCGGTATCTATGCCCACCAGTCGCTGACCCAACTCGGCGAACTGGAACCCGAAATGCTGATTAACGCCGCGAACCGGATTGTGCTGCAAACCTCTGAGCCGGACGCCTCAGCCTACGCACGCTTCTTTTCCGCCACCGACCTGACCCCGGCAGACATTTCCGGGCAAGATCCCAACGAGCATCAATACGTGAAGCTGCTGTGCAACGGCATACCGGCGGGACCGTTTTCGATCCGTCCGCTGATGTGGCCGAAGCCCGTGGAGCAGAACCTGTCGCCATCAGGCGTTGCCTGGCAGCGCCAGATGCCGCCGTCGCCACGGCTGCTGCCGCCCCCATCACCACCAGTCGATGATCACGCCCTGCCGGGCGACATCTCGCCGGTCGATGCAGCCTTGATTGATGCGCCAGATGCCTATCGTGATCTGGTGGCGGCCATCCGCACCCTGCCACGCGGCACCCTGAATCCGCAGACAAGCCTGGATGAGACGATCTGTACGATGGTCTACCAGCCGACACATGTACGCTTTCTTGCAGAACAGTTGGCGCGCATGCCAGAGGGTCTGTATCAGGCGCTGCTAGCTCGCTGGGAGGTGATTCGCGCCTATCACCGGGCCTACATTCTGGCGCACCCCGACTGTATCCCGGATGGCCAGCAACGCCTGCGCTGGGTCGCCGGGCGGCTGAAGGTTGGCACACCGCTGGTCTTTGCCGCTGCCAGTTACCTCCGGCAGACCTGGACGGTCAAGACCATTGACGGGAATCCCGTTTCGATTGGCAGTCGTGTGGAGAAGAAGAAGCGGACGGGCACAGATGACACCAATACCCGTGTGGTGTCCACCGCGCATGTGGGAGGATTAGGGATGGAAGGCCCGCAGGCTGCGCCACGTGTACAGCCTGGCACCACGCCGGACGACCGGCGGGCCGAGCGACAGGATGAGCGTCGCTGGCAGCGTGCGGGGCAGATCGATGCCGCATCCGACTTTGATGCTATTTTTAACCAGGAGATCTAATGATGATGACTATGGGACATACCAACGACGTTGACACTGATCACAACGATGTGGACGACACCATGGATGACGAGGACGTGATCCAGGAACCAGAGACACCGGCTACACCGCCCCGACCGGCATCCCCACGGTCACGGGTGGTCACGGGCGCGTTTGGCTTGCCTCGTGTCCAGTTGATGAACCACGTCCTGGAACGTGATATCGCCTTTCTGCGGCTCCTGGGTCGACTGGAATATATGCTGACCTCGCAGATACAGATCATGGCCTATCCGCTGCTCTCGCACCGAGTGTTCTACCGCCAGCTCGAACGATTGCGCCATCACGGCATGATCTGGTCGGCAGACATCGGCTACCGGACACTTGAAAAGGCTTTGGGACAGGAGGAGGGCGCAGATGGGTTGATGCACCGGAAGACGGTGCTGCCCCCGATGGATCGCCCGCTGGTCTGGATGCTGACTCCACTCGGCAAGGAGGCGCTGATGGACGCCGAGGTGGAGCGCGATCCCCGCGCTATCGACTGTCTGAAGCCCCACGACCCGGCAAAAAACCTCTCCCGCCTCACGCTCTCGCACGATCTGCAGGTCTCGCTCTGGTGTTCGTCTGTCCTCCTGGAGCTACGGCGCACTGCCTTTTGTCGCACAATCTTTTTCCAGGTCGAGTATGTCGTGACCGAGACCCAGCGCATTGACGCGCTCATGATTGTCCGCATCAACACCCGGCGCCGCCGCGATGTAGATGGATCATATCCCTGGTTCGATGGGGAGCGACGACTCGCGGGCGACCGTGAGATCCGGCTGGCCCTGGAAGTCGACCGGGGCACGGAACACCGGCATGTGATCTATCTCAAAGGGAATATGTATTGCGACCTGAGTGGGCAGGGTATCTACACAGAGTTGTTCGGTGGCCCCGTACTGCCAGTCTTTCTGGCCCCCGGCCCGGCGCGCATGCGAGCGATTGCCCAGGAGTGGGCGGCCGCCTGGCCGAATACCTGGGGCGTGATTTCCACGCCCACGGCGGCGGATCACCTGGAGCATGGCAGTCTATGGGGCAACTACCGTTTGCTCACCGACGCACGGCAAGAGGTGCCGCTCTGCTCGGAGATCCATGTTGACCAGCGTGGCATGACGACGGTGCAGCCGATCATGAGCCTGGATCAGTGGCGTGAGGGGACTGTGGATTGTGCTGAAACCACGCGATCATCACCCCACGATACATAGGTCATGCCGGGGACATGCCGGGGGCATCCCGGAGCACCCGGCGTCCAACGAGGGGTGGGTCATACCGGGGACATGCCGGGGTCAGACAGGGGGCATACCGGGGACATGGAACGTCAATTCGACCTCACCAGGACGCCCGAAAACGGGGACGAATCACGGACAAATATAGATCGCGGAGCAACCGCTTTGTTCAGGGGACTCCCCCGAACCTCCGTGTATCGGGGCGATCCCCGATCCCCCGACCGAAGCGCGAGCATCGCGTCAGACACAGACACCCCTGACCAGCGGGTGCAGCCGCTGCTCTCCTGATCGAGAGACGCACTGCTGCCACCCGACACCGGCAGGAAGAAGGAGAATCCGTTATGAGCGCAGGACACGGGCCGAATCTCGGCAATGGCTACGTCAAATACGTTGTCATTGACCAGACCGGCCAGGAGCAGCCGCCCGTGGTCTTTCCGGCAACCATTGCACGGGCACAGCACACCACCGATGGCGCATTGCGCCAGACATTGACAGTGACCGTGGGTGAGCAGGACTGGTGGACCGGCGATGACACGCGCATGTCCAGCACCCCGCTGACCCTGTTATCACAGGAGCGTCTCACCGATCCGGTGTTTATCCCGGCCCTGCTGCTTGGCGCACTGGCCCGCATGCCGCGGGTGCAAGGGGCAGCACCCAGTGCCTGCGTGACCGGACTGCCGGCCACCTGGTCGCAGGAGCGCAGCAAGATGCAACACATGGGCGACCGGGTCGCCAGTGCCGGATATCCCTATCGCAGCATCCATGTGATTGCCGAGCCAGTGGGCCTGGTCTATGCCGAGTGGCTCGACACCAACGGGCGCATTGTGGGCGATTCGGCGCTGGAATGCGGGCGCATCGGCGTGATCGACCTGGGCCACCTGACGGTTGACCTGGCCATTATCGAACATGGCAAACCCGTCTCCGAGAGCCTGGACACCTATCAGTTAGGCACCGCCCATCCGCTGCGGCAGATCCGTGGACGCTTGAGTGCCCAGTTTGATCTGGATCTCACGCTGCATCAGGCCGATCAGGCGGTACAACAGGAACGGTTGCGCGTGGCTGGCACCTATCGCCCGCTGCCGGACGGGTGGGATCAGCCGCTGCTCACTAACGCCGAGGCGATTGTCTCGCGCCTGGTCGGAACCTGGGGCACGGGCGGAAACCTGGATGCCATTCTGATCGGTGGTGGCGGTGCAGCCCAGGAACGCATCGTGACGGCCATCATCGACCAGTTTCCGCATGCGCAGGTGGTGCCCGACCCTCAGACGGCGATTGCACGGGGGTATGCCCGCCTGGCCCGGCGCATTGCACTGGCGCAAAGCCAGATCCAGACTGGAGGGGCAGCATGACACGGCCTAAGCTGCCCGTTCGCGTCAGCCCGGCCCTGCGCGAGATTATCGATCAGGCCGGGCCAGTCAATGCCGCCACCCGGGCGCTCATCCTCCTGGGCGCGGCGGCGTCCGAGTTAAACCTGGATGCCGTCGCCGACGAGATGCATGCCCTCATCGGCTGCCAGGATCTGGCTCCTGCCGTTCGGGCTGCCCTGCAGACGCTCATCACCGCGTGTGGGGGCACGCCTGCCCCCACCGTTGGGGTCATCCATGCCCCCAGCCGTGGGGGCACCGGTCATACGGGACGAGAACGCCAGACTCAGCCCCGACGAGAAGTATCTGCACACACGCCCATACCCCGTGGGGCTGATCAGCCGGATCCGCAGGGGTCCGAGCGGTCAGCCGCACCGGCTGGCGACTGGCTGCTCGCGGGATTGGGCATCGATCTGTAACGCCGCCCGCTGCGGCGGTACGCACCATCTCACACACACATCACAGAAAGGACTGACACCAATGACCACACCGGCGTATCCACGCAACAAAGTTATCCTCTACGGCTGGCTAGATCGCGAACGCGAACGGGATCGGAAGCGGCGGGAACACAGCGAAGACGATCCCAGCGGCATCGGACGGGTCGACACCCGCACCATACGCAACGCGGCACGGGGCGCGATTACGCGCTATACCCTGCAAGTGCCCGCGCCGGATGGCGAGCCGTTTGCCATCCCGATTACCATCCATCGCGGCGTCCCCGGCAGCGAGCTGCTGCGCACCGCCCAACCGGATGATTTTGTGGTCGTCGAAGGCTATATGAAACTGGATCGGGCGGTCGATCCGCGCTATGCCGTCCATGCCCTGGACGAAGGGCGGGTCTATCGAGAGATGACGATCTATGCCACGGACGTGCGTGTCCGCAGCAGCGAGGAGACCTTCACCGGCTCCGGTGCATGGGTTGACGGCATCGTCACCGAACCCCCCATCTTTATCCGCGACCCCGATGCCCCGGAGCGCTTCCTGGCCCGCACGACCATCCGCACGCGCATCGCCTATTCCCCCGAACCAGATCTGCTGCCAGTGGTTGAACGCATCAGCGAGGTCCCGGTGGTGGTCGCCACCGACACACCCGACGCCGATCTGCTGTTTCGCGCCGGCAACCATGTGCAGGTCAGTGGCCCGATTACCCGCTTACTCACCCGCCAGTTCGGGCGCGTGATTCGTGACAAGATGGATGCCCTGGATGACGAGTGGGCACAGATTGAAGCCACCCACAGCAACAACCCGGACGAAGTACGCAAACGTGGGCGGCAGCACCTGCGCCAGCGGCAGCGCCTGCTTCAGGCCGCCCGGCCCGTCGTCCTGGTCTCAACCGTGGTCGGTGTCGACGGCGCAGAACCACTGACCATGATCGAAGCCCGTACCGCTCGCCGGACGCATGTCCGCGAGATCGGGCGACAGCGCCGCGAACGGGCCCAGCGCCGCAATCAACGCCAGCCCGTGCAGACAGACGATGTGGGGGATGATGGTGGGGCCGAGTCTGATCCTGATGATCACACACCACCACCGGTGGAGCAAGTACGGCATCGGAAACAGGTCGCGGAGGATGGAGAAGGTGAGAATGGGAGCCATGTATCTATTCTAACCGATGCTCCAGAATCCGCTGAGCCTTCACCGTCAGGTGATCAGATCAACCTGCCAGCGGAGTAGTCCTGACGGTGGTTCGCGGTAGTAGATACCAGTCCGTGAACCACCTATCCATCTTTGAGGCTTCTGTATGATTCGTACGAGGTTGTTTTGTCGTACATGGCGACAGATTCGTGTACGATGTCTGGTGTGCTCCGCGTTCGTATGAGCGGATCATGATCGAGGCCGTTCAGAACCGCCTCAGCGCGACATCCACCACGACACTGCGCGATTGCGCCGCACGTTGTACACGCGTGTGGAATCATCTGTCGCCAGTTCTCCATGACCGTCGCGTGCCAGATCTGCTCCAATGGCTCGCACAAGAGATTACCCGCAATCTGGGGGGCGTGATTACACGGACGAAGGCAGCGTACTTTATTCCGTGATACGCGAGTCCAGGGGCTGTGTTATGTCAGCAACTCGACGTGTGTCTGATGCTGCCATTTTCCACTTATCATCAAATCGGTATTCATTGATACGGCCAGCCGGGTTCTGGAATACATATATCTTGCAGCTCGCAGGGTCAAGAGCGTACTCAACGACATAGAGAAAATAGTTGTCTTTATAGAGTTGTGCCTTATGAAACTCGGCCGTCGTGAGGTAAACGCCCCATCCATCCCAGACCGAGCGTGTAGCCTTTACTTCAATGCGCCGAACAAGATGATTCCGGTTTGGGTCGGCATAGGAGTCGATATCCCATCCCTCATGATTATGCGGCAGACAAACCGTATGTCGGCCATTGCTTTTTTCATACGCAATGGCTGCCGTGATACCTGCCTGCGCAATTTGTTCGCGTACAGCCTGGGATTCTCCATGATCTTCCCGTGCATCAGTGCCTTCTTTGGATGTGTGCTCAACATACGACCGTAGACGTGAACGTGGACGATCATGTCGTTCCGTCTGGGGAGATGGTTTCGTATCGCGTCGCGACTGGTTATCGCTTGATGAGGGGGTTGAAGATGGTGATGTTTTCGAAGCCGGTGTGGGCTGCTGAACACCATTCGTAGAACCTTGAGTTGAGTTGGTATCAATGAGAGGCCTGTTAGGAGGTTCCGGTTGTTCTTGATGCTGTTCTGCGCCAGATGGCGTTGAGATAGTCGTGTAATCATGCTGATCAGGCGATGATTCGTCGGGTTGCTCCACAGTATCTTTGGGTTTGTTTGCCCTATCGTCAGTATTCGGTTTGCTCGGGCGTGCTTCGGTCGCAGGTGGCACAGCACGAATGTCAGTTCCTGTTATAGAGCTGTGTGATGATGCGTCGTGTTCGTCAGGCTGTGTGTTCGTTGTTTGATACGCGCCTTGTTCTTCCGATACTTCGCTGGATACCGGCTGTTCATTGCCTGGAAAGGTATCGCCCGGTGCTGGTTCATCATTATCGTCGGGTTGATCCGTGTTGTCTCGTGCGAGATCGGTTTCGTCTCCTATGTGAGCAATTGCATCTGTATCAAGTACAGTATGGTCAACCGAGTCAGTGGTTGAGGTGACACTGCCATTGTTGCTACCTTCCTGAGAAGCAGGTAGTTCATGAGGAAGTGGTACATCCTCTACCACATTGGCCTGTTCTACATCGGCGACGTCCGGCAAAGTGTTCACGGGCTGTATGGATTGTATGATATCGTCTGGAAGCACGGCGAGGTTTTTTTGCTTTATAACCTGGTCAAGTACCGGGCTATCGAGTCGAATGATCATGCTTTCGATAAAGTTCTGGAGTTCTCGGTCAGCCGAAATAATGCGAGCGAACTCCTGGGCAAGCGAGAAATCGTCAATCCGAAGGTCAGGTGCAACATACATACGTCCCTGGCCAAGATCTACAAAGATTGATTGTTCCGTACGTACCAGTTCACCACGTGGCAGACGATAGTCGACTGGTATCTTGCCCACGACAGAAATCACTTCGAGACAATACAGTTGCTCGATGCGCTTATCAGCTTGCCGAGACAGGAAGGTTGTCTGTTGGAATGTGAACAGATACCGGGTGATCAGGTTCGTTAGCTGTTGTACCCGTCGTGACCAGTCTGGGGCACGCGCCCCGGTGGTTTCGAGATGGCTCTCCGTTACGTGCGGTGTTGCCTCTGAGAGACGTTTGAGATCGAAAACCGACCAGAGGTTTGCCAGCACACCATCCGGCGTGCCTTCTGGCAACCAGAGGCAATGAATGGATGTACTGAATAGTTCAAACAACGTGACGTTATCGTTCACGTAAACGTCGGATGCAGATCGTATCTGTCCATCTGGGCACAACCAGATCGGGGCATCACGATACGCATCAAGATAGTCCTCCCAGTCGTGTATCTGCCTTTCAATGTCCTCGTAGCAGCGATACACATCGCCAAACTGTGTTGGGGGAAGTGGTCCAGATTCAGCGAGATCCCACAGAACATTTAGAATATCAAGGATATCTGGTGTCTCCTCAATAGATATAAACTCGACAAAGAAGGTGCGTAGTCCATCATAGTGTGATGCAAGTGAGGGGATCTTTTCGGCGACAAGAGCCAGCGGCGATCTCTGCCAGGTGCATTCGTATGCTGTGTACCACACGGGTGTCTCGTCCGGAAGATAGATCATTGGTTTGTCGCGAAACGCTGTGATGACCCGTGATCGCTGCTCTTGCCCATATGTTGACCAGTTTTTCTGGAGCCATTCGTACAAGGATCGAACCTGTTTCCGATCCGGTTTTTCCATCTTTCTCGCCTTCTCAAGTAGTTCCAGGATATCATCAACCGTGAGCGTGTCACGAATTCCCAGAAAGGTGCGCAGATAAGCGTTTTTCACATTCACTGCACAAAGATGATCGGGATCGGTAACAACGTCCCCTAATCGACGCCGGTCAAAGAGTGTGTGTCCATGAGCGACAAGGTGACCTGACAGGGTTGGAATCCATTTTGCACTCTGTAGTATTGCACCAAAAGCAGATGGAATACGTTTCCGTTGTCTAGAGCGGTAGAACCAGGAGTATGTTGCTGTTACGTATTGCTCATATGCGTCATGCCAGTGCTGATCAAGCATATTAAGAAAGGCTCGTGCTGTAGCGTGTTTCTGGCGTCCCGTCCCAGAAAGGTTCTTCAAGAACACCTCTATACGGCTATCCCAATAGTCGTAGATCTCTGAAGAGGCTGTACTACGTTCTAGATTCCAAGTAACGAAGCACCCTGGATACTGGTATACGTCAGATACGGTTCGTCCGTCTAAGGAAAGATAATCTCTGATGCCAAGCTTGTTGAAAAGCTCTTGCCAGGACTGCCGGAGTTCTTTTTGCTCCGACTCATTCTTCCCTTCGCTACTCTGCTCCCAGTACGTATCGCTCACATAGCTCTTAGCTAACAGATCGCCAAATGCGACGGCAATGTCGGCATGCTCCCAGTAGGGTCGCGAGCGGTAGAGTGATTGAGGTAACTGAAACTGTGTTACACCATCTGTAACCTGTGTGCTGGCCAGCCACACGCCTTTGCGCAGATCGTCGAGTATGTGAGTTGAATTCCACCCATCTCTTTGTGCTATCTCCTGGCATCGTTTTTCATATTCAGTAATGTATTGGCGCACAAAATCGGTGAGTGCGAACCAACCATCGGGGATTGTGTCGCCAGCAAATTGGGGAAGGATGCTGTGGTCGATGATCTGAACAACGTCAAAACGGTTATTCACGCCGATCTTGGTGAGAAACTCGCGCCATGATGGACCGGAGAAGGCTCGGTTTCCACGCTCACGTTCGACATAACAGTCGTGGATGAATTCGACTCCAGGCAATCCTGCAAGGCGTTGCTCAAGATCATCCTCTGGTTTATACTTTTTCGTGAGAAATAACTCTGGTGCTGTGCGATACTCTCCATCTGTGGAGCGTCCGGCAAACCGGAGCGCCAGCCCCAATCGCCGAGCCGTCTCTTGCTCATCGTGACCTTGTTGGCGCATCGCGTTGACATAGGTTGGGTAGTGACGCCGAACGAAATCAAGAGCTTCCAACTGCTGTTCATCGCTGAGAAGACGATACCTGCCCTGCTTGTATGCCGGAATAATAACCTGCTCGATCAAGCTGACGGGTGTATACTGTTGTGCACCGATGCGTTGGAACAGTTTAAGCCAGCTATCGCGCAGAGAAACGTTCTCGTTTGCTTGATACCGGGTCTGTGAACTTCTTTGTACATACGCATCGCAATCAACGAAATAATGATTTAGCAGTGAACCAAGTATAGATGCTATATTGAGAGGATCTCCTTCGACATGAGGCAAAAAAAGCTGATTTAGGCGATAGAAGTACCATATTGGATCACGACGCGTGCTCCCTGTCCATAAATACGGTCCAAACACAGTGTGTAAATTATTGTCTTTAGATGTACTCTTACCTCGTTCACGTTCATAGTCGTCGATAAATCGGCGAATAAAGTCCGTGAGTGGGAACCAGTTGTTATTCTTCCATTCTTCACTCTGGAATTGGGGAATAATTATCGTATCTATGATGCGTACCACATCCAGACGGTCTAATGCGCCCAGATCGTGAAGAAAATCTTTCCAGGAAGAGCCAGTAAAGGTTTTGCTCTTACGAGCGATGCCCTCAGCATCAGCATATGTGCTGCTCAAAAACTGTACGCCAGGAAGATTCTGTACATAGTGTTCAAGCTGCTCTTTCGGCGCATACGCCGTTCCAAGTATCAGACTGGTAGCTGGAGAAAAGAGTGGTGTGTCCCCCTGAACCCGGAACTGGAGTGCTGCGGCAGCACGTTGCACTGCCGCTTTCTCCGACTCCTCGCCATGCTTTGCTGCCTGCCTCCGATAGTGTTCCCAGTGTCGCCGCACGAAGTCGAGGTAGTCGTCATAAAGCGGATCACTACGTAATACAGTATCCTGACGCTCAAAAAGCGGCAGAATGATGTCCTCTATGACCCTCTGCGCCTCGAACGGTCTGACACCAAGCCACTGAAGGGATCGTATCACCTGGTCACTACGACCAGTCGCAGTGGCAGCTTCGAGCAAATGAGAGGCAATCAGATCCAGATGCTGACTAAAGAGCATGTAACTGCTAGATAGTTCCTCTTTTAGCGGAAGGTAGACTGGTCGACTGCTTCCAACTGGCGATGCCGCAGCACGACTACCGTTCTGCAATGGAAGAAGAGGTATCTGCTGAAGTTCCTGCACAAGCGATGATTGGATATGCTCCCGTTTCTCGTATAGAAAGACAAGTAGTTTTGCCAACCAGTCATTGCTACAAGATTCGATCCACGGAGATTCAGCGAGAAACCGTATGAGATCGACCATGTCGAATGTTTTAACACCAAGTCGTTCAATCACTTTGAGACTACGTTCGCTGATTTCCGGATGGATAAAGTCAACCGTTCGACCATAGTGATAGCTGAGATCATCCAAGCTGATGAGATCGCGCAGATCAGCGAAAGCTGGTCGCAGTGTGTCGTGAGGCATATGCCAGGTCGCGTTCCGGGTCAAAATCAAGCGTTCAGTGGTTGCATGCATGCACACTTCTCGGGCAACGATACCAGCAATGTCGTGCGTTTCTTCCTCTAACGGAAAAAGATTGTATAGATCGAGATCATGCGTTCCTTCATCACGGAATATACAGAGTTGTTGTACCAATCCCTGTGCCGCATGAGCAAGAATCTCCTGATTCCACGTGTTGTTTTCAAGACTCTCCCGGCTAAGGGTCGGAATAAAATCAGCTTGCAGATGAAATCCCAGGCCAGTTTCTTGTTCGGTTGGTAAGAACGCAAAGAACAGTCCCGGAGTCGTTCGTGTGAAGCGTCCGTCATCGGTGATGCGAAACGCAGCTCGAATCTCGACCATATCATGGTGTTCACGACTAGATGGTCGTTGTTCTGCGTCGGGTTGCCAGTATGCGAGGGTTGCGATGCGCCAGCGTTGCATGCCTTGAAACGAATCAAGTGTGGTGATGCCATTACTACTTTCACGGAGATCAACAATGCTTGTCTGACCAGTAACCCGGTTGTCAATCGCGATACTCTTCAGCTTTTTTAAGAAGAGTAACAAGGTTGGTTCAAGCTGATCAAGTTCTTGACTTAGGGCTTGGAGATCTACACCTGGTTTGAGCGGTAAGACAAAGGCACTATGCATACCGGGCGTTGGAAGTGGTAAGGAATCATCAATCCAGGATGGATAAATATAACGCGTAATACGAAAGTGAAAACCCTTGGAGTGTATCTCAGGAGCCTCGGTGATCTTGAAAACAGACTTGAATCCAACGCCCAGATATCCGATCGAATCTGGATCACGGATTTTGCTCGATAAAGCTGTGCTACAGATAGCTCTTACGTTTTCTTCATCAAACGGACGACCGTTATTCTGAACGACGATTTGTTTCGCTTCAAGGAGGAAGTGCAACTCGACACATCGGTTTTCTAAGTCATTTCCAGCATCTTCTGCATTCTGAACAAGCTCAGCCACAAAGTGTGTATCGGTGCGGTTCAGTTTCTCACCAAGAAACTGTGTCGTACGTTCGAGTTGCTCTCTCACACGAGGGTGGCTTGTTGTATACTCTGCAGCGATGTCAGCTATGATACGTCTGGGGGTGCTATCGAGTATGGATTCCGGTGTTGTTACAATCGTGTCTTTCATAAAGGTTTCCGGGGCAATCTTGGATCCACTATGGTTTCTATCACACGATGGAGTATAGCAAAAGGCTATTACCAGAAACGAACGATGCTGATACAGCATCCGTTTCAACACGCCCACTGGAGGGAGGATGTTGTAGGAGTATTACCAATTCAAGCGTTGATTACGCCGAGCGAGAGACACGACGGTGCTATCTCCTCGCACTGTTCATGCTTCCCTGTAGCGCAACAAAAAACCGGAGGAGTATGCTCCCCCGGTCGGCGTTCACTCGTTGAAAAGCTGTCCCATCCAGACAAAACAATCAGTCAGCACTGGCTTGATGAAATAGCTGCGCTAGCTTCTGTGCGACCGCTTTCAGTTCTGGTCATACCACTGCGCCGAATTTGAGCATACACAACAGGTATCTCATTTGGAAAGCGTCAACGGATTGAACGAAATGTCACGATCAAAGACATCTATCCCCTCTTCACGTTTAAGGAAATTGACCACTCCATAGGTTAGCGGTGTTGCCAATGCCTCATAGAAGACTTTAAGGAGCCACTGGGTCACAATGGCTGACACTAACCCGGCAAGCGGGAGGATGCCGATAAACGCAATTGTCACAAAGATGAGCGAGTCCAGGCCCTGCCCAACGATAGTCGAGCCAATCGTACGCGCCCAGAGCAGACGCCCTTCCGTGAGTACTTTCATACGCGCCAGCACAAAGGAATTCGCAAATTCACCGACCAGGTAGGCACAGAAGGAGGCAATGAGCAATCGAGGAGCGAATCCGAGAATACGTTCGTAGGCAGCTTGAGCGTCCCAGAAGGTTGCAGCTGGCAGAACCTGGGCGGCCCAGATGGCTGCCACAGCCAGGAGATTACAGGCAAACCCCAGCCAGATCACCCGGCGCGCCTGACGATACCCATAGACTTCTGTCAGAACATCGCCACAAATGTAACTCAGCGGAAAAATGATCGTCCCAGCGGGGATAATCAAGCCAAAGATACCAATGAGTTTTACTGCAATAATATTAGCGACTAGAAGCGTTGTGATAAAGATAGCAACAACAATGACGAACCATGTCGAGTGTTGCCGGTTAGCGAGTGATGACAAGAAAAGACTCCTCTATCTAGGGTAGATACACCTACCCTATCTGATATATTCGAGCGTCGGGTTGACGGGAACACCATAGCCGATCAATGCAGTGGCGCACTGAATGGTTTGCCACTATCCGCCACATTTATAGCAAGACTGCGTCCACTGAAAAATCTGCTTCATGGATGTGACATAGTACATCAGCCTACTCACGAACCGCACGAACCTTGCAACGCGCCACCCAGATATCCTGAAGCTCATCGGCATAGCGCTGTAGGAGGGTTTCCGCAAATCCTAGCGGATCAACGCCCAGTTCGGCCAGGCCAACTGTGGGGATCGGTGTACCTTCTGTTTCAATATTGAATCCTGTATGAATCAGGGTTGAAAGCGGACTCGAAGTTGCAATTGAGACAGATAGTTTTCCAAGCATGCCATCATCACGACTCAGATATAGATCATCCCCTCGGCGGAGAATAGATTGTCCAGTCACTTCTTCCAGCAATTCTCTGGCTATGATAATGAGCAGACGCTGGCGGTAGACCGTCAGATGGAGATCGATACCAAAAAATTCCGCGATAATATGCAGCATGGACGGGCTGAAGATAGGTGAGTCTGCTTTGACATCTTCAATATCAACCATTTCGCTCAGTTCGACATGACATGGCCCGATAAATGCCACTACCGCATCGCCCACCAGGTCAAAGGTTCGGTAGATCCAGTGTGGGGCGAGTTGGCGACCATCATAGGTCATCTGCCGGTCATGAACAACGTGTAGGTGCATAGTTCTCTCGTGCTGATTGGCGTGCGCCAGGTCGTGTATTATACAGCATTTCCCCTGTCTGCCGCTTCTCTTCTCTCTCCTTACTGTAACCGGCGTTGTACATAGGCCCGTATTTGTCGGGCCAGATCACGCCGAACCCCTAGATCAACCAGATCGTCTACCTGAAGCGGTACAAGATCAGCAAGACACACAACGCCAGCTTCCTCTAGGCGGCGTATCGACTGGACACTGATCGATAGCCGATTACCGGTGTGAGGCATCCGCCGAATGCTGCGCAGCAGCGATCCAAGCGGTGAACAATATTTCAGGCTCTCGCGTACGTCAAACGTCTGCAGAACCATTCGCCGCAAACTATGCTTCACATGCTTGATACGCTCCGCATCAGCGTGACATGCCTCCCGCAAATGGTAATAGAAACAGCGCAGATCCAGGATCTGTGCCAGACCGGAGAGCAACCAGAGCATATCATCGCGCCAGCGATCCTCAATGCCCGCAAAATCCTTTACGTTCCACCGACGCGCCAGATCATTCACCGGTGTGCCCTGTCCTCGCTCATACAGAATAATTGAGCGAAAAGCTGCCAGATACGCCCTTTTGCGTGCCGCTTCGTCGCCCGTTTTGCCCCGTTGTGAGAGGCTGATCCCCAGTGATCCCAGCACTTCGCCAGCTCGTGATGCACCCGGTTGACCAGCAATCCAGTCCCGATAGAGGAGGGGAACCTGCTCAGCATGCTGCTCCATCCACGCATCGACCTGCTCTGTCAGAGCGGCACTGAATGAGCGAAGCGCTGGTGTTCTGTCGGACAGCAGGTGAAGCACAATAAGATGATCAAGGGGACGCCAGCGTTCCAGCAGTCTGTCCGTTGGGTCAATGGTCAACAGATCGCGTATGAGTTGCGCAACTCCCGCGGCAAGCGGCAGAGGTAGCACGGATTGGGTCGCCTTCCGACCTAATACGGTCAGGTGATACTGCTGGTCTTCTTGATACGCCAGCACCCGCAGAGGATCACAGAGCCAGGCCAGCGCCATCGGTACATGCGCGGCCAGCACTGTCCCTCCCAGCGAGCGGGCAAAGAACGTCTGGAGCGCAGCAACAGTATGTCCCGTCTCTGCGCAGCGTGTCAAATACGCCGCAACGTGCGTTGCCACCCCTGGTATATCCAACTCGCTAGTTCGACCCCATGGCGTTGTGCGTTCGATGGTGTTCCCCAAAGAGGAGACCAGGCCAGGCATCGTCTCAGCACGGAGAGCCTGCGCCAGTTCCTCCGCATCCCAGGTATCCTGTGGGCGTACCAGAGCAGCGGCATAACCAGGACATTCATGTCGCCCCGCTCGTCCCAGCATCTGCAGGAGATCCGCGACAGACAGTGGACCGATCCCGGCGAATGTCGTGTCGCGCACCAGTACATGCGTTGCAGGCAGGTTAACACCCAGACCAAGAGCGGTTGTTGCCACTAGACAGCAGCTCTGACCACTCCGAAACGCCTGGCGTACCATATCACGCTGCGCAGCGCTCATCTGTGCGTGGTAGGCCAGCGGTCCCGTCGTACCAGCCCGTACTCCGAGCGTAGAACACAACTGGTTGGCGAGGTGTTCAGCGGAACGGGTCTGATAGACAAATATCAGCACACATGCCTCTGGATTGGAAAGTGCTTCTTTGACCCACGCTACCGTCATCTCATGTGCGTCCTCGCCGGGATCTAACGCCAGCACCACTTTCTGAAGAGTTGGGTAACGCTCCTTCATAACCACAACATCACAGGGCGCGAGCCATGCTTGCGCCTGCGTGACATCACCGAGCGTGGCTGACAGCAGTGTAATGCGTGGTGGCATGGGCAGGCAAAGGAGCGTCGTGAGCAGGTATTCAAGCGTCAGGCCGCGCCGGGGTGAGCTAATCAGGTGTGCCTCATCAACACAGACCGCATCAACGGAAGCGATCCAGGGCGCATAATCTGGGTTGCGGAGAATAGCATCCATCCGCTCCGGGGTAGCAATAATCAGTTCCCCATGCTGTGGCGGAGGGGCGGCAAAGGTCTCATCTTCCAACCGGTAGTCACCCGTCGAGATGCGGACGTGCAAAGGACGCCCCAGAATTTTACCGAGTCGCGGCGCGAGTTCTGTCAGTTCATCGGCCTTTTCACGGGCGATGGCACGCAGAGGTTCGAGGAGGACAGCTCGCCGCCCCTGGCGTACCGCGTCCAGCAACACGAGCAAGCCCACCAGGCTCTTGCCACTGCTTGTAGGGGATGAGATGATCAGGTTGCGCCGGCTCTCCAGGATACGGTACTCGCGCAATGCCAGGGCTTGCACTGGACGAGGCACTGGGCCAGGGTTGAGCGCTGCTATTACCGTTGGCCAGGGATCGGGCAGACCAAGCTCCTGCCATCCCGGGCCAGGCGTTGGGGTACTGGTGCCTGCTGTTCCGGCATCAATGATCTTCATTCTTCCCTCAGCAAGCGTTCAAGTGCTGGGAATAACGCACGGATTGTTTCAGGGGTAAGCTGATCGATCCGGCTGTGTAGCCAAGCTCTCCGCGTCTGATCATTCATCGGCAGGTCGTAGAGAAAGATAGGGTGTTTTTCCAGATCGGTGTCAGCAGGAAGATCGAAATATCTACAGATCTTCTGTAGATACGTGCGCCGCGGACGCTGATCATCATGAGTCCAGCGTGACACGGTGCCCTTAGCTACACCAAGATATGTTGCCAACTGAACCTGCTTCCCATGCTCCAACGTCCCGATCAGATACCGTAGATTCTCTTTTAACATGTCAAGATCACCACAAGTCACAGCATCTTCTACAAAATTGCTGTGCTGAAGTTCGTCCTCAGGGATATGCAGCGCATCAGCAATTGCCGTGCATTCTGCCGAGCTTATGTCAGACACACGACCTTGTAGAATGTCCGCTACGCGCCCCAGTTCCAGACCAGTGCGACGAGCTAACTCGGCTATATGTTTCTCAGGTGGTAGCTGTTCACACCAGAGTAGGTAACGAATAGTATCCGCAATCGTATCAGACATAGTATACTATACGACAACTTTATAGTCAAAAAAGTTGCCGTTATATGTTTTAAACGACAAATTTAGCTTGACAAAAACGACTATATGGCTATATCATACGTCCATGAGTCAATCAGGAACACAGCTATCTTCGGCACACTATACACCTCCCCAGCAGGAGGTTATTGATCGTGGTCTGCTCACCTCCGGATTTAGCTGCGTGTTGCAGATGCCCACCGGCAGTGGCAAAACCTGGCTGGCTGAGCAGGCGATTGCCTCGGTGCTGACCGCAGGTGGGCGGGCGATCTACCTCACTCCCTTGCGTGCCCTCGCCACGCAGTTGTTGGCCCGCTGGCAGCCCCGCTTTACAGCGGCGAAGGTGGGCGTGTTCACCGGCGACTATGGTGTTCCCGGCAATCCCTATCCAGTGCCGTTCCGCGAAGCACACCTTCTGCTCATGACGCCCGAACGTCTCGATGCCTGTACCCGCACCTGGCGTTCCCATTGGTCGTGGATACCTCACGTTGATCTGGTCGTGGTTGACGAGTTGCACGTGCTGGGTGATCGTCACCGGGGGGCACGGCTCGAAGGTGCTCTCTCACGCATCCGGCGACTCAATCCATTTGTATACGTGCTGGGCCTTTCGGCCACGCTGGGAAACCGGCATGAATTGGCCGATTGGCTCGACGGTGTGGAATACGCTTCATCCTGGCGACCGGTGCCCCTCCAGTGGCGCATTGTGCGCTATCGCAAAGCCGATGAGAAGCCGGGATTGCTCGCCGAGCAGGTTGCCCACACCACATCTGCTGGTGGTCAGAGTCTGGTCTTTGTCCAGAGCCGCCGGCGAGCTGAAGAGGTGAGCCGTATCTTGCAAGCAACTGGCCTGCGTGCCAGCCATCACCATGCTGGTCTGGCCCACCAGGAGCGACGCACCGTTGAAGATGGGTTCCGCGATCATACGGTTGATATCCTGGTTGCAACAGCTACCTTAGAAATGGGTCTCAACCTGCCCGTCCGCCAGGTCGTTCTCTACGATCTGCAGTTTTTTGATGGTGTCGACTTTTGTCCCCTGGCGACAAACAGCGTCTGGCAGCGGGTTGGTCGAGCAGGCCGACCCGGACTCGACACAGAAGGCGAAGCAGTCTTGCTGGCTCCTGCCTGGGATCGGGATGCTGAACAGTACATGCAGGGCACCTTTGAACCCATTCGCTCGGCGCTGGCAGATCCTCGCGCACTTGCCGAACAGATTATAGTTGAGGTTGCCAGCGGTCTGTCGCGCACACCAGGCGAACTCACAACCACGTTCGCTCAGTCTCTGGCAGCCCGACAGCGCATTTTGCCCACTATCGACACGGTGCTGACCGACATGTGCCATGCTGGCATGCTAACGGAACAGGCCGAAGACGACGGTTCCCGCATGGTCTGGCGATTGCGCACCACCCGCCTGGGACGGATTGCCGTACGCCATTTCCTGGCCCCAGCTACGGTGCTGCTGTTCCGACGTCTGCTGGAGGCCCAGGCCCATACGGATCTGACGTTTCTCGATCTGCTGCTGATTGCCGCTGCCAGCGATGACTGCGAGCCGGTGCTGCCAGTTGATTTTGAAGAACTGGATGAACTGGCAGAAGCCCTTGCATGTGAGCCATCGGTGCTGTTGCGCTCCTCACGGAGTACCCTCGTTGAGATGCTGGGTATCCCTGGCAAACGCCTGCTGGCCGCATGCAAGATGGCACGTGTCAGTCGTGCCTTGACCCGCCATACGGATGTCGATGCCGTGGCTGAGCAGTATGATTGCTATCCGTTTGAAGTGCAACGGTTGCGTGAGTCGCTTGCACGGCTGACGTTGGCAATGACAACGGTTCTTGAAAAGCCAACAATGCATATGCAGATGCTCGAGCAATTCAATGAAACATGTGTTCCATTGCGAGAACGTATCCAGGTACTCCATACAATGGTTGTTGCCGGTCTCGACGAGATCACGGTTACGTTGACCCTGGTTACAGGCATTGGCCCCACGCTGGCCCGGCGACTTCAGGCAGCTGGCATAACTCACCTGGAAGATCTCGCCCTGGCCGATCCCGCCGACGTTGCAGCGGTACCCGGTATCGGTCAAGAGCGAGCAGCCCGCTGGATCACTGAAGCGATAGAGTTAGTTCGCTCACGCTCGGCCACCCGTTATGAAGAAACCGGGCCAACCGCGGATCTGCATCCCCCTGGATGGCCAGCTGACATTGACCCCTACCGGCTTCGCCGGGCACTCGATCTAACGGTTGCAGGTACCGACGGTGGGCATGTTCTGGTGACCGGGGGACTGGAACCGCATCGTATCCAGATCACTGGTGACATGCTTGTATGTGATTGCGTTGATGCGAGTCGCGGCCACCAGTGCAAACATATGCTCGCGGTACGGCTGCATCGGGGCGATCAGCGTGTGCATGCCCTGGTTCGCCACCTCGGAGCTGGCGATGCTGACACGCACCTGAACCTGTTCGACCTCTGGTTCGATGGACGAACACGAGCGGTTGGAAGGAGACCATGATGAGATCTGAACCACGCACGCTCACAACCCGAACGGGCACAATCCGCTTTCCGGCCTATATTCCGGTTACGACCTTTGGTGATAGGTATCCCCTGGATCGCCTGGTGCAACCCTACCTCCCGCGCCTGGCCCAGGCCATCATGGTCAGTTTTCACTATGCCCGCCAGATGACCGAGCAGCCGCGCCTGCCAGTGTTAGTCGACTCGGGAGGCTTTGCCTCGTTGTTTGACACGGCATGCGTGGTTACATCCGGTGGACTGGGTGTGCTGGAAGTCGCAGGCACGGAAACCGTGGAGACGGTTCATCCCCGCGATGTTCTGGATCTCCAGGAACGGATCGCCGATGTGGCGTTTTCGCTGGACTTTCCGATCCCGCCTGGTATGGCTCTCCCAGAAGCTCGGCTGCGCCAGGAACTGACTATCGCGAATGCGCACTGGGCACTCGCCAATCGACGCCGGCGTGACCTGCCGCTGTTTGCCTGTGTCCAGGCCTGGGATGCGGACAGTGCCCGCGCCTGTGCCCGCGCCTATGCGGGGGCCGGATTTGACGGCATCGCTATTGGTGGCCTGGTTCCGCGCGCACGCACTATATCCACCGTCTGCGCTATCGTCGAAGCAGTGCGTACTGAAATTGGCGACCAGCCGCTGCATGTTTTTGGCCTGGGTCAACCCGAGACTATCGAGACCCTCTTCACTATCGGTGTCGACTCGGTCGACTCGAGTGCGTATGTGCAGCTTGCGGCAGACGGACGGCTCTGGAGCCATCCTGGTCAAAAACTGACCCATGCCTCGCCGGTTGACCGGCTGCATCTGGCACTGTGCAATCTGGCAGCTGCGACAGGCCGGGCGCTGCCGTTGTCGGCGTCGAGAATAGTACTTGCAACCCACACACTTAACTCCCAGAAGACTTTATAGAATTACAGTAAATTCTCCAACTTCTAGCGATAATGTTCTGTGCTAGCACTTCCCAGATGTTATTTGCAAGATCATAATTACTAACAGTTGGGCTGACCAATATTATATTGGTAAGAATATCCACATGTTCCAAAATACTCTTATACTTTTTCTGTTACCTATCTTATTAGATACGCTCTACCTTTCTGCTTACCATTGATGGTATAATCATGGGCGATTGATTGTACAATCCAGGTATGAAACTAATCGAGCAATATCATGTACTTCTCTTTCTGGAATTTAGCTCTTTTGCTAGACTGTCAAGCTCTGCAATTTCATAAATCCCTTGGAAGCCAGCTTCATAGAGATTAATTTTACTCTCAACAGGCCAGTCGCCATCAATAACCAGATAGTGAACTCCCGGATTTGGTTCGGGTTCAAAACTGCCATCAGTGTTATACCTTAGCTGAACAGAGCGAAGGCGACCTGCTACCTCGCGTGTTTTATCCGAAATATGCTTTTGACCGAAGACAGGTTGTGTTTGAATGATCGCTCCAGTCTCTTGGTCTCGACCAACAGTTTCAGTCGTTAGGGCGACCCTACTCCATTTCTTTTGAGTGCTGAGTTGGTTGAAGGCACCTCGAAGAATTGGACCTGCAGTTAAATCAGGTAAGTTATGGCGAAATAGAAACTTTATAGGTTCTAAGTCAGAAGAGGAGATAATACGCATTGCCTTTTTATAACGATAATACTCTATGACCTTTTCGCAAGGAAGAGGGGTTAACCCTTGAAAGGATTCCCATAAGCATTCAGCAAATAGAGGCCATATAATTTGATAAAATTCTACTTCAGTTAGGCACACTTGGCCAGAGAAAAACTGACCCACTCTAACTCCAGCTATAAGGTGACTGATTAACTGTCCGAGATTGCCCATAAAAGCATAGGGGCGTAGAGAGTGACCTTGCAGTCGCTCGAACTTTCCTGGCAGAGTGGTTGTGATGTGTTGCATACTCCCAAGATCATAAAAGACTAAAAGTACATCAAGCGGCCAGTTATGGATATCTGGGACAACTTTCTGGTACTTCGATGATGATCCCCCGGGAATGGGCATGTCTATAGTAAGCCCTGTATCCGTTCAGGCTCCCCCGGCCGGGAGCAGTTTGGGAGCGGGC
>RRYU01003637.1_pt1 | contig 35246 bp, 31 predicted proteins | sample 2162651 | NCBI WGS metagenome assembly RRYU01 (sample SAMN10267283, study PRJNA491782) | microbial mat metagenome | isolation source: biomat in the production well | place: Japan: Minami-Kanto gas field, natural gas well KTG3 | collected 2017-06 | reverse complement strand
GGTGCATAGATATACCATTCGGGGGATTTTTCGACATACCAACTTCCTTACTACGTTAGACGCTAATGGCCCGGCTGTAGAAACAGCCAGGCACGTTCAATCATAACGAGTCAGACAACAAACTGCTATTGTCAAAAGGTCCTGATGTGACAGCGGGTTTTGTGGTGCAAACCTGCAAGGGCAAAGAGTACCATGGTACTGTTTTTTTACATTTTCACAACCCGAAGGGGCGCATCTGCGCCCCTTCTTTCATCCCATCTCTATTTTGATAAAGGCACTGCCATTCATATTGAGTACCAGTTATCGGTCAGATGCTCATCCTGATGCATATCATAAGCGATCGAACCGGACTGTATGGTAATACCGCAGTACGTTTGTAGATACGAGCGGGCGGCTTCGATTTCCGGGCTTTTATCGTCGGCAGGCCAGACAACAACCAGATCCACCAGCAGACGTTCGAGTTCTTGTTTTGTACTCATCGTTTTTTCCTTGTTGATAGAGATGAAACATAAGGAACGGCTGACACGAGAAGGAAAGTTTACCTCATCCCTATCGGATGACCATCGAACCAGTGTCAAGCTATTTCTCATATGCCAGAATCATGTGCAACAGTATAGTCTAAACATGAGCCAAAGTATAAGATCAAAGAGATTCAGAGATAGTATATTTTTAGTACAAATTGTATTATTAGGAACAATCTGGAGCCTGAGTTTGCATCATTCTCCATCGCTCAATGTATCAGCAGCAGGGCCATAGAGCAACTGATGAGATAACGCCTCGATAGCGCCAGGCAGGGCAAATTGCGCATACGGATCGCCTGGCAGGACATACATCGACACCATATTTTCATTCAAGGTATACCGTTCAATCGATTCGGGATTCATATCACGAAAGGCCCATGCCAGATCAATCATACGATCCTGGGGGACATCAGTTTGAATATAATCACGTAGAGCGGTTGTCAACGTGGCGATTGTACGCAATTGCCGCACCGCATGTTGTTCGCGCAGTTGTTGCAGCATAGCAACCACTACCTGCTGTTGGCGACGCATACGCTCAAAATCGCTGTCCATATGTCGTACACGGCTATACATCAAAGCGGTAGCACCATCCATATGCTGCTCCCCAGGTAAAAAATGAGCCACAGTATACCCATAATTCATCGTCGGATACTGTGGATCATACAATTCTGCCTGGACATCGATAGTGACACCGCCGATAGAGTCGATGGCACCCATAAAACCCTCAAAGTTTACCAGCACAACATGGTCGATGGGAATTCCCAGCAGATCGCTCACTGTCTGACGTGCCACAGCTGTACCCCCACCGAGATGAGGATTAAGTTCACCATACACATAAGCAGCATTAATCCGATCAGAGCCAACCCCCACAATCGGAACAATCAGGTCGCGTGGCAGAGATAGCAGCGCTACCCGGCGCGTATCAGGCTCGGCTCGTGCCACAATAATCGCATCAGTGCGGGCAGGAAAGCTTTCTTCTGGTCGCTGATCCATACCAAGGACAAGCACAGTAAGCGACTCCTGGGCGGGAGACGGTGTATAAGCCCGGATCGATAGCTCATCGGCATGAGGCGCACCCAGCAGTGTGGCTGTGCCAGAACTGCCTGACTGTTGTGGTCGCACAGTTCCCGTGGGGAGTGGTACACCAGTTGGTGGCAGTGTTAGCGACGGCAGTACCCGTGACGTCGCTACGGAGCCTATGGGCAAAGGCGTCAGCGTCGCAACAGTTGCTGGATCGACGGCACGTTCAAGCAATGGCGATAGTGCCGCTGCTGTTGCATCGACCGGAGCAAAGGGAACAGTCGGCACCAGTCCTCTGTACTGGCCAATAACCACAGATGGAACTTCCGTAGGAGGCACAATCAGTGTTGGTGTGGGCGAAGGCGTAATACTGGTATGCAGCACGATTGCGGCCAGAGTAGGTTCCTGAGCAACAGGAGACACCTGCATAGCCTGGACATTCCGTCGAATCGTCAATAGAGACAATGCTGTACTGCCAAGTGCATATATCCCGAACAAACCGAGTGCAATCAGCAACGTCAGACCAGCACCCACAAACCAGCGCCGCTGCCGTTGGAACAGAGACGGCGCATGCACTGGCGCAGGGGCCTGGGCAAGCAACATCTGAAGCAGGTGCGTATCGTCCTGGCTGGAACCAGACTGATCTGGCAGAGGCTCTGGATCAGCCTCCAGCAGGGTACGCAGCAAGGCCGCATGCTGTTGATCGCGCATAGCGGGATCATGCTCAGGTTGAAATGCGTTATGGGCCATACTTATGTTCTGACAAGACGGGATGTTGTCGTATCGCGTGCCAGCTGCTGGCTCTGTACCCAGATACCAGTCAAGGCTATCAAGCTAAACAGGATGATGGCAATGAGCGATGGTACATTCGAGACAGGATCAAGCGCACGCATGATAATATTTGTTCCAAACAGCGATGAAATAACAATTAACGCCCAATCGAACGCCATGAAAATCAGCACAGCGCCGATAATGCCGCCGATAAAGAAAACTACCCAGTTGAGCCAGCCAAACTGATCGGAAGCCAGGGTACTACCAGCGAATAACTGGAACAGGCCCAGCACCAGCAAGCCGACAGCAAAAAAGCCAGCCAGACTGGCCATTGGTTTCTGCAGAAAGATAGCTAGAGCAGCAAACACAACACCTAACCCCAGGCCGATAATCAATAAGAGCCAGCCAGGTAACTCGCTAAACCAGATTGGAGCAAAAGCCAGCCCGACTAGAAAACCAACCGCACCGACAAAGATCCAGAAGAGTTGCCTGCCGAGGAGCAAAGCCGCTGCCCCGATCAGGAGTTGCAAAATGACCGATACCAGCATAATCAGGCCTGCATCTTTCTAGGCGTTCACTTATGAACACCATACTACCAGTAAGATTCCTATTTCCGATTAAGACATGGTTTCAGGATGACCAACTTTACTTTACAATTACAGACGAATTGGTCGCTTCAGTCACCCCACCCCCCTAACCCCCGCCCCTGCAAGGGGCGGGGGAAGACAGACGGGGCGTCCTGGCGGCACACGCGCCGCGTGTGCCGCCAGGACGCCCCGTCTCCCCCCTCTCCCTCAGGGAGAGGGGGGCAGGGGGAGAGGGCGTATCGTCCAACCAAACTGTAACGTAAACATGAACCATGGCTAAACCGCACAGCTTTCCCCCAGAATAAGAGAGTATATCAGCAGGCCACATATGGAGCAAATTAAGGTTTGAAAGCACGCTGGATCGCACTACGTAACTGGTCTGGCGTAAAGGGCTTTTGCAGAAAACCGGCCAGGCCCTTGCCAGCAAACCGGCCAATAACTGTCTGCTCATTGTAACCACTCATCAGCACAACATTAATATCTGGCTGCACCTGGCGGAGCATCCGAAACACAACCTCGCCACTGAGATTGGGCATAGTCATATCAAGCAATATCCCTACAATCTCGGCGGACTGTTGCCGAAACAGATCGACACCTTCCATGCCATCTTCGGCTGTTAGAACGGTAAAGCCCAGTCGTTCAAGCATACGTTCGCCGACCTTGCGCACATCGGGATCATCGTCGATCAGCAGCACAGTTCCAGTGCCCTGCCAGAGCGAATCTGATTTAACTACTGGCTTTGGCAGCGACATACCTCGGGCACTGGGGAAGAAGAGCTTGAATGATGATCCCAATCCTGGCTCACTATACACTTTGATCGCACCCTTATGACCGCGCACAATGCCCTGTACAGCCGCCAGGCCCAATCCACGCCCGGTAAACTTGGTTGAGAAAAATGGGTCAAAAATTCGAGCGCAGGTGGTGGCATCCATACCACACCCCGTATCAGACACCTCAAGATAGACAAACTCTCCTTCAAGCAAATCGGGCGAAAGCCGTGTTTCGGCAGCATACACATGATCTACCCACATGGTATCGGTGGTCAAGGTAATAATACCATTGCGATCACCAATAGCCTCTGAGGCATTGATAACCAGGTTCATGATTACCTGGCGTATCTGTGTGGCGTCAGCCTCAATGGGTGGTAATTTAGGGGACAAATTATAGTGTAACACAACATCGGTACTGATCGTCGTACGCAGCAGATGGATCATCTCCTCGATTAAGGTATTGAGATTTATCGCTTCAACTACAAAACGCCCTTTGCCGGTATAGGCCAGCAACTGGCGGGTCAAATCAGCGGCACGCCGTGCTGCGACTCCGATCTGCTCGACAACCGGGCGAGCTGGTGAGTCTGCAGGCAGATCCATCAGCGCCAGATCAGCATTGCCTAGTACGGCCACCAGCAAATTATTAAAGTCATGCGCGATACCACCGGCGAGCATGCCCAGGCTCTCCAGACGTTGTGTTTCCTGTAACTTCCGTTCTATATTCAGGCGTTCCTCTTCAGCCTGCTTGCGAACAGTCATATCAGCCTCGACGCCAATTAAGCCAATAATCTGTCCATCGAACGTGCGTGTCGGCACCAGATGGGTTTCTAGAAACCGCCCGGCCTCGGTGCGTTCCCAACTCTTTTCCATGCCAGCCATGGCCAGGTGGATATTCTGCAATGCCAGTGCATCGGCGGCATAGAGATCAAAGATCGAGCTGCCAACCAGTTCGTCGGGTTGGCGTTCAAGTGCTGCCAATCCTTTGCCTTCCGAGAGTGTAAAGATTCCCTGCTGGTCTACCGCAAACAGGATAATCGGCGCATTAGAGATGATCGCCCGCAGGCGCTCTTCGCTTATACGTAACTCTGCTTCGATCTGCTTGCGTTCGCTAATTACATTCAGGTTGATAATAACCTGGCTTGGGGACTGGTCTTCCAGGATAGCGGCACGTTTCTGTATCCATTCCCAGCGACCATCTTTGCTTTGCATACGAAACTCAACTGGTGCAACCGGAATACCTTGCAGCGTTTGTTGCCAGAATTTTTGTACTGCAACCTGATGATCGGGATGCACGGCGGCAAAGATGCTTCGGGCTGATTCAATCAACTCGGCACGATCATAGCCCAGAAAGCTATCTCGATTCAGATAGACGGGATGCATGAGCTCAAGATCAAGAATATAGATCACATCGGGCAAATTCTCGGCCATGCTCCGAAAGCGTTTCTCACTGATGCGCAGGCGTTCTTCGCTGCGTTTGCGTTCGGTAATATCCCGTACGACCCCTTCCAGCGCAACCGGTGTTCCAGTTTCATCGCGTATAAGCGAAATCTGCTGCTGCACCCAGATGATGCGGCCATCTTTACAGACCCAGCGTAGATCAAGCAGGTCGGGAAAGTCGTTGGGATGTTTGAGAAATGTCTCGATCAGCGGTTTATCATCGGGATGCATAACCCGCCAGCCCGTATCAGGCGGGCTGACAAGCTCTTGCGGGGTATAGCCCGTGATGCGGGTTATTGCCGGGCTGATATACTCAAAGCCACGCTTCGGCCCAAGCTGGTAGCGAAAGATGATATCCTGGGCATTTTCGGCCAGCAGGCGAAAACGTGCTTCACGCCGAATGAGATCGTGCTCATATTCTACCTGCTGGGTAATATCACGTGAAATCGAACTGATTGCCATAGGTGTACCGGTTGCATCTCTTAGCAGAAATATCGATGAATAGGCTACCCAGCCTGTGCCATCAGGGCGTTGCGCCATCATCTGGCCTTCCCAATGCCCTGACTGTTGAATGTGGTGTTGAATGTCACGCTGGAGCGCATCCAGGTATGTTGGATCTACAAAAGCCATCATTGATTGCCCAGGCATTGCTGCTGGCAACACACCATTCAGACGACCAGCAGCCGGGTTCGCATAGGTGATGGTTCCGTCTAGATCGGCCAGGATGATCCCGTCAAGTGCATGTTCAACCAGCGCCTGAAACGTATACAGGTCGGCGTTGAGTTGTTCAACCTTGCGACGCGCTTCTACCTGCGACGTTACATCAACCGCAAATGAAAAGATTCCATCCACCTGTCCGTGAATATCATACGTGGGTTGGTAAGAAATATTGAACCAGGCCTCTTCTAATGTGCCGTTGTTTGAGCGGTTCAGACGAGCTGGCACATTTTCACCGTGCCAGGTTTGCCCGGTCGTATAAACGTGATCCAGCAGTTCCAGAAAGCCCTGGTCGATCAGTTCAGGTAAAACAGCTCGCACCGGACGACCGCGAAAATCCTGTATACCGGTTAAGGTAATAAATGTCTGGTTGGCAAATTCGATCACATGATCTGGCCCACGTACCAGACAGAACGCCAGAGCAGACTGCATAAAGATATGAAACTGCTGTTGACAGGTTACTTCCATGTGGTGGCGCGCCTGCCGTTCTTCAGCCAGTTCACGTTCCAGAAGGGCAATGCGTTGGCGAAGTTGATCGTTTTCTGCCGCCAGGGTGGCAAGTGTGGCTGGATCAGAATCCATAAAAAGGTAACTCCCTTGTAACGAGTACGGCATGATCACCGCGCACTTCCTGCCTGCCCCTTCGATTGCGCTCAGGGCATGTTTCAGGTGGCAGGGGAAGCGCCGAGCTACTGCTTTTTGTTGCAAAAAAGAGATTGACCACAAAACCGAATGATTGTAGATGTGGATGCTGTCTGAATATAATGATCTGGATCAGATGAACATGCGATGACAATACCCGGTTTTGTTCATGATATCATCGACCAGACCCGCTTTTGCCACTTGACAATCTGATGAATATACAGCATACAGTAGCAGCATATGAACCATAAACGGGGGCATCGTCATACGCGTAACCGTTCAGGCGGTACCTGCGCCAGCGGGGGCGCGGGGGCCGCAGGCCCCCGCAAAACTTTCTGTTCGGCCCGGTTTGGCGGCAAAGCCGCCAAACCGGGCCGAACAGAAGAGACTCCGGGAGGGGCAGCGCCCCTCCCGACCACCCCACCTGAACGATTACGTCATACGCTATCGGGCAAACCTGTATTTCTTTGCGCATAATCGTACCACTTAATTCAAAAAGCATGAAACCATACCTACTCCTTATTATCTTCCTTTCTGGCATCGTTAGCCAGAGTAGTATCCCAACCCATGCTCAGACCGGCATACAATTTCTGGTAACAGGTAGCCGTGTCACCGAGAGCCTGGTTCCAACCGGACATTCTGACATAATGGAAACCAACCAGCATGCTACGTATTCAGTGATCGTGGAAAACAACCAGCCCTATGCTCAAACGCTGGATGTGGCGATCAGTTTACCACCAGGAATGGCCTATTTGCCCGAAACACTGCGTATAAATGGCATAGCAGCATCTCCTACAACGTTGCTGGATCGTAACCAGGTGCGCTGGCAGGCGTTAGAGCTACCGGCGGCGCACCTGACTGGCGACGGCAATATGGCGGGTGTGCATGTTTTCCTGAGTGATACACCGACAATGGCTGAAATTGATCAGCGGCTGGCCTGGGCCGTGCATCTGGTAGGTCGTGGTGGGACGATCAAGTTGTTTATGTCCAGTATGACCGAACACTGGACGGCGCCCCCCGAGTGGATGGTATATGCAGTGCGGCGCTGCTATCAACTGGGAGTGCGACCGGTGGTACGCCTGGGGTTTGCCAATGGGGATGCGGGCAGTTTTACGCGCCAGCGTGATAACCCGGTTGGCCAGATGAGTTATAACGATGCCATAGGCGGCTACTGGCGGCTCGGCTGGGCCATGCGCCGTGTGGTAGCCGAGTTGCTGGCCGCTACGGCCAGTGATGCCGCCGTCGCCCCAGACGCCGAGTTGACCGTTATCATTGGCAATGAGCCAAACCTGGAATGGGTTGAACGGGACTGGTTTATTGATTATAGCTATGTCAGTCGTCCTGATGGGAGTTTCGACATGAACTGGCTAACGACTGACCCGGCTGATCCGACTGCCGCGGCCAATAGTGTCAATGGCTGGCGGCTGTTTGTGCGCGGCATCCCTGACCCGTATGGGCCAGCACCAACGTATGAGTCTCGCCTTGATGATTATGTGCATTATCTGGGATATGATGCTGCGGTTGAATATGGTCGTTTTCTGTATACCAGCAGCACCTTGCTGCAAAGCCTGAATGACGCCCGTCTGCAGATTGCTGCGGGAGCGATTGCATCAGGCGGGGGCGATATTAGTGGACAATACGCGTATCATCAGCGCCACTTTATTCGGCGAATGCTGCGCACGGTGCCCGATGCCCTGGCCCACGTTGATCTCTGGACTACCAATAATTATCCGTATACGGTACCACCATGGAATAACTACCATGCCCATCCAGCCGACTTTGACCGGTATCCGCTGGGCGAACCATTCTGGCATACAGAGGTCGGGATTGATGCCTATCAGGGCGACCTGGATTACCTGGCCTATCTCAAGCGCCAGGGGTTGGCTACAACCGTGCCGAGTCGGGCAATTATTGGCGAAGTTGGCTATGGTATCGGCGAGGGATGGGGCACGGCGTTTGACTATGCGCCCATCACGGAAGATCTACGTGCCCGCTATATGGCCGATATTTTTGAAACGTACTATAACACCTGGCGGGCTGAACTTGTAGGGGTCAACCTCTGGAACCTGGGTGATCCGGATGTCGACCGGGATACCTTCCATATGTTTGACTATGTCTATCCCGATAGTCAGACATGGCATGGCTGGCCGACGCATCGTCATCTGATGTATGATGCAGTTGCGACGCGCCCATCGCGCCCCGGCGCAGGACGATTGATTGCCACCTTCGAGGTAGCGCTTGATCCGGATATGCCCTCGGGATCGGTGACGACTACGGCACGTATAGCAGCGATAGGAGCGGATGGAGCGAGCGCCGAGTATACCTTGCAGGTGTTCAACCCGGCGCATCCGCCACATGCTACGGTGACACCAACGGTGACGGCTACCGTCCCCTGATGTGAAAATAGCCAACGGACGGTAGGGGCGACCGGCCGGTCGCCCCTACATCCCTATTTTCATGCCAACCGTGTGCGCCCTGGCGCATGGCGAACTGATGTGAAAATAGCGCCCCGTCGGTAGGGGCGGTTCGCGAACCGCCCCTACAAGCCCCTTTTCATCTCGGCGGTGTGTGCCACGTGCAATAGATGGCTAAGACAAGGTTGATAGGTACTTTACCGTTTAGTTCGACGATACGCCCTCTCCTCCTGGCTCCCTCCTTTCAGGGGTAGGTTTTTCGATGGATGGTGTTCCAACGCCATCCGTAGGGACAGGCTTCTGCCTGTCCGTGGGAACGTTTCTCGCATCAGGACGCCCTGCGGACGCGCAGAAGCGCGTCCCTACGGAAAAAACCTACCCGTGAGAGCCGGCCCCTCTCCCTGAGGGTCAGTACCCACAATTGTACCGCATCCTGAGGGAGAGGGGAGATGCTTACACGGGTAGGGTTTTGGATGAATCGCATCACGACGCCATATGGCCCCTCTCCCCCACCCCCTCTCCCCTATGGGTAGAGGGGGTGGGGGGGTGGGGTATCCAGCCTGACACAGGCATCAGCGCAAAAAATCTACCCGTGTAAGAAGGGGAGATGGGGCGTCCATCTAGGCACGGTGCATAATCGGATTGCCCTGGAGTTGAGCTTTGTCGATTGTCTTCACAGCCGCCCAGTTATCAAGCAGGTTGCCACAGGTGTGGCAGCGTACTGCACGAGCCAGGCGTTCGGTGGTCAGGTTGACGATCAGATCGTCGTGGGTTCCCCAGATCAGCAAATTCTGATTGCACCCGCGGCAGACTACTTTTATGCGCGCCATTGCCTTCCTCTTTCTATATGTTATTTTTAAACAGCCAGAGATTTTTCCTATTGTGAATAGGTACCTACTGCCAGCATATGGTTCTGTTGACGTGCCCCCCTGCGCGATATGGCGCAGGGTTCCTCCATGCACCCACAGAAACACTGGCTCTCAGGTATATCTCTTTATAATATCGCAGGCTGTTTGGAAATGCAATTATTATATCTAACTATTTGTATTATTTATAGCAAAAAAGGTGCCAATAATATTCGAACGGGGGATGTCACGAGATCGGGTAGGCCCATGCAGATGCAATCGCGACTGGGGAGCGACGGCAGTGGGGAGGGTATGCAGATCGAGTGCGATACGAACCTGTGCTTCCAGACTGTCGTCGAGTCGCGCCAAGAATGTAACTTTCGGGCGTGAAAGTTTAATTTGCAGGGCGAAATGTTAATATATCTACTATCTGTTTCGGTCTGACCTTATTCCGCTGCGGGCCGGATTTTCATTGTCTTCGTCCCAGCGATCTGGGTTTGTGGCGATATAGTCACGGATGCACTGCAAGGATGCTTCGTCGCGGATAATATGTTCGTAGTAATTGCGTTGCCAGACCCGTTTTGAATAGGGTATCCATCCCTGACATTTCACGCCATCGGTATACAATTTTGTTGTTAACGTTTTATACCGATGCACCACATCGGGCAATGACAATATTGTTGCGTTGCCACCGGGCGGGCAGGCACGGGGGCCTGCCCCTACCGGCCAATCTGGGGGGTGGCTATCGCCGCCAGGATCGGATGCATCCCCATGGGACGCCGTAGGGGCCACCCCCCGTGGTGGCCCGTTTGGAGGATCACCGGTTAAAACGATGATGCCGTGGATATGATTGGGCATAACGATAAATACGTCAATGTCGACACCGGGATAATGGGCGGGAATGTCATTCCATATGGTTTGCACCATTCTACCAGCAGCGTTCAAGTGCATAGCCCCATCCACGATGTCCCCGAACAGGCACAGGCGCTGCTGGGTAACGATGGTGACAAAATATGCGCCCGCCTGGGTGTAATCGTATCCGCGCAGACGTATGGATCGGCGGTGGTGCTGGTCAGGGTTGTAGGGCATGATTGGTCGTCTCCGCATGAGGGGCATTGCGATCATCATCACCTGTTTAGGGCGAAAAACGTTGCTATCCAATGTAGACGTTTTGGGCGGATCGCATGCCAATGGGATCGGATTGCATCCCAACACGATCGGTAGGGGCACCCCCCCGTGGGTGCCCCAGGCGGCGTTTCTGGCATCAGGACGTCCTGGGGCACCCACAGGGGCCTGCCCCTACGAAAAACCTACTCCTGTGAGGGCTAGGGGGTGGGGTGATTCACAGGCAGATGAGATGACGTGAATCACCCCCAAAAAAATAGTGTTTTCGGTCTGGGGTGGTGGCAAAGCCGCCACCCCAGACCGAAAACACTATGATCTCAGCGGGGCACAGCCCCGCGTATCACCTTTTGCTACGATGTAGCAATGGCCTTCTGCTTAATCGCCACCTCTTCGGCTGTGGGGCGCAGCAGCTTGGCATCCAGGCGGAGCATTGTGCGGATGGCAAATAACTGTGCTATTACCATCGGGGCCAGCAGAATAAAATACGTTATCGAGAACTTATCGAGCAGACCATTCCGCACCAGGCCCATGTTGAGAAAGAACATCCCGAACACAAACAGCGCCGTCCCGGGGCAGATGAGCGCATAGCTGTCTGCGCTGCGTTCTGGCCCGCTGACATAGGTCTCAAAATAGTTCACCCGCTTCATTACGGCATAGCCCAGCACAGCGAACAAAATCATCACCGAGTAGATCAGCGCAGTCCAGATCAGGATCGGCTCGTTCAAAAACTGAGTACGCATAGCGGTGGGGTTAACTGCATCGGCTGGAACATAGAACAGGAACGACATACCACGCAATATACGGATCCCTGCCACACCCAGCACTGTCAGAATAGGCAAGGGGATCCACAGGCTTACGGCGCTCTCTTTGTTGATGCCGTGGGCGATCATACTGCGAAAGCCCAGAATGAACCAGAGCAGACCAAGCACACTTGCTACACTCACAAAGAACAGCGATCCAATGATACTGGCTGTCACCGTTGCCTGATTCAGGCTCATGGCAGCCGGGGCCGAGAAGCCCACACCCACCAGGCCAAAGGTTAGCACGGCCTTGAGCTGAGCCAGGCTATTGTTATGTGTACAATCGAATTCAGGGTTAGCCAGGATGCGGCTGAAGAAGTCGATAAAGATACGCAGGGCCATGATCCCGACAGCCAGGAAGGCCAGCATAGCCACGGGGAAGAGATATTCGACCACATTCCACAAACTGGGCACAAAAGCTGCCCCAGCCGCAAAGCTCATATTGACCGTCATTGCCAGCGTCAATGGCAGGCCAATCAGTTTGGATTCGCCGTTACTCTGGCGCAGCTTTTCAAAAGACGTTGTGCTGCGATAGCGTGAATATTCACGCAGGTTCCAGATCAGCAGCCAGAAGTGTCGTATGGCAAAGAAGCCAATACCCGCCATTGCACCCAGGATCAAGATACTGATAGCCAGGTTGTCACCGGTGATATAGGGCACCAGGCCGTCAAAGGTGATAATCGGTGTGTTTGGATGCGGTACCAGAAAGTTCAAGTAGATAAAGAACGCCACCGCCATACCGCCATTGCCAAGTGCCGCCAGAAAATAGACTGGCGTGTAACTTTCTCCAAGATTGTTGCGTAGAGTTAGAAAACTTGTCATACGACGTATCATTGTGCTTGTTCCTTCTGTTGTCTTTTATGGATATCTTGATTACCACTAAACAGGTTGTTTGCCGATTTTTTGCTACCAGGCTATCCTACAAGCTATTGCCGAGCCGGACATGTGTTAATACGCAAAAGACGATAGGCCGGACACACCCCCGTAATCCCCGTTACCAGTAATATTGCTCCGATAAGGCCACCGATCCATTGCCACATTCCCGGCAAAACCAGGAACGCAACAACGAGAAATCCGATTCCGATAAGTATGCGTAACATACGATCAAAATCACCTTCATTGCGGGTAAACATATGTCACCTTTCATATTCATTCATAGCGTTTCATACGATTGGATGCCCACGTGTGGTGATTGGTTACATATGGGTTTAAAATTTTGCATCCGTAACCTTTGATGTCTATACCTGTTGTCTGGTTACATGCGCTGGCATGATCATCTTTCCCCGATATGCTATACTCTCCACTACCATGAACAGCTATGACATCATTTACGCAACTGTGCGGCGCATTCCGTATGGGCGTGTCAGTAGCTATGGGCGCATTGCAGCCCTGGCCGGGTTAAGTGGCCAGGCCCGTCTGGTTGGCTATGCCTTGCATGCGCTGCGCACAACGGCATCAGCGGGCCATGACAGCATCCCCTGGTGGCGTGTGGTGAATGCGGCTGGCTCGATCAGTAATGATTATGCGCCAGAATTACAACGAGCATTACTAGAGGCCGAAGGTGTGATTTTTGATCAACGTGGCCGCCTGGATCTGGCTCGTTTTCTGTGGAATGGGGAGTAACAACGTACGCCGTGGGCATTCTACCCTGGCATACAGCCTGGAACGGCCTATGACTGACCATCTTGAATCACGCAGCGCCAGGTTGCCATCGACCGTGCGTCTGCCGCTGGTGATCTTTCTGGTGTTGACGGCCTTTTATCTGCTAACGATGAGCGGCCATCCCTATTCGTCCGACGAAGAGACGATGTATGTGGTTACGCGCCAGATTGCCCTGGCGGGCGATATAGTTGTGGAGGTTGAGCCGGGCGCACCGGTTGCAGCATTGCGCAAAGGTATCGAAAATCGCTACTATTCGCCTTATGGCATTATGCCGTCAATCGTAGCCCTGCCACTGTTTTATCTGGGCACATTGCTCGAACCATCTGGTGGGGCAGCCTTTGAGTATGCAACCCGTTTTACTGTTCTGGCAACCAATAGCCTGGTTACAGCCACCACAGCCGCTCTGCTGGCCGCCTGGGCGTTACGTCTGGGGGCCGGGCGCTTTACGGCTGTAGCTCTGGCTCTGCTGTATGGTCTGGCAACATTTGCCTGGCCATATGCGCGCACCTTCTTTTCCGAGCCACTGGCCGCTCTGTTTCTCTTGATTGCGGTCGAGCGTGCCGATGCTGCTCGCCATCATTCACCTTCTTCCCCGGACTGGCCGCTGCTGATCTCTGGCCTGGCAGCCGGCCTGCTGGTTAGTACGCGGGTTGCCTCTGGCATTGCCCTGCCGATTATTGGCCTGTATGTAATCTGGCCTCGCCTCGCGCCGATACCTGCGGAACGCCCGCTGTCTGGCATAGCTGGCTCAACTGCCGGTCGTGTCATCCAGGGAATGATGCACCACCCATGGATAATTCTGCGCTCGTCATTCATAATGGGTCTCTGGTGGTTGATCGGGATAGCCATAGGTATTCTGCCCCTGATTAGCTATAATCTGCTGCGTTCAGGCGAACTTCTGTCAACCGGGTATGGCAGTGAGAAAAAGCTCTTTATCACATCCCTGTCCGAGGGATTGTATGGCCTGTTGCTCAGCCCGGGTAAGAGTGTGTTTTTGTTTGCCTTGCCAATCCTGCTGGCTCTGCCCGGCGCATATCTGTTGTGGCGGCGGCGACCGGGATTGGTACTGGTGATTTGGAGTCTGTTTGGGGTACATGTGCTGTTTTATGCCCGCTGGATTGCCTGGAGTGGCGGGGCATGGGGGCCGCGCTTTTTATTGCCCACTATTGCCCTGTTGATCTTGCTGATCGGGCCAGTGATCGATGCGACTATGGCAGGCGGACGCAGCACAGAACCGCAGAGTCGTTCGCCATCACGTCGGATCGGCTGGATAGCAACGGGCATCCTGGGGGTAATCGGGTTTCTGGGATCGCTCGGTGGCGTGCTGGTGAACTTTGATACCTATCTGAACATGCCCGTGGGTGAGGTACGCCGGGTGTATGAACCGCTGGGATCACCGCTGATCGTTCACTGGCAGATTCTGGCTGATCGGATCGGGCGGTATATGGCACCGTCGCCACACTGTGCATTGGCGGCGGGCTTTTTTGCGCCAGAAGAAGCATCTATGTTTCCGCGCCGCAGTGGGGCACAGGCTACCATCGCATGTCGCCTGGATCATGCGGCCCACCTGAGCCTATCGCTGAACGATGGTCGTCCCGCTGATATGCCAGACAGCCAGCTAACATTTTATCTGGACGACACGATCATAGCCGGGCATACGGCACGCCAGCCACGAACCTATCACCTGCTCGTACCGCCAGGCAGGCCTGAGCTACGCCTGGTAGCAGTTACCTGGAATCCGCGCCAGGCTGGCTTTAGCGAACGCGATGATAATCTGGGCATTGTTATTACCGCTGGACAAGTACACCTGCTGAACGGCGACTCAGGTCGCTTGATCGACCGGGCGATTGAGCCATTGCCGGTACGTCCTAAGCCACGCTTTGCCTGGTACTATGAAGCCCACAATCAGCATCTAGTTGATCATTGGGCCTGGTATCTGCCTCGCTCAGAGCTATCGCCGCACGCAGCTCGGGTGATGGCAGTCGGCCTATGTGCTATGAGTGTTAGCCTGGTGGTGAGTGCGGTCATTCTGGGGAGAAGGGAATATTCTTCTGCGGGATAGTTGATCCGCTTTCAGATGTAGGGTTTTTCCGTAGGGACGCGCAGAAGCGCGTCCGCAGGGCGTTCTGATGTGGAAAACGTTCGCACGGACAGGCAGAAGCCTGTCCCTACGGACGGAGGCCGGTTCCCCCGATTGACGGACAGTGATCGTGTAGCTACGACAATCCGCGTAGATACTCCAGACTGAGACGCATACTCTCCAGGGGTGGTCGCACAAAACGATCCTGCTCGACGATACACCATACACTGCCAGCATCATGCGCCGCCGACAGAATGGCCGGGATATCGATCGTTCCCCTGCCCAGTTCGGTGAACGTGCGCCAGAAACGCCCACGCATATCTTTCAGGTGCAGCAGCGGTACGCGCCTGGTCAATCGCCTGATCAGTGTGGCCGGATCGTGCCCAGCGTAGCAAGCCCAGTAGATATCAAGTTCCAGCTTAACCAGGTTGGGGTCGGTTTGTTCTAACAGGATATCCAGGGCAGTTTTGCCAGCGAAGCGCCGGAATTCAAAGGCATGATTGTGGTAGCAGAACTGCACACCGCGCTGTGTGCAGATCTCGCCAATTGCATTGAAGCGACGTGCTGCCGCATACCATCCATCCGCATGGTAGCGCCCCTGTCCCAACGGCAGTTTTGAACAGACGATATAGCCACAGTTCAGGGTCAGGGTTTCATCGATTACCTGTTCCAGGTGCTGTTCAAGCCGAGCAAGACTCACATGGCTGCCAGCTACCTGTAGACCACAGTCGTCCAGAATAGCTTTGAGTTCCGTTGGGGTAAAATCACCTGTACCACGCAGTTCGACTGCGCCATAACCCATTGCGGCAATCTGCCGGAGTGTGCCGATGAAGTCAATGCGCGTTTCGGCACGTAACGAATAGAGCTGGAGCGCAATGGGTTGTTTGATCATACCGATCATTCCCCGTCACAATTGCGGCGTAACCAGTCGGCGCATGCCATAAGGCGGGACGCCTCGGCCTCTGACTCGGTACGAAAAACGCGTGCGCGACCATCTATATAAATCAGGTAACGGCCATTGGCCTCCCGATAAATCGGATATTCTGGCATAGCAGCGACCTGCTGCTTAACCAGAGTTATGCGTTGTTGTTTCTGTATACGCTCTCGAAGCATGCCCATACATCCTTTCTGCTTTTACTAGGGATAGGGCTTACCCCGTCCTGACATATGTAGCGTACGCGATTCTGCAATGCTGGACATCGGAAGCAAGAATGAGGTTCTACTCCATCTTATAGAGGAAATCTTACGCTATAATTGACACATCTGCACATACCGCTTTCACATTAGTAGGTACGAGGTTTATATGCCCGGAGCAGTAACACACGACCGGATCGCGCTGGTGGCAGCCGGTGTGATTGTTGTTCCTAGTTATGCAATTCTACGCTATGGCCTGGGTGATGCGCCTGAAGCGGCCTATACCGGTGCTTTACTGGTAGCCGGGTCGCACCTGTTCGGTTCCTGGTTGCTCTCGCCCGATCTAGATCTGGATAGCAAGATTGATGACCGTTGGGGGCCACTGCGCATGATCTGGATACCGTATATGCGGCTGGTGCCTCATCGTCACTTTTTGTCGCATTCTGGTATTTCCGGGTTGTTTCGCCTGGCCTATCTCTATGGGGTTATCGTGCTGATCCTGGCAGCCGTAAGTTTTGGCGCCTATCTGTTGAATATCGATGTACGCTACCATCAGACATTTACAGACTGGTTGTGGAATACCTTTCGTAGTGGGTCGCGTCCGGCGTTTCTGCTTGTTGCGGGTGTGGTGATCAGTGACCTGATCCATGTGTTTGCGGATCGGCTGGATACGGGCCGCAAACGCTTGATGCGCCCCCAACGACGACGTTAGAGGGGGGACGGGGCGCTCTCACGGGTAGGTTTTTTTCGTCGGGACGCGCTTCTGCGCGTCCGCAGGGCACCCTGATGCGGAACACGTTCCCACGGACAGGCAGAAGCCTGTCCCTACGGATGGCTTTGGAACGCCATCCATTGAAAAGCCTACCCCTGTGAGATACCACTGGGCCATTCCCCAGCGGGGGTAACGCGCTGTCCATATGGAATGAACCAGCGGTATGCTGTGAGGGGACGGGGCGTCCGTATTACTACTGTCCCTTAGATGCATACCATCGTCGCAACCAGATGATTCAGCATAGCTTCAGGGTCACTACAGATACCCCCGTGAACCGGCGATGTCTGGATCATCGTACTGTGAGGCGCTACCAGCAGGTGAAAACGGTCGGACATGGGCAATTGGCCGATAAAGCCAGCCGCCGAACCACCGGCGCAGATGCGGGGGATGTTGTCGAGGTGCTGTTGTACCATGCTCACATCCAGGTCAGGGGCCAGTGCCGCCAATCGGGCATGATCCAGGGCAATGCGTGCGCCCAGGTAACGCAGGGTGCGACTGAAGACAATTATCCCGGCATTGATAAATTCGCCTCGTTCAACCCGCGGTACAACTCGCACGATCGCGTAGTCAAACGGACTGGGCATGGGCATGCAGAGCCTCCTCTACGAAATCGCGGGGTGCTTCCAGGCGGCTGGTCAGATAGGTCAGATATGCAGTGCGATGCTCGTCAGGGCTGGCAAAGTCGGTGAGATCCGCCAGCCAGGTATCGGGAATGTAGGCAATAATCGAGCGCAACAGCTCTGGGGTGAGCTGTGCGCTGCACGCAATATCCACACTGGCCAGCATATGGGCAAAGGGCAGCAGGACATGTTCCCTAATCTGGGGGAAACGGCTACGCGCACGGATGTGGTAGTTGGTCCAGGTATGCTGAATATAGAGCGCTGCCCCGTGATCAATCAACCAGAGCTGGCGATTGGCGATCAACAAATTAGGATTGCGCGGCGTGCGGTCAATGTTGGTGAAGTAGGCATCACACCACACAATGGTCGAGGCCAGTTCTGCCGGGGGATCTGGCAGAAGCGGATCAAAGGCCAGTGCTTCTGGGATATACCGTAACGCCAGATTCAGGCCAAAGCTGGCGCGAATCAGATCTTGAATTTCAGGATCACGCTCGCCCTGGCCCAGCACTGCGTCCACCTCAACAAAGACAATCTCTGGCACAGGCAAACGTAGGACACGCGCAACTTCACCGACAATCAACTCGGCAATCAATGCTTTGACACCCTGGCCTGCGCCGCGAAACTTCAGCACATAGAGTTGATTGTCGTCGGCTTCGATAATTGCTGGCAGCGATCCCCCCTCGCGCAGCGGGGTGACATACCGTATGGCTTTGACCGTGCGAATCATACTGTTGCACCCGTCTGTACCATTGCGGTGTCCAGAACCCGCTGAAAGGCATCCATATCGGCGTTCAGGTCGCTCAGGCGCTGGGTTACCTGGTTGCTGGCCGAGTCGGCGCTCACCATGTCGGCGGTGCGTAGCCGTACCACCTCGGCCAGAACATTATCTAAATTCGCGTCGATATTCTGCAACTGGGCATTGATCCGGCCAATATAAGTCTCAAGTGCCTGCCCATTATGCTGCCGATCCACCAGCGCCTTGCGCGTCTCGTGCAGTTGCCGCAGCGTGTAATCGTCGGTTGTGCGCGCAATCTGCTGGTCAATTGTGTCGATCTGGCTTTGTAACTGACCGGCATTGACCGTCGACTGATACTGTTCAATCATCTGGCCCTTGCGGGCTAGCTCGTGGGCCTGCTCAACCAGTTCACGCGTTTGTTGAATGATCGACTGCAACAGTTTTGAGAGTGGCCCGGATGCCTGCGAAGCCGCCCGCTCCACTTCGCGCTGGGATCGGTCGATTTCCTCAATCACGGCGCGAAACGATGCACTGGAGTACTGTGCCAGTGAAGCAGAACGCTGCGCGGCGGCAGCTAATCTCGGATCACGTGACGCCAGGACTATTGCGGCAATATAGACCACAATACCCAATGGGAGCATCCAGTCAGTCATAGTCAATCCGCTAAGGATCGCCACAGCCAGCACAATCAAGGGCAGGGGGCTGCGGGCAGCCATCAGCAATGTTCGCATAAGGATTTTCCTTTATCAGAAAAACGTAGCAATATCACGATAGACCTGCTCTATCTGGGTCGGGTCGCTCTGGTAGGTTTTTGCCCCGGACGCTTCGGCAATCGCCTCCATCAGCGCCTGGTCTACACTGCTACCTGTGCCGTACGAGATGGTAAAGACCTTGATACTATAGCCTTCCTGGTCGGCACGTAACAGTTGGGTCAATGCCTCGGCGGTTCCGCTGCTGGCCGTATCCTCACCATCGCTCAAGACAATAATGGCGCGAATACGTTCGCCCCGCGGCAACTGCTGCATATCCTGATAGACTTCGCTAACCGTATCGATCAGACGAGTATCGCCAGAGGCAAATAACCCATCTACGCGATTAAGTACCTCTGCACGCTTCGTTCCCAGCGGGCCAAGTGGAGTAAGTTCGCTGGCAGACTGGCTAAAGGTGATGATGCCCAGTTCATCTTCGTCCGCTAACTGGGTGATGAAAAGGCTGAGTGCTTCTTTGGCGCGGATCAGGCGTTGTTCATCCTCCATGCTGCCAGATGTATCCAGAATCACCTGTACCTCGACACGTTTTTTGTTCTGCCCCCAGGCCGTGCGGGTAGCCTCGATTACCTCGGCCTTTGGCACTTGTAGCAGCGTCTTCGGTTGGTTGGGATCGACCCCGTTGTCTGGCGTCAGTGGTGCGCCGATGGCAATGCTGGTGTCTGCCGGACGAAAACCCAGCGCCAGCGCCTGCTCTTGCTGTTCACGTGCCAGCAGATAGTCGCGGTAGATCTCTGCGGCTGCGCGTAACTCGTCGTTTACCCATGGTGCATTCAGGATCGCATAGGGATGGTCGCTCCAGAATGTGCCTTCATCGGGATAGATTGCCACGACGGGCAACTGACGGTTGGGATAACGGGCCTGATCATATGACTCAACCACCAGATTTTCATACATCACTGCCGCCGAGAGATAGGCAGGCCCACGGTTGAACATCTGGCGGGCAAAGAAGCCGGTACTCTCGCCATAGTGAATGATACTCGACTCGACCTCGGCCAGGAACTCGCCGACCTGGGGTTGCTGAACGTCGGCCACAGTCAGATCACGGGTTTTATCGGCGGCGGCATACACAGTAGCCAGAATGCTGGTGATACCGCTGTTACTATAGTCGGGATGCGTATGGCCGAACTGGAACGGCCCCCACTCAGGATGCCCAAAGTCCTCCCATGTCTGGTTACTACGCGTAATCTCGGCGATGTCGGCCCAGCCAATTGGCTCAGTGGGCCAGCCGAGTGCTTCGGCCATAGGTTGCCACATGGCAATCACCACCGGACTAAGTACCAGCAGGGGCGGCGTATCATCAACCAGCGCCGCGCCGTTGTTGGCCTGGGCCCAGCGCTGGTTGGCAACTGGAACCAGAATGGTACTGGCGGGACTCCAGACCGCCGGTTGCTCCTGACCATTGAGAATCAACTCCATTGACTCGGTCGATCCCATTGGCACAGCCTCGACAAAGATCGGGCGTCCAGAGGAAGATGCGCGTTTCTGCGCATTAAAGGCCGGTGTCACCGTTTCGATCCAGGCCTGCTTCTCGCTACCATACAGCATACGCACAACCAGCGCATCGTCAGGCGGCCCATCGGTATTTGCGCTATTGCCACCGCCACAGGCAGCCACTAATCCGACAATGAACATCATTATGAGGCCCAGGCGTATCTGGCGCATACATACTCCTCTATTAGATGTAAGACATGGTTTCAGACTAGTCAACGTTCCTGTACCGTTCACAGACAGATTGATCGCTTGAATCACCCCACCCCCTGCCCCTCACAGGGGTAGGTTTTTTGGCCCGACCGCATGCCAATGGGATCGGTAGGGGCAACCCCCCGTGGTTGCCCTGGACAGCGTTTCCGGCATCAGGACGCCCTGGGGCAGGCACGGGGGCCTGCCCCTACGGAAAAAACCTACCCGTGAGAGACCCCCTGCCCCGCCCCTGCAAGGGGCGGGGAACCCAGAGGGGGCGTATCGTCCAACCAAACTGTACAGTAACTATGAACCATGTCTAAGATATCGGAACCACACGACTCAAATAACAGGACGTACGCGGTGGTGAATCAAACCACACCTTTGTTCGGACGAAAGACTGGTTTCGCCTGCCGCAGCGTGGTACATGATCTTTTTTTGTTCCCGATTTTTGCGCCTCTGGCGTAAAAATCGGGAACAAAAGATGTCTTCTTCCACCCTGCCGGAGGCGATATCCGCTACTCAAATCCCTGGCGCCGCCAGTAGTCGATCAGATTATTCAGCACATCAGCCGATGGTACTTCAACTTCCGATGAGATCTGTTTCTGGATGCCATAACTTTCATACCTGGCAAACGGGCTATTTGGACTGTCGAAGCCCACCTGGGGATTGGCCGGGCGGAAGCCATGTTCGAGGGATAATTCCTGAATAGGACGAGAGAGCAGAAAGTCACGGAAAACGGCGGCAGCCTGTTGCTGTTCAGGCGTCACCCATGGAGCATCAAGCATGGCAAATGGATGATCACTGATCATTGTGGCCGGAGGATAGTACACGCGAATAGCGCCCCAGCGATTCTGGGCCGCATCGATATTCTGGATCGCCAGGTTCTCGTATACCGCGACTATATCATACTTGCTGGGGCCAAATTGAACCATACTGGTCATAAATGTGCCGGTACTATCGCCAAACTCAAGCACAGCTCCCTCGATATCGGCTAGCCAGGTCTGGAAGTCGGCATCCAGAATATCGGCGGTTTCAAGCCCGGTTGACTTGCCATAATAGCCGTAGGCCAGCAACACCAGCGTCTGGATGCCACTATTAGATGTTTCGGGTGAGGTATGGCCGAATTTAACCAGGCCCCAGTTTGGATCACCGCCGACTGCTTGCCATCCCTGCGGGTCAGCCAGGGCATCGTGCAGATCGCTCCAGAGGCGATCCGGGCCACTTGGCCAGAGTGCCTCGGCCCGATCCTGCCATGCCACCAGCACCAGTGGCGTCAGCACCAGCGGCTGTGGTGCATCAGCCCCGTCGCGCAGGATCGAGTTGCCATTGCGCGTTTGCCACTCGTGTTCCAGCAGTTCGATCTGAATAGAACTGGCCGGACTGACCACCACCGGCTGTAAGCTGCCGTCGATAATCCGGGTGACAATCTCACGCGAGCCAATGCCCTGTAGCTCGACCTGGATCGGGCGACCATTGATGGTTGGATTGGTCTGGATAAAACGTTGGGTTGCATCCTGCAACCAGGCCTCTTTTTCCGTACCATAAGCCATGCTCACCACAACCGGGTTACGCGCCGGGCCGATGGGCAGCGGGAAGGGGGCGTTCCCCAGGGGGCGGATAAACGACATGAGCGCAACCACTAGCGCCAGCAGTAAATAGCCGACGCACAAGAATTGGGATATGCGGAGCATAAAGTGTGGTTCTCCTGATTATCCGGGCTATATCGTGTACTGGCCTTATTGTAACATCTTAGACAAGGTTCGTAGGCACGTTACAATTGGTCAATCCTATTATGCCGTTCTGTAGGGTGAAACATCTTGTTAGACAAGGTTCGTAGGTACTGTACCGTTTGGTTGGACGATACGCCCTCTCCCCCCTTCCTCACACGGGTAGGTTTTGTCCGTAGGGACGCGCAGAAGCGCGTCCGCAGGGCGTTCTGATGAAGAACACGTCTGCATGGACAGGCAGAAGCCTGTCCCTACGGATGGCGTTACGATGCGATCCGGTCAAGAAACCTACCCGTGTAAGAGATATCCTTCCCGTTGGTGACTCGACAGCCCATCCGGTCTCAGCAGGTGCTGGACGGATGGGCTGTCGGCTGGTACTTACAGTATCTTGTATCCGTTCACGCTCTCCTCTTTTAGCCGTGAATGCAGAGTAGTATTCTCTCCCAAAGGCGCTAAAAAGTGATCTTCTCCGCGTCTCTGCGTTACATATGTTTCCCACGTCCTCTGCGTCATCCCTCATCCTTCATCCCTCATCCTTAACATCCCTGACCATGGTATTATGGAAGCGGGCATTTCACCGACTAGACATGGTTCACGTGTACTGTACCGTTTGGTTGGACGATACGCCCTCTCCCCCTGCCCCCCCTCTCCCTGAGGGCTATGCATTACCCACATGTTTGGGGGCTTGCGGGGGCCGGAGGCCCATACGCATCACGTTAAGCCTCCCGGCGGGGGGTTGGGGGCCGGAGGCCCCCAAAGAATATCTTTGTCGTGCGAGATTGTGCCAGCAAAGCTGGCACAATCTCGCACGACAAAGTGAGTTTTTAGAGCTACCGCCCTAAAGTTGATGCGTATGGGGCCGGAGGCCCCCGCAAAAAAATAGTTTTCGGTTTGGTGTGGCGGCGAAGCCGCCACACCAAACCGAAAACACGAGAATCTCGGCGGGGCGCAGCCCCGCCGGTAGCCGTAGCAGGCGAATTTCCGCCCGCTCTACCGCATCCTGATGCAGTACAATTGTGGGTCATGATACGCCCTCAGGGAGAGGGGTGGGGTGATTCAAGCCACCAATCTGTCTGTGATAGGTACAGTAACATTGGTCATCCTGAAACCATGTCCTAGAGAACAGAAGGAACTTCCATGAACGATACTGAACGACTCAAGCAGCGCGCCGCGCAGCGTGCTGTCGGCTATGTACGCAGCAATAGTGCGATTGGTCTGGGCACTGGATCAACAATGCGTTATGCGTTGGAAGAATTGGGCAAACTGCTGGCGGAAGGGAGCCTGCACAATGTGGTGGGCGTGCCTACCTCGGAACGTACGGCCCAACTGGCTCGCCAGCTCGATATTCCGATCTTTTCATTAGCAGAATATCCTGAACTGGATCTGGCAATCGATGGGGCCGATGAGATTGACCCGCACCTCGACCTGATCAAAGGCCTGGGTGGGGCGCTGCTACGCGAGAAAATTATTGCGGCAGCGGCCCGTGAGTTGATTATTATTGCCGATGCCAGCAAACCTGTGCCGCAACTGGGCAGCCGTGCGCCTCTCCCCGTTGAGGTTATTCCTCTGGCACTCCCGGTGGTGATGCGGCGTCTGCATACGCTTGGCGGCGAAGGTGTGCTGCGTGTCACTGCTGATGGGCAACCCTTCCACACCGACGAGGGCAACTATATCATTGACTATGCCTGCGGGCCAATTGCCAACCCCGCGGCGCTGGATGTCACGCTGTTATGCATTCCCGGCGTGGTGGATCACGGTCTCTTTCTGGGCATGGCCCAACGAGCAATTGTGGCCGACAATCAGACCATTCGGGTTATGGAGCGTGGCGGATAAAAAAGTGGCATCGGGCAGCTTTTTTTAACCCCGAAGCGCACGAAGACCACGAAGCGAACGCATCTGTACGCTCTTTACGTGCCCTTTGCGATCTTCGGGGTCTTCGTGATCTTGTAACTATTCACGATCGGGGGATCGCTGGCTGATCAGTACACCGCCTCTCCCAACTCGGAATCTCCAGCGACCCAACCATGTCATCCTGACCCGTGTCGGTCGGGTGTGGGCCAGGAGACACCCGTTCTTTCCCGTTCCGGGGGGGGTGTCTGGGTGATAGGCGAGAAGGATCTCACCGCCATGGCAACGAAAACCAGCGAGATCCTTCCCATGTCCACCGACACAGCCCATCCGTTCCTAGATGTACCTGACGCCTCCAGTGGGCCAAGTGGCTGACACGGGTCAGGATGACATGGCAGGTTCATGGTGTGTGCATCGGGGGATTCTTTCCTCACACGGGTAGGGTTTTTCCGTAGGGACGCGCTTCTGCGCGTCCGCAAGGCGTCCTGGTCAGGAAAACGCCCGCACGGACAGGCAGAAGCCTGTCCCTACGGATGGCGTTGAAATGCCATCCATCGAAAAACCTACCCGTGTGAGCCAGCTGGCTCCAGCCGTGGCAGCAGCACAAAGAGCGATTCTCCGTGCCTCTGTGCCTCTGTGCCTCCGTGGTGAATCGTGTCCCCCGAACGGGAACAGGTACGTGGTCTTCGTGGTTTGAAATATGCTCCAGGTGCGCTATTGCCTGAACGAGTTACACACTTTGCGCTTTGATCTAATTCGCCGCATTGGCTCGTACCAGAATCAGCGGCCTGGTTGTTGCGTGCAATACCTTATCAGCAATACTGCCCAGTGCCCAGCGCTGCATACTGCCATACCCATGCGTTGCCATCACAATCAGGTCTATATTGTGATGTACGGCCTCATCAACGATCATTTCCGCCGGGTGGCCAGTGGCTACATGGGTTGTAACAGATAGATCATACGGTCGCAGTTCCCCCGCAACACTGGCAAGGTCATCAACAGCTTCCTGATGCAAGCTGGCCATAATCTCCTCGGCATGAAATTCCAGTGGCAGCGATCCTATCGGCATGGGGGCATACTGGTCAAGCTGGAATGGCCTGATCACGCGCAGCAAGAGCAGTTCAGCATGCGAGCAGGTTGCCAGTTCCAGGGCGCATGGCAAAGCGCTCCGTGCCAGGCCTGATCCATCCAGAGGCACCAGAATACGTTTCAGTTTCACCTCTTCAGGGGGTAGTGGTGCTTGCCCACGTACAATAAACACCGGTGTATGAGCTGCCTGGACAACCTTATCTGTCACACTGCCGAGCGCCCAGCGGCGTAATCCGCTGTAGCCGTGTGTCGCCATCACAATCAGCGTAACATGCCCACGTTCGGCCAGCCTGACAATCATGTCTGCTGGCGAGCCAATCCGAATATCAACTTCAACATCGAAGCCAGCAGTGCGCAATGTTTTTGCTTGCACATCAAGGTAGTTTTGTGCTTGTTCCAGCAGCATACTCCAGATCGCCTGCTCGCGAGTGTGCCCGGTTTCAAGCGCCTGCCCCATATCATACAAGACAGTCGAAGGACTCGACATCATATGATCTTTATCGACATTCGACAGGACACGCAGCAGGATAATTTTAGCTGACAGCGTTCTCGCCAGTATCTGAACATATGGCAATGCTTCTCTGGCGATAGCCGAGCCATCGAGTGGGACAAGAATGGAATTCATACAAGCCTCCTCATTGAGACAATCGTTTCGGGAAATCATTTCCGGATATTAGCTTAGCTGCCGTAGACGAAACAATTTTTCCAGCGATCAAACATCTGATTTACATGCCCACCACATAACGCGTATTCATCATAGCAGCAGCTACGCACGCCTGGTGTGCGTAGCCGATTTTACATTTTCTAGCGCCAGGGCAATTAACTCAACAACTGCCATAGCCAGGCGCTGTTGCGACTCGGTTAGATAGCCGGATGGATCAGTTTCTGGACAGGCTGGTTGCTCATTATCGCGCCAGATCTGCAACAGACCCCGGTTCTGATCGCGTACAACAATTGGTACACATAGATAGTTGGTTGGCCGTGGATCGGAAATAGCATAGCACAACGCACTACACCCGATATCAGCAGCTACGTCGCTGCTATATGGACGCAGCGCCCAGCATTTGTCTTGTATTGCAGTCCAATCGACTGGTAACGGGTTTCCCCAGATCGTTACCCATTTCACCAGGTTTGTTTCAGTGTCGAATAAATACAAAGCACCCGATTCGCGTATAAATAACCGCTTGAGAAATGTTGCTGTCACCAGATAGACATTGTCAGGTGTACAACACCGATGCAACTGATCATCCATTTCACTAAGCAGGTCAATTTCGTGAATACGGCGTTCTAATTCATCGACCCAGGCAGTCAGATGAGCAACGGCCTGGCGTGTCGATTCATCCAGATGTTTGCGTCCATTGCCGTTGGGCGGTGGGATATATATGTTTCTTACTAGTCCATGTTCGGTCATATGTATCGCGGCAGTGGACCGCCTGTTTGCGGCGGGGGAATGCCACCCTCCGTCATCCACTAAGCTTTGCCCTGAACCCGTCTTAGTGGGTATATAGACGCCGTCCTGTCAGCGTCTTTGAACAACCCTGCATACAGGCAATACTGCCCCATACCCAGATAGCAGTTTGGCGCAAAACCTGTCCAGGATGTGGCTGTGTGCAAGGCTTACAGGCTCTCATCAGCGGGGCGCATAGAAGGTGGGGCTTGCACATACATCCCACCTGTAGGTGACTTATGGGTATCAAGCAGGGCAAAGATGAGAGGTAGCACCTGTACGCCAAATTCCGCTTTTGCAACCAGACCATCTGCGCCAGCTGCCATCGCGGCGGCGCGATAGTCGTCTGTATCATCCTGGGTCAGCACAATGACATATGGAGATTCCGTCTGCTGCTTGATGCGGCGCGTTGCCTCCAGTCCATTCATCTGCGGCATCATCATATCGATGAGAACGACATCCGGTTGTAACTGGGCAACCTGATCCACTGCTGCAAGACCAGAAGGCGCATAGCCGACAATCTGTATATCCTGATCACATGCCAGAAAGTGCTGTGCCGAGCGTAAGAACTCAGGACTATCGTCTACCAGGAAAATCCGAAAGGGCTTCATTGTTTCTGTTCCCAGCCGGATTGATCCGGCATACACACTGTCTGTCTTAAAGACAAACGCCGGGCCTGTTTGTGTACCATGGCCCGGTGCAGTTCTATACATACGATACTGCTTATATGTCAATCTGACAATCAGGGGAATCCTGAGTTTTGCCTGGAGATATGCCTGGCGATTGTGTTTCTTCTGGCACGTCCACGTCTCGAAAAATATCGTGTACAATACAGGTGTCATAGAACATACGGCAGTACAATAGACTACCAGTGTACTCTGCTGTATGGATGGCATTCCAACGCGATCCGTAGGAACAGGCTTCTGCTTGTCTGTGGGGGTTGACCAGGATGCCTTGCGGACGCGCAGAAGCGCGTCCCTACGGAAAAAACCTACCTGTGAGAAGCGGGGGGTAGGGGGTGGGGTATCATCGCAGGACGATCTCATCTGGTTAAAAAACCGACCGGTTTCAAACAGTCTCCTTAGCGATACTCATTTTTTGCGGCTGTGTATCTTTGCATACGCCTCTCTATAAATATGGTACATCATTATGTTTAAACGATTATTCAAGCGCGGGCAGGATGCGCCCCGCAACGAAGAAGAAGCCCGTCAGGAAGAGGAAAAGATCGACCGTAGCCTGGAAAAATCCCGCCAGGGTATGTTTGGTCGTATTACTGAGATATTTGCCACCGAAGAGCCGATCACCGATGAGTTATGGGATGACCTGGAAGAGGCCTTGATTCAGGGTGATGTGGGGTTGGAAACAACGCTGTATCTGGTCAATCGTACCAAAGACCGGGTGAACCGCAATGGCGTCAAAAAGGCCAACGAGGCGCGTGATATGCTGAAGGCTGAAATGGTCAGTACTTTTCAGGAGTATGCCGACCGTGAGCCAGCCGTTGGTCGCCCGTTTGTGATTCTGGTTGTGGGGGTCAATGGTGCGGGCAAGACGACCCTGATCGCCAAGCTGGCTCAACGCTATAAACGTTTCGGGCGTAGTGTCATTCTGGCGGCTGGTGATACCTTTCGGGCTGCGGCCACCGAGCAACTGGAAACCTGGGCTGCACGTGCCGGTGTGCCGATTATTAGCAAAGGGCAGGGTGCTGATGCGGCCGCAGTGGTGTATGATGCGGTCGACGAGGCGATCAGGCTGAATATCGATACGTTGATTATCGATACTGCCGGGCGGCTGCATTCCAAGTTCAATTTGATGAGGGAACTGGAAAAACTGCGTAATGTGATTCGCCGTCGTATCCCGGATGGTCCCCACGAAGTGCTGCTGGTGATCGATGCAACTACGGGACAGAATGGCGTGTTGCAAGCCAAAGCCTTCCGCGATGCGGTTGAAGTGACTGATGTGGTGATCACCAAAATGGATGGCACCGCCAAGGGTGGTATTGCCTTTGCCATTACTCAGGATATTGAACGCCCTATTCGCTATATCGGTACCGGTGAAAAGATGGACGATCTGGCTCTCTTCGATGCAGAAGGTTTTGTAAATGCCCTGTTTGGAGACAATTAACTATGGCCGTGGAATTTGTTGTCTGCCCGCGCTGCAAGCAAAAGCTGGCGTTGTATCCGAGTATGGTGGTCGGGACGAGTGTGGTGTGTGCCAATCCCAGGTGTGAAACGCATCTACGTATTGTTAAACGGAAGCCGCTACGGGTTGAACAAGTGCCCTACGAGGAGACTCTAACGGTTGAGGCGAATCCTGAGTCGTATGGGTGATGAGAAACGGCAGACGATACACAATGGGCGGTGGATGCTGAACGCTGGTTCATTATCTATCGTTCATCGTCTATTGTTGCTGGTCTGTTGTGGGTTGCTATCTGGATGTCTATTGATCAGTGGCGAACAGACCAGTCTTGATCAACAGGATAGCAACGGCACTGTTGCTACGACATTTGTCAGTGCCGAGGGATCGGAGATTCGTACCATCACGGTGGCCGACACTATGATCATGGTCAAGGTGATTGTGATGGTATCGGTGGATTCAGGCGATCTGCGCCTCGATGTGCTTCAGCCGGATGGTTCGGTGGCGTTTACGGTAGAGGGCCATCCCGATGAACAGGTGACCCGTACATCGCGCATCCAGACAGATACACAGGGGCGTATTCGCTATCGTGTGTATGCCCAGGGGGCCCAGAACGGCAGTTTTCAGGTGTTGTTCCAGTCTGTGTGATCCCGTCCTAGAATGCGTCGCCCTGTACTGATTTGTTCGATCTGGCGCGCTACGCTGGCGTTGCGAATCATCAGATCGGCCAGAAGCGTATGTGGAAGCGCCAGTAGCTCCATTGATGTGGTTGCAACCACGCTTGCCTCTGGCACTCTGTCGAATAATAATTGCATCTCGCCAAAGAACTCTTCCGGCCCAAGATGGGCAATCACCTGAGCACGGTGCCGGGGTGTTTCTGCAAGATTAGTCTGCTCTGGATCGACCGATGCGATAACTGCCGCCTGTCCCTGCTTGATCACATAAAATGTGCGACTGGTTTGCCCCTGGCGGACGATAATGGTGCGCGGTGATACTGTTTCATGGTGTGCCTGGCGTGCCAGGGTGCGTAGTGTCTGACGGGGCACCTCGGCAAACAGAGGAATGCGCTCGAACAAACGTAAAACATGCATTGTCTGTAGGCTTTCGGCAAGATGAACAGTACGTGTTTCGTTCAGTGCTGGTAGAGCGCGTAGGGGTAAATATAACAGGGTGCTTTCGACCGTCGTGCGAAAACTGGCTGTGGCGGGTGTTGGCTGGTTGGTTATGATTGTGATTATGCCATCGCTTGTCTCTATCGTTTCCACTGCGCCGAAGCTATCGCCACGGTGCATCTCGGCTACCACATGCTGTTCTTTCCAGATCGCAATCTCTCCGGCTTCAATGATCCAGATGCCCTCTGGCGTTATGCCATGCGCAAGTATGTTTGTGTCGGCATGAAAGCGTTGCTCTTGCAGGGTAGCGGCAATCGCGGCTAATTCTGTATCTTCACACGCAATAAAGAGATCAACCTGGCGTAGCAACCGCAGGCGCGCAGTCCGCATATCTCCAAAGGAATGGGATAACACCTGTGCCCAGGGCGTATGCGGGAAACTGCGCCGTTCTAATGCCTCACGCTCGGGCCAGGGTAAGGTGTCATAGGCCGATTGAATCGCACGTTGCGCAAACCGGGCACCAGTAATCTCTTCGATGATCTGTATGGTGTAGCGCATGACTTCAGCATACCGCGTGCCCTGGATTTCGAGCGATTGACGGGACAGATCTGTGCCAATCCGCGCCTCAGCCCGATCCAGGGTTACATCCCAATTAGCGGTTGCCGCCAGATTATCCATCCGATCATCGAGGGCATTGGCACGCCTGCTGCCATAGACAGCCCGCAGCAACGTATAGCATCCGGCATAGCAGGCCTGAAAGCCACGCTGCAGTCGTTCAGCTTCGCTAGCGGCTGGTAGCATGTCACGCTGTAGCTGTGGCGGCGACAGGGTGCGTAGTGTTACATAGTGCATACACCAGGCCACTGCCCACAGGCCAGCCGTGAGTATATCAAGCATCAGGATGAGTATCTGGTTGCCAGTCTGGAGCGTCATGAAATAGGCAGTCGTCTGAACCACAAAGCCCATCCAGAGTGGCAGCCAGCCCCAGATCAGGCGCGAGTCGCGCAGGCCCATTATATGAGGCTGAAAGAGTGTCAGTGCCAGGATTCCGCAGTAGACTGGCATAGCCGCTGCGAGCAGGACGATCAGCGACGCACCCGGTAGGGTTATTTCGGCCTGGCGCAGCGCAATGCTGCCCATGGCGAATGCTACTGGTAACATAAATGCCGTCATACCCAGCTCGCGCGCTGTGGCCCGGTGCAGGTCGACATCGACCAGGGCGGCAAAACCGGCCAGCATCAGCAGCAGAAAGATACCATCGTGGATTGCCAGCGTTAACAGCCTCTGTTCGAGTTGCAACATAGGTAGCAACAGCCGGCCAGCAGTGGCCAGCAAGGCCAGTAGTCCGGCAATGAGCAATGCATCAAGGATGTGCCGTCCACCGGCACCCCGGTAGTCTGGTCGCACGGACAGCAAGCATGTTAGGGCAACCAGCCATAACAGAGGCGCAATCAGCCGGATGGTCAGGGGTAGTTCCTCGACGGTGAAACTCAAGCGCAGCGGCAGCAGGGTCAGCAGACCAACCAGGAGCATGAGTATCGCTGTGAAGATACCGGCATGGTGCGCATACCCACGGCGTTCTAGCCAGACGGCCCCGGCATGGATCAATCCCCAGATCCCCAGCAGTAACCCGATAATCAAGGGCAACCCGATCATACCGATCAGCAGCACGGCCATAATCTGACCTGGCCATCCGCCTGACCAGAGCCGTATGATCATCCCCATAAACTGGCGCTGCCAGAAGAGCGCTACCAGCATAATGGCACAGATTGTGTATAGTAGCGTAAGTAATCCATAGAATGTAAGAATGCGCTCTTCACGATGCATGGATACACGTGACCATACCCTGGCCCACAATGGCCCGCGCACAAAGTCAAGCGAACGCCGACGCAGATTAGGCATACGCAGGCTATCAGACAAAATATAGTAGCCGTCAAGCTCTAATAAGGGATTGAGATTAAACAGAGTAGCGCCATAGCAGGCAAACGCCAGTTTATATGCGGCTGTGGCCAGGAACGCGGTTGGAAAGAGATAGGCATACAGCGAGGCAATGCCTCCAACCAGCAGATCCGACAATGGGCCAGCCATAGATACCAGGATACGCGCACGCCGACCGGCCAGCCAGATATCACTGGTGTCTACAAAGGCGGCTGGCATACCATAGTACAGCATAATGCCGCCGCGCCACACCGTCCGCCCATGATGTTTGACCGCCAGGGCATGGGCCAGTTCATGCAGCACAAAAGAAATCAGCAATGCAATCCAGAGCGCCAGCAGGCTTGTCGGAATACCATCGGCATCAACCAGCGTATGGATAGTACTCAGATGACCGGGGGCCAGGACAAAGGCAAACAAACCAGCTACACTGATAACAATCAGCAGCAGTACGAAAGGCAGCGTAAAGCAAAATCGCCCGAATCCCTGATACAGATAGCCAGCTATACCGTCAATATGCTTGATCGAAATGGTATAACTGCGCAATGTTCGTAGCAGTCGTTGCCCCCATCCCTCCGGGGTATGGTATTCCAGGCGGGTTTGCAATTCGTGATAGATATGCGTTGGGGTATCGACCAGGAAGCCCTGTTGTTTCAAACTCTGTACCAGGCTGGCAACTGGCAGGAGTTGTTTGAAGCGCATAAAACCGAACGTGGCCAGTTGGGCTACCGTACGCGAGCCATCCATAGCCTGCCAGAGCTCATACTCGGCTGGCTTGAGACGCAGATAAGTTCCCTGGGGACTACGCAGAACCGTAAAGGTCTGTTCGCCTTCAGTGATCGCTTCCTCGGCAACATGCGCTATTCGCCGGGGTTGATAGGCGGCCGGATCTGTCAGGTGGGTAAGGGTTCTCCAGATCCCGCTGGTTGTTTGCGTAGTGTCTGATTGTGGCCCGGCGGATGCTGGATGGGACGTGTGGCTATTGTTCACAGTTTGTTCCAGCATAATCCAGAGGCTAGACGGCGGCGTATCGTTGTGAGGAGGATTGGAAATGTCTGTTTGATGCTGTGCCAGCACGTGCCATATGTTGTTGGATGCCGTCTGCACATGGGTTGTACGCGGCAGCGTGGTGGGATATCCGGTTTTCCTCATCTGATTCTCATCAATCTGGGTGATCCAGACAACTGCGTTGTACGTCTATGATAAGGAATATAGATGTTAGATGCAATAGTCTGTCATAGCAAAGCAGGTGAATATCCTGCAATCATTAGGGGGGCAGAGGCATACCATGGGGTATTCCTGGTTTCCCTACAAGATGGAGGCGCTCATGCGCATAAACTCACGGCTTTTACTCTCACCGTCGTCTGAATCCGGGGCACTCTTACGTGGTGCCAATCTTATCACGCCAACCCTGGATTTGCGTATCTGGCGTGATGAACACATGGGCTTGATCTGGCGGATGGCCTATAATGATGGCCAGGGCGAGACACTGGTGAGTTTTCCGGATACTGCTGCAATGGGAGACTTTATTGCCGAACAACTGGGACTGACAATGATCGATGCGTTAGACAAGGTTTTAGGATGACCAGGTTTACTTTACCCATCGAGTCTACGCAATTGGCCCTGCGGGAGTCGCGGCTGTAGCCGGTTCTATCCGCCTGAAGGCGCGACTCTCGTCTGATTATCAAGCGTGTCGCATGTCTAACTGATCTCTCTATCGTGGCGTTAGCTATCGATACAGCGGTACCGTATGTACTGCTTGATCCAGTTTTCAAGCAGAAACGGCGGATCTATTCGCTGCTGTTCGGCGTTACATAGCATCTTGCCAGGCAAAAGTATTGACAAACATGTAATCGTTCGATTATGGGTTGGTGTGTATGCGTCATAAGGCAGCAGAAAAGCATATATACTCCCTCTAGCGTCTGGGTATATTAAGCTATGTGCCGCCTTATTTGGATGCTCTTGCTCGTTTGACTCATCTGTCATAAATGTTTTACCTCATCAAGACAATAGATAAACGTGCTACTCAAAGCATACCTCTTTTTTCCTCGTGACCTGATAATGCACTCTTTTTAACCTGATTTATTACAAAAAATTTCCTCTACTACAGTTTAAAGTAATCATTTATTAGCATTACCATTCTATATATATAGGGCATGCAGTTAAAGTAGTTATATTGATAACTCGTTCAACATGATTCTGTCATGTGATGCCTTAGCAATCCTCTTTCATTCATAAACGGGAGTCGCGCCTTCAGGTGGTCTGATCTGGCTAAAGCCGCGACTTTTGTTTACACCTTGGGTAGGATGGCTATTGTTTCTGCTTTTATGCGTGTGAAGGATGGATCATTGAGCATGCGATAGGCCCTTTTAGGCGAATAGTATATGGTGAAACGAATGGAGGAAAGCAGCAGATCTTTGCAATCGATATGTCTGTAGTGTCGCTCATCAAACTGTACATCACATAGAATTCACCAGGCTTATATCATTGCAGGCAGTGCTAGATAGTTTAAGGCATACGCTGGTGCCACATGAGTACCAGATTATGCGTAATCCTAACCAGTCCTGTAACAACACAGCCGACGTTCAACTCTCCCATCAAGTAGACACCATCAAGCTTATTGAGTTACATATCTCACTGGATGTATTCAGGCATGTACTGGTAGGATCATGTGCCGGTAGCCATACAATTCCAGCTATATGACAACGTAGCTTACCTTCCATCTCATTATCCCAAAAACAGACACGTACCGGTTTGTTGTAGCTATCGCTCCGACCGGGACATCATAATGTATGTCTCTCCTGGTGCTGGCAGGATCTTCTGTCAGGACGGGCAGAGCGTGCCCTGGC
>RRYU01021024.1_pt3 | contig 35278 bp, 27 predicted proteins | sample 2162651 | NCBI WGS metagenome assembly RRYU01 (sample SAMN10267283, study PRJNA491782) | microbial mat metagenome | isolation source: biomat in the production well | place: Japan: Minami-Kanto gas field, natural gas well KTG3 | collected 2017-06 | reverse complement strand
CATCCTGAAACCATGTCTTAGTATAAGATAGGAGCGGAACATTTATGGACGTGTTACCTGATCAGCACGCCGGATCGCCGCCCGCGCTTCCTCCAGGTGGTACACTTACCGCCGTACGCAACTGGCTGCGCGACAGTCTGGCGCACTGGCAAGAGAGTTGGAAGCCGTTGCTGGCGATGATTACCATCTTTCTGGCACTCTTCTTTCTGCCCGTGGGTCTGCCGCGCTTCGACAATGCGGTGATGGAGTCATTGCACCTGGCAAAGTGGTATGCTCAAGAGCATGTGCTGCTGTGTCTGTTGCCAGCCTTCTTTATCGCAGGCGCAATTGCCGTGTTTGTCAGCCAGGCCGCTGTGATGAAGTATCTGGGAGCCAATGCGCCGAAGACACTAGCCTATGGCGTTGCGGCGGTGTCGGGTACTATCCTGGCTGTCTGTTCCTGCACCGTGCTGCCGCTGTTTGGCGGCATCTACCGGCGTGGCGCGGGGCTGGGGCCAGCCACGGCCTTTCTCTATTCCGGCCCGGCAATCAATGTGCTGGCGATTGTGCTCACAGCCAGCGTGCTGGGGCCAGAGCTAGGCATTGCGCGGGCTGTCGGCGCGATTGTCTTTAGTGTCGTAATTGGGCTGCTGATGCACCTGATCTATCGCAAAGAGGAACAGGCAAAACAACGTGCCCAGGCCTTGCTGCCTGCCCCGGCAGTGGAACGGCCCCTGTGGCAGAACGGACTCTACTTTGCGGCGATGGTTGGCATTCTGGTATTTGCCAACTGGGGCCAGCCCCAGCAGGCCGGTGGCGTGTGGGAGGCCGTCTATAACGCAAAATGGATCATCACGGGCGGGTTTGCTATCGCTCTGGCTGTGATTATGGTACGCTGGTTCGGCATCCGCTGGTGGCAGATGACTGCCATTGCCCTGCCAACTGGGCTGGCCGTGCTGCTGTTTCCAACCACACCCCTGATTCCCTTTGTGGTCGGGCTAGTTGGGCTATCGCTGTTCACCAGCACCAGCGACGGCGAAATGGGCGAGTGGTGGCAGCAGACATGGGACTTTGCTAAACAGATTCTGCCCCTGCTGGTACTGGGCGTGCTGGTGGCCGGTTTCCTGCTGGGTCGTCCCGGCCATGAAGGTCTAATCCCATCGACCTGGGTCAGCGCAGTGGTGGGCGGCAACTCGCTGCTGGCGAACTTTACGGCAGCGTTCCTGGGCGCATTTATGTATTTTGCCACCCTGACCGAAGTGCCGATCTTGCAAGGCTTGCTTGGCAGTGGCATGGGCAAAGGCCCGGCGCTGGCACTGCTGCTGGCTGGCCCGGCGCTCAGTCTGCCCAATATGCTGGTGATCCGTAGTATGATGGGTACGCAGAAAACAGTTGTATTTGTGCTGTTGGTAGTGATTATGGCTACCATCAGCGGAGTCGTTTTTGGGACATTCTTTGGATAAGACCAATCAGGAGAACACTATGAAGAAGCTACAAATTCTCGGCACCGGCTGCCCGAAGTGTCAGAAGCTGGCGGCGCAGACCGAAGCGGCTGCTCAGGCTGCTGGCATCGAGTATGAACTGGAAAAAGTGACCGACATGAACCAGATCATGGACTTTGGTGTGATGATGACCCCGGCACTGGCGGTTGATGGCGAGGTCAAGGTGGTGGGCAAGGTGCCATCGGTGGCGGAATTGCAGAAGTTGCTGGCATAAACTGTCACAGGAGCAAGAATGAGATGACTACGAATGATAATTCGCATGCCAGCAGCGCCGCCCCGCGCCTGATCTTCGCATGTTCAGGCGGGGCTGATGTGGGTGAAGTGGCCGATCAGGCCGCCCGGGCAATGACACGCGCCGGGGTGGGGCGCATGTACTGTCTGTCTGGCATTGGCGGACGGGTGAGCAGTATCCTGGATACCACTGCAGACGCCGCGGCTGTGCTGGTGATTAATGGCTGCGCTAAAACCTGCGCAACGCATGTGCTGGAAGCGGCTGGCTTTCGTGGATTTGCACACCTGTGCCTGAACGACCTGGGCTTCAAGAAGGGGCAAACCGCCGTTTCGGACGAGCATATCCAGGCAGTTGTGGATGCTGGATCAGCGTTACTGGCCGCAGCCACGTGTGAGACAAACGGATAGAGCGCCGTAGAGTCTGTACATATTTGAACCACGAAGCGCACGAAGATCACGAAGCGAACGCATATATATGTGTTCTTTCACTCTTCGTGCGCTTCGTGGTGGCAGCAATGGTTGTGATCTCGTAATGGTAACGATCCAACTCTTGACAAGGCTATAATGTGCCATATAATTCAATCGTGATTGAATTATCTACAGGAAAATGCTCATGACAATTGAAGCGCAGTCGGATCTTGGCCAACTGGCGGTCTGGCTGAAAATCCTGGCCGAGCCGCGCCGTCTTCAGATCCTGCATTTGCTCATGGACGGCGTGCAGTGCAACTGCGAGCTGGGCAACCAGCTTCAGATGGCGCCTAACCTGATCTCGCATCATCTAAGTGTGTTGCGTAAGGCTGGTCTGGTAGACATGGAACGGGATGTGTATGATGCCCGCTGGGTATACTATCGTGTCAATCAAGCCACACTGGATGCCCTGAATGCGGCATGGAACACCTTCTTCGATCCGCAGCGCATTTAGCCACGCCATCCTGCCTGTGGGCCAGGCACCGAGTGATGGTGGACAACGGATCATCAGTTTGCCAGGCCAGACTGAACAGAGGGTGCCTTTTTTGCGAGATAGTTCAATGAAGATTGAACTATCGTCACGTATAGTGTAGTCATACATAGGAGCTATGTTTATGTCTGAGATCACAACGACGGCGCCCCGCCCTGCTGGTGTCACCCGACAGCTCTCGCTACTGGATCGCTTTCTCACGCTGTGGATCTTTCTGGCAATGGCCATTGGGGTTGCCGCTGGCTATTTTATGCCGGGAGTCGAAGGATTCATCAACCAGTTGCAGGTAGGCACAACCAACATTCCGATTGCCATCGGCCTGATCCTGATGATGTACCCACCGTTTGCCAAAGTGAAATACGAAGAGTTGGGCGAAGTCTTTCGCAATCGCAAGGTGCTGGGGCTTTCGCTGATGCAGAACTGGGTGATTGGCCCGATCTTAATGTTCGTCCTGGCGGTTATCCCGAGTACTTCGTTGGCCTGATCTTGATCGGCGCGAATTATGCCAAAACAACCACACTGGCTTTCACAGCGGCAAGTAATAATTTCGAACTCGCCATTGCTGTAGCCGTGGCTGTGTTTGGCATCAGCTCCGGCGCAGCCTTTGCGGCAGTGATCGGGCCACTGGTAGAGGTGCCGGTGATGATCGGGTTGGTGAATGTGGCGTTTTACTTCCAGCGGCGCTACTTTGGCCATGAACAACACGCAGTGGATGCGCGGATGGCCGCAGCGGCGACTGAAGCCTGTCCACCGTCGCAGGATATTATGCCCAAAGAGCGTTCCGGGTGAAAAGAGCACCACGGCATGACGATAGCTAACCAATTCTAACATTATGTTAATAATATACTAACTTTCTGTTAACATACTGTGCCTACGATAAGAGTATGGTAACTGTTCACGACGGAGATACGGAGACATCACGGATGCTCGTCTCTCTCTTGAAGGTAAACTTTGAAGCGTAGGAAAATATCGTATAGGTACGCCTTATTTCACGCTTCGTGAGCTTCTGATCTTCGTGGTGAGACATACCCTCCTGGCGCTATAGATAGCGCCTGCGGCAGCAAGGCAGCGAATATGGGTAGTATGTTCGTGAGAAAGGGGATAAGCCATGCTTGTACGCAACGAAGCTATGTGGGATCGTGTTGTTCGTAGCGTTGTGGGTCTTGCACTTCTGGTGTGGGGCCTCTGGATGCTAACCGATGTTTTGCAGTGGGTGGTTGGCATTATTGGCTTGATTCTATTGTTCACCGGCTTTGTTGGTATGTGCCCGATCTATCGCGCATTCAATTTTAGCACCTACCATCGATCCGAGACCAGGATCTAAGCATGCCTGCACCCGTGCAGGGGCCAAAGGCCCCCGCAAAAAAAGTGTTTTCGGTATGGTGGGGCGGCAAAGCCGCCCCACCATACCGAAAACACTATTCCATCTCCGCCTGAATCTCTGTTACCATTGCCACGTTGCCCAGTTGTTCATACACCATAAGCGCCTCGGCAAAATGCTCTGCGGCCTGTTCCGGTCGCCCTGTTGCCATATCGATTTTACCCAGGGCATGGTGTGCCTGCGCTATGCCCTCATAGTCGCCGATCGGCTGTGAGGCATCAAGGGCCTGCTGATACCGCACGGCCCCCAGGTCATTCAATCCGGTTGTCACATACAGTTTGCCCAGTAGACGTGCCACCACTGGCTCACGTACGATGGCTTCTTCGGGCAAACCAGACAACTGCTCAATTGCCTCGGCATACAGTCCATACCCGGCATACAGATGGGCGATCAGCAAACGTGTCGCCATGTCATCCAGGCCCAGCGTGCGAATATGCGCTGCCTGATCCCGCACTGCTGCGGCTATATCCTCGTCCAGTAACATAAATGCCACATCATCACTTTCGGCAGACGATGTGGTTTCATTCGCGCTGACCACGGCGCGATAGGCCCGGCCTGGCTTCAATTCTATCGCATCCTCAGGATAGACCATGCTGGTTTGCGGATCAATATCGGCGCGCCAGATATCCTGACCACCCCACTCGATACGCACCAGGTAGCTGGTGGCATCCTCGATTGCCACCCAGCGCAACGTCGGGCGGGGGTTCAGCAGCATAGTTTTACGGGGAGACAGCAAGATCTGTGGCTCGTTGCCTGTATTCACAATCGGGTTGACCCCGCTGATATTATAGCGTAGCAGTGAGGTGGAAACCATACATGGCACATTCGCAAGCACCTGTGATGCTACAGCCAGCGATAGATCCGCACAGACAATTGTACTCTGCGCCCCATTGACATGCTGGAGCATATCGCCATGCCGTAGCGTTGTGCCGAATACCACTGGTGTAGAGGCATCTGGATTTTGCCAACCCTCCCGATGCACACGAACATCACCTTGCACTGCTACTACCAGATGAGTGCCGACCTGGCTTGCAGTGGAATTGGGCGGGGCAACCGAACCTTGCATAGCACAGGCCGTCAAAAAGAGTGCTATCAAGCCAATAAGATAAAGCCGACTAGATCGGCGCATGGATGCTCTCCTATATTACAATCACGTACGAGATAACGCTGGCTCAATATAGCATGCCAGTGGGGTAGTTGGCAATGCGAGCATCTTATGGAAGTTTTTGCAATATTTTCCTCAGTCTGTGTATTCCTACTCAGCCCATTGGGCAAAACTCCTTAGCCCATCGCCGCCTGACCGTAGGGAAAATGCTCCAGGTGCAATGAAGCTTTTCCCTGATGTATGTTACGCTACCATGGGTTACGATGGGAAGCGCAGGGCGTAAAGCGGTGTGTAGAAGCGCATAGTACAGATATCTCCCTGGACAGTTACACTCACTTTTTAAAATCAGGCTTGTAAATGTGGAAAATCAGCTATCCGCTCTTATTATCGCCAGTCCTGGCCCCTTGCGCGACGGTTTGCAAACGCTGCTGAGCGCTATTCCGGCTATTGCGCAGGTTCTCTTTGCCGAAGCAGGCCCGGCTATCGATGCGCTGGTCGTGAGTGATGCACCGGCAATAATTGTGCTGGATTGCCAGGCGCAAGCCTTTGATATGAGCGCAACGCTGCGTCAGGTAAAGGCCAGATGGCCAGCAACGCCCTGTATCGTACTGGTAGATAGTGAACATCAGAATGACGCTCTGCCTACGGCCGGGGCCGATATGTTATTTTTGAAGGGAGTTCTGGCATCACGCCTGTTTGTTGCCATTGCTGACTTGCTGGCCTGAGTAAGGAGTCAAACCATGAAAAATCGTCCAATGTTGATCGTCGGCGGCCTGGTCGGGCTGGTGTTTGTTGGCGCAGTTGCCTGGTGGCTGCTATCGCCGATCTTTCTGGATCGTACTGTGGATGAAGCTTTTCCGCTTGAAACGACCGGGCAGACTGGTGCGCTGCCAACCGAGATAGCCATGCAACCAGAGGTCGAGCTTACTGAACAGTCTACCACAGTCACCATGCCTACACCGACTATCCCACCAGAAACCCCCACACCAGATATCACAGCCACACCGAGTGAGCCGGTTGTGCTGGCGCAGGGACAGTTTCGGGGCGGCGAACGTGACTATGTGGCTGTCGGAACGGCTACGCTGTACCAACTGCCTGATGGTAGCCGCATTGTGCGTTTCGAGAATTTTGAAGCCTCGAATGGCCCGGATTTGCGCGTGATGCTGGTAGCCAACCCCAATCCAACCGGGAGTGCCGATAAGGGCGATTTTGTAGATCTGGGCGTGCTTAAGGGCAATATTGGCAACCAGAACTATGATATTCCGGCAGATGTCGACCTGACACAGTATCAGAGTGTGATTATCTACTGCCGCTCGTTTAGCGCCTTGTTTGGCTCGGCCACATTGATGTCAAAATAGCCGATGGACGGTAGGGGCGAAAGATGTTGTTAACGCGAATAATTTCTGGGTGAACGCGACGCTCTCCCCCCCTGCCCCCCTCTATCCCTGAACTTATCATTACCCACAAATCGGGGCCGTGAGGGTCTCCGACCTCTCACGGGTAGGTTTATTCCGTATGGGTGGTACCGCATATACGACCGCAGGAGGCTGTCGATGTCAGATCTGCTCCATGGAAACGTGCGTACGTTCGCGCATATGGGGTAGGAGGGTGGGGTATCATCGCAGGACGATCCTGTCTGGTTCAAAAACCGACCTGTTTCAAACAGTCTCTGATAGCCAGATACGCAATATCCTGTCAACAGAGCGGAATATGTTAGAATAGAAAGAGGAAGAACAATTCAGGGAGAACACCATGGCTCAACGTACCATCTACCTTGATCATGCCGCTACGACACCCGTCGATAGCCATGTATTAGCGGCAATGCTACCTTACTTTACCACGCAGTCGGGGAATGCATCCAGCATTCATCATCGCGGACGGGCATCGCTGCAGGCGCTGGATGATGCCCGCGAGATTGTGGCCGATGTGCTAGGTGCCAGCCTGAAGGAAATAATCTTCACCGGTGGCGGATCTGAGGCAAACAATCTGGCCATCAAAGGAGTAGCGCTGGCCCAGCAACAGCGTGGCAAGGGGCAGCATATTATCACAAGTGCAATTGAACATCATGCTGTGCTGCACGCAGTGGACTATTTGCAGCAATACGGATTTGACATAACCATTCTGCCAGTCGATCCGGGCGGACTAGTATACCCCGATGATCTGCGCAAAGCTATCCGCCCGGACACCGTACTGGTATCGGTTATGTACGCAAACAACGAGGTAGGTAGTATCCAGCCAGTTGCCGAGCTGGGGGCGATCTGTCGTGAACACACCATCCCATTCCACACCGACGCAGTGCAGGCAGCCGGGTCGCTATCGTTGAATGTCCAGGAATTGAATGTTGATCTGCTCACCCTCACCGCGCATAAGTTTTATGGGCCACAGGGCGTTGGTGCATTATATGTGCGGCGGGGAACACCCCTGCTTCCGCAGATCAATGGCGGTGGACAGGAACGGCGGCGGCGTGCTGGCACCGAGAATGTGGCAGGCATTGTTGGGCTGGGCGCGGCCCTGCGACTAGCCGAAGAACGTCGGGAATGGTATGTGGCTCACTGCAGCCGCCTACGTGATCGCATCATCGAGGGCACACTGGAAACCATTCCCGGCACACAGCTTAATGGTGACTATCACAAACGGCTTCCCAACAATGCCCATCTCTCTTTTGAACACCTGGAGGGAGAAAGCATGCTGCTTTTGCTGGATCAGCAGGGCATTTGCGCCAGTAGCGGCAGCGCCTGTACCAGCGGTTCACTCGAGCCTTCACACGTTCTGTCGGCACTGGGGGTATCACCAGAACAGGCGGTCGGGTCGGTACGTTTTTCGGTGGGGAAAGATATAACAGACACCGATATAGACACATTGCTGGTGGTTCTGCCCGATATAGTCGCCCAACTCCGTGCGGTTGCCCCTCTCTACAATACACGGATATAATTATAGACCAGAGATCTTGGGCAATAGACTAGTGGTCAAACCAGATTCCTGTGCCAGATTGCTGTGATAGGTCGTTCCGATTTTACTGTACCATTCACAGACAGATTGGTCACGTGAGTCACCCCTGGCCCCGCCCCGTGCAGGGTCTCACACGGGCGGGGTTTTTGGATGTATCGCATCAGGACGCGCTATGGCCCCTCTCTTCCTGCCCCCCCTCTCCTTTCATGTGTAGGGTTTTTCCGTAGGGACGCGCTTCTGCGCGTCCGCAGGGCGTTCTGATGCAGTCCGCACGGACAGGCAAAAGCCTGTCCCTACGGATGTCATCACAACGCCATCCGTCCAAAAATCCTACACCTGTGAACCCGTCCTCTTCCCATTGGGGCTATGCATGACCCACACGTGGGGCAAGCAGGGGCCAGCGCCCCGCCAGTAGCCGTGGACAGCGGGAAGCTACCTGCTCTATCGCATCTGATGCGGTAGAAGGGGTATTGTTCTAGCGATGTGAGGCAGCGGCGGCGGCGCTGGCTCACATCGCTGAATCGTCTCCCCCTCCCCTTCGAGGGGAGGGGGAGGAAGGTGGGGTATCCTGCCTGTCACCAGCATCAGCGGAAAAAACTACCCCTGAGAGGGGGCATGGGGTTGAGGGCGTATCATCCAACCCAACGGTACAGTAAACGTGAACTATGCCTTAATAATCCATCATCAAACACACTGGAAAGCAATCAAAATTTGAAAGATGCACAACACTTTTTAGTGGTAAACCCCATCTTTAGCGGAGTAATTCAATTCTCAGGATATTTCCGGCAGACCTGCTGTTGCGTTGACACCATTCTGTTTTACGTTCGAACGCAAGTGTTCCTGCAAGCTATCACGCAGCCGCGTGAGCAAACTGTTCAGGAGTTCCTGTTCAGCACAGGACAGTGCTTCCATACGTTGTTCAAGCGAGGCATTATGCGTGGTAACGGCCTCCATCCGCACAGACTTGCCATGCTCTGTTAGCAAGAGCCGTTGTGCACGTCGATCATCAGGATCAGGCGTACGGATTACCAACCCGTCGCGTTCCAGGCGATCCACAATTCGGGTGATAGTACTCTTCACACACAATAGCCTGGCCCCTACATCAGTAAGACGCTGCCCCATGTGTGTATCAAGTTGTTGCAAAACGGCAAATTCGAGTGGGCTTAAACTCAGCGGGGCAAGTACACGACGGTCACTATCATCCATTAATACATATATATCATTGAATAAACGGTGGTGCTGTTTGGCAAGAGTGAGGCGATCTAGTGTCATCTATTACCTTATTCCTGACTAAAACTGTTTCTCTTAGAATTATAGACATATGAAGCAATATCGTCAAGTTGTCGTATTTAATAAAATCACTATAAAATATCAAAAATACATATATACAGCATAAAAGCTATTAAAACACCAGGATACTACACATCCGAGGGAATAATCTCGATACGCCCGGCGGTTGCCTCGGATAGAGCAACCAGACATGCCTGACACTGCCAGACCGGAAGAAGCACCGTCAGCGTCACATCGGTCAAAAAACGATCATCAGCAATCACCGCATCGTACGCTTCCAGCACACGTAGCACAGCGGCATAATCGCTATAGGCCATACGCATATGCAACGTATTCATCTCAACCCGTTCAGTACGCGGCAGGACATCAAGCACGGCTTTGACCGTATCGCTGTAAGCACGCACAAGCCCCCCGGTGCCCAGCAGCGTTCCACCAAAATAGCGGGTCACAACAACCGTAATATCACCAAGCCCACTGCCACGTAGCACAGCCAGCATCGGTCGTCCAGCAGTTCCCGACGGCTCACCCGCATCACTCATGCCAGCGATAACACTACTACCATGCCCTACCAGATAAGCATAAGCGTGATGCGAGGCGCTGGGAAAGTCGGTGCGCACCTGGGCAATAAAATCGCGAGCCGCTTCTACCGACGAAGTATACCCGGCACTGCCAATAAAGCGTGAATTCGCTACCATGATCTCGCTACGTGTGTCGGCTGCCGGAATCGGATACCGATCAGTTGTTGTCATGGGGTTTCTCCCTGATTCGCGCTGGCCGAACCGGTGAGCTGAGTACGTTCGACCGACGGCAGATATTCCCACGACTGCGCCAGCCAGCTTACCCCTTCCAGAAACGCGCGTGCGCGATCGGTATGGGGGCAAATCTCGCGTACCAGCGCCCAGAAAGCCGGGCTATGATCAGCATGAACAGCATGCGCCAGTTCATGCGCCATAACTGCTTCCAGTACCCACGGGGGCATCAACCGCAACACGGCGTTGAGGCGAATGGTTCGCGTACGTGGACTATAACTGCCCCAGCATGTCGTCTGGGTTGTTGTAAACTTTACATCAACAACAGCGAGTGGTTGGGGGAAACGCCGGGCAATCTGCTGAGCCAGCGTCAACGCCTGGTCAGCCTCGTTGATCTGGCGGGCATGTTGCCGCCGAATTAAGCGTTGGGCCAGTGCGGGAAGAACGCTTTCGACATACGCACGCGATACCTGCTGGGGGATACTGACACGTAGCACGTTCTGGGATAAACGTGCATTAATATTTTTGACACGCTTGCGCTCTACAACCAGGTTAAGAGTATGATTATCAATACTAATCGTTGAAGGAAATTCTTCTTTCATTATGTGCAGAGCATAGCATATTGATATGGGTATCGTCAAGATAATGCCTTTGTGTACCTGTTCACGTGTGGGGGCAGCGATTCACCACAGAGACACGCAGGAGCGTAGGGCTGCGTCAAAGTTGTCGCCGCCTGTGAACAGTGGCGCGAAACCGTGCGTATGTCACCTCTCATGAGTGAACATTCGTGTTTTTTGTGGTTAAAAGAAATTCGGTCATATGACGTTGCCATAGCCCTACGCAGGAGCGTTATCCATCGCCTCTGTTGGCCTGCGTATGATATAATGCGTACTCGTTAGCTCACTACGGGGCGTAACTACGGGTCTAAGATTTCCTATGTATCCCTTTCACCCGTTCACAGTTCACTTTCCGATTGCGCTCTTGCTGGCCCATGGGTTACTGACCCTGGTATACCTGCGCCGCAAGGAGCGTGCCCTTGAAACCAGCGCCTATCACTGTCTAATCCTGGGTTGGTTCGGCGCACTGGTGGCTACGCTGACAGGCCTGCTGGATGCTGCGCGTCAGCTTACCGGGCCAGATGCGCTACGCGCTGATGGCATAATCGGCTGGGTGAATGCACATGCGGCTGTCGGCATCGCGCTTGTGCTGGTCTATGGCCAGATATTGCTGCGTCGTCGACGTCACCCGCTTATATTAGAAGACGATCACACCCGTGGTGGCTATCTACGCCTGACGCTGATTGGTGTCATTCTGGTTGTTATCAATGGCTGGTTGGGTGGCTATCTGGTTTACTGGCTGGGATTGGGGCAAGCACAGTGAGACGTTCTGGAGGCATACGATGCTCGGCACACTGATTTATGCCATTCTGTATATTTTTATCCACCTGTGTATCAAAATAGGCTGGTGGCGCTGGCGCGTTGAAGGCTACGAGAATCTGCCTCCCCGCGATGCCGGTGGGATCGTGCTGGTGATGAACCACGTTCACTGGCTCGATATCGCGGCTATCGGAGCGCTGCTTCCGTTTGCCTATCGTGTCTCGTGGCTGGCTAAATCAGAACTGTTTGCTACCCCCATTTCGCACTGGTTCTTTTCGACCATGCATGTGATCCCGGTTCGACGCGGCAAAGGTGATTTTATGGCGATCGATACGGCTACCGATGCCTTGCGCCAGGGGGCCATCCTGGTGATCTTTCCCGAAGGGCATCGCAGTCGTACCGGCCAGTTGCAGAAGGGGCGCGGCGGTGCAGTGCGCCTGGCTATGAACAGTGGTATGCCAATTGTACCCCTGGCACTTACTGGTACGCAGGCGGGTTTACGCGGTACTTTGCTGCGTCAGCCCGTTCATCTACGCATAGGCAAACCCTATTGGATCGAGCCAGTTGGCGAAGGAAAGCTCGCCCCCGATACAATGAAACGCCTGACCGATGCTATGATGATCCGCATCGCAGATATGCTGCCCGAAGAGTATCAGGGCGTCTATGCCAACCACAAGCGCCTTACGTAGAAAGTAACTGTTCACAATCAGCGTTGTGCAGGCGTCCACATCCACGATCTAAACCAGTGCGTATGTGCGTTCCCGTGCGAGAACGGCAGCAGCATGCGTCCAGATCATCTGTAGCTCTGTGTCTCCGTGGTGACTATTTTACCCAATCGTGAATAGTTCTGCTTTACTGCTTAGACATGGTTTCAGACTGACCAGTCTTACTGTACCATTTACAGATGAATTGGTCGCGTGATTCACCCCAATATCTGATGTGGAAATAGCCGATGGCCGGTCGGGGCGACCGGCCGGTCGCCCCTACAAGCCCTTTTCATCCCGGCGGTATGCGCACCGCGCATGGATGGCTAGCCGACGGACGATTGACCGTGCCATTTTCATCCCAACAGTGTGCATACGTTCCCCCATGGTGAACAATTACAGCCTGATAGCCTGAATCCTGCTTGAGTCTTAGCGATGCACCTGTTATAATTGTTGATCCCTTCAAAAACATAAAGCGAATAAATAGCATACTGCTTCATCTGCGCTGTTCCTGGTAACTGTTCATAGTTCGGGCATAGATGAAGGTGGAATATGCATCCCTACCTGTTGTGCAGTTGATCGAACAGGGAGATGTCCCTGATCAACTGCATGCGGGGATGTTTGCGCTACCCAGTATGAACAGGTGTGCTTCTTTCAGGCAAGAGCTATTCGCAACACCAGTCACGGCTGGCATTCCGTTTGACCTACACCTGGTTTGACGAAGGATGGTGTACCCAAAAATGATGTATCCAAAGAGAGGATATGATCATGTTACCAGCAATCTCCACATTCCGTGTCCGCGGGGTCGCGCAAACTTGCCGCCCCGTCTTGCTTATTGTGATGACGCTGTTCATGGGCTTAGTGGCAGGGACGTTTGCTATGTCTGGCCAACCGGCTGCGGCTGCGTTTGCTGCTCCCCTGTCAGTTCCGCTTGCCGCCGTAGCATGTGCCCCCGATAGTGGTGGCGGTTCCATTATGGGACAGGTGACGCGACCAGGTGGTATACCGGTTAAGAGTGTCAACGTCCAGGCCTATACAACCACTGGTCAGCGTGCTGCATATGTGTCAACAGATGACACTGGCACTTATACTTTGAGTGGTCTGATTACGGGAAATTATCTGTTGTATTTTGACACAAGCAATACTGGCACTGTCTATGCACCGGAGTGGTATAACAACCAGGCAACAGCCACAACGGCTATGCTGGTTGCTGTTACAGATGGTATGGCAACCACAGGTATCAATGTCGAACTGGCAGCCGGTAGTCAGTTCAGTGGCCGGGTGATCGGTGAAGATAGTCTGCCGTTGCAAAGTGTCAATGTGCGAGTGTACGATAGCAGTGGTCAGTCTGTTGGCGGAGGGTACACTGATGCCGCTGGAAACTATACGACCACGCCCGGCCTGCCCAGTGGTGATTACCGTATCTTTTTCGATACGCCAATTGGCAAGCCATATCTGGCCGAGTATTACACTGATCAAGCCACGCTTGAAACAGCAAATGTCTTGAGTGTCACCGCGCCTGCCCCCCGCACTGACGTCGATGCGGTGCTGGCCCGCGGGGCACAGATCAGCGGGCGTGTCACCAGTGCCGAGACGGGCGATCCGCTGGTGAATATCAGGGTCAGCATATCGGGTGAGGGGGGCAGCGATTCTATCTCTACCAACAGCAGCGGCTTCTATACCTCAACGGCTGGATTGCGCAGCGGTAGCTACACCGTGAGTTTTCGTCCGATATTCGACACCCAGAACCTGATTGTGTCCAGTCAGACGGTGAGTGTCACTGTCCCGAACATGTTGTCCGGGGTTGATGCGGTGCTGTCGCCTGGTGGCATACTCGCCGGCATGGTGACTGCTCCTGACAATACGCCCATCCAAAGTGTCAGTGTCTATGTCAGCAATACGGACGGTAGCTATCAGCGGTATGTCTACACCGCGGCTGATGGTACCTATACGGCTATGGGCCTGCCCAGCGGCAGCTACCGTGCTTCCTTCCGCAAGAATGGCTATATTAGTGAAATCTATGATGACCAGCCTGGGTATCAGCAGGCTGATCTTATTCCTGTTACTGCGCCAGATACAACTGCTGACATTGATGCGGTATTGGCACCTGGCGGATCGATCAGCGGTAAGGTGACTGATGCGACAACTGGCATGCCGATTGAGCTTGTCTTTGTTGAAGTGCTTGATCAGGATGGCGGGCGTGTCGAAAGTGCTTTTACTAATGCCGCTGGCGAATATACTATGCCAGCGACGTTGGCGAGTGGCACGTACCGTGTGCGTTTCAACCCCGATAATCGTTTTGCCTCGTGTGGCTATGTGCTGGAGTACTACAACGACAGATTTAATCAGGATGATGCCACCCTGGTGCCGGTGACTGCGCCCAATACCACTGCTAACATCAATGCAGAAATGTCGCTCGGCAGTAATATTTCTGGCCGGGTAACTGAAGATGGCACAGGCGCGATCATAGCGGGTATAAATGTGTCTGTATATAATGCGCAGGGCGATGTAGTTGCGTCGGGCCGGACTACTTTTACAGGTGGATACCTGACTACGCCGGGAGTGCCCAGTGGTGACTATCGTGTACTGTTCCGCGATTATGATACCGGGTACATCGACGAGTATTATAGCGACAAGCTCTCGTTAGATACTGCCAATGCCATACCGATCACGGCCCCTAATACTGTGACAGGCATCGATGCTGCTCTTGCACAAGGCGGAACTATTTCTGGCCGAGTCACAGCAGGCGATACCAGCGCGGCGCTGGCCTATGTTTCAGTGATGGTCTACGATGCGGATGGGAATGTCGTGGCTTATGCCAGCACAGACAAGGATGGCCGCTACCAGGTACTGGCCGGATTGCCTTCCGGCGATTATCGCGTTGGCTTCAAGGCATGGAACGAATGTTGTGAATCGGCAGCAGCGGCTCTTGCGCAAGGTGGCCTTCCGTTGGCGAATGGCTATCTGCCAATGTTCTACCGCAACAGCTTGTCTCTGGCTAATGCCGACCCGGTGAATATTATTTCTCCGAATGAGACGACCGGGATCGACGTGGTGATGAAGCGAGGAACGTATCTCCCGCTGCTGCTCAGATAAGCGGGGTGGCTATCTTCCTCTCACCGGTAGGTTTTTTCCGTAGGGACGCGCTTCTGCGCGTCCGCATGGCGTCCTGATGCGGAAAACGTCTGCACGGACAGGCAGAAGCCTGTCCCTACGGATGGCGTTACGATGCGATCGGGCCACAAAACCTCCCCCTGCGAGCCCCCTTCCCCTCCCTGGAAGGGGAGGGGTATACATTACCCGCAATTCTACCGCATCAGGATGCGGTAGAACCAGCAGTTTCCTGCTCTCCACGGGTACCGGCGGGCTGCGCCCCGCCGAGATCAATACGTTTCGGTTTGGTGTGGCGGCTTTGCCGCCACACCAAACCGAAACGTATTCTTTTTGCGGGAGCCGGAGGCTCCCGCCCCCCCGATGTGTGGGTAACGCATAGCCCCAACGGGGAGAGGGCGCATCGTCCAATCAAACGGTATAGGAAACGTGAACTATGTCTTAGTTAGCCAGTTGATCCTGAACCGCTGGCAATTGCATTGACCGTAAGCAAAAGGCGTGGCAGCAGTAACTCGGCTGCTGCGTCATCTCCCTGGTGTTGCACCATACGCCACTGCTGTAAAAGGCCAATCTGCTGACGATGTAGTGTGCGTAATGCTTCCCGGCGCATCTGCATCATTGCGTGAACGTTGGGTCGCCGCTCAGCCAGTGTGCCACCATAGATCAGTTCGATCATCTGGCGGGTGCGTTGATATTCTGCCAGGATCAGCGCAAATATCCGTTCACGCAGAGTGGCATCTTCGACCAGTTCGGCATACTCGCGCATGATGTCAACATCAACAGTTGCAATGCTGGTGGCAACGTTACTCAATATGTAGTGCAGTGGCGGCCAGGTAAGCAAATGCTGTTGCACCAGCAGAAAAGCCGCCGGGTCCTGGGCATGTAATTCCTCAATGGCACTGCCTACGCCATACCATCCTGACAGGTAGAAGCGTGTCTGTCCCCAGCTAAATACCCATGGAATGGCGCGTAGATCGGCCAGCGTATGCTGCCCGGTGCGACGGGCCGGGCGTGATCCGATCCGACTGGCTTCAATGACATCAATCGGTGTCGCCTGGCGGAAAAATGTCACGAATCCCTCGGTGTGCAACAGAGCAGTATAGGTTTGCTGGCTGCGTTCAGCCAGCCGATCCATAACTGGCTCAAGTGTGTGACTTGTCTCAGGGGCGTACCAGTCTAGCACGGTTGACCGGGTTACGCCAGCCAGCAACAATTCGAGATTGTATGCGGCTGTGATGCGATTGGCATATTTCTGGGCAATCGTTTCGCCCTGCTCGGTTATGCGCAGGTCGCCGTTGAGGGCTGCGTGGGGCAGGGCTTTGATAAAACGGTGTGTCGGTCCGGCGCCGCGGCTAATTGTTCCACCCCGCCCGTGAAAATAGCGGATACGTATGCCATGGGTGTGCCCAATCTGGGCAAGTTCAGCCTGGGTACGATACAGGTTCCACAGACTTGCAAAAATGCCCCCGTCCTTGTTGCTGTCGCTGTAGCCGATCATAACCTGTTGAACCAGGGGATCGTCTATCTGTCGGCGCTGTTGCTTCAGGCTGCGCTGTGTGAACGGGTGGGTAATGAATGCACGCAGAATGTCCGGGCTGTGCTGCAGATCTTCAATTGTTTCAAACAATGGCACCACTGGCAACGGGCACGCTGGCCCGTCTGGTGTGTCGATATGCAGGCCTACCTCGCGGGCCAGAACGTAGATCACAAGTAGATCCGACAGGCTGCGGGTCATGCTGACGATTAAAGCGCCCAATCCTTCTGCGCCATAGGTACGAATATGTTCTACGAGTACTCGATAGCTGCTTAACACGGCATCAGCCTCTGCGCCAGCGGACATATCTATGCGCGTAAATGGGCGTGGTGAGGACAATTCACGGTTGAGAAAGGCGAGTCGCCGTGCTTCATCCCAGTTCGGAAAATCAGTCTCCTCCAGTCCAGCTGCGCTGAGTAACTGGGCCAGGGCTATGTCGTGGACACGGCTGTTCTGGCGAATATCTAAGACAGCCAGATGAAATCCAAAGGTTTGTACTATACGCATAACTGGCTGTACGGTATAGTCGGCGATGCGGCGTGCCCCGATGGCAATCAGCGAGTCGTACAGCAACCGCAGGTCTGCCAGTAGCGCAGAGGTGTGTTGATAGCGGCGCTGCTGCTGCGGCAACTGCTCCAGGGCATCGTCTACGAGCGGGAGTTGCGCGATCATCAGGTTGATCAGTTGCCGCCAGGGTTCATTGGGGTTTCGTTGAATGGCCCGCTGACCATGCTCGCCAAGTTCTGTAGACAGATGGGTGATATGGGTGAGCAGTTCAGGCGGGGGCTGTTGCACGTGATCGGATAGACTGATCTGGCGGGCCAGCCCGATTAAGTGCTGTTTGAGCAGCAGGAGCGCATGCAAGCGCAGTTCGCCGAGCGTCTGGCGTGTCACTTCGGCTGTTACGAACGGGTGACCATCACGATCACCGCCCACCCAGGTACCAAAAGCCAGCCGTGGCAGGTGCTGCGGGTCGCGGATCAAATCTGGATCAAAACCCACTGCTGTCCAGGCCTGCCGCAGCCGCAGGTCAAGCGATGGGAGCACCTCGGGAAATACGTTGTACAGATAGTGGATGATATTCCGCCGCTCGGAAGCCACATCAGGTTTTTCCAGAAAGATTTCCCCTGTACGCCATAACGTTGCCAGCACGGCCTTGATTTCCTCACGGATAGTCTGCTGTTCCTGGGGCGTCCACATCTGGTTTTCGCGTTTGACAAGCAGCAGATACAGTTGGCGATGTTGTTCCAGTACGGTAGCACGTTTTGCTTCAGTCGGATGCGCAGTCAGAACCAGTTCAACATGCATGCGATCAAGCGCTTCGGCGATTTGCTGGTCGGTTAGCCCATGCTGGTGAGCTTGCTGTAAGGATTGCCCCCACAGTGCCGGGATAGCGGTGAGGCCGCGGCTGGTTTCTACTTCGCGTCGATACTGGACGGCGGCGTTTTGCTCGACCATACTCAACAACTGAAAAACGATTGAGTATGCCTGGGCGAGTCGTTCGGTCATAGGCGTAGTCGTCGCCGGTGCGCCGCGCCAGGGCAAGTGTTGCACAATGTCGTGTTCACCTGCTTCGTCAAGTACTTCGTGAAAACAGGTCATCAAGAAGCTCAGGTCGCGCTCGATTTTGTTCGGATCAACCGTCAACGCACTGGATATGATCATGTTTTACCTCTACATAAGGATTTTATGTCGCTAAGACATGGTTCGTAGGTACGTTACCGTTGGGTTGGACAATACGCCCTCTCCCCTCTGCCCTCACAGGGGTAGGTTTTTTGGATGAATGGCATCAGGACGTCATATGGCCCCTCACCCCCCTTCCCCCCTCTCCCCTATGGGGAGAGGGGGGTATCGTCCTCGCGATGTGACGCAGCGGCATAGCCGCTGCGTCACATCGCGGAATTATCTCCCCCTCCCCTTCCAGGGGAGGGGGTAGGGGGGTGGGGTATCCAGCATGGCACGGGCATCAGCGGAAAAAACCTACCCCTGAGGGGCCGGAGGCCCCTGCACGCCCTACAGTACTGGTGAACCATGTCTAATGTAGTGTATTATACTGCCATAGTGGTCGCAAAATCCGTAGTATGTTGTAAAGAGAGATTATTGACATAATATGAAACACTTCCTGCTGGCTTTGCTGATCATGCTTACTGTGTTGCTGCCCTCCCCGGCGCGCATGCAGACGGTAAGCGGTGATGGGTTTGCCACGGCAGCCTTTCGCCAGCTCTGGACGCGTGCCGATGCCCTGGTTGAACGGGGACAGACGGATCGTTCGTGGATATGGGGTGCTGCGGCGGGAGATCGTCGTTATGAGGCTTTTGCCGAAGCGCCCGGCATGGCCCGACTGGTGCAGTATGTCGACAAGGCGCGCATGGAGTTAACCGATCCAACTGATCCATCCAGCGCGGCGGTGACCACTGGTCTGCTGGTGGTGGAGTTGATCACCGGACAGATCCAGACCGGCTATACGACTTTTGCTGCACATGCACCGGCAACTATTCCTGTTGCTGGCGACCTGATCGACAATGCCAATGCACCCACCTATGCGCTGCTTGGCGCACTGATGCCCCGCGCACCTGAGCATCTCGGCCAGCGGGTCAGCGCGACCATCGGGGCCGCCGGGGTCGCTGATGTGCCGGAGCTGGCAGGCGCGGAGACGCAGATTGTGACCTATGAACCGGTTACCGGCCATAATGTGCCGCGTGTTTTTCAGGATTTTATGCAGGCGCGTGGCCCGGTGCTGGTGGATGGGCAAATCAGGTCAGATCAGGTGGTCGATCCGCTCAGCACCTTCGGCTATCCGATTACCGAGCCGTACTGGATGCAGGTACAGGTTGGCGGGCAGCCCACGACGGTGCTCGTCCAGGCATTTGAGCGCCGCCTTCTGACCTACACGCCGTCGAACCCGGTGCCCTGGCAAGTCGAGATGGGCAATGTGGGCCAGCACTATTTTCGCTGGCGCTATGGCCAGCCACTGCGCTATGCGCAACCTCCGCTGGCAGGCAACATTCGTGCCACCGAGACGACTGTGACGATTCCAACCTATGACTATACTTCGGCGCTGCTGCCCACGACACCAGACGACCCGGTATATCCCTATCCGCGCCTGGATCGGACGCGCATCGGAGCGCTTCAGACGCGTCCCTATCGTGCCCTGGTTGTCGAGAATCGCTTCCTGGAGCTGACGTTTCTGCCCGAATTGGGTGGGCGACTGTATCGCGCCGTTGATAAAGCCAGCGGACAGAACATTTTTTACCAGAATCCTGTGATCAAAGCGAGTCCGTTTGGACAACGCGGCTGGTGGCTGGGAGTGGGAGGGTTGGAGTGGGCTTCGCCGACGGAAGAACATGGCTATCTGGAGTACTTGCCCTGGGAACTAACCCTGGAAAATGGGCCGCAGGGGGCGACTGTGCGGGCAACCATGCGTGAGCAGCAGACTGGAATGTTGATGCGGGGGACGGTCGACCTGCGGGCCGATGAGGGCCGCTTTGCAATCAGGTTAGAGGCTGAGAATACCACAGATGCGCCCCACCCGCTACAGATGTGGACAAACGCCACGCTGAGTCCTGGTGGAACGAACACTATCGGCCCGGATGTGCGTTTTGTTGCCCCCACTGACCGGATGATCGTGCATGCAACGCAGGATCCTGATCTGCCGGGAGCGGGAGAGTGGATCGCCTGGCCGGTTCACAGTGGGCGTGATCTGAGCCGCCCGGCGAACTGGAACGGCTACCTGGGAGCGTTCAGCCCGACGCCGGTTGCGTTTCTGGGTGTGTATGACCCCACGCTGGATGCGGGTGTGGCTGTGGTGCATGGGGCTGACACGATCGGGGCCAAGTTGTTCGGGTTCAGTTCAAACTTCGACTCGGCACTCTATACCGATGATGGCAGCGCGTATGTCGAACTATGGAGCGGCGCCCAACCGACCTTCTGGGACTACCCGCTGCTGGAAGTTGGCGCAACGCGGACCATCACTGCCGACTGGCTGCCGTTGTGGGGCATAGGAGATCTGCTGACTGCCACGCCCGACGGGGCACTGGGTGTGACTCGGCCTGCCGAAGGGGGACTGACGGTTAAGGTGGCATCGGCGCGAATCATCCGCGATGCGGTTATGATTGTACAGATCGACGGACAGGAAGTTTTTCGCACGATACCACTGGATCTTCGCCCTGACCAGCCGCTGTCTATCGATCTGCCCCTGGCGAATGCCGCCGGGACACACATTCGGGTTGAGGCACCGGGATTCGTGATAGAGTAGGAGCGTACATTATGTCTGTTTGAGTGCGGTATCCCGCCGCGACGAGCTAACACTCTCTGGCTCATAGGCCATGTATGCCGCAAATGCCACCACATAGGTATTCCATTGTTGACGTAACATTACATAATACGCTGCACCTGCCTCCAGGTCATTTGTTGTAGCAATCCCCGCAGCACGAAGTCGCTCTACAGCCCGATAATAATGATCCCGCCAGGCCTGCTGTGTCTGCTGGTCTGGCGGGCCAGGCTCAGGCTGGTCGGGTAAGAAGGATTGGGACAGACCGTCGAGCAAGTGCAACCCACCGCCCCACAACTGTGTGACGGCGGACGACTGCACAAACGAGGTATAGACGTTATCGTCAAGCGTACTTTTAATCAGGGTAGCCGTGTCCATTACCAGAAACATTATGCGCGACATGGCATAGTAAGGCTCGCTAAACCGGAAATAATGCAGCACGGGATAGGTATTATGCGATTCCAACAGTAGCAATACATCGCCCGCCATCACGGCAATCTCCTGGTAGGCCGTACTGAAGTTGCCACCGGCCCCCAGTCGAGCCAGCATTTCGGACGCATCGGCCGTGCCGTCACAGCGATGATGCAGTGATAAGGCAAAACTATTCCGTCGGGTCAGCGCAGTATAGACCGAGAGCAGATATGCTAATGTTAGCGTGAGAACAGAGAAGCCCATCAGAGCCTGCGCAACCAGCAGCACGCGCTGTCCATCGCTCTTTGGTGCAATATCACCCGTGCCCAGCGTGGTCAACCCATAGCCGCTATAGTACAGCGCAGTTGTGAAACTCGTTGGCGTTGGCCCCTGGCTCGCCTGAATGGTATTGCCCAACGCTGGCCATGCGATCAGGGCAAATCCAATGATCAGGCTTACAATCCAGGTCAGGGCAATCACTACCAGCAGTGTTGGGCCATTAAACGAGAGAATGGTACCCTGCCTGCTGGGAACCAGTGCAGCAAGGCGGCGAAACAGCCACCACAAACCCTGTGAGACACGTGGACTCACGAAGGCAACGCCGGAATGGGGATAGAGAACGGTCATGTAGATGTCGCTAAGTATTAGCAGAATCAGCAGCAGGCCAGCTATCTGTACGATCCAGGACATATTTTATGCTCCTCCGGGTAGCTAGTCGCAATATGTGTGCCAGTGCCGGTGGCTTGATCGTAGCACCGGCCAATGTGCTGATTTTCTGGTATGATAGCCTCGGCAGGAAGAGGCCGAAGCCAACCGTACAGGTGTTGAATGTGAGCCATACCCAGTTCTTCCACACTAAATGTCATATGCCCCCGTGGCGATCCCACGGCGTGCCGCGACCGCGCCTGCTGGAGCGTCTGCAAACCGGGCTGCTAACTGGTCACAAGCTGACCCTGCTCTCTGCCCCGGCGGGGTATGGCAAAACTACCCTGGTGACGGGATGGCTACAGAGCGTTGCGTTGCCAGCAGCCTGGTTTTCGCTGGATGATCATGATAATGATCTCAGCCGGTTCCTTATGTATCTGCTGCTGGCGTTGCAGCAGGTGCAAGATGAGGCGGGCCAGCATGGGCAGGCTGCCTTAAATGCGCCCCAGTTACCGCCGCTGGAAGAGATTGCGGCTGTCCTGCTGCACGACCTGAGCGCCGCCGGGCAGCATGCGCTGGAGCACGGGAACGACCGTTTTTTGCTCGTCCTCGACGACTACCACACCATCACCCAGCCAGCCATCCACGATCTGCTCAACCTGCTGCTAGAGCATTTGCCACCTGCCTGCCATCTGATCGTGATCAGCCGCGAAGATCCGCCGCTGCCCCTGCCGCGCCTGCGGGCGCGTGGCGACATGACCGAAATCCGCGCCCAGGATTTGCGCTTTACAGTGGCCGAGGCCACGCACTTTTTCAACCAGGCCATGCAGCTTAACCTGTCGCCAGAGTTAGTGGCGGCGCTGGAAACGCGCACCGAGGGCTGGATTGCCAGCCTGCACCTGGCGGCACTCTCCTTGCACGGGCGCAGCGCGGCACAAACAGAGGCATTCATCCATGCGTTTGGCGGCAGCCATCGCTACGTCTTTGATTACCTGGCCGAGGAAGTGCTGGCGCAGCAAGCGGCAGAGGTGCAGGCCTTTTTGCAGCAAACGGCTATGCTCGACCGCTTCCATGCCCCGCTCTGCGAGGCGGTCACGGGGCGCACTGACAGCCAGGCCATGTTACAGCGCCTGGAGCAGGCCAATTTGTTCCTGATTCCCCTGGACGATGAGCGCATCTGGTATCGTTATCATCACCTGTTCGCAGAATATTTGCGCACCCTGCTCTCCAGGCCCGAACAGATCGCGCTATATAAAAAGGCCGCAGCATGGCTCGACAAGAACGACCTGACCGTTGAAGCGGTGCAATACGCACTTGCCAGTGGCGATACTGATTTTGCCGCCAATGTGATCGAGCAGGCATTGAAAAAAGATATCACCTGGTCAGGCGGCAATGTTGCCTTATTGTCGTCCTGGCTGGATGCCCTGCCCACGCATGCCCTGCACAGCCGTCCTCAATTGAGTTTGAATGCCGCACATATTCTGTACCTGTTGGGGCGCTTTGAGCATGCCGAAAAGCACATCACCCAAACCGAGCAGATCTTGAGATCACGGCCAGCAACACCCGAAACGGAACATATGCTGGCGCTGGCGGCGTTGTATCGCGGCTCGATCGCCTCGGTGCGTGGAGATGCACAGCAAGCCATCGAGCAGACGGCCTATGCCCAGGCGCATCTGCCACACGAAGAACATCTGCTGCAAGCACGGGCTGCGTTCAACCTGGGGTTGGCATATGAACTCGCCAGCCAGACCGAGCATGCTGTCCAGCAGTATCTGCAATCAAGCGATGCAGCCCAGGTTGCTGGCGTGCTGTCTCTTGCCATCCATGCGCGGTGTGCTGCGGCACAGGTACAGATTATACAGGGGCGTTTATATCTGGCAGAGCAGACCTGTCATACTGCCATACAGCTTGCCGACGAGACATGCACAGCGCCGCCCGGGCTGGCATGGGTCATTCTTGGCGGCATTGCCCTGGAGCGCAACGATCTTGCCACTGCTGAACGCCGCATTCAGGAAGGCATTGCGCTGGCGCGTCAGGGCGGCTTGCTGGATGATGTGGTTGTGGGGTTGGCCTTTCTTGCGCGGCTGTACGCTGTTCAAGGCAATATACCGGCAGCCCTTGCCGCCATGCAGGAAGCGACCAGCACCATACAGGCGTATGGTGTTCCACGTATGTCCATGCGTGCCACGGCCCATCTAGCGCGCCTGCAGCTCTACACCGGCCAGCACGAGGCGGCAGTGCAATGGGCCGCGGCGTATCAATCCAGTCGCACGGCGTCCCCCGGCGAGTTTGAAGACCTGACCCTGGCGCACATTCTGCTGGCAACTGGCGCGTTAGAGGCAATCCCGCCTATTTTGCTTCCGCTGTTGGAACAGGCAACCGCAGCGGGGCGCATGCAAAGCTGTATCGACGCGATGTTGTTGCTCGGATTATGCGATCATGCCAGACAGGATGCTTCAGCGGGGTTGGACTGGCTGGGCAAGGCGTTGCGCCTGGCTGCGCCCGAAGGCTACGCCCGCATCTTTCTGGATGCAGGCCAACCGCTGCTCGACCTGTTACCCGGCGTGCGGCATGCTGCGCCCGAATTTGTAGATTCGCTTCTGCGTATGTGTCAGCCCGAAAGTGCGGCACACTCCGGGCCGCGTGAGCAGATACCTGATGCCCTCAGCGAACAGGAACTGCGTGTGTTGCACTTGATTGTGGCGGGCAAATCAAACCAGGAAATCGCCGAAGAGTTGGTCATTACGGTGGGCACAGCCAAATGGCACGTGCATAACATCTTGCAAAAACTGGGCGTCAGCAACCGCTCGAAGGCGATTGCCCGCGCACGCGAGCTTGGTATAGTTTGAAAGTTCTTAGCGACTGTTTGAAACGGGTCGGTTTTTGAACCAGACGGGATCGTCCTGCGATGATACCCCATCCCCCGACCCCTCTCAGGGGTAGGTTTTTTCCGCTGATGCCGGTTCCAGGCTGGATACCCCACCCCCCTACCCTCACAGGGGTAGGTTTTTCGATGGATGGCGTTGGAACGCCATCCGTAGGGACAGGCGTCTGCCTGTCCGTGGGAACGTGTTCCGCATCAGGACGCCATGCAGACGCGCAGAAGCGCGTCCCTACGGAAAAAACCTACCCGTGAAAGACCCCCTCCCCTTCCAGGGGAGCGGGCGGATTGCCGCCCTCTACGGCTAGCAGCGGGGCTGCACCACGCCGAGATCATCGTGTGGTCGGTGTGGTGGGTGGCTTTGCCGCCCCACCAGACCGACCACACTTTTTTGGGGCCTCCGGCCCCCGCAAGCCCCCACGCGATCTATCCTAAAACCCTACCCCAGCGCATAAATGAACCTACCCGTGAACCTATCTCTGGGTAGGCGACCCCCGCCTGCTCCGGCGGTACACTGCAACTACCTTCTCCCAACGCACAACCATCAAGTCGGGGTTGTACTCAGTGAAAGGAGCTTGCAGTGGCTACACAATTTTCGATCAAAGATGGCAAACCCTGGAAAGCCCGTTTCTTCACAATCTGGGGTGGTCAGGCACTCTCGATTCTAGGTAGCCAGCTGGTTCAGTTTGCGCTGATCTGGTATCTGACCATAACGACAGGTTCAGCGACGGTGCTGGCCACTGCCGCCCTGGTGGGGATGCTGCCCAGTGTGATCCTGGGACCACTTGTTGGCACCCTGGTAGACCGCTGGAATCGTCGCTGGATTATGCTACTGGCCGACAGCATCATTACGCTGGCCACCATCATTCTGGCCATGTTATTCGCCCTGGATGCCGTTGTGATCTGGCATATTTACGTTGTGATGTTTATTCGTTCGCTGGCTGGCGGCTTCCATAGCCATGCTATGAATGCTTCAACATCGCTACTAGTTCCGGTCGAACAGCTAACCCGCATTCAGGGCATCAACCAGATGCTCAACGGCGGCTTGAATGTCGTAGCCGCCCCGCTGGGGGCCGTGCTGCTAGATGTGCTGCCCTTGCAGGGCATCCTGGCGATTGATGTCGTTACTGCCCTGATCGCCATTCTGCCCTTGAGCGTGATGCGTATTCCGCAACCGGAACGCAGCGAGCAGGGACAAGAGCAGTGCGAGGTGCAGACAAGTGTCTGGCAGGATTTCACAGCGGGCTTGCGCTACATGCTTGGTTGGCCGGGATTACTGATTATCGGCCTGATGACCATAGCGATCAACTTCACGATCATACCGGCTTTTTCATTGCTTCCCCTGCTGGTCAAAGATTACTTTGGCGGAGATGCCATCCAGCTCGGCTGGGTAGAATCGGCCATGGGCATTGGCATGATCGCTGGTGGGGCGCTGCTGGGACTATGGGGTGGTTTCGAGCGCAAGATCCTGACATCGATGCTGGGGTTAATCGGGATGGGGGCAGGCAGCCTGATCATTGCCCTGTCACCTTCCTCAACCATACTGCTGGCCGTCGGCGGCACGTTGCTGGTCGGCGTGATGAATCCTATGACTATGGGGCCATTCTTTGCCATTATTCAGTCCACGGTTGCACCTGATATGCAGGCGCGCATATTCTCGCTGTTAAGCAGCATTGGTGGTGGAATGGCCCCGATCGGACTCATGATCGCTGGCCCGGTCGCCGACCAGGTTGGCATTCAAGCCTGGTTCTTACTCGCCGGGGCGCTATGTGTGGTGATGGGCATTGCCGGTGTGTGCATTCCCGCCGTGATCAATATTGAAGCGAAACGCAGCGTGATAGTGGATGCACGCAGCTCGGTTTCTGAGCAAACAGCATAAGCAATTTAATGCGTTACACGAGTTACGCGGTTATCCAGCCAAACGGTTGTTTCGCCTCCCGTTCGACACGCGGATCATGCCGTTCGTCAAGCTCACGATCCGCGTATCGAACGGCACGGCAGACGGCAAGGCGGAAGAAAGATCTTTTTTTTCAAACAATGTTACCTCCGGTAACATTGTTTGAAAAAAAAGAAAACATTCCACGTTGCCGCAGGCGGAACATGTGTTTCATTCGATCAAACACCTGGTTTGACCAGCGACCGCGCACCTTCTGGCAGTTATGAAAGGTATCAACCATGAATACAACATATCGTTATCGGCCACTGATGTATTTCGTTATGGCGTTTTCTGCAACCTTTGCCTTCTGGTTTGCCGGGGCCTATGTCAGTTTTCTCGATAATCAAAACGGGCTGCATATGTTACTGTTGCTGCCCGGGCTAGTAGCACCGTTCGTTATCTCACTGGTTTTCATCTTTACATCGAACAATGCAGCGCTAAAGCATGATTTTATCAACCGGCTGATCAATCCCAGACTCATGCAGCCGAAGACACTGCCGGTATTTCTTTTACTCATGCCGCTCTCTGTCCTGGCATCTATCGTTCTTTCGCTACCATTGGGCGGATCACTTTCACAGTTTCAATTTGCCGAAGGCTTCTCTTTTACAACCGGCTTTGTTCCCGTATTGCTACTACTGTTGCTTGCCGCCAGTTTTGAAGAGTTGGGATGGCGCGGATATGCCTTTGACAGTCTGCAAAGCCGGTATACCTATTTTACGGCATCGCTTATTTTCAGCATACTCTGGTCGTTCTGGCACTTCCCGCTGATCTTCGTGCAGGACTCGTATCAGTACCAGATTTTTCATGAAAACATCTGGTTTGCGGTTAACTTTTTTGCCAGCATTATCCCAATGGGTATAATCATTAGCTGGGTCTGTATACAAAACCGCAAAAGCGTGCTTGCGGCGATGCTTTTTCACTTTATCATCAATATCTCGCAAGAGATCCTGGATATATCACAGACAACCAAGTGCATTCAGACCATAGTTCTTACGGTTGTTGTAATTGCACTTGTTGCCATGGATAAAGATCTGTTTTTCGGGCAGAAACATCTTGTCGCGACAGATGAATCGCAGCGGGCCGGGCTGGCACTGAACAGAGAAGACAGTACGCCAATGCAGGTCAAGGCGTAGATATCGGGTTTGCAGTAGAGGAAGGAATGTACGATGCACAGCAGCAACCGTTTTACGTACTACCACATTTGCGTGCAGGGACATCTCGACGAGCGCTGGCTGCGCTGGTTTGAAGGACTGGATATCTCACTACGGCCAGCGGGAGAAACGGTTATCAGCGGCGTGATGGATCAGGCAGCGCTGCACGGCGTCCTCAACCGCATTCGTGACATGGGCCTGGAATTAATTGCGGTACGGCGTGGGGAATCTTTCAGAGAAGCCTGATGAAAATAGCAATGTAGCACTGGCATCGTGCCGGTAGGCATCCCAGCGATGGGTCGGGGCGACCAGCGCTCGCCCCGACCGCTCCATCTTTATCCCGAACATAAAAAGCAACACACCCTGGACGCACTGGCATCGTGCCAGTGCGTCTTTCTATTTTCCTCCCCACCATGTGTGCGTAGCGCAAGGGCACCTGATATCTATTTGACCAGATACTCAAATCTTCTAACAGTAGAGTAATATGACTGTCATAGATATAGTCTATATTTTATTAAGAAGAATTTGCTCGCTTTTTCGGCCAGGAAGCCTGACCGGCTAAGACATGGTTCGCAGATGCTTTACAGTTTGGCTGGATGATCGCCCTCTCCCCCCTGCCCCTCTCCCTGAGGGCTATACAGTACCCATAAGTGGGGCTTGCGGGGGCCGGAGGCCCATATGCATCACGTTACGCCTCCCGGCAGGGGTTTGGGGGCCTCCGGCCCCCAAACAATATCTTTGTCGTGCGAGATTTTGCCAGCAAAGCTGGCAAAATCTCGCACGACAAAGTGAGTTTTTAGGGCTACCGCCCTAAAGTTGATGCGTATGGGGCGCAGCCCCGCCGGTAGCCGTGGATGGCGGGAAGCTAGCTGCTCTGCCGCATCAGGATGCGGTAGAATTGCGGGTAATGATAAGCCCTGAGGCAGAGGGGGAGACAGGGCATCCTGGCGGCACACGCTGCGCGTGTGCCGCCAGGATGCCCTGTCCGTGTTCCCCCGCCCCTTGCAGGGGTAGGTTTTTTCGGTAGGGACGCGCAGAAGCGCGTCCGCAGGGCGTCCTGATGCGGAAAACGTCTGCACGGACAGGCAGAAGCCTGTCCCTACGGATCGCATTGTAACTAGAGCACAGATCAGCAGACGGTAAAGGAACCATGAACCTTGTCTAAATTATTGATGCGCCTTGTGCATTACACTACTACCTATCAATGGCGATATCTTCACCAAGATCATAGATCTAAAAGGGCCATCTTCATATACAATTCGATACGGTATTTATTCGTGTTATGTGCTTGCCGGTGTCTTGCAGATAATACATATAGATTAATCGAACAAGGATAGAATACTCTTTTTATCCATATTCTTATATCATATGTTTGTGTATTCCGTCATATGCATCTGGTGCCTCTTAAAGCAGTTCTCAGGGGATACACAAGCGTGTGTTTCCTGTCACAATTTTCTTTGCTGCTACCTCATAGCTTTCTATCGATGGTTTGTATGTTCTGTGCCTGGTACTCTTACTCATGAGGTAGATCGCACTCTTGTACTGGGGACATTTTATGACTGATTCCATTGAACATGTCCACGCAGACTCTTCTTCACCTGCACACCGGCGGGTTGTACGGGCACTTATCGAGCAGTATGGCTGGATCTTGTTATCGGAGGCGGAGCTTATGACACTACTGATCCATTCTCATCGCTGGGAAACAGACCCGACCATCCTGAGACAACAGGCCTGGACACACTACAGTTGTGCGCTGTATGCAGCCTGTCGTCAGACAGATGATCACGAACGGCGTGAGCAGGCCTACCACGATCTGCATCGCTATCTCTATCGAGTGGCCTATAACTACTGCCCGGATCTGGCCGATGATGTCACCCAGCGTGCGGTGTTCCTGGTCTATGAGCAGATCGATCGCTGTCAGCATCCAGCAACTTTTTTAAGCTTTGCGCGATACAAAATGCTGCAAGCCTTCAAGTTGGAAACCTCACAGAAGCCTGCCGCGACCTCCCCGCTGTTGGAGGACGACCAGGAGTCAGGCGTACACCAGCAGCAACACTTCTCGCCGTTGGATCACCTGGAACATGAAGAAACGATGCGAGCCTTACTAGCAGCCATCCAACGCTTGCCCGACGAACGCCAGCGGTATGTGGTAGTACTCAAGTATGTGGCTGGTCTGAGCGATGCCCCGATTGCCCGACGGCTGAGCATTACCGCCAACCATGTACGTGTCTTACGCAACCGGGCGCTGGAACGGTTACGCAATGATACCTTGCTACAACAATCGTGCCAGATTCCCTAGATACGTTCAAGAAATCGCTGTAATATCTGGCGACAAAACACCTCTTCATGGTGTACAACATAACTACGGCATCTTCACGCATCAGCGTGAATGCCCGATGTCTGTATGCATTGGATATAAAAGGATTGTCACCTAATGGATGACCAGATGGCTATCGATCGTTTGCTGGCCTTTATGCAGACGCCAACCCTGCCACGCGACGAAGTAGACGAAGCTATCGCGCATATTCGCGCCAGCCCCGCTGTCTTGCGCCGGGTTGGGCATCTTGTTCGTGCCCTCCTCATCGCGGACGAAGACCAGGTAACGTGTGAGGAGTGTCAGGACGAACTCCCAGAGTATCTCCAGGCAGAGGCAGAAGGCCACGCCACAATGCCGCGCTGGCGGCCTGTTGAGCTGCACCTGGATCTGTGTCCACATTGTACCGAGATATATGCCGAACTGCATCTTCTGGCAGCCCTGGCCGAGGGAGGGCAGGGTATTGATCCACCGGACTATCCGGTGTTGTCCCTGGCTTTTCTGCAGCCGCCCCAACCGCCAAAAAAAAGCTGGCACCTCGATGATCTGGGGCGGCTGATCATTGTCTTTTCTGCCGATCTGTTGCGTTCTATGCAGCCACCACCCCTACTAGTGGGCACCAAGTCGGCAAGCGGGTCAGACACGCCACGTGAATATGTTTTCACCAACGAGGTGGACGACCTGAATGTGACGGTGACTATCGAGCCGCTGAAAGATGATCGTACCCACTGTATGATCACGGTCGACGTAGACGTTCCTAGCCGTGGTGGCTGGCCCAACCTGGCCGATATTGAAGTTATGCTCAAGCATGATGAGACCGAACTTGACACATGCTATACCGATGCCTTTGGCAAAGCGGTCTTTGAAGATATTGCCACGGCTGACCTGGAGCATGTGGTGATTGAGATTGGGCAGGATAGGTAAGACGAGGTGGCGAGGATCGCGTCGCTGTCATTGCCCGGCGTGATCCTCGCCGCATGATCACGCCGGGCAACAGCGCGAGAAGGCTCCAACAAATCCCCTCGATCTACCCGGAGATCAAACAATAAGCTTTTATGCACATCCACTTTTTTATCTTATCCCGGTTATAAATTAACTTATAAATCAATAAAAACCATGTCATTCCGCCCCCTTCGACGGCTCCTTCGACGGCGCTCAGGGCATGGCTCGGGGCAGGCTCCGCCAGCACGCTCCCCCGGGACGCCAACCCGCATCAGCGGCGCAGGGAGGAATCTCCATTGTGAGACCGTGGAGATTCCCTGAGTCGCCCACAGGTGGGAGGATCACACAAGACGGGCAGGAACGGGCGACGCTCTTCGGACACATACACGGTTTCTGCCATCGAATCCTCTCACGACTGCCCGCTCCATCCTTCCCCTCCCCGGTTAGCTTTTGCATCAAAATTCGCCCGTCAGGGCTGTAATGTTCTGGTGGAAAGTGCCTCTTCATGGTAACAAGACAAACGCAGGGAGGAATGATCGAAGCATACTGAAAGGAAGAACCGTCATGTTAGAAATTATCGCGCTGATTGTATTGGCAAAACGGATTGGCTCGATCTTGCGTGAGAAGGGGCGCAAAGCTGGATGGTACCAGTTCTTGCTAGTTGTACTCTGGGGTGGCGGCCAGTTCGTGGGTTTTATTGCCGGGATAGTGCTGACGGACGCGGAAGACGGACTGGTGCTCTATCTGTTTGCAATCATTGGGGCAGCCCTTGGGGCAACAATTGCTTTTTATATAGCTAACAGTGCTTCGGTCGACAGCACTGCCATGGCTGCGCAACAGCAGAACAGTGACACAGTGCTGGCTACAAAACGCTTTATCCGAAGCTTTTTCACCTTCGTGAGTCATATCCGCCATAACATCTATTTCCTTGAGATGACCGAATGGGTTCTCCTGGGCCTGGCAGTAACTATTCTTGGTCATGTCGCTGAAGGATCTATGCATACTCTGATAGTTGAGATAGCACTCTTCCCATCTATATGGAAGGTATTTTCACTCATATTCTGGTTTATCTGGGGTATATACCTACTCCTGATACGATGGATTCGATGGTATTTGCCAGTACCAGACTGGGTTCTGTTGATATTGGTATTGCTTAGTGGCGGCGTGGCAATAGTTGTTTATGGTAGTATATTGCTTTTCGATGTTAATCGGCTGATCCTTGTAAAAACAGTCTATGTTGGTGAAGCACCGGTTGAATATTTTTGGGAAAAGGCATCAACAAAACGCCTTCAGGCATGGAAGCAAGCTCGCAAAGAGGTGGCTCTAGCTAGTCAGGGCGAACGCACACACAGTACATCCATGTCATCCTAACCCGCCTGGATCACTTCACAGGCGGCCAGAACCTTTGACGATCGGGCGACCCACACCCTTTCGACAAGTTCAAGGTAGGCTTCGATACACGCATGCGTAATAACCAACCATAGGCATGTCCCGCGCTACTCACAATGTGGGCCGCTATGCCATCCAAACAGGGAAGCATGAAAAATGAGGTAGCATCCCTCATCCATCGTCCAGTACAAGGAGACACTTTATGCGCCGGATCGCTCCACTGCTCTGCCTTATCCTGCTCGTACCCTTGCTCAATGTGCCGGGTGTGTCCAGCACGAGTAGTGTCCAGGCGACGCAGGATATTATGATCGAAGATTTCAGTGATATTGTCACCACGACCGATCTGGGCCTGAATGACTTTTCGGGCAATATGGGCTCGCTCAATGGGCAGTATGTCACCGACTATGGGCCGTACTGTCCCTCTGGTGTGCCACCCTGCGCCTTGCAGATACGCTGGGACTTTGCTGATGCAACCGAGGACTACACCGGCTTCTTTATGTCACTGTTTGGCCTGACGGATACGCTCGTGGTCACCTCCACAGATAGCATCCCCAAATCGCTGGCTTTCCCGGAGCATAGCCTGGATTTAGACCGTATCGATGGGGTGGTCAATGCCGACAAAGCTGGCCGGGCTGTACGTGAACTCTGCTTTGCCATGACCTATCCGGACGGCGAGCCGCTACGCCTGAAGGCCGAGCTAAAGGATACAGCCGGGGGTTTGCGTACACGTTACTTTACTTTCAACCCGTCCCAGAGCACACAGTCCTTCTGCTGGGATTTTCGCACCAACTATACCTCCGGCAATCCCGACCTGGATCTGCACCAGGCGAAAGCGCTGTCGTTCATTATTGAACGCCAGAATATCGGCGCAGGCATCCAGAATCCCCGGATTGGCACACTGCAGATTGAGCGGGTCTGGTTTACCAGCGACCAGCTTGAGGCACAGCCGGTCAGCGATGAGGAGTTACTTGACCTGCTTGAACTGCGTGCCTACCAGTACTTCGCCGACTGGTCGAGTCGCAAAGATACCTCGGCGGGTGTGCCCCAGGATCGCTCGACATTTGGCGATCTGCTGACGGTGGGTGGCATTGGTTTTGCCCTGCCGGCGCATATTATTGCCGCTGAACGGGGCTGGGTCTCCCGCGATTATGCCCGGACGCAGGTGCTGAGTGTGCTAAAGTTGTTGGATAATCCTGCTGCATTTGGGCCGGAGCCAGTGGGAAAGATTGGCTATAAAGGATGGTTCTACCACTTTCTGGGTTTCGATGGCACACGCAAGCAAAACTTCGACTTTCCCGACACCGAACGCAACGAAGCCCTTAACACCGTTGAGTTATCTTCTATCGATACCGGCCTGGCGCTGATGGGTGTGCTGGCAGCGCAGAGCTACTTCACCGGCAGCGAGCCAGAAGAAGTCGAGATACGCACCCGCGCTCAGGCGATCTATGATCGGGTCGACTGGAACTTTATGCTGGAATCCGAGTCGCAGCAGTTTTACCTGGGCTGGAAGCCTAATGAAGCATATGAAGGCCCGCCCTTCGCTGTGCCGGATCAGGACGGTCTGGGTACATACTCTGGCTATATCACTGATACCCAGACACTGGATTTCTACACCGACGAAGCGCTTATCCTGATCCTGCTGGCGCTTGGCGCTACTGATGAACCAGAGATATCGCCAGAGATTTACCCGGCCCTGGAACGCCAGTGCGACACCGATCTGATCCGCACCTACCCCGCCGCGCTGTTTACCTACCAGTTCCTGCCCGCATTCGTCGACACCCGGCCAATCTGGACAATCACGCCCTGTGATGGCACCATCACCTGGTTTGACAACACGCGGGTCGCCATCTGGCGCGCTATTGCCTATGCCGAGCAAAACCCGCGTGGCTATGCCACCTATGGCCCGCACGCCTGGGGTCTCTCCGCCGCCGAAGGGCCATTTGACGACTATCATGCCTATGGCGCACCAACCAACGCAGCATTCAATAGTGCCGAAGAAGACGGCACAATCACCTACTATGGCATGGTCAGCGCCGTCAGTATGGGCGCTGACCTGCGCACACGTGTCATCGCTGCCACACGCCATGCCTGGGCACGCGGCGACTGGCATCCCCGCTTTGGTCTGCCCGATGCCTTCAACGACGATATCGCCCAGGCCGAACCGCCCGACGAGGAGCGTGTGTTACGGCGTAGCGGCCCCTGGAAGCAGCGCGCCCTCTTTGCGATAGACCAGGGACCGATGCTGCTGCACCTGGAAAACGCCCGCTCCGGCCTGATCTGGGAGCTGCTGGCGCGCAACCCCAACTTCCAGCGCGGCTGGCAGCGGCTGTACGAACGGGAATATACCTATCTGCCCCTGGTGCAGCGATGAGGCGAGGAGGAATCTCCGCTGTCTGATCAGCGTGATTCAGCGGAGATTCCTCACGCTGCCAGGAGGCAACATCCGTTCATACACACCGCATGGGTGGCG
>RRYU01009815.1_pt1 | contig 35318 bp, 33 predicted proteins | sample 2162651 | NCBI WGS metagenome assembly RRYU01 (sample SAMN10267283, study PRJNA491782) | microbial mat metagenome | isolation source: biomat in the production well | place: Japan: Minami-Kanto gas field, natural gas well KTG3 | collected 2017-06 | reverse complement strand
ATCCAATGATTGGAATCTTGCAGGGAATGGTAAAACGCTTCTGTCTTAGCTGAAGGTACTGCCATACAACAAGCGTTCTTCCGCTTTCGTGTTATCCGAGCACACCATTATTTCTAAACATAGCCAGAAGCTGTCCGAGATGATGCTCTAAATGGGATGCCAATTCATCGGCAGGCATACTTGAATCCACCAATCCTTCTAACTCACCTCCAGGCTTGAAATCTTCCAGCAGATTCTCAAGTAGCTTTTCTTTATCTGTAGAACCATCAAGGTACTTGATAGCACGCGCCGCGAATTGATCCAAATGTATTCCGGAATGGTGACTGGTCGGGATATGGCTATCGCCACGCAATATGCCCTGACGCGCTACCGCATCCATTTGCCACTCGATCAGACCGGCCGTTGTGCCAACCATGCCTGCTGGCCTTGCATGGATGACGCCCTTGGCATAAAGCGAGAACATCTCATTGAGCATTTCACCCTCTTGCTCTGCAAACAACTCACCGCCATTACCACGAACCCATTTTGCCGCTCGGCCTAATAATTCAGTAAAAGAGACAGGTTCTGGAAAATGTTCTGCCAACAATGCAATTCCAGCCTTGGTCAACGGATGGAAAATCTCATATTTCTGACCATCCTTATGTGTAAAAGGTGCCGACTTGCTTCGACGCAAATCCAGTTTTTTAGGTGGATGAAGATCAGCAATCCATGCAAAGTTACGCAACTGTTCTAAATCTGGCAGGCGGGAAGGCTGTGAAGATTTATGACACAACAAGCTCTGATGAAAGCTACGGTTCAACAGAAAATCTGTCTGTTGTAACCTTTCAATCGGATCATCAACCAACCCGAGAACTTGCTCTGCGTGTTCGCCCAGATAAGCAGGAAATTGCATCTCGAGTACAATATCGCAAACATAGTCCAGCCCATATTTATTTGCCTCACCGATAAAATCGGTTAGCAATATTGGCTCATTGAATGCTTCCAGATATTCATGATACAAGTAGCTTGGGTGGGAACTACGTATGCGATCAATCTCTTCTTTCAAATAGAAGGCATGCACTTCGTTCGAATCCCCTAATCCGGCTTCCAGGGCTTCCAAAAAGAGTTGCGCCGCCTCCAACCTCGCGACAGGTACTTGGATCTCACGTACTTGATGCAGCAACATATCGCGCAACATCCCACGCATACGCCATCCCGGAAGAGTGTTATAGCTGATGTAAGCCACACCCTGTGGACTTAGTAACTGCGAAGATAACTCCATTATCCGCGCACGAACTTCAGGAGGAGCCCAGGAATAAACTCCGTGAGTAATTATGTAGTCAAACCTAAATCCTTCATCTTGCAGATCAAGAATATCTGCCTGCTTTATCTCACAGTTTTTTAATCCCAGCTCAGCAATCCTGATTGCTCCTTCCTGTGCCTGTTCAGGGGAGAGCTCAATACCCAGGAAATAACTGTCCGGCAGACGCGCTGCCATGGGTATCAGATTCCCTCCGCTAGCACATCCAAGTTCCAGAACCTTACAATTTGTTGGCGAAACAGAATCAACCCCATACAAACGTGCAAGACAGGCCAGATGGCCAGGATGCGTTTCGGGTAAAGGGGTTGATTCATATGGTATTGCGTCGTAGCTATCTGCAATACTCATTATTATCTCCAGGGGTAAACACTTTGGTTGAGGCAACCATCAGTTGCACTTGCTAGTTGAAGCTGAGTGTCATGCCAACAGCTGGGACAATATATTATAAATTCTGAGCGATGACCAACCGAATAATGTGGGTTATTTGGAGAGACACATCATCAGTGTTTATATTATTTATGATGGATAAGCCCGCTGTTGGACGGTTAGTAGCTAAAACCAGATATTGACGCGCTTGGAATGTAGGACCGTCTCACTCAGTGTGGCAAAACTTTAACGTACGTCCGTTTTTTTACCTTTAACTCTGATCAATATTTTGATTTAGGTTATATTGCATCTGAATAAGCTGCATTAATAGATGGGGCGGAGAAGGCAAATATTAGAAGTGAGCCGATGCGCTGTTTGCTAATATTTGGAATAGTAACCATGGTACTTACAATAAATTATTAGTTATTAAGATGAAGAAATATCTGTTATCAATTTTTATTTTTTTACAAAGCTCTACATTACATGCGGCTCTTAAAGCAGAGTTTAGAAGGCCGGATGGAAGCACAAACTGGCAGCATGTCGCCAATTGGTCCGCCGGTGTTCTGATCCTTCTATTAACCGCAGTGGCCATCAACCTTTTCTTTACGTGGCGAAAAGCTCGTAAGGCCAATCGTGAGTTGCAGGCAATACGTAACGATTTGGAATTGCGGGTACAGGAACGCACGGCAACACTAGATGAGTCTAATAACTTACTGAAACAATCCAATCAATTGCTGGAGAATGAGATTGCCCAGCATAAGTCTACTGCCGCCCGACTGCGCTCTTCAGAGTTTTATATAAGTGACATTCTGAAATCCATGCCTCTGATGCTAATCGGTCTAGACAATGAAGGACAGATTACCCAATGGAATAAGCGGGCAGAGAATGCCACCGGGATAAAGGCCGAAAACTGCCTGGGTGAAAATCTGTGGGATGTCTTTCCGACAATTACGGTATCTCCCGACCAGATTAGCGAGGCCGTTGAAAAAAATGAAGCAATCACCATTAAGCACAGTCAATCTAGCCAGTACTACTACGATATCACCATCTATCCGCTTCGTGAGCAGGATGAGCCTGGGGTAGTTATCCTGATCGATGACATAACAAAGGAGATTCTCGCCGTAAACATGCTGATTCAGAGCGACAAGATGTCATCTGTAGAAGAGCTGGCAGCCAACATGGCCCATGATATCAACCCACCGCTCCAGTCAATATTATTCGATCTCAGAACTCTACAGCGCTTGCTTGCTGATAGCAGCCTAAACCTGAATGTACTCGACGATACCGGAACATCTGAATCTCTCAAAGGTTTGCTGGAAGGTGCCTACGAGAAAGGCGAGAATTTGGCATCGATTGTCCACAACTTGCAAGACTTCGCCCGTGGCCGCAGCAACAGACGAGAAGCTTCCAACATTGTTGATATTTTAGAGCACACTATGGAATTGGCCGGTGATGTATTATCAGTTCCCTCACAACTCCAATTCAAAGACATACGAATTGAAAGAAACTACCAAGAGGATCTGCCAATAATCCCCTGTTATGTAGCTGAATTGCAGCATGTCTTTCTCAGCCTGTTTCGCCATGCCTATGACGCTCTCGCACTTATGGAACAGCCAAACCACATACCAACCATCAAGATTCAAATGCTCGTAAGTTACGACAACTTATGGATAAGAATTCATCATAACGGTCTCGGTCTGAGCAATGACGAGCAGATGTATCTATTCGAACCGTTCTTCATGAAAGATAATCCTGAAGTTAAGTACGACGCTAGCAAGCGGCTGTCGTTTACCCACTTTATTATTACAGAGCAACATCAAGGACAGATAGCGGTAACATCCGACCTCAATGTTGGCACTACATTCCATATACAAATACCAATCAAGTAAAATACCTGCTCTTACAATCCTTGTACTTGAGGGATTTCATCATAGTCATAAAACTTAACCTTTCGCTGACTACCGGAGCCTTGCATATATAAATAGGCCCCATCTTGATCTAGATCATCTGGTCTTGGGAATTGAATTCATCGTTATTGCATTGCTTTCTATATGGATTGCCTATTTAGTTTGCGGCCCAACAGAAACTATACAAAATCTTATGGACCGGATGGATGGATTAGGGATTTTGCTTAGAGACTAACTTGCGAAGATGGCCCAGATGATTTAAGGGTAAAAGTTTAAGCTCAAACAATACTAATTTTTCACGTCAGAGCAAAAAACTAGATATCATACTCTTCATTGGCTGGTGTATTCGCATCGGTAATTTGCTCAGATGTTGCTGTTGGTGCCTTAATAGCCAGGATTGGTGATGCCTCAATCTCCTCAGCGTCCATCATGGACGAGATCCTCTCCAGTGAAGAGATGATTTGAGTCTGTTCCCACTGAGCCAACGCCTCAAAGCGTTGTGTAAATATCTCTTGCAGCAGTGGAATTGAATTTTTAGTCAACTCTTCAGCCGCTGAGGTAGCCGAGATCAATACCTGCCGTCGATCCTTGTCTGACCGCTGTCGCATCAGTAGACCTTTTCCCTCCAGACGCTTCACGATATCTGTCACCGTTGCATGGCTGAGACTGATCTCCTTGGCTAGAGCGCCTATAGATACCGGCTGTTGGTTAATCACCTCTTTTACAATCAACGCCTGCGGCCCTGTCAGTCCATATTGTTGTGCCAGTTTTCTGGAGTGGATGTCGATGGCGCGAATGACCCGCCGCAATGATACCAAGACTTCATCAGATCGATTCATAACAACCTCTATATTCAGATACTGCATTTTTGCACCGATGCATCAGTTAAATCCATATATCATGAAAAAAATAATTAAATGTAGTATCCTAAGCAAATAACTTAACCAAAGTACTTACCACCAAGGGCTATAAGTGATTTATGTGTCAAATTAAGCTAGATATTGCTTAGTGTTGTAATGAATAAAGCATGAAGACAAACCAAACAGGTTTGTGGTTTTTTTGCGGGACAAGCCACTTAAGCAGCGGTTTAGCGAATCACAAACTCCAGCCAATCTTTGTCTATTTTCTATTTCCCCAAGCCAAGACTGCCTGGCGACGATGTGATTTCACAACACTATATCCATACTCAGGCGGCAGATACCTATCCGCACTCCCCATGCCTAACATTTTTTCTATTAGCCATAAGAAGCAGTAAAGGATTTATATGCCATCAACACAGGTTCACCTGAAAGCAAAGACTTCAGCAATTGCTCAATTACGTGAGATCGATTGGTTGGGGCGTCCCTGGAAACAGGAACTACAAAACAACATCCATACCAGAAAACAGCTAGAACAGTACCTTGATCTGCCAAAAAGTGAACGCGATGCTATGGACGATATCATCGATCGCCATCCCATGAATATCCCGCGCTACTATCTAAGCCTGATCAATGAGCTGGATGCCAATGATCCGATTAAAAAGCTTGCGATCCCTGAGACAGATGAATTGATCGTATCCGGAGCTATGGGTGAGACAACCAGCGACCCTTATGGTGATGATACCCATGATATGGGCAACGGCATCCTACATAAATACGGCTACACTGCGTTGGTGGTAGCAACCGAATATTGCTCCATGTATTGTCGCCACTGTTTTCGCAAACGCCTGGTAGGTTTAAACAATGACAAGACTGTGGAGAACTTCAAGGCAGCCACAAAGTATATCGCCGACAAAAAAGAGATAACCAACGTGGTTATCTCTGGTGGCGATCCTATGATGTTGCCCACCTCTGTTCTTCGCCCCATGCTAGAGACCCTAAAGGATATCGAACATCTGAACTTTGTACGCATAGGTACTCGCGCCCCGGTCGTCTATCCCATGCGCCTATTTGATGATGAGCTAATCGAACTTCTGCGCGAATTTAACCAACAAAAGACCCTATACATCCCAACACATTTCAACCATCCAAGAGAGATCACCCCTGAGGCAACCGAGGCAATAAATCGCCTTCGTAGTACTGGTGCCTTAATACAAAATCAGGCGGTTTTATTGAAGGGAATAAATGATAACGCGGACACCTTGAAAGAGCTGATGAATGGCTTGGTCCGTATCGGTATAAATCCCTACTATCTGTATCAATGCATGCCAGTGTCTCGGGTTCGTCACCACTTTCAGGTTCCCCTAAAACGTGGCATAAATATTGTCGATGAGGCTCGTCGCCATCTGGATGGTTACGCCAAGCGATTTCGCTTCATCATCGGCCACGATATCGGCAAGATCGAAGTCTGTGGCTACATCGGAAATAAACTGATCCTAAAGCAAATCCACGCCCGCGCCGGAGAAGAGTCCAAGGCGTCCACCATGCTGATCCGTGAGCTTAATGACACAGGCGGTTGGCTGGATGACTTTCCCAATGCATCACTGTAGTTCGTCTTTATAGACAGTATGTTTTTATAAAACACAAGAGGCAAAAAGAGTAAAGAGTTCTGAGAGAACTTTATCTGGAGACAGAATGAGCTATACGCAAAACCAGCAAAATATTGCAGAAAAAATTACATCTGATGCATCAAGATTGAACTGGCACGACTGGAAGTGGCAGGTAAAACACTGCATCAAGTCTCTCGATATGTTCGAGAAGCTTCTCGGCGTTACCCTGCCTCAGAAGTGGCGGGAAAAAGTGAATCAAACCATCGAAAAATTTCCCATGTCGATCACACCCTATTACCTTTCGCTGATCGATACCGATGTGCTAGAAAATGATCCTGTATTGCTGCAATCTCTTTCATCCATCCATGAGCTGGATATTTCTGCAGCAGACATGGAGGATCCACTGCACGAGGATATAGACAGCCCCGCACCGTGCATAACCCATAGATATCCGGACCGGGTACTATTTCTTGTAAGTAATACCTGCGCCATGTATTGCCGACACTGCACACGCAAACGCAAGGTCGGCGATATAGACAGTATCCCCAGCAAGGAATTTATGCGGCAAGGTATCGAATACATCAAGAATAACCCTGAAATCAGAGATGTACTGCTGAGTGGCGGCGATCCATTCCTGCTTTCAACTACACATCTTGACTGGGTATTAACCGAATTAAGAAAGATTGAACATATTGAGATTATCCGTATCGGCACAAGAACGCCCGTGGTCTTGCCGTATCGCATCACAGATGAACTGGTTACCATGCTCAAAAAGCACCACCCGATTTGGATCAATACCCACTTCAATCATCCGCGCGAATTGACAAACTCATCCAGAACAGCGCTGGCCAAACTTGCCGATGCAGGGATTCCTCTTGGCAATCAATCGGTTCTTCTTGCGGGTGTAAATGACTGCCCTAGAATCATGCGAGCGCTAGTGCATAAACTTGCGTACAGTCGCGTCAGACCATACTACCTATACCAATGTGATCTTTCAGAAGGGTTATCGCATTTCAGGACGCCTGTAGGTAAAGGGATTGAGATTATTGAAAGCCTGATCGGGCACACCAGTGGTTTCTGTGTTCCGACCTATGTAATCGATGCGCCAGGTGGCGGCGGGAAGATACCGGTCATGCCTAATTATCTGGTTTCCTGGTCAACAAACAAGGTGATTCTCAGAAACTACGAAGGTGTGATTACCAGCTATCAAGAGCCAGAGTCTTATGAATCCAATTTCTGTGATCGGGACTGCGTAAATTGTGATTTACAACTTTCGACTGAAGATGCAACAGAGCATCAATCTATCGGGATAGAAAAACTATTATGCGACAGTGACGCAACAATATCCCTTATACCAAATGATAATAGCCGTATCGAGCGCAGAAACGACTAATCCATATGAATGACAAAGTAGAAGAGATCAGCGGAAACCTACTTCAGCACGGACACCATAACGACCGAATTTATCTGATGCGTTGCGCAAAAGATATAAGCTGCAACTTCCCTATGGAACTTATTAAGATGGCCAAAAAATATGGCTACTCAAAGATATTTGCCAAGGTGCCAGAAACTCAATTGGCCAAATATATCGCAGCCGGATATTCAGAAGAGGCCAGAGTACCCCAACTCTACTCCGGGAAGGAGGCTGTAATATTCCTCGGATTCTATCTCGATAAGAAGCGTATGGTAGAGCCAAACATCAAGGTCATTGAAGATGTCTACAAAAATGCCATTATCAAGCAAGAACAAAAAACCGCAGATACAGAATTGCCAGGTAATTTTAAAATACGTGAATGCGTATTAACAGACATCCAAGACATGGCACAAATATATAAAAATATATTCCCATCTTACCCGTTTCCCATACAGCATCCTGATTATCTGCAAAATACCATGCAGGACCATGTAAACTATTTCTGCGTGGAGACAAATGGCGAGTTAGCTGCTATCTGTTCAGCCGAGATAGACCATGAACATGGTTGTGCGGAGATGACAGATTTTGCAACACCGCATAAATGGCGCGGCCACAACCTAAGTTATCATTTACTGAGGTTTATGGGATGCGCAATGGAGCAAAAGAGCATCCATACAACCTACACTATAGCCCGCGCTGTATCCTACGGCATGAATATTACCTTTAGCAGATGTGGGTATAAATTTGGCGGTAGACTTATAAATAACACAAACATATCTGGTCAGATTGAGAGCATGAACGTCTGGTATTTGGCAAGACCAGAACGTGCTGTTTAATCCTCAAACGCCTGATTAGTACTATTAGCTGACGTATGTTCTATATCCATATGACAGCAGATATCAGGTCACGTCTAGATTTTTTACACTTCATCTACCTTCAATCTTGTAAGGCAGTTTCAACCTAGCACCAGGACGAATGCCTTTGCGTTCAAACCAACCCTGATTCATCTCCAGAGCATAGATAGCAGGCTTTGGTGAAGCATGTATCTGTTTGCCGCCGTCCGGGTTCATAGATACAACCCCCACCAGCACACCATCACTATCGAAAAAACCTGCATCCAGAGGCAGATGAGTATTCAGCATCCAGAGTTTGATAATCTTTTCTTTGGGATACACCAGCAACATACCCTCATCTGATTCCATGCTATCTCGCCCCATCACCCCCTGCCGACGACTTTCTTCATCGGCAGCGACTGCAACCTGAATAAGCACATCATCAACTCTGGCAGATACCAATTTAGCACTGGGGAAAAACTCACACCCGGAGATAGATAGTGACAACCACAACAGAGGTATCAAACAAATTGGTCTTAGATACAACACCCCAAACTCCAAGCAAATTTAGCTACAACTCGAGATAATAGTTCGGTCAACCATCAAAAAAATGGATTTTCAAACGTTTTGACGCTTTAATTGTGTGAGGAGTCTATGATTAGCTCCTTAAGCAAGGGAATTATTACAGTGGCAAAAACAAACAACAAACAAACTGAACAATTCGTCGATTGGTTTCGCAGCTCATCGCCCTATATTCATGCCCATCGGGGACGCACCTTTGTCATCGTTTTCGGTGGCGAAGCGGTGGCCGATGCTAGTTTCTCTAATCTGATTCACGACATCGCTCTGTTGCACGGTCTGGGAATAAAGCTGGTACTAGTGCATGGAGCCAGACCACAGATAGAAGAACGGCTGAATCTGCGTGAAGCCAAGATGCAATATATTGACGGACTCAGGGTTACAGATAATACAGCCCTAGCCTGCGTAAAAGAGGCAGCGGGAATGGTCCGGGTGGAGATTGAAGCCCTGCTATCTATGGGGCTGGCTAACTCACCTATGGCCGGCGCACGCATCAGAGTCAGCTCAGGTAACTTTGTTGCTGCAAAACCTTTGGGCGTACATAACGGTACCGACTACGGTCATACCGGAAAGGTGCGGCGGATAGATGCTAGCGCCATCCATGGCGTGCTGGAGACCGGCTCTATCGCCCTAGTCCCGCCTCTTGGTTACTCCCCTACCGGCGAGGTGTTCAACCTGAGCGCATCGGATGTGGGCAGTTCTATTGCGGTCGCTTTGGGCGCAGACAAGCTCATCTATCTACTGGAAGGCAAGGGCCTTACTGACTCCCGGGGACGAGTACTGCCGCACCTGCTACCACGTGATATTGACAACATACTGAAACGCCGCAGCAAGATGTCGGAAGACTTAGCCATGGCCCTGCGCAATACCGCCAGTGCCTGTCGCATTGGTGTGGACCGGGCGCATCTATTAAGTCGCTCAGTATATGGAGTTCTGTTACAGGAACTATTTACCCGCGATGGCGTAGGCACCTTGGTCTCGGCCGAGCCATACGAGGTAACACGCACCGCTGAGATTGATGATGTTGGCGGCATCCTGGAGCTGATTTCTCCCATGGAGGAATCAGGTGTTCTAGTGCGCCGCTCCCGTGAACTTCTGGAGACAGAAATAGATCGTTTTACCGTGATGGAACGAGACGGCATGATTATTGGCTGCGTCGCGCTATATTGCGATGAGAAAGAGCGCATGGCAGAACTTGCCTGTGTGGCCGTACATCCCGACTATCGCAATGGCGGACGTGGTGACATCCTGCTTCAGACAATGGAAACACAGGCAAAAGAAAAAGGCATGAATAAAATCTTTGTTCTCACAACTCAGACCGCCCATTGGTTCCGGGAACGTGGATTTCAGGAATTGCCAGTAAAGCTGCTGCCGATAAAACGACGTGAGCTGTATAACTATCAACGCAATTCAAAAGTCTTCATAAAGAAGCTAGGTTAATTATGGCGCACGGATCTAAAAAGGCGGTGGTAACGGCCATCGTTGCAAATAGCATTGTAACTGTGATCAAGTTCTTTGCCGCGATAATCAGTGGCTCGGCTGCAATGATGAACGAGTCGGTACACTCCCTGATGGACACCCTGAATCAGGCCTTCCTGTTTTTGGGACTACGCGAGGCAGATCGCCCGGCAGATAATCAACATGCCTTTGGTCATGGCCAGAAAAAATACCTATGGAATCTCTGGAGCGCCATCGGCCTGTTTTCCATCGGTTCAGGTCTCGGCCTAGCCCATGCATGGCATAGCTGGCATGGCATAGGAGAGACCAAAGCCACTGCAGGCGTGATGATCCTGGGGTCTACCATAGACCCACTCTGGATAAATATTATAGTGCTGATAACCGCCTTTTTTCTGGAGGGCTACTCCTTTCTGGTTGCTATCAAAAGGTATCTTCTATTAATGCATCTGGATGGACATGGCAACCCATTTAGCTACCTACTCAAATCCGATGATCCAACCTTGGTGGCTGTAGTCCTGGAGGATTCTGTCGCCATGCTGGGGCTGCTATTCGCAGCCTTGGGTATAGGGCTTACCGCCATCACTGGAAATGAGGTCTGGGACATAGGTTTTTCAGCTCTGATCGCAATTATGCTGGGAGTGATAGCCTTCTATCTGGGCTGGACCAACATGCGCTTTTTATCCAACATACGTGATAGCAGGGCCGAAGATGCACTGATGCAGGTGGTCAGGGAGCACCATGAGGTGGAGCGCATTCACGATCTACGCTCAATCGTTGTAGATGAGAGCAAGACCATTCTGGTAGCAGAGATTGAACTGAGGGAAGAGGCCATTGTCCCAGGACTGCAAGAACAGATAACAGAAATACAGACCAAAATCCTGGCGCAAATACCATCAAACAGACGCGAAAAAACAGAAGTAATCTGTTATGCAAAATCTCGCGCGGCAGTCCAAGTGACTCTAGCCCGCGCCGAACAGATAATCGATGAACTTGAGGCCGCAGTCAGAGAGAAGATTCCCAGAGTCAGCCATATCACCCTGGAGGTGGAAGGCATCTCGCCCATGCCACTAGAGAACGAAAATACAGAATCTTTTTAATAACATGAATGAAAAGTTTAAATCGTTAGCAAAATTTCTCTCCATCCTATTTCTGCTGGTTGGTATTGGCCTGTATCTGTTGCCAGCAATTGAGTATGGAATCATCGGTATAACCACAGCGCCACGAACCATCACGGCCAGAGGTGAGTTGGCTGCAGATGAAAAAAACACAATCGAGATCTTCGAGCAGGCTAGCCCGGCGGTTGTCTACATCTCAACTTCCAAGCGGGTAATAAATCCCTGGACCAAAAATGTATTCAACGTTCCTCAGGGGACCGGTTCTGGTTTTGTCTGGGATGAACTGGGGCATGTAATCACCAACCATCACGTAATTGCTCAGGCCTCAGAAGCACAGATCAGATTAAATGACGGGCGCACCTACATGGCAACGTTGGTAGGAAGCAGCCCGGACCATGACCTTGCGGTACTACGCATTCGGGTACCAATAAACCGTCCGCCGGCGGTACCCATCGGCACCAGCGCTGATCTTAAGGTAGGCCAGAAAGTGTTTGCCATCGGCAATCCGTTCGGACTGGACTACACTCTTACCTCAGGTGTTATCTCTGCCCTGGACCGCAGCCTTCCAAGTAACGGCAATAATACAATTGACCATCTGATTCAGACCGACGCAGCCATCAATCCCGGCAACTCCGGCGGACCTTTGCTGGATAGTGCTGGACGCCTGATCGGCATAAACACTGCTATCTTCAGCCCATCTGGAGCCTACGCAGGAATTGGCTTTTCTGTACCAGTAGACACAGTGAATCAGGTAGTCCCTGAACTCATCGCCAAGGGTCGTTATGAAAGACCACAATTGGGTATTGAGATCAACGAAGAGGTAAATAAATCTCTGGTGTCACAACTAGGCGTGGAAGGCGTATTAATCCTGCGTGTAACCCCAGGATCAGCCGCACAAGCTTCCGGACTTAAGGGCACTATGGTTGAAGAGGGCGGCGGAGTCGCGCCGGGAGATATAATAACAAAACTTGGCGGCACTTCCGTAACCAGCGTAAGGGAACTGCTGGCACGACTGGACGATTTCAGTATGGGTGACAAGACCACCATCACTATCTGGCGCAATGGCAAAACCCTAAAAATAGATCTACAACTCTAAGAGCACAGCAAAGTCTCTCGGTAGACATAAATTCAGCACCAACACACATCAGATATCTAGCAAGCTTCTTCTATACTAGGAGAAACTTGCACAACATGGAGAAACCCATGCACACAGATATACGCACCTATCGTAATCCGGAATATCCAATTAACGAATTATTTCTAAACCGCTGGTCACCACGCGCTATGTCCGGGGAGGCATTAACAGAGAAGGAGATAGGCAGTCTGTTTGAGGCTGCACGCTGGGCCCCATCCTGTTTCAACGAACAGCCATGGCGTTTTCTATATGCCATAAAGGACAAAGAACATTGGCCGGTGTTCTTTGATCTGCTGATGGAGGCAAACCAGATATGGGCCAAGAACGCAGGAATATTGATTGCGGTAGTCTCAAGAAGAACCTTCACTCGTAACGACGAACCAAACATAACTCATTCACTGGATACTGGTTCTGCCTGGCAGAACCTGGCCCTACAAGCAACTACCATGGGCCTGGTTTCTCATGGAATGGCAGGATTTGATTACACCAAAGCCAGATCAGATCTAAACGTACCAGACAACCATTCGGTTGAAATGATGATTGCAGTAGGTAAGCCTGGAGACCCAGCTACCCTCCCTGAGGTCTTAATTGAGAGAGAACAACCATCTAACCGCCTCCCGGTTTCAGAGATAAGCTTTGCTGGAACATTTCCAGTCTAACCAAGCTTTTACAACAATCTCAAAGTGCAGGATAAACAATATGACCAAACCAAAGATAGCAGGCACCAGATCAGCAAAAGTAGAACTCAAGGCAGGTGAAACCAAGCACTGGTGCCAGTGTGGGCAATCAAACACCCAACCCTTCTGCGATGGCTCACACAAGAACACCAGCTTTACTCCAGTGTCCTTTACCCCGGACAAAGACGAAACCTACTCCATCTGCCTGTGCAAACGAACCTCTACTCCTCCATTTTGCGACGGAACCCATAGAGACATTACCGAAGAAGAGTTAGCTGCAAAATCCTAAGCCCGCATTGGCGTTAGGTAACATCTGATTAGCCATTATAAAACATAACGAGAGATTGACCCGCGTTATATTCTGTCATATATTACGAATCGTTATACCCTGCATAGAATAACGACTCTTACTCAGGAAAATACTGATGAAAAGAATATATCTAATTCGCGCTCTAGCCATAACGTCCATTATGGCTTTGAGTGCCGGCCAGGCAATAGCGGAAGAGATCCGCGTAGCAGTAGCCAGCAACTTTGCCGACGCCATCAAAACCATCACCCAACAGTTTGAGGCCAACACTGGGCATAAGATCACTCTAAGCTTCGGCTCCACCGGCAAACACTATGCGCAAATCAAAAACGGCGCGCCCTTTCACGTCTTCTTCGCCGCCGATACCAAACGCCCCAAATTACTGGATAAAGAGGGACTGATTATACCCGGTAGCCGCTTCACCTATGCAGTTGGAAAAATTGTTTTATGGAGCCCACAAGTAGGGATGGTCGACGAAGAAGCCGATGCTCTGAAACAAGGTAAGTTTAATCATCTGGCTATTGCTAACCCCAAACTTGCCCCCTACGGCAAAGCCGCTCAAGAAGTATTAAAGACAAAGGGACTCTGGAACGAATTACGCGGAAAAATGGTACGCGGTGAAAACATAGGACATACCTTCCAATTCGTGAAGAGCGGCAATGCCGAGCTTGGCTTTGTAGCCTACTCTCAGGTAAAACGTCCGGGTCAGACAATTACCGGATCCATCTGGGAGGTCCCACAAAATCTCTACTCGCCCATTGCGCAACAAGCGGTAATTTTAAAAGATACCGAAGGTACTCAAAAGTTCATGCAGTTCATCCGCAGCAAACAAGCGCTTGATATCATAGAAGGCTACGGCTACGGTATCCCGTAATGCTAAGCGACACCGACATAACCGCCCTTTTTATAACGCTCAAATTAGCGTTATTCACCACTGTAATTCTGCTAGTTGTGGGAACACCTCTTGCCTGGTGGATGTCCCGCACTCGCTGGCGCTTCAAGTTTCTGCTGGAGGCGGTAGTAGCCCTGCCCTTGGTACTACCACCAACCGTGCTGGGCTTTTACCTGCTTGTGGCACTTGGGCCGCACGGCCCTCTCGGTGGCCTAATGAAATCTATGGGTGGACAACCGTTGGCCTTCACCTTTACCGGACTGGTTATTGGATCTGTATTTTACTCCATGCCTTTTGTGATCCAGCCGTTACAAAACTCCTTTACCACCATGGGTCATCGACCAATGGAAGTTGCGGCAACACTCCGCGCCTCTCCCTTGGATCGTTTTTTCACCATAGCCGTGCCTCTTGCCAGATCCGGCTTTTTGACCGCTGCCGTACTTGGCTTTGCCCACACCGTCGGGGAGTTTGGCGTAGTATTGATGATCGGCGGCAACATACCAGGCGAGACCCAGGTATTATCCATCGCCATCTATGACCACGTAGAGGCACTTGAGTACGGGCAAGCTCACTGGCTGTCAGGCGGTCTACTGCTACTCTCCTTTGTCATGCTGATTGGGGTATACGCAATCAATCGTCGCTTCTCGGTGCGGCAGCCATGAGCATTGAAGCAAGATTCACCATAGACCGACGAGACTTTGTGCTGGATGTAGACATGGCTATCCCTGCTCGTGGCGTCACAGCCCTGTTCGGTCCTTCTGGCTGCGGCAAAACCACGCTACTACGCGCTATCGCCGGAATGGAGCATTGCCATACTGGCTTCATCCGAATGGGTGAGATGCTGTGGCAAGACGGCAATCATTTTATTCCACCGCATAAACGGCAGCTAGGATATGTATTTCAAGAAGCCAGCCTATTCGATCATCTCAACGTACAACGCAATCTTGAGTATGGTATTAAGCGAGTACCAATAGCAGATCGTAGAGTTTCCATAGACCAAGCTATAGATCTCTTGGGCATCGCGCCTCTACTCAAGCGCAAGACCCATCAGCTATCTGGTGGCGAACGACAACGGGTGGCGATAGCTCGCGCCCTGGCAGTCAGCCCCAAGATCCTGCTGATGGACGAACCTCTGTCGGCATTGGATCTTGCCCGTAAGCAGGAGATCATGCCTTACCTGGAATCACTCCACGACGAGCTGGATATTCCTGTCATCTATGTGAGCCATGCGGCCGACGAGGTGGCGCGGCTGGCGGACCATATTGTATTGATGAGAGACGGCAGGATTACCTCTACAGGGCCAATTGAGGAGATGCTAACCAGACCCGATCTTCCACTTGCCCGCGGCAATGAAGCAGCGGCACTATTTCAAGCCAGGGTTAGCGGCCATGATGACGAGTTCGATCTAACCTATCTGGATTTTCCTGGCGGACGTTTCACCGTTACCCGCAAGGATTTTCCAGTGGGGCATTCTGTCCGCCTGCGGGTAACCGCGCGCGATGTTAGTCTGACTCTGGAACACCAAACCGGCACTAGCATCCAAAACATATTCGCCGCTACGGTTGATGAGATGATACCAGAAGGTAGCGCGCAGGTTACGGTACGGCTGCTATGTGGAGGAACTCCCATGCTGGCACTATTAACACGCAAGTCTGCATCTACACTGGGGCTACATCCAGGAAAGAAGATATTTGCACAAGCCAAGAGTGTCGCCTTGCTATCCTGAGAAATATTTATTTTATTTGGCCTACAACAGGCTGCATCCTGGTGATTGGCAATACTACCTTTACACACAAGCCAGCCAGATCATTTGAACGTCCAAACGAGATACTGCCCCCATACAATTTCACGATGTCACCGACAATGGCCAAGCCAAGACCATGCCCTTCTACATTTTCATCCAGACGAGTACCACGTTGTATCAGGTTGTAAATATCTTCATCTTCGAGTCCAGTCCCGTCATCTTCCACCGTCAACGCAATACCCTCATCCATATTCACCGAGCAGATTACCTTTGATACCGCCCATTTGAAGGCATTGTCCAGCAGATTACCTAGCAGTTCCAACATGTCCTCACGATCACCAAATGGTTTTGTAGATTTGGCAATACGTGTATCAACTGAAACCACTTTGTCTCTATACACCTGCTGCAAAACCGTAATCAGATCTGGCAACTCATCCATAGGATTGAATCTAATGCTGGATGGATTTTTGCCTGCCAAACGCGCGCGCTTTAGTTCACGATCCATTAGTTTGCGAATTCGTTTTGTCTGGGCTAGGGCTTGCGGCAAATCGATATCGTTATCAGAACTGTTCATATCAAAATATTGAGTCAGTATGTTTAACGGACCCTTAAGTGCATGAGCTAAATTACCCAGGCCATTGCGGGAACGCTCCAGACGCTGGGAAAGCAGAAGCAGCAGACGATTAAACTCCTGCACCAGAGGCAACACTTCGGTCGGCACATCCTCCGATAACTTCACCGCCTTGCCCTGTTCCAATTGTCTGATATCCTCCCGCACCTGTATCAGGCGCTTAAAAGAACGACGTACCACAATGCTCTGCACTAATAACAAAGCAAACAGACCAGCCAACGCCAACAAGGCAAACCAGCGCATAAAATAGTCACGTTGCTTATGGGCAGACGTCATGTCCTCAGCCACGCCCAAGGTAAAGCTGCGCCCATTCTTCTTGTAACCATTTAGCAAGAGCAGAATCGGCTGGCCCGATGGCCCATTAACCATTAACCGCTGCGACTCTCCTGTCGTAAGACTGGGGATTTCTATCGATTGATCCCACATAGAGCGTGAATATAGAGTATTACCATCATCAAATCTGATGATGTAGTAATGTCCCGAGAATGGCTGCGAATAGACCTGGTTAATTCGACTCCACTCTGGATGTTCTTTTCCGGGTTCTATAACCATGGCTGCAAGCAATCCCTCGGCATCATGTTCCAGCCTGGATACCACAAGACTCTCAGCCATGCTACGAACAGCATTGCTACCAACAAACCACATCAACCCCATCAAAATCACAAGCGTCAGCGCAAGACCGAGTTGCAATCTACTCTCAAGAGACTTCATCACTCTTCCGCCATAAAAACATAGCCCTGCCCTCGGCGGGTCAGGATTCTGTCTTTACCCAACAGATCTCGAAGTCTGCGCACATAGACCTCAATCAGATTACTATCGCGATCAAAGTCCTGCTCGTAGACATGTTCGGTAAGACGGGTCTTAGACAAAATCTTTCCTGGATGCAACATAAAATATCGCAGCAACCTGAACTCGGTCCCAGTCAGACTATACGGCTTTCCATCAGAAAGTATTACCTGCTGACACTCCTCGTCTAGGGTCAATCCTCCACATTTCACGTAACCACCAGGCCTATCATGATTACGCCTTATCAAGGCCTGAATACGCGCCGATAACTCTTCCAGATGAAATGGCTTACCCAGATAATCATCTGCGCCCGCCTTAAAGCCATCTACTCGTTCATGCCATGCGTCGCGAGAAGTAAGCACAATCACTGGCACCCGGCTTCCTTTGTTACGCCAATTCTTCAGCACTTCCAAACCAGGACGCTTAGGCAGACCCAGATCAAGCACCACAATGTCGTAGGGTTCTTGATCGCCCATAAACTCGCCATCAACTCCGTTATCAGCCAAGTCCACAGCATATCCCTGCTGCGCAAGTTGCTGCCGCAAAGATTCGGCCAGAAGTCTGTCATCCTCAATCAGCAGCAGGCGCAAAGCTCACTCCTCCAGTTCACGTTCCAGAATTTCCCCAGTGGTGGCATCGACTTCATATTCCCAGGCCCTGCCCTCACCCCCTAGCAACTCTATCTCATAAACTAGTTTGTCATTTTTGCGTTCCAGTTCGACCTCTAACACCCGTCCCTTTCGCTCTTTACCGATAACATCCAGGATCTGCTGCAGGGGAAGGATCGCTCCTTCTTGCATCAGGCGACGAGATTCCTGATTATCACTAGCACCAAATGCGGGGCTGGAGACCATCACAAGAGCTGTGACTAATATTAATCTATTCTTCATAGAATCAAATCTTGATCTGTTCATCCGCCTTCACAGCCTTTCTTACCACCAATAGAGGAGAGCCTATCAACACAAGCTGAAATCAAGCTGAATTGCCGAAGATGTTCACATGTACAGCGCTGGAGTAGATCCAATCTCCATCACTTAGTTATGCCGAAGTAAGCGCGTTAAAGCCCCAGCCAACCAGAATAAAGGCGACTGCCAGCACTGCCACAAACACCCCCAGTGCCTGCCACTTGATCACCTTGCGTAGTATCAACATCTCGGGCAGGGAGAGTGCCGCCACGCTCATCATCAAGGCCAGCGTAGTGCCAATGGCAACACCCTTCGTTAACATTGCTTCGGCCACAGGAATAATGCCAGTGGCGTTTGAGTAAAGAGGAATACCAAGTATTACTGCAAATGGAACGTCAAACCAGTTGCCACTGGCTAGATGTTCAGACACCCAGGCCTCTGGTACAAAACCATGAAACAGCGCACCCACTCCTATACCTATCAGCACCCACTTCCAGATTCTGCCTACGATCTCTTTAACCTCTGCAACAGCATAACCATGGCGACCTTGTAGTGAACTGTCTAGCGAAGGTATTGCAGCCTGCCCCATATGGATCTTCCAGACATAATCTTCTACCCATCTTTCGGGTTTGAACCACTGCATAACAATGCCACCAAACCATGCAACCAATAGTCCCGCTGAAACATACAGGGCGGCCAACTTCCAACCGAGTATTCCCACAAGAATCACAGCAGCAACTTCATTGATCATGGGTGAGGCAATCAGAAATGAAAAGGTGACTCCAAGGGGTATTCCGGCTTCGACGAAACCGATAAACAGCGGCACCGAAGAACATGAACAGAATGGCGTAACCGCACCTAGAGTTACCGCCATTCCACGCGCCTGCCAGTCAGGTCGGTTCCGTACGTATTCCCGCACCCGCTCTGGCGAGAGAAAGGCGCGCAACAGGCCCATGACATAGATAATCAACACCAGCATGAAGAAGATCTTGGTCACGTCCATCACAAAGAAATGCAGGGCCGCGCCGAAGTGACTTGCAGAGTCAAAACCAATCAAACGATAAACGAGCAGATCCGCAAGTAGTTCAAACACCTTTGCCGCCTCTTAACATGAGAATCATGTTATCTGTCTCTGGTGTTGAACTATTCACTGACCCATCGCCGAACCAGATCAGGACCCGGCAAACCACCTGCATGCACCACTTGGCCATCTACCACCACACCGGGTGTGGACATGACACCGTAACCCATGATCTCAGCCATATCCGTGACTTTTTCCAATTCAATCTCCACGCCAGCCTGTTGTGCGGCCAACTTGATCAGGCTGGCAGTTGTCTCGCAGTTCTTACAACCGCTACCAAGCACCTTGATGTGTTTCATATAATTTCTCTCAATCTGTTTCTAAATGTTTATCCGACCCTGAACAACAGCCGGAGTCGTTCTCCTGAATCGGCGGACATGGTACGTCACCGTAGGAACAGAAGACGCAACAGTCACCATGTTTAGGTCGCAGCAATTCACCACAATTCTTGCACTCGTAATACCACTGGCAGGCGTCTGTAGGCATGGTCTCTGTTTCTTGATGTCCGCAAAGCGGGCAGACCAGAGTGGATCGCAACTCGGGCGCACTATTCATAAATTTTACCCGGACGGGCGGGCATTCCCGCCAGTGCAGTCATATCTTCGGAAAAAGGTTCTAGACCATTTGTTCCTTCCTGTGTTGCGCGGATTACCTTAAGCGCCCAACGGGGGATATTCGGATTGATTCGATAGTAGATCCAGAGACCATACTTACGATCGATGACCAGGTCTATCCTTCTTAGCGCCGCCAGATGATGCGACACCTTAGGTTGAGGAAGCTCCAGAACATTGGTCAACTCACAGACGCAAAGCTCCTTGTGAGCGATCAACAGTGAAAGACATCGAAGGCGAGTAATATCAGAAAGCGCTTTAAATAGCTGAGTGGGTTCCATACATACAACCTAATATCTACTAGAATCGATATAGTACTATATCGACATCTATAGATATAGTGTTCAACGTACATAATGCACAATATTCTTACGTAGTTTGGAAAAGATGATATCTATTTTTCCTATGCATAACTCTGTATATTAAAAATCGATCAACAACCACAAAAGAAAAATAGATTGAACCTGATAATTACAGTTTGCACCCGTGAAAGAGAGATCCTTCTTGGGAAGTGCATGAAATCAATAACCAAACTTGTGATTCCAGACGACATCTCGCTTTGCGTGGTGGTAGTGGAAAACGACTCGGCAACAAATTGCCAGCAACACATCGAAGAACTCAACGCTACAGATCCAGACATCAAGTTCATCTACATTCATGAACATAACCTTGGCATCCCGATTGCGCGTAACCGGGCTTGTGAAGAAGCACTGGCGCAACATGCAGACTGGATTGCCTTTATCGATGATGATGAGACGGTATATCCCGACTGGCTGATAAACATGTCTGCCGCAATAAATGAATACCCGGCAGAAGTATACTACGGCCCCGTGAACATCATCCTCGACGGAGATATCCCTGACAACACCAGACCACCAAAACGCAAATCCAAGCCCACAGGAACTTACCTTAAAAAAGCAGCTACCAATAATGCTTTAGTAAGCGCTGACTTCTTGCGTGAACATGGATCAATCCTACGCTTTGATGAATCCATGCGTTTTACCGGAGGTAGCGACACCCGCTTTTTCTATCAGGTCACGGACTTGGGCGGGAGAATTCGCTGGGTTGATGATGCACTGGCCAATGAGCATGTTAACTCTCGCCGTTTGACAATGCGCTGGAAAGTCAGTCGCGCATATCGCTGCGGAGCGAATACCACACTAATCCACAGAAAAAGATATGGGAATATTTCTGTGATAGTGGAGCTATTTCCAAAATCTATCGGTAGATTAGTAAAAGGAATTCTAATGCTTGCCGCATACCCTATAGCCCGTGCCTTTGGAAAAGCACGATCTGTAAAATGGTCGCACAAAGCAAAAAAATTGATAGCCACCTCTACAGGGGCAATTATTTCCATTCTTGGAATTAACCCAAATCCATACAAAAAAACAGATTAGCCCTTGTTGATTTATCATCACATAACCCTGGATAAACCATATGGGCAATATATAGAAACCAGCTTCTTTAGCTCGACTATCGTCTCAGGCAAAATTCAAACCAACGAACATAAACCCAACAAATCTTGATGCCGTAAGGGGAAATCTATCGACTAAAACAGAAACTGAGAAGCTGACTTTTTATGCCTCATGTAAGCCAGTCATTTTAGCTATTGACGTACGTAAGTCATACCTTTTGCTTGGAAGGCTGACCATCACTACTTGTTAAGACCTATCGAACAGATAGTTTAGAAAAAATCGCTTTATGATTATCTTCCATGCGTGTTATCGCTTGGATATCAACGACAAACTTCCTCCTGGACCATTTTCGTTTATACTTATCAATATATAAGGAAAGCAAACACAACACTTTGTCGTAAATCGTAATGTCTGAACGCAATACAGCTTTATATTTTTCCTTGTTCAAACGTTTTTTGACACTATATTCTTTAACATTGCGTTGTGTTGGATCAAACCAGGCCCTTAGATCACTCTTCTTTCGATTCGCCTCAGTTGACATCTTTTCATGTTTACGCCGTAAAAATAAGAACTCTTCTACCTGATAAAATCTTCCAAGCAGCGCTAATTCTGTTAGTAAGGTTACATCAGAAGACAAGTAGTTACCTATTAAATTTGTTTTCTTTAACTCCCTCAAACGGATGAGACCAAATATAGAGTTGCAATAACAAAGCGTCCTGGATAGTCGTCGGATCCTCTGATAAGGATGACTCTGACGAATATCCAACTTATCGTAGTACACACCAATAGGGACACCATCAGCATCTATAAAAAAACTGTGCGCATAACAAAGAACAGCATCTGGATTGTCGTCCAGGCTTTTTACACTAACCCCTAGAAAATCAGAGGTGCAAATATCATCGTGCGATGCCCATTTAAAGTATTCCCCCTTGGCTTCAGCGACCAGGCGATTATAGTTCCAGGCGGCACCACGATTTTTCTGCTCTTTTATATATCTTACCCTTGGATCGAGCTTCTCATAATGCTCGCATATACCAGGAGTGGCATCGTCTGATCCATTATCAGAGATAATTAATTCGAAATCGGTGAATGATTGATTAAGCAGAGATTGCAGGGCCGGCTCAAGAAAATCCTCACCATTAAACACTGGCAGACCGATAGTCACCTTAGGTGAATTATGATTTATATTTAAGGAAGAGGACATCTGTAATTATCTCTATGCGCTGCTAAACAACTATACAATTCGCCTTGATGCCTAGGTCGCAAAGAATGTTTTCTATCTCATATTGATAATTTGAATTCATTATAAGAATCGTGTCAATTTCTAATTTCTTGATCTCCTCAGGCGGCAAAATTGGCAGCCCCGTGCCTGGCGCAAAAGTATATTGTTTGCGATCATTAATATCTATAAACGCTTTGATGGCCCTGTCATTCGCCACTAGATTATTAAATGTCACACCTTTAGAACCCGCACCCCATATGGCAATGCGACACTTATTTTCATATAGAGCTTCCAGCACCTTTAGCAAAGAGGCTGATTTATTTTCCCACGCCACGCCAAACCTTTCTGCAAGCGCCTTTAACTCCTGTTTATATTTTATAACTGGAGCATTTACTGAAGAGGAGAGATCAAGTTCTGCTGATAAAAACTGCTCTCCGAAAGTAGTTCGCAAGGTAATAGCACCTGCACCTATTTTACTCAAAAGACTAATCATAGGCGCATCAGAAAAATACAGACAATGCTCGTAAATAATATCCCACACACTCAAATGCTCCATGGTAAATCTAGCATTTGGTACTTCCAGGTAAATAGCTCCTCTGGACTTTAAAACTGAACCATCAGTTACTGAACGCAGAAAATCTAATGGCCGCGAGATGTGCTCAAGAAGATGCCGACAGACTACCAGATCAGCCTGCCGCTCTACCTTTTTTGAATCATACTCACCATGATATATCTTTAACAAAGTGGAAACATCGCTTGCGTGCGATTGTGAGTTTGCAGGATCAAAACCAATCCCGTGATTTTCTCCATCACGACAGAGTAAGTCCAAAAAATACCCATCTCCCGAGCCAACCTCAATGATGGTCTTGTTGTTAAGAGTATACTTGGCTGTCAGATAATCACTTAACTGTTCAAGATAATCACAAAATACAGGTGAGAATTGTAGAGCGTTCTCATAACTAGAATCATACGTGAGAAGAGATGAATCGAAATCTCTATTCACTATCAGATTGCAGTTAGGACACAGCGCCAACTTAATGTTGCCAAGAGGTGAATTTTTGGCAGAGTCCGGATCAGAATATTGTACGTTGCAAAAAACCGGCACCTGATTAAACTCAAAAAAGGGATCGGCTAATGATGCTTCACATACCGGACATTTTTCAATCATCACAACCAAAGCACCTTGGCTTCTACCCCTAACTTTTCCAAATCGCTAATGATCTCAAACCGGTAAACTGGATTCATAATAATGACTAAGCCTGGCTTTAACGAAGAGAGATACTCTGGCGGTTCAATCCTGTATCCTGAGCCTGGTAGGTAGGAACCTTGTCGATGAGGATTAATATCAACTACGGCATCAATGCTGCAATCTACGTCTAACGCACTAATAAACGCCACCGCCTTGGATCCCGAACCCCAGATGGCGACAGCACGACCATTTATAATCTCTTCCTTAATACACTGTTCCCAGCCATATATCGCTTGTTTAACTGCCTGACTAAAGGAACCAGTGAGCAGTGTAAGCTCATCTATTGACATCTCTAATTCAAAACTGTTTTCAGAGAGGTGCGTACTAGGGCGTGCCTCAATAGCAAGCATCTGATCATCATATAACCGATACATCTTTGACGTATTAAAACCTTCTGCGCGAAAAACCGCTGCTAGCGAACTGGCAGTAAAATACGAACAGTGCTCATAATAAACATCCCAAAACGCCGCTTCGCTGAGTACTCTTGTTGTATCTGGAAGGTCAAAATATATTACTGGATTGCGACTTTCTGGGATAGCTTGGCGCAACCTGCGCAGAAACAGTGCTGTGTCCGGTATATGCTCAAGGGTGTGGCGACAGACAATAACATCGGCTTCCTCTATAGGACCGGTATTGTCCTCAAAAAAACCCTGAATAAATGATACATTGATATCACTGTGATCTTTATGGCGGCCTGAGACATAACTTGCGTCTATCCCTATACCACGATTACCTCCCAACCGGCATAAAAGCGTGAGAAACTCACCCTTGCCACATCCTATCTCTACGATTGTTTTATTATATAGTTGGTGTCTCTCAATCAAATCAGATGCAAGTTGCTGCGAAAACTTTTGAAAGTGCGGCGAGTATCCCTGAGTCTCTTCATAACGTTCCGAGTATTCATGACAATGCGGATCAAAACTGGTGTTTTGAATAAAACCACAAGACGAACACAGTGCCAGACTAATATCTTTTTTAGGATATACCATGGCTTCGGACCGGGAACGCATAAGCAAAACACTATGTACCGGAACATTATCTACACGATAGAAGTGGTCTAACGTGGAAGAACCACAATTTAAACAAACCAGGTTTAATCCGGTCGGCATAAACTAGATTATTTCCAAATCAGGCAAAGGAATAATAAATCTGCCACCTTTTGCATGGAAAGAACTCTCTTGCACAAGAATCTCATCTTTAAGATTCCATGAAAGGACAAGCAGGTAATCGGGGGCTCTGGCAGATATCTCTTGCGGTGAGACTATAGGAATATGACTTCCCGGCATCAGCTTACCCTGTTTAAACGGATTACTATCCACCGCGAAAGCAATATGGCTTTGATCTATCTTTGCAACCTCCAGCAAAATAACTCCTTTAGCTGCTGCCCCATAAATAGCTATTTTCTTGCCCTCAGCACACAACCTGTCTACAAGATTTTTTAGCTCTGTTACTTTAGACTCGATTCCGGACAAAAACTCTTCGAAGTAATATAGCTCCTTAATCCCAACCGATGACTCATGACTAAGCAAGCGCTCTACGGACTCGTCTTGCTTATCTTGTTTTTCCACAAAAAGTCGGATAGATCCACCGTGAGTATCCAATCTATCAATATGATTCACATACAAGTTATGCCTGCGAAATAGGCTATCCAGAGCAGTCACAGAAAAGTAGCAAAGATGTTCGTGATAAATGGTGTCGAATGAACCTTTCCTCACTAAATCATCCAGATACGGAACTTCAATCGAGATCATCCCACCCGGCTTTAGAAGCACCTCCATACTGGAGACAAATCCATTCAGGTCAGCCACGTGGGCTAAAACATTATTTGCGATTATTACGTCCGCCAACACACCCTCATCAGCAAGCCGAAGCGCTAGGTCAGGGCCAAAAAATTCAATAAGTGTAGGTATACCACGATCAATAGCTACAGAAGCAGGCCCCTCAGCTGGATCAATTCCAAGAACAGGGATTCCCGCACGGCAAAAATATTGGAGAAGATACCCATCATTACTGGCCAATTCCACCACCAGATTATTACTCCCCAGCTTCCGCGTGTGAATAAGGTCATCCACATGGCACTGTGCATGCTCCAGCCAAGAACTTGAACAGGAGGAGTAATATGGATACTGATTGCAAAACAGCAAATCAGGGGAGACAGTCTCTACAATTTGGGCCAGACTGCAGCATTCACACAACACCACACTCAGCGGGAATTTCGGCTCATCCTTAACCAATTCATCAGGATGCACTAGGCGGTCTACTAATGGAACGTTACCCAAATTAAGAAAAGGTTTGCTAGCCGGTTCACCGCATGAACGACAGGTAAACGCCATCTAGATTACCTTTTGTAATTCCTGTAACCAAAAAAGATCCTTATCAAGCAAACCCGACATCTGTAATTCCCTGACTCGCTTGACTCTAAGGTATCTACTCCCAATCAGCTCTTCGAACATTGTATCGTTCCGAACGTATGCCTTGGCTAAATCTTCTATACCAGTCTCCGCTGTCCACTTTGGAACAAAGCCCGGCAGCCTGTCTGCAATTTTGTCGCAATTTACGCGATAATTTCTTTTGTCAGGCCCGGCTCCCTTCGCATAGCAAATACTACTTCCCGGAACACAGTCAGCAACCATTTCTGCCAGCTGACTTACTCTGAAGTTCTCACTGGTTATACCTACATTAAATGCCTGATTATGAATCCTGTCGCGTGGCGCTTCCAGGGCTGCTTTGAATGCAAGAGCGATGTCCTCAACATGGACCAGAGGCCGCCATGACGTACCATCACTCTTTAATAAGATTTTTCCAGTTGTTACGGCATATCCAAGCAGGTTGTTTATAACCAGATCTCCCCGTAACTTAGGGGAATTACCATAGGCAGTACCACTGCGCAGGCATGTCGGACTAAAGTTATCACCTGCCAATTGTGCTAGATCTCGCTCTACCCACATTTTGGCTTCGCCATAAGGTGTCACAGGATTAAAACCAGCATCTTCGGTCAGAAATTCTTCTCCTGATGCACCATAAATACTACAGGTAGAGGCGTGGATGAAACGCTTTATACCGGCCTGCTTTGCCATGCGGGCAAGCTTTATCGTGGCTCGATAATTGATGTCATAGGTGCACTCTGGATTCATGTCTCCCAATGGATCATTTGAGAGACCAGCAAGATGGATTACTGCATCGTAGCCAATCAAATGGTGGTGTTCGATAGACCTAATATCAAGCCTCAACGAGTGGATATCTGGAATTGACGGACCAAAATAGCAGGGCTCAAAAAGATAGTTATCTATTCCAAAAATATCGTGCCCGGCATTCATCAGCATAGGAGCAAGAAGTGTTCCTATATAACCGTCATGTCCTGTAAGCAGTACCTTCATTACTTACTACTTCCTATAGTTGAGCCAGGGAGCATTACCTTTAGCCCACAGAGTGTTTAATAGTTGTTTATCATGCGGTGTATCCATGCATTGCCAAAACCCATGATGTCTAAAAGCCATAAACTGGCCATCCCTGCTAAGACTATCCAAGGGCTCCTTTTCCCAAATAGATGAATCATCTCCGATGTATTCGAACACCCCAGGTTCCAACACGAAAAAGGCACCATTTATCCACTCATCCGGATCAATTTCCTTTTCTGAAAAGGCAACCACACGATCCTGCTCGAGAGAAAGACGTCCAAATCTAGGTGGAGGGTGTACAGCCGTTACAGTTGCAATACGTCCATGTTCACAATGAAAAGAGAGCAAATGATCAAGATTTACATCCGAAAGCCCGTCGCCCCAAGTAAGCATAAATCTAGAGTTATCCAGATATGGTGCCAGGCGCTTGATTCGTCCACCGGTATTTGTTTCTACACCTGTATCAATCAGGTCGATGGTCCAGTCGCTATCCTCGAAGTCACTCACACGAACACGGCCATTCTCGCAGTAAACAACCTTTCCCCTGGATGAGAAATACTCGGTAATATATTCGCCCAGATGGCCTGTGGCGATAATAAACTCGGAAAACCCGTAATTGGAGTAGTGTCTCATTATATGAACCAGAATTGGTTCATCACCGACCAAAACCATAGGTTTAGGCCTATCTTTGCTTACCCCAATAAGACGCGTCCCCTTGCCCCCGACAAGAATCGCTACTTTCATAAGTATAATTATTTTTGTGCTAAAGCCGATTTAATCCGGTCAAACAAGCTGCGCTATAGTTTAATAAAACTGACTCAGAATAAAACCACTTACTCCCAAAGTCCATAGAGGCCAAACAGTACATTGCCACACAAAACAAAAACCAAACAAATACAACAGGCTACCAGCCAACACGCACATTTGGCATACAACAAAAAACTAATATAGCATTATCTGCCAGACAGACTTTCCACGTTAACATCACCAAACGTCGCCTCTACATGATGAGCCACTAGCGCCACCCCGCCTTGCCTCAAGGCGTTCTTGCTAATCTGCGTTTGCTGCCAAGCCCATCTCGATGGCTCGGCCTCACCAGAAGGCCACATCTTCCAGCTATAACGCGTGACACCCTGACCATCGGGAGTATCAGGCAATGTTTCACAGCGCATCTTCATAACATAAGGCGTCTCAAGTGCAATCGGAACTGCACCATAGTCACGGCGTTTATCGTTATCGCCTCGGTAGTATTGTGCTTGCGGGTCAGCATCTGGTCCGCCTACCCAACGCAACCAGCCAATTGCCCCAAAAGGCTGGTATCCATACTTTGGCTGAGAAAAGGGGAAATTACGGTGCCCGCCAACGACATGACCAGCAAAGCGCATAATAAAGCCCAGGCCATTTGATCCACTGTTTGGCCCCGTTACCTGATCCACCCGATGGACCACCACAGAAACCCTCACCTCATAATCCTTCCATCCAATATCCCCAATAAGAAAAATACGGTCATATCCGCTACGTAGAACACGCAAACCCCTTTGTTCTAAACCCCATTTCCCATCAATATACTGCCCCACATCCTGAGGGTCTTTTACTTTATTCCAATTGATACGCGACGAAAGAGGAGAAGTCCCCTCCTGACGATAAATTGAAATCTCAACCACCTTTGCGTGACCATCCAGACTGGTAGCTATTAGCTTGACGAGATTGCTACCAACCTCCAGAGACTGGATGGGGATATCCGCATTAAAGTCTCCATTTGCAGCCAACCTCCTCCCATCCCCGAAGCCATCTGTACGATACGGAACTACCAACGGTTTAGCTGCAGCACCATTGAGTGAATACGTTAGTGCCTTTACCCTGGCTGGTGGTGACACTCGCCCCACAAGGTTAAAGTCGGCTTGCGCATCTCCAAGATGACCTACTCGCTGGGATAGCCCATGAAAGATCTCTATCGATAGCTCTGAACCATGAGAAAAATCTTGCCCACCCTGGCCGCAAGCTCCAACTTGGAATAATGCACTAAGAAAGACAACATAAAAAAGACTATTAATATTCAAATAGAGCTTCCTAAGATCCACATATTTAAGTATTAACTGCGTAATAGGCATAGTAGTACGGCCTGTCTATATCACCATAAAGAGACAGAAAAGATACGCGGTTTTAAGTAATAAGTGCAATATATTGTAAGTATACCCCGGCAAAGCTGGAGGCTTTAATTTGTGATCCACTCGGCGATCTTAAGCCCCTTGATGCCTTATGCACTACCTTATTACCTTCTCATCTTGACCAACCGTTGATGCAAAATATTCTTGCCCAGAAATACTGACCAACATAGTTCCTTTTACGTCCAACATAGGTTTGAGCTATATGAATTGCACTTTTCCCTTTGATAAATCCAACTACTTGGGAAACAGTATGTTTTGGGGGAACCGACATCATCATATGAACATGATTTGGCATTATATGCCCCTCCTCTATCACGCTTTCTTTCTGCTCAGTTAGCTTTCGAAACTCTTCTGCCAATTCCTGTAGTATCTGACCAAATATTGCTTTCCGTCGATATTTCAGGATAAACACAATGTGGGAGTTCCCATGAGATTCCCGTATTTGTCAAACTGCTAATGCCTCCCCAGCAGAGCTGGGGGATTTCCTGTGTTTGTTTAGGATCAGAATCCCTGAGCCTCTGCCACAAATTGGCGGCAACATCTGCCTGCTCGGTTGTGAGGCGTTCTATATCTACAGACAGGTAGTGGCCTAATGGCGTTGTTCTTTGCACACACATTTTCTCATAGGAAAATATATGTATATGGGATTTGCATACTTTACCGGCGCTTCAAAAGTACTTTTCAAAGGTGTATTGATGCCGTTTCGTGGCAAGAACTATTTTCATGAGGCTTTATAATGTACGGTATCGCACTCCCAGTGCATGCACTGGCGCTGTCCGTTAAATTAAGTGGATCCAGTTATAGTTACAGGTGGTTTCTGTACGTCAATTTTATAAAGAAACCGACTCGTCCACAATTCTCATAAATCCGTGCTGATCTGAGCTTTCCCCAGTTCGGCCGGATACTCTACCGGAACCAATATTCTCGATATCCGTTACCAGAACATACAACTCTCCTGCAAGTTTTTCACGCATTTCGGCCTCACTACGATTACTCTCTGCAAAGGACTGTATCTCATCGACGGCTCTGTTGAGAATATCAGCCAAGTCACTTTGCTGATTAGCAGCTTCAGCAATGCGGCCATTCATCTCAACCAGGGTGGCAACCTCACCAGCGATAGCACCCAGGGCCTCGGCGCTATCTTCCACTTGCTGCACCCCATCATTAGTCTTGGACCGTGCCTCACCCATGCGGCGGACAGCTGTACGAGCACCATTTTGCAATTGGTCTATTATCTCCTGGATTTCACCAATAGAGTTCTGAGTCTTGCTCGCTAACTTGCGAACCTCATCAGCCACAACAGCAAAACCTCTCCCATGCTCACCTGCACGGGCGGCCTCAATGGCGGCGTTAAGGGCCAGTAGGTTCGTCTGTTCCGAAACGCTGTTTATAACCTCCAGGACAACGCCAACGTCCCGGCTTCTATCATTCAGAATTTCAATGGTCTCGTCAGTGTTATCAAGATCATCAAAAACTGCTTCAATGGCACATATCGCCAGGGTCGATACTAGGGCACCATTTTGGGTTTGGCTACGCGCCTGTTCTGTAGCCTCGGCAGCCAGCCTGGTGCTTTCACCAACGTCATGAATCATACCGACCAACTCAGAGATTGAGCTGGCAAGTTGATCCATTTGTCCCTGTTGTCTCGCTAGCTTCTGATTTGAACTTTTATAGTTGTCACAAAGACTTCTTGTTGTAGCCAAGATCCTTGAGTTGGACTTTGCATATTGATTCAAGGTCATTGTAAGACTATCCAACACGCGATTTATGGATGCGGCCGAAGTCCCGGTTATATCACCGCTAGTTATCTTAACCCTTGCGGAAAGATCGTTGTCATCGTCCAATCTGCGAAGTGTCGCGTTAATATCCGACAGCTGACGAATAGAGGAAGAAAAAAGTAGATATGCCAGGCCAACAGTTGTCATGACAATAAATAGAGCGAGTACCAGAGGCCAGTTACCTCCTGTCTCACCTTGCCTGACAAGTTGCGTTGCAAAAAAAAGCATCCCTATGGATGATGGAAGTACCACACACAGAAAACGTACCTCTAACGATGTACCCCGTAATAATTTCATTGACATCCTCCTTAGCCAAGTATCTGATTTAACTTAAGTTCTAGTTATTGGCCATTAATGCGATTTAACAGATCTGGCACGGGAGTTGATTTGAGGAGTATTTCTCGCCTCAACCAAAACCATCAAATCTATAAATCGTAAAGGGAAGACAGCAAAATCCCTGTATGAGACCAAGCCTACTTGACAAGAACCCGAATATACAACCAGCTGCTTATCTTGCAGCGTTCTTATACTGTATTTGTATCAGCGACCGATAAAAACATTTCTTTAATAATATTTATAAATACAGGAGAATTATAATCTTTGGCGCTTGCATACATGCCTATCAGGCTACTTTCCCTGGCGCAGTATTATTTAATAATAATTAACACCCCAACAACACTATTTCTCAATCCCGTAACGCTTCATCTTCTCCCATAGGTTTTTACGGGAAATGCCAAGAGAGTTTGCGGCCTGACTTATTTTGTAATCATTTTCAGCCAACGCTTTGTTGATCGCACTACGCTCGGCATCCTCAATCGATTGCCTAAGTGTTGTTGTACTGGTGTCGTAAATCTCCTCTCCCAGGATCTGTAGGTCACTACTGCCAATCCAGGGGCTATCACATAGAGCCACCGCTCTTTCAATAATATTCCTGAGTTCACGGACGTTTCCTGGAAACTGCATAGATTGAAGATGCAATTCGGCTTCTTTTGATAAACCTTTAATTGCACTACCGGTTTTTTTTGCCAACTCACTTACGAACAATCTGGCGAGATAGATAATATCTTCCCGACGTTCCCGCAGCGGGGGAATGTCCACTCGGATAACATTTAGCCGCCAATAGAGATCTGACCTAAACTCATTTGTCTTAATAGCATCTTCCAGAACGACCTGCGTTGCTGCAATAACCCTAACATCGAGGGCGATGGGTTCGGCTCCACCCACACGTTCAATTTCACGCTCTTGCAAAACACGTAACAGTTTTACCTGTATTTCTGGTGACACCTCGGCTATCTCATCTAGAAAGATAGTCCCTCCGTTGGCTTGCTCGAAGCGCCCTATACGCTGTTGTGATGCGCCGGTGAAAGCCCCTTTCTCATGACCAAAGAGCTCACTTTCAATAAGCCCGGGGGGCAGCGCAGCACAGTTGACCTTAACCATCGGGCCATCGGCCTGGAGACTGTTGTTGTGGATCAAGGTGGCAACTACCTCTTTACCAACGCCTGATTCACCCGTGAGAAGTACTGAACTGTCATTCTCGCTAAGACGCGCTATCAGCCGCTCAATGTTGCGCATTGCTGAACTCTTACCCAGTCGTCCGCTGCCCGGTTTAAAGCTGATGTTGTCGGCACCAGAATGATCCAGTGTTATGCGCGCATCGGCAATACAGGAAAGGTGTCGTTCCACCTTCTTAACAAATTCATTGATATCGAATGGTTTGGTCAGGTAATCCAGCGCTCCCGCTTTAACCATGGCTACCGCATCTGCTACTTCGGCGTAAGCGGTCATGAAGATCACTGGGATTCCTGGAAAGTACCTAGAAATGTCGGCAAACAGCTCCATTCCGGTGCCGTCGGGCAGGCGAACATCTGTGACAACCAGATCAATATCACCTTTCTCAAGCTCTTTTCTAGCGCCAGCAGTATTGGACGCGGCACGTACCGGAATCTCTTCAAGATGAAGCCGATCTTCAAGTGACATGCGCATGATCTCGTCATCCTCAACCAGGAGTATGCAACAGTTACTTAAACCCTTTTTAACTGGTACCCGTTCTAACTCTTTCTGCATCATGCAGCCCTCATAGAAATAACAGGAACTGCGACATGAAACGTTGTGCCCTGGCCTTCCTCACTAATCACTTCAATGACCCCACCCATGCTCTGGACCAGGCGATAGACTATCCAGAGACCTAACCCCGTGCCATTGGTCTTGGTAGTAAAAAAAGGATCGAAAAGTTGATTCCGAATATTAGATGGAATCCCGGGACCATCGTCACTAACCTCAATAATCAGATGCGGCCCATCCTGATTCAAGCGAAATAATAACGTACCGCCATTAGGGAGTATCTCTATCGCGTTCTTTAAGAGATTACAGACGATCTGCTCAACCTTTCCAGGTATGTGAAGAGTATTGTCTGTGCGGTTATCCCAGATAATAGTTATGTTTCTATCTCCAATCTCTGCCACTATCAGGTCGCGTAGTTTATTAATATGATCAATGGGTACAGTTTCATCGCCCTCCTCAATCTTAAGTCCCACAAGCAGATTGTGTACGATATCTTTGATTCTGTGCAGACCCTGCTCAATGACGGGCAGGTAGCGATCAACAAGTTGCTTGTCATCAGGGTGCTTGCGCAGTGTATCGATACAGTTTAGAAGTCCGGCCAGGGGATTGTTGACCTCGTGGGCAACACCCGCTGTGATACGGCCGAGGGCAACAAGTTTCTCACTCATTGCAACCTCTTCTTCAAGCATTTTCTTTTCAGCCAGTTCTACCATAATCTGATTGAACGTAACACTAAGACGGCCTATCTCATCTCTCGCCTTAATAGGTACTGGCGAAAAATCTGTCATCTCACCACGACCAACCGCCTCTAATCCTTTTGTGATCGCAGTAAGTGGCTTGACCATGCGCCTGGATACAATTATCCCCAGTATGCTGCCGATAATTACAAAACAAAAAATCACGGCGAGAACAATAACTGCGGTTTGATTGGCCTTTGCATAAAGGTGAGCAAGAGACAAACGCACTCGAACCACGCCCATATATTTTTGGTCGGAGAACAAAGGAACTACGCCTTCCTGAAAACCTTCTTTTGAAAAACCACCACCGCTCAATACCATAGGTATTCTGGCACTCATGGCCATATTGAAGAGTTTATCTTCAGTCTGATTTTTGGGTAAAAAAGGAAGCCCTACTGGATTATTAGCAGGATGAAGATGCGCCTGAACCTTACCCTCCGAGTCGAGTATCATTGCAGATATAACATCATGACGAGCCTTTGATCCAGGCCTTCCGGATGCCATATTCTTCAGGCTCAGGTAAAGTGGCCAGTAATCCCTGCGTAATATTTTCTTAGGCGCGGATATCGCGGCGGATTCAGAGAGTAATAGAGCCTTTTCTCCCGATTCATCCTGCAAATTCTCCCAGTCCCGTTGAATCATCACTGCAGCAATCATAAAACCAACAGCGGTCACCACAGCGGTGATGGTAAGAGATAACTTTACCGCTAATGACCATGATCTTGGATTAAATATCTGCATTTGTACTCAGCAAGTAATCAAGCGGCTGCATAAAGTCACTTTGGGTTATCACTTTGAACTTTATTTGACATTGCACGGATCTCATTGAACAGAGAATCTGGGGAATCAGCAAAACCGTCCAGCTTAAGTTGAGCAAGAAGTTCTTTGCCGACCGCATCCTTGTCCATATCTTCAAGCGCCTTTTTCATTAATAAGACCGTTTTGGTCCCCACCCCTAAACGGGACACGATAGGTGGAAAACCAAACTCTTGAGACGTCATTATTATTCTGGTCTTTTCAGTAATATCTGGCCTTATTATGGCAAGATGCTCCCATATATATGAATCGACCGCCCCCCC
>RRYU01009992.1_pt1 | contig 35361 bp, 34 predicted proteins | sample 2162651 | NCBI WGS metagenome assembly RRYU01 (sample SAMN10267283, study PRJNA491782) | microbial mat metagenome | isolation source: biomat in the production well | place: Japan: Minami-Kanto gas field, natural gas well KTG3 | collected 2017-06 | reverse complement strand
CCCATCCCGGAAAAACGCTGCTGCAGACGCAGTCCAAAAGATTCCAGCCGTTTTTCGATGGCCAGTAATTCGCCCATCAGGCCGCCGGCAATCAGGCTGCCGATCACGATCATGATCTGTTGACTTTGCAGCGCCAGCTGCAGCCCGATTAACAGAACCGCCAGACCCAGGCCCGCCATCAGGGTGTTTCTGATGGTGGCAGATAAATATCGCCCCGCCCATCGACCGATCAGGGATCCGACGACGATAGCGACCATGTTTACCAGGGTTCCCTGCAGCAACATATGAAAGTCCGACCTGATCTGGTTTGAATAAGCCCGGTGCGTAATAGATTCGGCTCGACGGCTGATTGACGCCGAGCACCATAGCTCAAAACACGCAAAAGGGGAATGTGGAATATTTACGTTTCCGGACGCAGACAACAAGCCTTTGGACAGTCTGGTTGCTTTGCGCTAGCGGTATTCAAGTACTGGGGTTGTCAGTAGCCGGCGGGAAAAGTTCCAGCAATTTAACCCGCCGGAAGTCGAAAATATCCTTTAACATCTGCCGTACCTTCAGCGAGTGGACCATATCCCCCACCGGACCAAAGGGGAGGGCGTAGGTTACATGGTCCATCATTTTGGTCTTATCTGAACCCAGGCTTTCAATTTGATGATAGTGATACCAGAGTCGGTAGGGACCCATACGCTGTTCATCAACAAAAGAAATCCCCTCACGGATATGTTTGATCTCCGTGAGCCACTGGTGAGTACCAAACCAGGGAATGCGGATCCGGTACAGAATAGTCAGTCCGTTATACATCCGTTCCGGCAGTTCACTGACAATCTGAAAATCCAGTTCCGGCGGGGTCAGCTGATTGAGGTTCTCAGGTGTCGCTATGAAATCCCAAAGGGCCTCACAGGGAGCATCAAGCAGTATTTCTCGGTGAAGTTCATGCATCTTAAAAATCCCTTCAGCTTGGGGATACCACTGGTCGACGTTTTGACCACTTGTTAGTTCTTCAGCTACGATGTTAAAATTTTTCAGCTCATTTGCTGATCTGTTCGGCCAGAGCCATGGCACTGGCCCAGGCATCCTCCACTGTGCGGCCGATGAACCAATCCCCACATATGCCCAATTGCAAACCCTGACTCCACAAAAAGTCTTCTCCCAAAGGGATTTTGGTAAAGGCATAGCGCCAGCGGTGGGCAAATAACAGCTGCGGTGGCGTTGTTAAAGAAAGACCTTGAATCAACAGTTCACACAGCTCGGCACCGACGCGAGCCGGGTCCTCTTCAAGGTGCGCTTGTGACCAATCGGCGGTCGCCTGCAACAGGTAGACATTCTTGTTGTTGCGCCCGGGCTTGGCACTGTTTGCGACAATCCGGCGCAATCCCGCAGCAGGATCAATCATGACTTCTGCGGTTTCGCTCAACGGGGCAGACAACTGCACTGCCGCAACCCAGCAGGGTTCCATCTGCGCCTTTTTTATCGGCTCGGCGATTTCGTGAAAGTCCCGCACCAGCGCATAGGTCTGGGGTGCAGGTGGGGTCAGGACCACCAGATCCCAGCGTCCCAACAAGGACTCACCGTCATTGAAAAGTAACCAGCTGTTACCCTCACGCTCCAGTCTGGCAATACGGGTAGAGGGCTGAAAGTTGATTTCTCCAAGCAGGGAACGGGTGATGCTGCTGTTACGCGGAATTCCAACATAACCTGCCAATTCGTCCTGGTTCGGTATTCCACTCATCTGAGCCTGCCAGGGCCGCAAGACCTCGGGCGCCAGATGACGTTGCAGGTAACCGGCAAATTCGCTTGATCGGGCGGCAAAATAGGGGGCACCATGATCGATCCAGCCCCCCTGCCAGGAGCGGCTCGACATGCGCCCACCGGTACCCTTGCTTTTATCGAAAAGGGTCACTGTTGTTCCCTGTTCCACTAGTTGGCGGGCTATGGTTACTCCTGCCATCCCGGCGCCGATCACTGCTGCTCTCATCCTTGACTCCTGTGATAAAGAGGCGGCTCGATCTTCTGAAGACACTCGGCTCTTACCGCCTCGAGGACGGCAATAGTCGCTTCGAGCCGGGCATCGCCTATTTCACCACGCCCGGTCCAGTCGTTGCCCTGACGCACGTATAAACTGCGCAACTCGCGCTCCAACTGTTCAAGCAATGCCTCGGGATCCTCGAGAAGTTGCTCGGTAAATAAATCAGGTAAATTGCCCAGAATGGTCTCTTTGTGGGCATCCACATAATTGCTCTTTATCATATTTTTTTCCTCGTCAATTTTTGTTACGCAGCAGCCAGGCGGCCAGTGCCAGACTGATAATCGACAAGACAGTAGCGGGTCGATTCAGCCATTGTTGGAAATAAAACGCCAGCGCCAGAAAAAAAATCATCAGGCCAAGTCGGCGCAGCTGCTTGCTTAACTTTTCAACCAGATAATCGCGGTCGGGTCGCGCCATCCGCACCGTCAGGTCACCCTGCCGGGCCTGTTCGATGACGGTGCGCGCCTGAGTCAAGGTCAGCGGCAACTGCACCAGCTCACGCCTTAACCGTTCTGCGACACCACGATCCTCGCCTAATGCGCGCGGCAGATTTTCTTTCAGGATCGGTAAAATATCCTTGATCCCGTTAAAGTTATTGACATACTGGGTGCCCAGCCCTTCAATCAGAGAGCTCACCCGCATCACATAGATAACATCCTGGGGCAGCTTGAACGGCTGATCTTGCAACAACTCCAGGACCCCGAATGCCAGCCCCTGCATACTCGCGGCATCAAGATGGTCGCTGTCAAAAATAGCGAACAGGTTTTCAGCAATCCGGCTTAAATCACTAACCTCAGCCTCTTCGGTTAGCATCCCCATGCGCCGGGTCGCGCCTACCAGTAGCTGAAAGTCTCGCTCGTAGGCGGCCTTGACCGCGTAAATCATCGCCTGGCGCATATCCTGCGGGATCCGGCTGACCATGCCGAAATCAAGAAGAACCAACTGTCCTTCTGCGGTTACCAGCAGATTGCCGGGGTGCGGATCAGCATGGAAAAAGCCCTTGACCAGCATCTGTTCCGTGTAAAACAGCACCAGGGTTTTCATCAGCGCGGAGAAATCCACTCCCCAGGCCTCGATCTGGCGGATGTTATCGATGCGTGCCCCTTCTTCAAAACTCATGACCAGGGCATCATCGCTGGACAGCGCTTTGACTGGAACCGGGAAACGCACCCCGGCATCACTATAGGTCTGGCTGAAGAGCTCGAGATTGGCCAATTCCTGGGTCATGCTGACTTCCTGACGGATCACCTTGGTAAAGGCGGCCAGGACGGATTCGATGGAATGACGAGTCTGATCAGTAAACAGCGGACGAAACAGACGTAAAAACAGATTTAACAGAACAATATCCACCTGGACTTGAACCCGGATATTCCAGCGCAGCAGTTTGACCGCCACCTCCTGACCACCATCACGCAGGCGGGCACGGTGGACCTGACCGATGGAAGCACTGGCCAGAGGCTGCTGATCAAAATATTCGAACACGTCCGGATCACTAAAGGCGCGTCGGAAAACCCGGGAACGGTCTGCTGTTGACATTGCCGGCATACGGTCATGCAGCTGCCGCAGTGCGACAAGATAGTTTTCATCAAAAAAATCCGCCCTGGTTGCCAGCACCTGGGCCAGTTTGACAAAACTGGCGCCCAACATCCGGACGGTATCAACCAGCTGATCAGGGGGTAGCGGCCGCCACCACCACCAGCGGGAGTGGCGCCGGAACAGCAGAAAAACCGTCATCAGAAAACTGAAGACGGCATAACTGCGCCCCGGTCGGCAAAGATGCAAAACAAGCCTGAGTCTGTTCACTTATTTTTAAGATCCTTTTTGAGCTCCTCCAGGTCCGCTCTGGTCACCAGGCCGAGTTCGTTGATTACCTCGGAAATCTGCTCGCGCAAAAGAGTTTTAACCTGATCTTTTTCCTGCGCTCCACGTTGACTGAGTTCATCGAGAAAAGCCCGTGCATTGGCTTCAGCTTCGCTCTGCCACTTTTTGACTTCCTCGCTGTTGCTTTCCAGTTTGTCTTTCACCGACAGGGCGCCCCCCAAGGCAATATAGAAAAGCTGCTCCAGTTTTTTATCCATAAATATCTCCTTTTACTTGATTGCGGGTTTTCAAAATTTTATTTTTAGTATACTATTCCGATAAATACCTTGTTGTCTAGGACAAATTATGATTACCATCCAACAACTGAGTCAGGAACTCGGCATTGGTGTCGACACCCTGCGGGTGTGGGAGAGACGCTTTGGCTTTCCCACACCTGAGCGCAATACGCGCGGACATCGCCTTTATCCGCCGGCACAGATTGATGATTTGCGGATCATCAAAAAACTCCAAAATCTGGGGCATCGTCCTAAGCAGCTTTTTGCCTTGACGGCAACGGAGCGCAGAGAACTACTAAATCAGCAGCAAGATGAGGACCGTCATCATGACCTGCAATACCTGATTACAACCGTTGCGGCGGCCCAGCTCGAAAAGGAGCTAAGAAACCAGTTGAACCAGCGGGGAATCGAGGCTTTTATCCTGGAATTTGCGATCCCCTTGCTGGAAGTGATGGATCGCGGCTGGCTGACCGGCAAGCTCAGTATTGCCCGCGAACATCTGCTCTCGGATTGTCTTGCAACCATCCTTAAGGAACAGCTTGTTGCCCGCACAAATGGTCCGAGGATCGTCTTTATGACCCTGAGCGGTGAACGTCATAAACTGGGCCTGCTGTTATCAGCTGTGTTATTTCACCAGCAGGGATGCGATTGCCACCTGGTGATGGAGGAATTGCCGGTGGCGGAGGTAGTATCTATGGTGGATTTTTTTGCTGCGGATGCTGTTGCCTTTTCATTCAGCATTCAAATCGCCCCACGACAAGCAAAGCAGGACCTGGCATGGTTACGTAAGGGGTTGCCGAGCCATATCAAAATCATCGCCGGCGGGTCTGCCTTGCGTAGCGGGATGCACCTGCCGGGGATTAGTGTGTGCACAGACCTGGGCCAGATCAGCAGCCTGTGTGCCCGCGAATTTCCGGACCTCAATCCAGAAAATTCAACGCGTTGAGCTGTTGGCCACGGGTTAAAACGGCAGAAACCGCGGCCTAATACTGGTAGGCGCGGCGCATTCGCAATTCCAAGCGCCCGGCCATGCTTGAACAGCTGTAGGTTAACAGAAAATAAAGGGCCGTAACGGTCAACCACACCTCAAAGGTCAAATACGTAGCCGCCATCAGCTCCAGCCCCTGAAAGGTCAGCTCCTGAACCGAAATAACCGCTACGATTGCCGAGTCCTTAATGGTCGAAATCGCCTGCCCGGTCAATGGCGGTATCATCCGTTGCAGGGCCTGGGGCAGAATCACCCGGCGCAGAATCTGCCAGTGGCGCATTCCCAGCGCACGAGCAGCCTCCCACTGACCCTCTTCGATACTGTTAATCCCGGCACGGACAATCTCTGCTACATAAGCACCCTCGAACAGAGCCAGGGTAAAAGCCGCCGCAACAAATGTTTCAATCTGGTCGATGGGAGCAACCAGCACCGGCACCAGGGTCTGCAGCCAGTCGGGAGCTGCATACAAGCGTTCGCCGATGCTAAGTTGCGGCAGAATCTGGTCACTGATGAAAAAAAAGAAAATAAATATCAGTACCAGCGGTGGCAGATTGCGCAACAAGGTGACATAGGTACCCCCCAGCAAACGATTGAACAGGTGTGGGCTGATGCGCAACAGGCCGGCAACAATCCCGAAGGGCAGCGCCAGCAGCAGACTCCAGAAACTCAGGCGGATAGTTGTCAACAGCCCAAGCAGGAGCATGTTGGCTACCCATCCGCCATCACTATCGCGGCGCACCAGGTACTGCGGGATGACCTGCCAGTTCCAGCGATACTCCAGGCCAATGCTGACCCGGTGGCCCAGATAGGCAATCAGGATCAGCAGAGCCAGAAGCAACAGGGTATCAAGCCACCCCCAGCGCAGGGAACGTCGCAAAAAATTCTCCTATGAATATGCCGCCTGATTCTCAAGCCAAAGTGACCGGTAACCTACTCGATCTGATCACGCCATTCTTCAGTAGTAAACCAATAGTTATAGCGTTCCTCCAGCCAGCCGTCGGCAAAACGCAGGCGGATCCAGTTGTTGAGAAAGTTAAGAAAATCAGGATCTCCTTTGCGGATCGCAAAACCGATGGGTTCACGGGTAAAGGTTTTTCCCGCCAGCGGCAGATAAAGCCGCTCCGGGTAGCGCAAGGCCTGAAATTCCGGAAATGGCTGCGACGCAACCATAGCGGCAGCACGATTGTTTAGAAGCTCCTGCAACGCCTGTCCTTCATCATCAAACAGACGCAGTTTCGCCTGGGGCAGATAGCGCTCGGCAGCAGCGGCGGCGGTAGTGCCAATGCGGGCAACAATCTCGACATCCGCCGTATTAAACTCTGCAATGGAGCTGCGCTCACCGGCTAAACGCCGGTTAGCGAGGATTGACATGCCGGAATATTCGTAAGGGTCACTGAAATTGACCTTGAGGTTGCGCGCCGGAGTAATCCCCATACCGCCGATAATGATATCAAACTTGCCGGTCAAAAGAGCCGGAATGATACCCGACCAGCGGGTCGGAACCAGCTCCAGTTCAACCTCCATGTCCTGTGCCAGTTGTCTCGCTACTTCAATTTCAAAACCGGTAAAACCGCCGGTCTTGTCCTTCATCGCCCAGGGCACAAAGGTCGAAAAGCCAACCCGCAGGCGGTTGTTTTTGATCACTTGTTCGAGGGTGCTTTCTTGCACCAATTGCTGCCGGGAATTGCTGGCCCACAATGGAGCAGCACATAAAAAAACCAATGATAATAACAGGATCACTCGGGTTTTCATTTTTTTCTCCTTAGAAGCTTGGTGGTCAGCGAGCAGGAAAAAGCTGATTTTCCAGATATCTTACCAGAAGAGTCAGTAGCAGGGTAACACTAAGATAGATAGCGGCGACAACAAACCAGACTTCAAAGGTCAAAAAGGTTTCGGCAATGATCTGCTGGCCGCGCATGGTCAGGTCGTAAATCGCAATGGTTGATACCAGAGCTGAATCTTTAACCAGGGAAATACCCTGACTGGTCAGCGGTGGAATCATCTGACGCAGGGCCTGGGGGAGGATAACGTAGCGATAGCACTGGGCTCTGCTCATCCCCAGGGAGAAAGATGCCTCCCATTGGCCGGAAGGGATAGCCAGGACGCCGGCACGGATAATTTCCGACGCATAGGCCCCCTCAAACAGGCTCAGGGCGAAGACGGCAGCAGCAAACCGCCCCATGTCAAAAATTGGGGCAAAGACAAAATAGATGACAAAAATCTGGATCAGCAACGGGGTGTTACGAATCAACTCCAGATAGACCCTGGCAAGACCAGTTGCCATCGGGCTGTTGGACAGGCGCATCAGTGCCACCAGCAGGCCGATAACCAGGGATAATCCGAGGCTGATTACGACAATTTCGAGGGTAATCCACAATCCCTGGAACAAGAGTCCAAAGCGCCAGCCGTCGGCGGTGGTTTCTATCAGATAGCGGCTGACCCGCTGCCACTGCCAGTTGTAGCCGAGCTTCTCAGCACCGCTCAGCAGCAGATAACAGCTCCCCATGACCAGCATCATAAAAGCGCTGATCTGCAGCAGATCAGTGATCTTTTTATTTAAGCTAAAAGGTGAAGAAGAGATGGCTAACCTCTTTCATATCAGTTTATCTTTGGGATTTTTTTTGAATATAGCGCTGATGATATTCCTCCGCCCTCCAGAAGGTCGACGCCGGCACAATCTCGGTGACGACAGGATCATCATAGCGCCCGGAAGCCTCAATCGCCGCAACCATTTCCATGGCAAGCCGATGTTGCTCTTCATTGTAAAAGAAGATAGCTGAACGGTACTGGCTGCCGATATCCCACCCCTGACGATTGAGGCTGGTCGGATTGTGAAGGGTAAAAAAGCGCTCAAGCAGTTGCCGATAGCTGATGCGGGCCGGATCATACTCCAGATCCACCACCTCGGCGTGACCGGTTTCGCCACTGCAAACCAGCTGATAGGTGGGATGTTCGACGTCACCTCCCATGTAACCGACGCTGGTCTGAATGACCCCATCCAGAACGCGGAACTTTTCTTCCACCCCCCAAAAACATCCTGCAGCAAGAGTAGCCCTGTTCATGATTTCACCCTTTTCAAAAATGACTTGGTCTTGACTGGTTCAGGATAAGGTCAATAGAGCGAGCAGATTAATGCAACCGATCAAAAACCCAAGAAACGCCCCGAACAGGTTGATGTACTTGAACTGTTCCTTCATCACCCCCATGAGCAGATCCTCGACCTGGAGCAGGTCAAGGCGATTGACCTTGTCTTCGACCATGCGCCGGACATTGAGGGTTTCGACCAGCCGCGGGGCCTCCTGTTTGAGCATATCCTCGACCAGACGGCATACCGAGATGTCGATTTCACGGCGCAGATCCTGGGGAAAGCGCTCAGAAATGATGCCGAGTGGTTTCTGGTAAATCCACACCTGGGTCTGTTCACTGATCAATCGCTTCAGCACCCGCTGCATCTGCTCTGAACGCAGGGTTTCGAGGAGATTATCAGCAATCCGATCGACTCCGCGCTTGACCCCGTCATCCGGCAATATCGATGTCAGCAGCTGATTAAAGGGGCGGTCCTTGATGCGATCCACGGCGCATTCCGTCAACACCAGGGCGGTATCAATGGTGGTGTGCGACTGTAGACGGTTGACCACCTGTTCGCGGATGAACGCCTGAGTTCCTGCTATTTTCTGGGGCGCAAGGTTTTCGGTAAAGCTGGCTACGGGACGGTCGAGGAGCTGGTCGATGCGCTGGCGCAGCAAGGTCGCCATCTGTTCGCGGGTGTGTGGCTGCTGCAACCAGACAGCTATTTCATCACCGGCGCGATCGAGAAATTCAGGGATTTTGGCATAAATTTTTTTCAGGTCGATGAAACCGCTGAGCAGTCCGGCCAGTCCGCCCAGGGAATCGAGGAAGCCGTCAATGCCCTTTTTTCCCTTTTTTACCAGCTGGGCACGAAAGACCGGGTCCTGAAGCATCTCGCCGAACTTTTCGATCAGCGGTGGCAACTCTTTTTCCAGTTGGGCCAGCAGGATCTCCACCAGTTCCGCCGGCAGATGATCCCGCAGTGGGTGCTTGCTGGTCAGTACCTGTTTGACCTTGCGATCAACCGCTCCACCGACCAGGGCTGAGGTTGCCGGCGATTGAAACAGGCGGGTGTAACGTTCAGCGAGATGGGTCTGCCAGGCACGGTTGCGCTCCGGCGTCAGCAGGCTGTCAAGGTCGCGCGCAAGCCATTGTTCCCCCTGCTCGTGCAAAAAACTGTGGACCTGTTCAGCGAACTGGTCACTGGCGAAATATTTCAAAAGTACCCCGGTGAGCTTGTTCTGGGACAGCAGGACAATTTCATCGAAGCGTGGACGAAAATGCTCTGGCACCAGACTTGCCAGGGAACCGCTGGGGCGATCCAGCAGGAGACTGAGCTTCTGCGTAACCGTCATGCGCAGTTCCAGCTGAATCGATTCCTTGCCCAGCGCCCGCCCGACATCGTCTGCCGTCAACAGGTGATCACCGACCATCTCGCCCATACGGCGTGCCAGTTCAGCGCGCTTGGCCGGGATAATACCGGGAGTCAGGGGAACCCGCACCCCGAATAGTCGCCATGCACGTAGCGGACGAAAGAGCATCCGGATGGCGATGTAATTGGTCACATAGCCGATCAGCGCCCCGAGTAGTGGCGGTATCAGATAAGGCAGATAAGAGGTCAGTTCCATGGTTGAAGATGACACCGCTGGTTACTGATCCATCACAATCAGGGAATGGTCGCCAATATTCATGCGCCGTGGTGCACCGATCAGGGTGACCGAGTCGCCTAACAGCGATTGATCAAGACTCATGTGGCTGACCTTGCAATCGGCATTGATAATCGAATCGCTGATCGTGCTGAAGTCGATCTCGCTACCGGCGGCCACGGACACATGAGGTCCGATAATCGAATGACGGATACGCGCCCCCCGTTCGACATGAACCGGCTCAATCAGCACACAATCATCCACATCACCATGAATATGGTGACGACCTTCGAGCAGATAACGGTTGGTTTCGAGCAGGGTCTCGGGTTTGCCGCAGTCGAGCCAGGCGTCGATCTGCGGAGCCTTGAATTTTTTTCCTTCGGTAATCATGCGCATGAAGACAGCGGGCAGATAATATTCCCCCTTGACCGTGTCCCCGGCGGCGATGGTGGCCTCGATAGCGGCAATAAAGCCGGCGCCATCTTTAAGATAATAGAGACCGACCTGAGCTAAACGTGACACCGGGGTCTCCGGTTTTTCTACCATGTCAACGATGTAGTCGCCCTCCATGACGTTGACCCCGAAACGTTGATAATCTTCTACTTCGCGGGAATAGATGAGGCCGTCAGCATCAGCACAGAGATGACCGATACGGGTCAGGTCGGTAACGAAGATGGTGTCGTTGAAGACCACCAGCAGATCATCGCCCGGCTGGATTGACGGCGCTGCCAGGGCAACAGCATGAGCCGGTCCAAGGCGCTGTTGCTGGACATGGTAGCTGCAGCGCAGCTCGGGGAAGTGCTCGGCCATAAAGGCTTCAACCTGGCCGCCATTCTCATCGGTGATGAAGATATAGTTATCGACATCCAGGACCTTGAGGCGTTCAATGATGTGTTCGAGAACGGTTTTGCCGGCGACCTTGACCAGTGATTTGGCCTTGGTATGGGTGTGGGGACGCAGGCGTGTGCCTTTGCCGGCAACGGGGAGGATAACTTTCATGGGATCTTCTCCTTATTGATCGCTAACGGTGTTTTTTCCGCGAGGGCCTTAACTATCGTCTGACGTATCCACGTTGTCACAGATCTCACCAATCAGATCGTAATCGGAAGAGTCGGTAATGCGCAACCTGACGTAATCGCCGACGTTCGCCTGACCGGCAGTAATCAGACAATGGCCATCAATATCGGGAGCCTGACGGCGACTGCGCCCTTTTAACAGCAGATCGGTTTCATCGCTGTAACCTTCAATCAGCACCTCTTCAATGTGACCGATCAGGGCACGATTTTTCTGGAAGGATACCCGCGCCTGGGCTTTCATCAAGCGCTTAAAGCGCGAGGTTTTGGTTGATGCTGCGACCTGATCAGATAGTTGTGCAGCCGGGGTCCCCTCTTCACGCGAATAGCGGAACACGCCGACACGCTCAAAGTGCCCTTCGCTGACGAACTGCAGCAGTTTGTCGAATTGTTCGCGGGTCTCACCGGGGAAGCCGACAATAAAGGTGGTCCGCAAGGTTAAATCAGGAACCAGTCGGCGCATCCGTTTCAGCAGTGTGCGGGTACCTGCTTCGTCGAGGCGCCGGTTCATGCGGCTTAAAATGCTGTCATCGATATGCTGCAGGGGCAGATCCAGGTAGTTACAGATTTTATCCTCCCTCGCAATCAGTTCCAGCAATTCGTCATTGATCCCTTCCGGATAGGCATAGAGCAGGCGCAGCCAGACCAGCCCCTCGATCTTGACCAGCTCACGCAGCAGTCCCGGCAAGGTAGCCCCGTCATTGCGGTCATGGCCGTAGGCAGTGATATCCTGGGCGATCAGGTTCACTTCACTGACCCCGTTAGCCACCATTGAACGGATCTCGGCGGCCACCGAGTCGATGCTGCGCGAACGCAAATCACCGCGCAGCTGCGGGATCACACAATAGGAGCAGCGGTTGGAACAGCCCTCGGCAATCTTGACATAGGTACTGTAAACTGGCGAGGAGTTGACCCGGGGGGTGGTGTGGTCATAGAGAAAATCGGGGACGCCGATTTCCCGACTGGGCGCTGACAGCTGCAGTTGTTTGTCGATCAGCTCAACAATCCGTGCCCCTTCCGAGGTGCCGATGAACAGATCGACTTCAGGCAACTGGTCCTGCAGTTGCTCCTGGTAGCGCTGGGGCAGACAGCCGGCGACTATCAGCAATTGGCAGCGCCCGCGATGCTTGTATTCAGCCACCTCAAGGATGGTATCGACCGACTCCTCCTTGGCATCGTTGATAAAAGCACAGGTGTTGACGATAATAATATCGGCCTGTTCTTCTTCAACCACGATGTTGAAGCGATCGTCAGGCAAATGGCCAAGCATGACCTCGGCGTCGACGAGGTTTTTCGGGCAACCAAGGCTGACCAGACTGACATTGAGTGGGTTTACGGACATGCAGTTTTCCAGGGGCAGAGGTTAAAGCAGATTCAACAGAGATCGCCGAATAGATAAAAAATTAAGAGCGCATATTCTCAAACTGCAGTTCAATCCCTAGGTCCTGCCCTTTGAGAAACTGCATCACTTCCTGCAGATCGTCGATTTTTTTGCCGGTAACCCGCACCTGATCCTCCATGATCTGGGCCTGGACCTTGAGCTTGGTGTCCTTGATCAGCTTGACAACTTCCTTGCCTTTTTCCTTGCTGATCCCCTGGACGATAGCGACCCGCACCCGCACAGCGCCTGCTGATGCCGGTTCGACCTTGCCATAGTCAAAACATTTGGGAGACAGACCGCGGCGAACCAGTTTGCCGATCAGAATATCCTTGATCGCTTCGAGCTTGTATTCGTCCGCAGCAAGAATTTTTAGAGAATCCTTTTCCAGTTCCAGTTCATTGACGGTTCCTTTGAAATCATAGCGCTGGGTGATCTCCTTGATCGCCTGGTTGACCGCATTGTCAACCTCCTGCAGATCAACCTTGGAGACAATGTCGAAACTTGGCATCTTTTTCCTCCCTGAACTAAAGATCTGTTGATGATTATCCAAGCTGTGGCTTTATAGCACAAAACCGCTCGCCGGCAACAGCGCAGGAGCGGTAAAAAAGGCAGGATAATGTCGCGAATACTGGTGGTCCCTACAGATCCAGGCGGAAGAAATCACGTGCCTTGAACTGCGGCTCGCTGCTCATGCGGGTTGGCGCACTGCCGGGAGAAAAGGCTTCGTAATAGGCGTCCTTGCTGTCTTCCGCGACGAGCAGACCATTCTCCCGATCGATAGGATAAAACTCGATGGTATCGGGGACCGGAAAATGTTCCGGTGGGTACAGTTTGATCGCTTCCTGCATGAACGCGATCCAGGCCGGCAGGGCGGCACGGCCACCGGTTTCCCTCCGGCCGAGGGGTTGTTCCTGATCATAGCCGATCCAGGAAACTGCCGCCAGTTGCGGAATATAGCCGACGTACCAGGCATCTTTCAGGTCGTTGGTGGTGCCGGTTTTTCCCGCCGAGGGACGATTCAACACCCGGGCCTGACGCCCGGTGCCCTGCTGGACCACGCTTTCCATGATGTTGGTGGTTAGATAAGCGGTTTCCGGCGAGATGACCCGGCGTGGGGCTTGACGGATCAGGCGCTGGTCGGCGGCCATACCAGTGGCAAAGTCGGTCGGGTCAATCGACTCGAGGATGCGCCCGTTCCGGTCGCGGATCCGGGTAATGTAAGTTGGCGGCGAGAGGATGCCGCCACTGGCAAAAACTGTATAGGCGGTGAGCAGTTCCATCGGCGTGATGGCGGTGGAGCCCAGGGCCATGGACAGATCACGCTGGAGCGGAGTCTCGATGCCAAGCTTCTGGGCGTAACTGGCCGCATAACCGACGCCGATATCCTCAAGAATCTTGACCGTGACTACGTTGCGTGAGTGGGTCAGGGCTTCACGGAAGCGGGTCGGGCCGTAAAACTTTTCTTCGTAATTTTTCGGTTTCCATTCTTCGACATCACCGTTTTCAACCTGTCTGTTTTCATAAATCAAGGGGGTGTCAAGAATGATACTAGCCGGGGTGTAACCGCGATCAAGGGCAGCGGCATAAATAATCGGTTTGAATGCTGAGCCGGGCAATCGCTGTGCCTGGATAGCGCGATTGAACTGGCTTTTACGGAAATCATAACCGCCGACCATGGCGCGAATCTGGCCGGTGCGCGGATCGATCGCAGCCAGGGCAGCCTGCGCCAGGGGCTCCTGCTCCAGAGCCAGTACCAGTGGATCACTGGCCGCATTGAGAACCCGCACATCAATGACGGCACCTAAAGGCAGACGGGTGGCATCCTGACCCTCATCAGCATTGCCGGTAGGCTCGATCCCGGCATCAACCACTTCAATCGTTCCGGCCCAGGCGCTCGCACTGATGGAGATGGCAGCGTTACGATCGCCGATACGGCAGAGAATCTGATCACCACTACGACCGACGACGACGGCCTGGGTCTCTGAACCAACTTCTAACCCGCCGGCAGCAAATTCCTGACGTTGGGCGGCCAAAAATTCCGTCTGTTCAGCTTCATTGAGAATCATCTCAACGGGGCGGAACCCGCGACGTTTATCGTGGGCCCGCAAGTTCTGTTTCACCGCTTCCTGCGCTGCCTGCTGCAGTTTAAGATTAATACTGGTTTCCACCTGCAGACCGCCGGTATAAAGCAGATCTTCACCAAAGCGTTGTTCAAGATAGCGACGTACCTGCTCGTTGAAATAGGCGGTGACGTCCAGCAGGGTATTGAGGCGCGGGGAAATCACTACCTCTTCGGCTTCAGCGGCAGTCTTCTCGGCCGGGGTGATAAAGCCTTCTTCCAACATCCTTCCGAGGACATATTTCTGGCGATCCATGGCCCGTTGATAATGACGATAGGGGGAATAGCGGCTGGGAGCCTGGGGGAGTCCGGCAAGAATTGCCGATTCGGCCAGGGTCAGTTCTTCAACGGTTTTATCAAAATAGCTGCGGGCTGCAGCTTCGACCCCGTAAGAGCGATGGCCGAGGTAGATCTGATTCAGGTAGATATAGAGGATTTCTTCCTTGGACAGGGTCTGTTCCATGCGCCAGGCGAGAATCGCTTCCTTGAATTTACGGGTGAAGGTGCGCTCAGGCGTCAGCAGCATGGTTTTGGCGACCTGCTGGGTAATGGTGCTGCCCCCCTGGGAAATCCCTCCCGCTTTAATATTATTGATGGCGGCGCGCATGATCGAGATAACATCGATTCCCTGGTGCTTGAAGAAGCCGGCATCTTCGGAAGCCACAAAGGCCTGGACCAGGGTTTTCGGCATTTTTTCGTAGGACACCAAAAAGCGCCGTTCATGGGAATATTCGGCAATCACCGTGCCGTCGTCAGCATAAATGGTGGTAATCAGCGGCGGTCGATAATCAGCCAGAGACTCGACCTGGGGCAGGGTTGCGGAAATATAAAAATAGGCACCAAGCAGCACCGCAACAGCCAGCACGGGAGTAGCGATAACAGCGAAAAAAAGGTATGTTAGCAGACGCTTCATATGATTTTTATAGACTTGCAGGCAAAAAATTGTTTCTGTTAACCAGCACAAAGTATGGGTGCAAAAAAGACCAATGGGGATATATAACATGGGTGCCGAGGGGGAGCAACTGGATCTGTCAGGATGACATCAGTCTAATAAAACAAAGGCCCAAGCCTTCAACCAGTCCGTTTTTTTTACATCAAGACCCCAAGATGGCGCACAGCGCTGGAGGAAATGAATGTACCGACATACCAAAATTGTTGCCACGGTAGGGCCGTCCTGTGGTGAACGCGAGCAGCTTGAAAATCTGCTCAAGGCCGGAGTCGATGTGTTCCGGTTGAATTTTTCCCACGGTGCACTGGAACAGAAAAAAATCTGGATTGATCAGATTCGTGAACTCTCGATATTACACCGTAAAGCCGTCTCGATTCTTGGTGACCTCCAGGGGCCGAAAATCCGTACCGGCGTGATGCGTGGTGGCGTCCAGACCCTGACCCGTGGCCAGGAGGTGATTGTCACCACGGCTGAGGTCGAAGGTGGTGACGGCATCATCCCGACCAACTACCAGGATCTGCCGCGTGACGTCGAGCCCGGGGATCGGATTCTGCTGGATGACGGGCAACTGGAACTTGAAGTGGTGCGTACCAGTGGTGTCGATGTTCACTGTCTGGTCAAACAGGGGGGGCAACTCAAGGACCGAAAAGGGATCAACCTGCCCGGCGTCAAGGTTTCGACCCCGGCTCTGACGGCCAAGGATTACGTTGATCTTGAATTTGCCATCGCCCAGGAACTCGACTGGGTAGCCCTCTCCTTTGTCCGCACGGCGGCAGAGATCTGTCAGCTCAAACAGATTATTTTTGATCATCATTCCCCGATTCGGGTGATTGCTAAAATTGAAAAGCCGGAAGCGGTCGCTAACTTCAGTGCAATTCTCACGGCCACTGACGGAGTGATGGTAGCGCGTGGAGACCTCGGGGTTGAACTGCCTTCAGAGCAGGTGCCGTTGATCCAGAAGGGGATTATCCGCCAGTGTAATGATGCCGGTAAGCCGGTGATTACCGCCACCCAGATGCTCGAAAGCATGATCGGTAATCCTCGTCCGACCCGCGCCGAAACCTCCGATGTAGCCAACGCAATCCTCGATGGTACCGACGCAGTGATGCTGTCGGGGGAAACTGCTGCGGGGCTGTTCCCGGTCGCAGCAGTGGAGGTGATGAACCGCATCGCCCATGATGTCGAAGCCGATCAGAGGCTGAATGCGCGGCGCTCCTTTAACCTCGAACATTCGGGTTTTCATCAGAATATCCCCGATGTGATTGGCCAGGGGGCCTGCCAGGCCGCTGAGTATGTGGGTGCGGCAGCAATTCTGGCGTTTACCCAGACCGGCAGCACCGCGACCCTGGTGGCCAAGTACCGGCCTTCCCTGCCGGTGTACGCGGTCACCCCAACCCAGCAGGTCCGCCGCCATCTCGCCCTGTATCGCGGGGTCAGTTCCCTGCGCGTTGATATCCAGGGCGATACGGAAGCACAGATTGCGTCGGTTGAAAAAGTCGTTCTGGAGAAAGGGCTGTTAAAGCCCGGCGATGTGGTGGTGATCACCATGGGCAGCCCGGTCTCTGCACCGGGAACCACCAATCTGCTCAAGATCCATCGGCTTGGAACCGGCAACTTTTATGAGGTGCATGGCGCACCTTATCGGGTGACATCATGAAAAAAGCCGTCGTACTCTACAGTGGAGGCCTCGATTCAACCACCTGCCTGGCGATTGCCAAAGAGCAGGGGTTTACTCCCTATGCCTTGAGTTTCAACTATGGCCAACGCCATGCCGTGGAACTGGAAAAGGCCCGTGAATATGCACCGCAGATCGGTGCCGCCAACCATCTGGTGATCGATATCGACATGCGCCTGGTGGGGGGCAGCGCTCTGACTGCAGATATCGAGGTTCCCAAGGATGCTGCGCAGGATCATGGTATTCCGATTACCTACGTGCCGGCCCGCAATACCATTTTTCTCTCTTTTGCCCTGGGTTGGGCCGAGGTACTGGGCGCCGGCGATATCTTTATCGGGGTTAACGCGCTGGACTATTCCGGTTATCCCGATTGTCGGCCCGAGTTTATCCGCGCTTTTCAATCCCTGGCTAACCTGGCAACCAAAGCCGGGGTGGAAGGGCAGGGCTACCGTATTCAGGCTCCATTGATCGACCTGACTAAAGGGGAAATTATTCGTCGTGGTCTCGACCTGGGTGTTGATTACCGCCTGACCCATTCCTGCTATGATCCGACCCCGGCGGGCTTGTCCTGTGGCCATTGTGATTCCTGCCGATTACGTCTGAAGGGTTTCGCTGAAATCAACCAGGAGGATCCACTGACCTATGCAACCTGATCCCATGCTTTCCATCCGTCAGCAGATGCCCGATCTGCAGCAGAGCCCCGATGAACGCCGGATCGCTATCGACAAGGTTGGTGTCAAGGATATCCGTTATCCGATTGTCGTTCAGGATAAATACCGTGAGCGCCAATACACAGTGGCGCGGGTCAATATGTATGTCGACCTGCCGGCCCACTTCAAAGGCACCCACATGAGCCGGTTTATCGAGGTGCTTAATCTTTATCACGGTGAGATCAGTGTCGAAAATATTGAGACCATCCTGACCGAGATGAAACAGCGTCTGGGGGCCGATCGTGCTCATCTGGAGCTCGATTTTCCTTATTTTATTGAAAAGCGCGCACCGGTATCGGGGGCTCGCGGCCTGCTCGAATATCAGTGCCGTATGGTCGGTACGCTGGCTGACCAGTTTGATTTCATGCTCGAGGCGCGAGTGCCGGTGACCTCCCTGTGCCCCTGCTCCAAAGAGATCAGTGAACGGGGTGCCCACAACCAGCGCAGCCTGGTGACGGTGCGCGTACGCTACAGTGAGCATATCTGGCTTGAAGACCTGATCGCCTGGGTCGAGGAGTGTGCCAGTTGCGAGGTCTACGCCCTGCTTAAACGGGAAGACGAAAAGGCTGTAACCGAGCGTGCTTACGACAACCCGATGTTTGTTGAGGATATGGTGCGCGCGGTGACCGAAAAGCTCGCAGCGCAAAAACGGATCCGCTGGTTCAGTATCCAGTGTGAGAATTTTGAGTCGATTCACAACCATTCGGCTTATGCCATGGTGGAACATGGAGCCCGCTAGGTTGTGGAAAAGTCTGTGGACAAAGTGGATAATTCCAACTCCGACCCTACAAAAAACCGGATTTTAGGTATTTTTGCCAAACAACCGGTCCCCGGCAGGGTAAAAACCCGCCTTTGTCCTCCCCTGACGCCTGAACAGGCGGCCGATCTCTATCAGGTATGCCTGCAGGAAACAGTGACGCGCATGAAATCACTCGTCGGGTGCGAGCTGGCCATCTGCTACAGTGGTGACAAGGATTGGTTTGCTGCCACCTTTCCCGATGTGGTGCTGGTTCCCCAGCGGGGCAGGGACCTGGGTGAACGCATGGCGCGCAGCCTGTCAGCCTGGCTGGCCGCAGGTTACAAAGCGGCGTTGCTGATCGGCAGCGATGCCCCGGATCTGCCGTTGGAGAGGATTGAGCAGGCCTTCAATGCCCTCAAGGATGCTGACGTGGTTCATGGCCCGGCGTTCGATGGCGGTTTTTATCTGGTCGGTGAAACGTCCCACCATCCGCAGCTGTTCCAGGAAATCAGCTGGAGTACCGGTAAGGTTCTTGAGCAAACCCTGGTCAAGGCTACTCAGCTGGGGTTGCGTTCGGTACTCCTTGAGCCATGGGATGATATTGATGACCTGCCCGCTCTGTTGCGCCTGATGACCCGCACGCCCCACTCGTCAACGGCGATTCATATCACCCGGGTGCTAAACCACAGTCCCGATACCGTCATCGACAACTTGACTTGAAGAGATGCGCTGCCGGATAATCCAGCGGCAAAAATCAACGTAAATAACACAACAAACACCCGCCGTAGCGGGAGCAATCGTTTGCGAACAAAAAATTGGATAAAGGAGAGTCCCCCTTGCTCGAACTCGTATTAAGTTCCGGACCAGTGGTTAAAAGTGTTCTGCTGATCCTGGTCTATTTTTCCCTGGTATCCTGGGCGATCATTTTTTACAAGCTGGCAGTTATCCGCAAGGCGATGAGCCAAACCGACCGCTTCCTTGATTTTTTCTGGAGCAAGAAACGCTTTGATCTGATCGGTCAGGAAGTCAAGGAATTCAGCCATTCTCCTGTCGCCTGCCTGTTTCGTGAAGGCTATCATGAACTGTTGCAGCAAAAAAAACGCCCCGCTGATGATGACGCCACGGAAGAATTTACCAGTCGTATGGCTAATACGGACATCGTCGCCCGGGCCCTGCGCCGGGCCACGACCCAGGAAACCCAGCGGCTGGAAAAATATCTGACGTTTCTCGCTACCACCGGTTCCATCACCCCTTTTATCGGCCTGTTTGGTACCGTCTGGGGAATTATGGATGCCTTTCACGGCATTGGTCAGACCGGTAGCGCCTCGCTGGCGGTTGTCGCCCCGGGGATTTCTGAAGCCCTGGTAGCAACGGCCATCGGCCTGGCGGCGGCGATACCGGCAGTCATCGGCTATAATCATTTCCTTAACAAGGTTAACGAACTGATCAGTGAAATGGACAATTTCAGCCAGGAATTTCTGAACATTCTCGAACGGATGGAGCGGGGCAAATAGCATGGATGTACGACGTAGCGGTCCCCGCCGCAGTGCCATGGCGCAGATTAATGTCACTCCGTTTGTCGATGTCATGCTGGTGCTGTTGATTATCTTCATGGTCACCGCTCCAATGCTCGACCAGGGGCTGGAGATTGACCTGCCCCAGGTGCAGCAAACCCCCGGGCTGCCGGCGGATATTGAACCGATGGTGGTGGTATTACAGCGCAACGGCCAGATCAGTGTCGATCAGGTTGAGGTTGAGGGGACCGGCAGTCTTGAGCGGGTTGTTGGTCAGGCGCTGCAGAATCGTCCCGATCTGCAGGTCTTTCTCGAGGCGGATCAGGCCGTTGCCTATGGACTGGTGGTGCAGGTGATGGCCGCCATCAAGCAGGCTGGAGTTGACAAGCTGGGAATGGTCACCCGTCTGCCGGAAGATTGAAGCTGTTATGACACCCCTGGCTTCCGATCAGAAACACCGCCGCCCGCCCCGGCTGGAGTCCGATTTTCTCAAAATGCTGGTGCTATCGGTCCTGCTCCACCTGTTGTTTGTGGGTCTCTACTTTACCCCCTTTTTTCAGCGCGCGCCAGTCACTGCACCGCCGGTCTATCGGGTGAACCTGGTCAATGCACCGGTCCTCAATCCGCAGGCCGGTCGCCCGGAGGCAGCACCGCAACCATCGACACCGGAACCGGCAACCCCCGCTCAAGTGAGCGAACCGGAACCCGTTCCCGACCCGCCCCCATCCGCACCAGAGCCTGAACCGGTCCCTGCACCTGAACCGGAACCGGAACTGATCCCCGGGCCAAGCCCGGAAGAAATCGAGCGTGAGCGTTTAGCTGAAGAGCAACGCAAGCGTGAGGAGGCCGAGAAGAAACGTCTGGCGGAGGAAAAACGCCGGCGGGACGAGGCTGAGAAAAAACGGCTGGCCGAAGAACAGCGCAAGCGCGAGGAAGCCGAGCGCCAGCGCCTGGCCGAACAACAACGCCGGCTGGAAGATCGTGCGCGTGAACAGCGTCTGGCGGAACTGGCAGAGCAGCGCCGGCGAGCAGAGGACGAACGGGCGCGGCAGGAACGCCTCGATACCCTGCGGGCGGCGGCACGGGCCGAGGCAGAGGCTCCCGAGTCGCCCATTGCCAACGCGCCGGTCGGCATGCCCGATGGTCGCGGCAATGAGGAGGGTGTCAGTGCCAGCGCTTATGTTCAGGAATTTATCCGCCAGAACTGGACCTTTCCCCGTGCCCTGGCGACCGGTAATCCGGAGGCGGTGGTGCGGGTTACCTACAATGCGGCCGGTACCCGCACCAGTTTCAGCTGGGTCAGCCGCTCCGGCCACGCCGCCTTCGATGAATCGCTGGTGCGCGCCCTGACCCTTTCCCGGCAACTGCCCCAGCCGTTGCCCCAGACCATGGAGTTCACCATTACCTTCAATCTCAAGGAGATGCTGAATTGATGAAGTTATTGTTGCGCCTGCTGGTTGTCGCTTTACTGACCCTGGTCTTTGTCAGTTTCGCGCTTGCCAGTCGTATAGAGATCAGTTCGCCGGGACAGCAGGCTATTCCCCTGGCGCTGAACCGCATTCTGCCGATTACCACCGCCCATCCCGAGATTGCCGCCGAGTTTGATCGGGTGCTGGAATATGATCTGGAATTCTCGGGACTCTTTCGTTTTATTGACCCTGCTTCCTTTATGCGGGATGCCGGCAGCCCCGGGCTGCAACGCAGCGATGTCAATTTCCCCCAATGGCGGGTTCTTGGCACGGAGCTGCTGATCAAGGGGGGCTACCAGCTCAATGGTGATCAGCTGATCGTGGATATGCGTTTGTACGATGTCACCAGTCAACGGCTGCTCACCGGTCGGCGTTATGTCGGCCAGCGCAGCGATGTGCGCAAGATCGCCCATACCTTTGCTGATCAGGTGTTGGAGCAACTGACCGGTGACAGCGGTCCCTTTGCCACCAAAATTGCCTATATTTCCGAGCAGACCGGCAACAAGGAACTGTATCTGATGGATGTCGACGGCCATGGAGCGGTACGTCTGACCGACCATCGCTCCATCGTACTCAACCCTGACTTTTCTCCGACCCGCAAAGAGTTGATTTTCACTTCTTATAAGCAGGAAAACCCCGACCTGTTCCGCAAAGAGGTCTATACCGGGCAGGAATCGCGCCTGTCGTTCCAGCAGGGGCTCAACATCAGTGGTCGTTTCAGTCCGGATGGGCGTCAGATTGCCCTGACCCTGTCAAAAGACGGCAATGCCGAGCTCTACCTGATCGGTACCAACGGTACCCTGCTACGGCGGCTGACCAACCACTATGCGATTGATGTTGACCCGTCCTGGAGCCCGGATGGCAATCGGATTGCTTTTGTCTCGGATCGCCTCGGCAATCCCCATATCTTTATCGTTGATATCCACAGCCGTGAGGTCAAGCGCTTGACCTATGATGGGCGCTACAATGCCACTCCCGCCTGGAATCCGAAGAACGACCGGATTGTTTTTTCACGCATGGAGGACAGCATCTTTAATCTCTTCACGATCAACCCTGACGGCAGCGACGAGCGCCAGATCACCTTTGGCGGCGGCAACAAGGAGCACCCGCGCTGGAGCCCCGACGGACGCTTTCTGGTCTATTCCTTTGATGATGGCCGCGGAAAATCCCTGTGGATGATGCGCGCCGATGGCAGTGGTGCCAGGCGGATTGCCGCCACCGGCGACCGGGCATCGCATCCAGCCTGGTCAGGGCGCTGGTAAATTAACGGTCTAAGCGATGTTTGTTGTTTTTCTACCGGGTTATTGTATAATGCGGATCATCCGATGTATTTTAAGTACTAGAATGCTAGGTTATGATCATTTTCTCGCGTAGGCGAAAGGAGCAGTTTGGTATGAAATTTTTGTCTGTTGTACGTTTTCTGATTATCGGTTTTGCTTTTACTGTACTGGCAGTCGGCTGCGCCAAGCAGCCGGTAATGGAAGAAGCCCCTGTCCCGGCCCAGCCGACCCAGGTTGTTGTTGAACAACCAGTGCCTTCGGTGGTGCAGGAAGCTCCTATTACTGATACCACGATGGCCATGACTGCTGAACAGGCGGCAGCCGAGGCTCGCCGCGCCGCCGCTTCCGGCCTGCAGCGCATTCACTTTGAATTCGACAGATCAGATCTGACTGAGGAAGCCAAGGGCATCCTGGTCAACAATGCCGGTTTGCTGCGTGCCGCCCCCCAGGTCAATGTGCTGATCGAAGGGCACACCGATGAGCGCGGCTCCGATGAATACAATCTGGCCCTGGGTGAACGTCGTGCCATTTCTGCCCGCAATTACCTGACTTCCCTCGGGGTTGCAGCAGATCGTCTGCGAATCATTTCTTATGGTGAGGAAATGCCTATTGCCCTCGAGCGCAATGAGGATGCCTGGGCCAAAAATCGCCGGGCTGAGTTCAAGATTTCCCGCTGATAGGTCTATGTGATTGATCAGGGCCGCCCATTGTCATGATGTGCGGCCCTTTTTAGTTGTAGCAGCAGGAGGAAAAAAATGCGTTTAGCCCTTATTATCGTGCTGATGTTACTGCTGGGAGGCTGTCTCCCCCCCAGCCAGACCCAGCTGCGGATGGAAATGGACCTCGAACAGATGAAGCGGCGGCTGGCCCAGCTGGAAGTGCAGCGGGCCGACACCACCCAGACGGAAGTGGTGGATGGCACCGGCCTGCAGCGCCAGGTGGCGGAATTGCAGTCCGGCCTCGACACCCTGCGGGTGGAGTCACATTCAGTTAATGGCTTGATCGATGACCTTGGACGCCAGCAGCGCGATCTGGCCGATGAATTAAGACTGGTGCAGGATGACCTGAACCTGCAGATTGATTCCCTCACCAGCCGCATTGAAGAGCTGGAAGCCGGCAGCGTGACGCCTGGTGGAGAAAGCGCCGCTCCAGCACCGCCACAACCAGAGGTAACGCCGCAGCAGACCCCTGAACAGCAGTATGAGCAGGCGCTCCAGCTGATTCGGGATGGTACCGACTTCGTGCGTGGCCGTGAGCAGATGGAAAGTTTTACCCGAAACTATCCGGACCATGATCTCTACGTCAATGCCCTTTACTGGACCGGCGAAGCCCTGTACGGCGAGAAAAAGTTTGAGCTGTCGATCCTTCAGTTTCAGGATGTCATCAGTCGCTATCCGCGCCACAGCAAAGCACCGGATGCCCTCTACAAACAGGCTCTGGCCTTTAATTCCCTTAGGGATGAACAGAATGCCCGGGCGACCATGCGCAAACTGATTGACAGCTACCCGGCCAGTGACCAGGCCAGGGCTGCCGAGCGGTTTTTACAGAATTGATTATATTGTTACAGATAACTAGAATGACGATCTATCAGAAAGGGGCAGCTTTTTAGCTGCCCCTTTCTGCCCTGTGATCACTAAGGGCCGCCGTATGTCCCAACTTTCCCACAGTGAAATTACCGCCCTGTTTCTCGCCCTGGGGCTGCTCCTTGCTTCGGCCCGGCTCTTAGGAGAGCTGGCACGGGCAACTGGCCTGCCCGCCGTGCTCGGTGAGATAACCGCCGGGATATTGTGGGGGCCGACGGTATTCGGTACCCTGTTTCCGCAGTGGAGCGCTTTTCTTTTTCCCCTGTCCGGCGGCGGAGCCCTCGCTTTTGATGGGCTGATCACCCTGGCGATTACCTTGTTTCTGCTGGTAGCAGGGATGGAGATTGACCTGTCAACGGTATGGCGCCAGGGTAAGGTAGCTCTTTATGTTGCCCTGCTGGGGATGTTCTTTCCCTTTGCTTTTGGTTTTATGGCGGGCTGGTGGGCACCGGGGTTGCTCGGCTTTCAGCAGGGAGCTCACCCCCTTGCCTTTGCCCTGTTTATGGCAACCGTTCTCTCCATTTCGGCGTTACCGATTATTGCCAAGATCCTCATGGATCTCAACATTTACCGTAGTGATCTGGGCGTTGTCATTATTGCCGCCGCAGTGTTTAACGATCTGCTGGGCTGGCTGGTTTTTGCCATGGTACTGGGAATGCTTGGGGTCGGGCAGATGATGCCCCTGGGTTATACCATCGGCATGACCCTCATATTTGTGCTGCTCATGATCCTGATAGTGCCGTTGCTGCTCAATCAGGTTCTCCCCTGGATTCAGGCCCACAGTAGTTGGCCGGGGGGGATTCTAGGGTTCGCTCTTTCATTCTGTTTGCTGGCTGCTGCATTTACCGAATGGATCGGCATCCACGCCATTTTCGGGTCGTTTCTGGCGGGTGTCGCCCTGGGAGATTCAAAGCATCTGAACGAGCGTACCCGCACCACCATCGAACAGTTTGTATCTTTCATTTTTGCCCCGCTGTTTTTTGCCAGTATCGGACTCAGGGTTAACTTTGTTGACAACTTTAATCTGTGGCTGACTCTGGTGATCCTGTTGCTGGCCATGTCCGGTAAAATTCTGGGGAGTACCCTCGGGGCGCGTCTGGGCGGACTGCCCATGCGCGAATCGTTGGGCGTCAGTTTCGGGATGAGTGCACAAGGTACCATGGGGATCATTCTTGGGGTGCTGGCTCTGCAGTTTGAACTGATTTCCCAGGAAGTATTTGTCAGTCTGGTGGTGATGGCGCTGGTAACCTCGCTCCTCAGTGGACCATTGATGCAGCGGGTGCTGCGTCTTAAAAAAGCCAGACGCTTTGTCAACTTTTTTCCACCCCAGGGTTTTATCCTGCGACTTGATTCGGGTGACCGCTGGTCTGCCATCCATGAGCTGGCCAAGCTGGCCGGCCCCCTGATCGATAAAACCTCGGAAGAAATCACTCGGGCGGTGTATGCCCGGGAAAAAATGATGGCAACCGGTATCGGCCAGGGGGTCGCTGTGCCCCACGCCCGCCTGCCGGGACTGACCACGCCATTGGTGCTGGTTGGGCTATCACGTACCGGAATCGATTTTGACGCACCGGACGCGACACCCGCCAAGGTGATTTTTCTCATCCTGGCACCCCTGGATGATGACGGGGTGCAGCTGGAAATTCTGGCGGACATCGCCGCCACCTTCAAGGTCGCAGAGATCCGCGAAAAGGTAGGCAACGTCAATAACTATGTCGAGTTTCTTGCCCTGGTACGCAGCGCGCGCGGGCAGTAGCTGGACGGGGAGTATCCGTAGATGACGAATAATACCACTGCTAAACTGATTGTTACCTGCATCGGCAGCGGCGATGCCTTCCACTCCGGCGGGCGGCTGCACAGTTGTTTCCATCTTGATGCCGCTGGCGTCCGGTTGCTTGTCGACTGTGGTTCATCCAGCCCGGCCGGACTTGCGCGTAGTGGTATCAACGCCGATCAAATCGATGTCGTGATTGTCAGTCATCTGCATGGCGATCATTTCGGCGGCATCCCCTATCTGCTGCTGGCTGGTAAATATCTGCACCATCGTACCCGCCCGCTACTCTGCGTTGGACCGGAAGGTCTGCAGCAGCGGGTTGAACAGGTGTTCGATGCCCTTTATCCGGGAGTGCTTGCTGACGGTCTCGGTTTTGCGGTCACTTACCGGGTTCTGGATCCTGCTGCGGCAGTTGCTGTTCAGGATGCCCGCATCCGTTGCCTGCCGGTTATCCACGGCGGTGGTGCACAGGCGCTGGGAATCCGGGTTGAGATCGGCGGGTGCAGTGTCAGTTACAGCGGCGATACCGAATGGACTGAACAGTTGCCGTTGCTGGCACAGGGCAGCGATCTGTTTATCTGTGAATGTTTCAGTTACGATCAACCGACACCAGGGCACCTGGATTATGTCACCCTGATGCGTGAGAAGAAGCGTTTTACCACCAAACGTCTGGTATTGACTCACCCTGGACCGCAGTTGCTGGAACGGGCCGGGCAGCTGGAGCTGCTGGAGGATGGAGCGCGACTCTGGATATGAACAAAATCAGGCTGGAACAGCTAACATGAGTACCAGGTGGGATCGGACCTGGCTGACACGTTATCACAAGGAGCGCCGGAAAAATATCCTCGCCGAACCTGGGCCCCATGAATTTGTCCTGATTCTTGATCAGCTCAAAGCCGGGTTCAACGTGCCGAAAATCTTCCGCAGCGCCGAGGCCTTCGGTGTTGCTGCGGTTCATCTGATCAACATCGGTCCCTTTGATCCGGCTCCGGCCAAGGGTTCTTTTCGCAAGGTGCCGGCTGTCTTTCACGAGGATTTTGGCGCCTGCTACCAGCTGCTCAGCAACCAGGGTTACCGTTTTTTTCAGCTCCGCACCGACGCCGAAACCCCCTTGTACAAGGTTGATTTTCCTGCCAGAAGCGCTTTTATTTTCGGCCACGAGGAGTTCGGTTTCAGCTTTGACCAGGTCCCTTATACGGATATTGAGCCCCTGACGATTCCCCAGTTCGGCTCAATCCATTGTCTGAATGTCAGTAACGCTGCGACCATCGCCATGTATGAATATGTCAGGCAGTTCAGCTAGTTTCTTCCCGGAAACGGCCCTTTTCCGCAATCTCTGCGTCAATCTTCGGTTTTGATTGTGCGGCGTAAAGTACTACGCCTTAAGCACAAATCCTTGATTTCCTTGACCTTGCGGAAAATTGCTCGTTTCCGGATCAGAAATTTATCAGCTCGTCGCTTGAGTTTCCCATTACCCTCGTTTATAGGTCCCGATCAGTCGGTTCATGCCGATAATATGGGGCTCAAGTTCTTCCAGCAACTGCCACATATTCAACCCTTCGGGCAAATCTGTCGCCTTCTCCAGCGCAAGGACCCAGAAATAATACTGGTGGGTACCGTGGCCTTCCGGGGGCATGGGCCCGCCATAACCCGGGTTGCCGAAGTTGTTCTGGCCCTGAGTGTATGCCGATACACCTTCTTCCAGGCTGTGCACATTGGCCGGGATGTTATACAGCACCCAGTGAACAAAGCCATAGGTGCCGTTGGCAGAGACCAGCGGTGCATCGGGGTCATGACAGATGATGGCGAAGCCCTTGGTGCCATCAGGCACATCAGTCCAGGATAATGGTGGTGAGACATCAACTCCTTCGCCGGTGTACTTGCTGGGAATTTTTCCACAATTCTCAAAAACGTTACTTGTTAATTGCATAGCTGAGGGTGCGAATCCCATGGTCCAGGCCTCCTTTACTGTCGGTTGTTAGATGGTCAGGTATGGCGCCAAAGAGGCATGTGCATACCATCAAAGCGGCTATTGTTACACAAGGCTGTCACTTTTGCGAAGCTGCGTCGACAACCTGTTCTACAGGTATAAGTCGACCACCATCTCCCCCTTATGCCGGAAGTGTTCAGGCATCAGTATCGCGCCCAAAATTTCGGAATTCCTCAAGATTGCTGAATTCTCCCCAGGCAAGGTATTCGTTGGGCGCGTTGACGAAGTCGTACAGGTTTTCAATGATGTTGTAATGCTTTTGCTCCTCTTCAATAACACGCTGGAGCAGTTTTTTCACCTCAGGGTTCTTTTCATGGGTCAGGGCTTCTTCGTAAACCCGCGCAGCTTCTGCTTCAATTTTCATGGCATGACGATAAGCGTCGAGATTGCCCTGAAGGTGGCTTACTTCAGGTTTGTTCTGCAGAAGTTTTTCAAAGGTATTTTTAGCCTTGCTTAACGCCTCGCTATCCCTCATGGCGACGACATCAGGACGTTCTTTCATGGATTTGAAGATCTCAAAGTGTTTTTTTTCGTCAGCAGCCAGATCCATAAAAATATTCCTGATCCCTTCTATGTCGGTCTTTTCCGCCAACTTCCGGTAATAGGCTTCGGCGTCTGTTTCCATCTTTATCGCAAAATCAAAAATATTCATCGCTTTCCCTTTCGCGCTAGAATGTATCATTGAGCCTAGTAATCGTATCAATAGCAGGGCTGCTGTCAAGCTGTATGGGGCTATCTCTTTGTACCATTGATTAAAAACCTTGCGCCATAGCCTCTTATCGTAAGTGTCGTTAAAGAGAGCTTTTCAATGGAGTTGGATCACGTTGCATACAGAAAACTCACAACGGCTTAACAGCCGCTTAACCTGGAACGGTTATCCTGCTGTAAAAAGGAGAACAATCGATGCATCCATCAGAAACCTGCTCTTTACCGTTCAGTCTGATGCAGCAACCCGCCACATCCATCAAGGCCCGGGTAAGTCAGGCAGCCCTTGATCTTGCTGAATTGGTATTCGGACTTAAAACCTGCAACAAACTATATCAACAGGTCCACCACGATGGCACGATGGCCAACTTTGTCGCTCAGGCGCTGAAAACCCTGGGCATCACGTACCATCTCGAACCACAAGACTTAAGGCGCATTCCAGCCAGCGGCCCTTGTATTCTGGTGGCCAATCACCCCTACGGCGGAGTGGAAGGGCTGATCCTGTTTGATCTGATCAGCCGTATTCGCACTGATTTCAAGGTGATGGGCAATCATCTGCTGGGTCGCCTGCCGGCCTTACGTTCCCACTTGATTGCCGTTGATCCTTTTGGCACTGACCGTTCGACACGAATTAATATTGCCCCCTTGCGACAGGCTCTCAAGTGTCTGGAGCAGGACGATTTGTTGATTATTTTCCCGGCGGGTGAAGTATCGTACCGACAATCAAAAGCCTCCGGAGTTGTGGATCCGATCTGGAGTGATTCAGTCGCCCGCATTATCCGGCGCAGTAAAGCTCCGGTCGTGCCGATCTATTTTCCCGGCCATAATGGTGCCCTGTTTCAATGGGCAGGTAAAATCCACCCCCGTCTGCGTACCGCTCTGCTACCACGGATGCTCCTGGGGCAACGTCACCAACACAAACAACTTGTTATCGGCCAGGTGATTACTTCCCGTAGTTACTCCGCATTCAGGAGCGACCGCGAACTGACCGACTATCTACGACTACGCACTTATGCCCTGGCGACTCGCTCTGTAACTTCCACGGCGAGTAACCGGGCAAAAGACACAACCTGTCAACCAATCATCCCTGCTGTCAACCAGAAACTGTTGATTCAGGAAATGGCCCAACTGTCGCCTGCTCAAACCCTGACGGAAAATGACGAATTCCAGGTCTGTTACGCCGATGCCCTGCAAATTCCCTGGATCCTGAACGACATCGGCCGCCTGCGGGAAGTGACGTTCCGTGAGGTGGGAGAGGGAACGGGGAAAGACTGCGACCTGGACAGGTTTGACGAAAGTTATGTCCACCTGTTTCTCTGGCACAAGGAGCGGCAGGAAGTGGCGGGGGCTTATCGTCTCGGCCACATCGACCGTATTCTGGATCAAAACGGCCGTAAGGGACTGTACACCTGCTCACTGTTCGCCATGAAACCGGTATTACTGGAGGAACTACGAGCCGGACTGGAGCTGGGCCGTTCTTTTGTCCGTCCTGAATATCAACGATCCTTTGCACCCTTGTTGCTGCTGTGGAAAGGGATCGGCCATTACCTGACCATCTTTCCACACTATCGCTACCTGTTCGGCCCGGTGAGTATTTCGCGCGATTACAGTTCGGCGGCAAAGCAATTGATAACGCAGGTCTTAACTGATCAATATCGTCTCAATGAACTGGCGGCGCTGGTGAACCCGAGAACGCCCCTGACCTTCAAACCAAAGCTGCTCGCCGGCCTTGAGCTGAAACAACAAGGATTTCTCAAAGAGATCGACAATCTTTCGGTACTGGTCAGTGATATGGAAGCCGATGGTAAAGGCATCCCCGTGCTGTTGCGCCACTACCTCAACCTCGGCGGCCAGATTCTGGCCTTCAATCGTGATCCTGACTTCAGTGATGTCATTGATGGACTACTGCTGGTCGACCTGCTTAAAGCCGATAAAAAGCAACTGCAGCGCTATATGGGGAAGGAAGGATACGCTGACTATATGGCGTATCATGATGGGGCAGGGCGGGAATGTGCGTGAAAAATGAAAAGGTAGGCTGAAGCTTAGCGGAAAACTTGATATTTAGATTCATTGTGTCAAAACTTAAAACAGCTCATCTACCATGCGTAAAAGGAGTAACGAAGTCGTCCCCCGGGGCGGCTTCAGCCTTTCTGGGGTCAGTTTTTCAATAGGCCTTTATTTTCGTTTGGTGTGCCCCTAATTGTTAGAAAAGCCCTCCAAGGGGGCAAAAAGCCTTTTCGTTCCGCCAAGACAACGATATAGTCTTCATCTTCCCGCCAGATGTGTATGCGATTCTCATTGCGCTTCACGGAAAATCAATTTTTGACTTTTGCACCTTCGCTTTTTACGATGATCTGATGCAGGCGGGCACAGTCCACCGTTCTTTTCAGATCCGCCCTTACCAAGGCTTGCACCTCAATTTTAGGAAAAGGGCATGTAGCACTAGAAAGGGCTATTAAAATGAGGAATGGATCTTTTAAAGGCCCCTTTGGGGAAGCGTTTTAACAGTATTTAACTATGCGGCCAACTCGCTCGCAGCTTTCATCTGCATATCAACCTCAATCAGAGCCTCACGTGCTTCTTCTAGAGAGACATGTGGTTTCAGTTCATGAATTTTCTCGGCACGTTGCTCTTCTTTAACATCAAGATCTTTGGTGACATAGAGGGCGGTAGAAAGTTTTTCAAGCTCCGCAACCCCTTTAGTGCCAAGCCACTGTCCAAGAAATGCAATTTTCTCGGCATAATGGTTAATGGTTTCAGGAAAGGTCTCCTTCAGATCAACCCAGGCCTTTCCCGGCAACATCCGAGGCCCATATGGATATTGCGGTACTACCTCCAGCAGATTATCTGCCCTCAGACGGCCCAATTCCTCATTTAATTCGAAAGAGTATGGTCCGTGTTTATACAGCATAAACTCGTGACCAAGGTCGCTGTCCAGCATCCTTTGTAGGAAATATATCGTTTTCTGGATGTGGGTTTCTCCGCACCAGCTGCCATTGTTTTTCAACGATTCAATTAAAGCCATCAACACCGCAACGCGAGTCAACCTTGTCATGATTTTTCCTCCTTTTCGACCCTCCCGATAATCTTCATTTTCTTATCCGCAAGCCACTGAATGGCCTGAGCTTTGAGATCGGAGTTTATATATACTGTATCCACGATAATCGAGGGAATGGTGGGGATGATTTGCGATAACGCCCAAGCAGAAACTATTCCATTCATTGAAGTAAGTACAGGAAAATCTAAAATTCCGGCATTCTTCCCATAGTGATCGTGGCGCACATTTTCCGCGCCAAATTCTCCACAAACTGCCTCGTATACCAGTTTAACAGATTCCAAATTGGCCTTGGTATCGTCGGGGTTCCTTTCATACAGTAAGCGGAAATGCTGGCGGTTACAAATCCTTTTGGCTGGGATATGACCGGGATGATTTTTATCGGCAACCGCTTTGCGGATATCCGCAGTTATTTCAGCATCCGTTACCCTAAGATGACTGTCGATGTCGATTGCATATTTTCCTCCTGGTAAGGTCGCGAGTAGAAACTCTTTTAGGTGAATGTCGTATATTCTTCGAACCGGATGACAGTAAAGCTGGGTGAACATAAAATGTCGCGCCAGAATCAAAGCTTCGGCGGAATGCAAACCGCCTGCCTCCACCCCAAGGGTTGGTTCGGATTTACTACTTTCGCCTGCCGGCAAGATTCTCAAGGTGTCGATCAGACGATAATGATCGAACTTTCCGTAAGCCACTCCGGCATGAAGCGAATCGCGCAGCAGATAGTCGATGCGATCCACCCCGAAGGCATTACCGGTGATGATTTCCGCAAGGATGGCCTCCCAGCTGCTAAATGTTGCTTTGGGCATCTCCTTCGGTCCCAAGGCCAGTTTGGCGATGTGATCACTCTTGAGCGGCGGGGTGAGAGAATCCCATAACGCCTCCATTTCGGAACTTTTGATCAAGGCAAAGGTAAGATCCTCATGGTTTTTTTTGTCGGGCAACAGTTCTTCGGCCGCATGGGAAAAAGGTAGGTGGCCAATGTCATGACAGAGCGCCGCCATCCGCAACACTCTCCTCCAATATCTCAGGCCATCCTCGCCCGGAAAGATATCCCGACAGCCCTCATAGCGGTTTTCCTCGTCAGTGATGACATCGAAAACCCGGCTGGCAAGGTGCATTACTCCAAGGGAATGCTCAAAACGGCGGTGGGTTGCACCAGGGTAAACCAGATAGGTTAAGGCAAGTTGGTGAATATGCCGCAAACGTTGCACCGGCGCGGAATTGAGGACCTCACGCTCGGCGGTATCAAGCTTGACAAACACCGCCACCGGATCACGGATTTCATGGAATCTCTTGGTCGTCATTAATGCCCTCCCGTGAGGTAATTACGCCATAGGCGGCAAATTTAACCCTTTACGCCACCCTGGCCTGGCCATTCATCAGCATAGGCAAGAGCCAGTCGCGGAGTTGGGTGAGGTGCTGGTTTTCCTTTTCGTGCAGCAGGTGCTTCTTGAAAAATGGGTCTAACTGTTCGTGCGCCCAAGAGAGCAGTGCGCCCGGTGGGATACAAATCCTGCTTTGCTTCAAATGGTCTTGCGTAATGTGCCCCATTGTTGTTTTTCTTTTCTCGGCCATCATCTTGAAATGGGCAAGGTATGCCAGCAGCTCGAAATAGTAAAAAGTCTTCGGATACTTATCGGAAGTGACTTTAAATATGTGCTGGTTGAGCGCTCCTTTTCCTTGCGACCAAATCTTCACGTCAAGGGTTGCGGACCAAGAAAAGAGCACATCACCATCATTAACAACAGCATCTTGGGGTATGTCTGGGCTGGCTTTTTCGGTATTCTCCGTGATGCCATCTCCCATTTCCCTTATCTTAATCACGGGTAGATATTCACTGCCCGTTGGTCTGTATTTCTGCATTGCAAGACCATTGAAATAACGCGCAATCTCCCACAATGTGCCAGCCTCCCACCCTGCCGGGATTTTCCGTTTCAAGGTGGTATTATAGACCATCTTGCCGCCGGAGGATTTGTAGGGTTTGCCGTTTTCGTCGGGGAAGTCGAACTGCACGAACCAGTAGTCGTACAGGGTCTTGGCCATCGCCTCCAGCTCGGCGTTGAGGCGGTTGTTGCTGTCGATCTTGGCGTCGAGGGCGGAGAGGACGGCGGCGATTTGTTTTTGCTCGCTTGGCTCCGGGACAATTATTTTGGTTGGATAAACATAGTTTCGATTCAAGGAAGGTTGTGCGCTTCCTGAATTTAGCTTGCTAAAATTGAGATTCTTTAGCAGGTAGTAGGTGAAATAGCGGTCATTTCCCTTAAAATCTGTGACGAACATTGCTGTGTTGTGCGGCCAGTAATCTTCTTTCACAAAATGGACTTGACCAAAAGAGCCTCCGCTTCTACCGACAATGATTCCTGGCCCGGAAGCCAGAGATTTGTTGTGAAAACCATTTTGTCCAGCAGCCCCCATTACGGGGACATTGCCTTCCTCGCGCTCATCTGCTGTTAAATCGTACCCCCTTTGCAAGAAGATAAAATCCCCTATAGTCTTTTGCCTCCATCTACTCATACCGCAAACCCGCCAACTGCTTCCGAATCTCCTGTTCCAACCCCGCCGATTCCTTGAACAACTTTTCCAGGTTGTCGCTGAAGCCCCGCATCTTGGCGGCAAACTGCTCCGGCGTCAGGTCAACATATTCGATCTTCACGTCGAAATACTGCCCGGCGCTGAGGGAATAGTTCTTGGCGGCAATCTCGTCATAGCTCACCACCACCGAGAAATCCTCCACCGCCTCCTTGGCGTTGAAGGTGGCGATGATGCGGTTCTCCTCACCCTCGGAGAGCAGGGTCTTCTGATTCTTGCCGTCCTTAACCTTGGTGCCGAGGTTGGAGGCGTCGATCAGCACCACGCCGTTCTTGTTGCCGGCGTCGATGAAGAGGATGGAGACGTTGGTGCCGGTGGTGGCGAAGATGTTGCTCGGCATGGAGACCACCCCGGCGAGCATTTTTTCATCCACCAGATGTTGACGGATTTTCTTGTCGATGCCTGATTGCGCGGTAATAAAACCGGTGGGCACCACCACCGCCGCCTTGCCACCGGGTTTCAGCGAGTGGACGATGTGCTGGAGGAAGAGCTGGTAGATGGCCATCTTGTCCTTGGCCTGCTTGGGGATGTTGGGTACCCCGGCGAAAAAGCGCTCATTATTCTCCCTGGTGTCCAGCTCGTTCCTGAAGTCGGAAAAATCCATTTTGAAGGGGGGATTACTGACGATATAGTCGAACTGCTTCAATCCCTTGCCGTCGCGGTGGTAAGGATGCAGCAGGGTGTTGCCCTGGATGATGTTGGGGATGGAGTGGACCAGGTTGTTGAGGATCAGGTTCAGGCGCAGCAGGTTGGAAGACTTTTGGGAAATATCCTGGGTGTAGATGCTGCAGCGGGTTTCGCCGATGGCATGGGCCACATTCATCAGCAAGGTTCCCGACCCCGCCGATGGGTCATAGCAGCTGACATTCTGCACCTTGCCTTGCTGTTCGGCCGGAACCAGGATCGCCGCCATGATCCGGGCAACGGC
>RRYU01000560.1_pt1 | contig 35366 bp, 23 predicted proteins | sample 2162651 | NCBI WGS metagenome assembly RRYU01 (sample SAMN10267283, study PRJNA491782) | microbial mat metagenome | isolation source: biomat in the production well | place: Japan: Minami-Kanto gas field, natural gas well KTG3 | collected 2017-06 | reverse complement strand
ACGGACGCCGGCGGATACTCTCGGTTAGTTGTCCACCTTCATCGTAGCCAACATAGCCAGGAGGCGCACCAATCAGGCGACTGACCGTATGGCGTTCCTGGAACTCGCTCATATCGACGCGCGTCATAGCCTCGTCGCTATCGAACATAAACTCGGCCAGCGCTTTGGCCAGTTCTGTTTTGCCGACGCCGGTTGGCCCGACAAAGATAAAGCTGCCAATAGGCCGACGCGGATCTTTCAAGCCACTGCGGGCGCGGCGAATCGCATCAGACAGCACACTGATCGCCTCGTGCTGACCAATCACGCGCTCGTGGAGGCGTTCTTCCATCTCGACCAGCTTCTCACGTTCGGTTTCAAGCATGCGGCTAACCGGCACCCCTGTCCAGCTTGACACAATCTGGGCAATATCCTCTTCATCGACCGTCTCGTCGAGGTCACTGATACGCAGCCAGACGGCACGTTCTTCGACAAACTCGCGTTGCAAAGCCAGATACTGCGAGCGCAGCAACGCAGCCTGTTCATAATCACGCTTGGCTCCTGCTTCTTCCTCGGCCCGCTGCAGTTGTTCAAGCGTAGCCTCTTTATCTTTTAAGTCGGGAGGCATGGAATAGATATCGATACGCAACTTGGCACTGGCCTCGTCGATCAAATCAATCGCCTTATCGGGCAGGAAGCGGTCACTAATATAGCGACTGGACAGGCGTGCTGCGGCAGTTAAAGCCTCATCGCTGATTGTCAACTCATGATGTTGCTCATAGCGTTTGCGTAAACCACGCAGCATCTCGACGGCCGTTTCCACATCTGGCTCTTCGACAAACACCGGGCTAAAGCGACGTTCAAGCGCCGCATCCTTTTCGATATGTTTGCGATACTCGTCGATCGTTGTGGCCCCAACCACCTGCACATCACCACGACTAAGCGCTGGCTTCAGCATATTACTGGCATCGATACTCCCAGCGGCTGCACCGGCGCCGACAACAGTATGTAACTCGTCGATAAATAAAATAATCTTCCCCTTAGCTGCACGTACTTCGTCCATAACAGCCTTAAGGCGTTCTTCAAACTCACCGCGAAACTTGCTGCCAGCCACCATTCCGGCCAGATCGAGCGACAGCAACCGGCGTCCACGCAGCATCGATGGCACCTGACCCGTATGGATGCGCTGTGCCAACCCCTCGGCAATCGCCGTTTTACCTACACCCGTCTCACCCACCAGCACCGGGTTGTTTTTGGTGCGACGCGAAAGAATGCGCACCACACGGGCAATCTCGGTATCGCGGCCAACCACCGGATCAAGCTCTTCCAGGTGAGCCAGTTCAGTAAGATCGATACTATAACGTTCTAATATTTCATAGCGACTCTCTGCGCCAGGGTCATCCGAGCGCTGATTGCCGCGAATTTCCATTAAAATCTGATAAATACGTTCCTGATCAACCCCAAAGCCATTCAGAATGCGTGCGGAGGCCCCTTCACGCTCGCCGCTAATCGCAACCAGCAAATGATCGACGCCAACATACTGGTCGTTGAGACGGTTCGCCTCTTCCTCGGCGCGCTTGACCAGACGCTGGGTACGCGGCGTGACATACACCTGGTTGCCATACCCATACTGGCCATATACCTTTGGCGATTTCTCAAGTTCACGCTCAACGCGTTGAGCAACCGCATCTGCCTCAACACTCAAGCGACCAAGCGCACGAGTTGCCAGGCCTTCACGCTGGCGCAGCATCGCCAGAAAAACATGTTCAACATCAAGTTGCGTATGATGCTGCTCTTGCATTATCTCCTGGGCTTCCTGAAAGGCCTCTTGTGCTTTATCGGTGAATCTTTCAAGTCGCATAGTTATATCTTTCTCTAATCCCAGACACTCGTGCATAGATATGGTTGATTACGCACGACTTTTGTCTTCAGAATGCTATTAGTATATCACAACGCGCCTGACAGCATGCCTATGCCGTATAAGATTTATGTAAATGTTACACGTAGGCCAGCGGACGTTGTGTTACCTGAGGGTAGTTTAATCGGTGTACTTTTTGATGAACGACGGTATACTAATGTACTTATGAGGGGTGGAGTGCTTCAGGTGTCTGGGTTGCCCCAATGAACCATCGTGTTATTAGTATTATAGCATGGCCCGCTGCTGTGTGCAGCACAAAGGTGTGTGGTATTATCTGCCTGGGGCGACCGGGTGATGCATACAGGCGAGCACGACAATGCCATGGTAGCCCTCCATACGCCCGGGCGCACACGGTTGGGACGAAAACAGGCTTGTAGGACGGTTCGCGAACTGCCCCGACCGTTCATCGGCTATTTTCACGTTAGACATGGTTTCAGATAGGCCAATTTTACTTTACAATAGATGGATTGGTTGCGTGAGTCACCCCACCCCCTAACCCCCGCCCCTGCAAGGGGCGGGGGAATATAGACGGGGCGTCCTGGCGGCACACGCGCAGCGTGTGCCGCCAGGACGCCCCGTTTCCCCCCTCTCCCTCAGGGAGAGGGGGGCAGGGGGGAGAGGGCGTATGAGCGAATTAAACTGTAAAGTAAGCGTGAACCATGTCTTAGACATGGTTCACGCTTACTTTCAAAAGCCCTGTTGTACATGTAGTCTATCAAACGCCGTATATTATTTATATTGAGAGTAAAGTATCGATAGATTTTTCGATGAATGATGGCATACAATATGCTAATGAAGCTGAAAAGTGTTATTAGCGCGAAAAAGTCCTGGAATGAAATGAATGGTGGAGCCCCTCAACCATACAGTTCGGCGAAACGCGCATCTGAATCACCCCATCCCCCGTTTCCCCCCCTCTTCCTCAGGGAGAGGGGGGCAGGGGGGGTGAGGGCATCTGGTTAACCCAGGAGTTATTCGCGCTAACAAAATCTTCCCGTAGGGACATTTTTTCCGAAGCTACCGCAAGCGACATTAATCTTTCAACCGGGCATATGTCTCGTTTGAACACCTACCGCATAACTCGTGTTACTGACCGTACTATAGTTATGAGCAACAAAAAGATCGGATACACCGTCTGAGTAGCGGGTACATATATGCAGCATAGGAACGTTGTTTCTTTCATGCACCAGCCGGTCGGGGTATTGTATGATTTGAAATCTGGTTGACAGTTTGAAGAGCCATGCTATACTTCAGCGGATGTATTTGGGGTTGTATGATGTGATACCTGTATTGTATATATTACACATCTTCTGGGTATAACATTGACCCTCTAGGAGGATTATTGGTTTGGACAATCTACTTTCAACTAACGCCAAGATAGCGTTTGTGTTCCCTGGGCAGGGTTCCCAGCATGTCGGGATGGGTCGGCAGCTCTATGAGACATCTGACGCTGCACGGCAGGTTTTTCAACGTGCCGACGAAGTTCTCGGGTTTTCGCTTTCTACGCTCTGTTTTGAGGGACCGCAGGAAGAGTTGGACGATACCATAAATGCACAACCGGCAATTTTGACAACAAGTATTGCCTGCCTGGAAACGCTTAATGAGCGTTTTTATAATTTTGCCGGGCGGGCGCTGGCACCGGTGCTGGTTGCCGGGCATAGTCTGGGTGAGTTTACGGCACTGGTAGCTGCTGGAGTACTGGATTTTGAAGATGCGCTGCGGCTGGTGCGCGAGCGTGGGCGCTTGATGAAAGAGAGTGGTGAACAGCATCCGGGTGGGATGGCTGCTGTGATCGGGCTTAATCGTGATGTTTTGCGCGAAGTGTGTGCTGCAGCTCAGGTGGCTGGTATTATTACGCTGGCCAATGATAATTCGCCCGGACAAACGGTGTTGAGTGGTGAGTTGAATGCCTTGCAGCATGCGATGGAACTGGCCCGCGAGCGCGGGGCAAAGCTGGTACAACGTCTGGCTGTCAGTATTGCCTCGCATTCGCCATTGATGCAGCAAGCAGCTGTGAATTTTGGCGAGACATTGCGCCAGTTTAATTTACGCCCACCCGAAATTCCACTGTTGTCGAATATTACCGCCCAGGCGCTTACCAGTGTCGATGAGTTGCGCCAGGAGTTGACCGATCACCTGGTTCGGCCAGTAGAGTGGACACGTTCGATGCAAACGGCGATGGGGCAGGGTGTGGATACGTTTGTTGAAGTAGGGCCACGCCAGGTGTTGTCTGGTTTGATCCGCCGCATTAACCGCAATGTACAGAGTATCAGTCTGAGTGAAAGCGAGATCTTGCGGATTTTTAGTCTGCCTGACGAGATCGTGCCTGTTGAACGTATACAGCCAGGCGACTGAGCATAGGAACTGTTCACAATCTTACACAATAATGGCTTGCTTATGCATAGAGTAGTTATAACTGGATTAGGGGCAGTGACGCCGGTTGGGAACGATGTACCAACAATCTGGCAGGCACTGCTAAATGGGCAGTCGGGTATTGCACCGATCACGCACTTTGATGTGAGCGAGTATCCTGTACGCATCGGTGGTGAGGTAAAAGCCTTTCAGCTCGATCCGGCTGTGGATGTGCGCGAGGCACGTCGGATGGCTGGCAATGTGCGTTATGCGCTGAATGCGGCGCTGGAAGCTGTGCGTATGGCCCAGCTCGATATGGCCCATGAAGATCCTGAACAGGTGGGGGTGATCTTCGGTACTGGCGCGGCAGGCCTGGATCTGATCGCGGAACAACATACAGTGCTGCAAGAAAGGGGCCATCGCCGAGTGGGGCCGCTGTTTGTGGCCAATATGATCGCCGATGCAGCCAGCGGCCACATTGCTATTCAACTGGGGGCAAAAGGGCCAAATATGGCCGTGGTGGCGGCATGTTCAACTGGTGGCCATAACGTCGGTGAGGCGTATGAGACGGTGCGGCGCGGTGATGCGCAGGTTATGGTTGCTGGCAGTAGCGATGCGACTGTGGTGCCCTTGCTGCTGGCCGGATTTACAACAATGAAGGGTCTGGCCAGCGATAACAACCAGCCTGAACGTGCCTGTAAGCCTTTTGATGCGCGACGCGATGGCTTTGTGCTGTCTGAAGGTGCAGCCGCACTGGTTCTGGAGAATCTCGACCATGCCCTGGCACGCGGTGCGCCGATTATTGCCGAGATGATCGGGTATGGCAATAGTAGCGATGCCTTTCATATGGCTGCCGCCGATGAACAGGGGGCCGGTGCGGCCCGGGCTATACGTATGGCTGTACGCAAGTCTGGGATTATACCGACAGATGTGGATTATATCAATGCGCATGGCACGGGGACAGCCTTGAATGATTCGGTTGAGACAATGGCGATCAAAGCGGTTTTTGGCGATCATGCCTATCGCCTGGCAGTCAGTTCGACCAAGTCGATGCTTGGGCATATGATGGGGGCGGCTGGATCAGTCGAAGCGCTGGTGTGTGCGCTGGTTATCCGCGATGGGTGTATTCCACCGACGATTAACTATTCCACGCCTGATCCGGCCTGTGATCTGGACTACGTCCCTAATCAGCACCGTGTTGCGCCGGTTCAGGTTGCAATGTCTAATTCTATCGGCCTGGGTGGGCATAACTCGGCCCTGATTTTGCGGCGGTTTGTGGCGTAAGACAAAGGTCAGATGCATTACCCACACGTGGGGCTTGCGGGGGCCTCCGGCCCCCGCAAAAAAAGTATGTTCGGTTTGTTTTGGCGGCTTTGCCGCCAAAACAAACCGAACATTTTTTAATCCCGGCGGAGCTGCGCCCCGCCGGTACCCGTGGAAGGCAGGAAGCTACCCGCTCTACCACATCCTGATGCGGTACACGTGTGGGTGTAGATCAAGGCTGTTGAAAGTCTGGCTGTTCCCAGATACGCTGGTTCAGGTAGCCACGCACAGCACTCTCATATTCATTGGCAGCCTGTGTATGCCAGCGACCAGCAAACCAGCGCCCCATACATCCCCATGCATCCCCAGCCGCGTAGGGTTGGCCTCGTTCGACCTGGTTTAGCCATCCCTCGTACCCTTCATAGCACGCCCGCCAGATTGCATAGGCCGTATCGGCGTTAAAGGCGGTTGAACTGGCAATACCAGGCCAGGCAGACTGCTCATACGGGTAGCGGTTTTGCAAGATACCCCAACTCTCGGGGCACTGGCCGGGGCGTCCGTCAACACCCAGTCCGTGTCCTGGCGAACATCGGCTTGCGTCGCTGGTCCAATCGCCCATCGTCGTCTGCTGCCACCAGGATTCTTTGGCTGCCTGGGCGCGAACCATATCTTCATCAACGCCCCACTTACATGCCGCCCATTGCAGGATCTCATCGGTAGTACCGGTGAAGTTGCCGGTTACACGGGGCGCAAGCTGCGAGTTGGCACGCGGGTCGCTGCCGCCAAAGAAATCACTCGCCAGACTCTGATTGCCACGGGTGGCGTTGTATGTGGCGTTCATGCCTTTATTCTCTGGCCGGGACTTGACGGCTGCCGCGCACTCGGCATCGCTGGGCAGCGCCGAACCAGGGGGCAGTGTACTGAAATATCGGCCTGTTCCCGGTTGCGTTGTGGGCACCGGCGCTGTTGTTGGTGCCGTGGTTGGCACTGGCGCTGTTGTTGGTGCCGTGGTTGGCACTGGCGCTGTTGTTGGTACCGTGGTTGGCACTGCTGTTGGTGATGAACTGTTTGTATTGACAAACGCGATTGAGTCCAGATAGAAAACTGGCTGTGCTTTTCCGGCTGTGTCTTGCCAGAAAACATCGTTGATCCGCGAGAAATTGCCAAGCGAGCTGAGCGGGATGTCTACCTGGGTCCAGGTGTTGGCCCGGGCCTTCACCGCTACAGCCGAACCGTCCTTGCCATTGCCATCCCGCAATACCACACGCAGTTGCTGCCCACCAGCGCTACCGCCATGGATCCAGAAACGCAAGGTCGTGTAGTTTTGCAAATTAACGGCTGTGTCGGTATGTAAATACAGACCGGCCCAGGCTGCCGTATAAGTTACGGCCAGAGCGTTGCTGCCGCTCTGACGTGGGTTGGTATGGCTAAAGTTGGTTGTGGTATTCCACGACCAGTTTGCCCAACCATTTGCCAGCCTGTCGGTGTAAATTGAAAGCGGGCTGCTGGCGGCATTAACGGTTGAGCCATTTTGGATAAGTGGTACATAGACCTGTGTGCTACGCTGGTCGTTCACAGATGTAGCCAGACCACGCGCACTACTCGAGAATGCGCTTAGACTTGAGAGTAACAGGGTTCCAATCAAGACCAGCAGCAGGATGAAATTCCGGTTTATCCTGAAAATCATGGTTGTCTCCTTACTATACGTCATAACAGGGACGAATAGCGATCAAGGTATCGGGTACGACTACTCCGCGTACACTTCGCGTAAAATGGTGTAAAACCACAGCACCTGCGATTTCGAGTCGTACACAGGCACGTCTCCGCAGTGCTGATACAGTCGGGCAACCAGGATTGCAGGCAATGCTCGGCCTGATGACGCTCATAAAATAGCGCACTGACGGAACAGTACCAGCGTCCAGCAGACTGGCGCACCTGCGCCGGTCTGTGGTTCTCGCCCGATATCACATCACACTGCCATAGTGTGGCGGATGCATGGCTTTTTATATGAAGCTAAAATTCTGGAATATATGTGCAAGCCTGGGAAGCCATAGCTCCACAGGGGCGGGGCGGCAGACATTGGGGGTGTCGCTGTACGCCTGACAAAGGTTGTCGCTCGATGATGCTGAAAAACGCACAGATACCGGTGACATCCAGACTATGTAAAACATATGGATGCATGCCAATCCCTCCTTTCAGGGCATATCCGGCGCAGAGATAAGAACTGAAATCAACGCGCTGGAGTAGCACCTGGGAGATCGTCACACATGGTGCATAGACATAGAGCAGAGAACACATTATGCAAATATGTACTACTGATGGCTCTAAACGCAACGTGAGTGACGCTATAATGAAAGTGTATGAAGGAAGTGACAGCGCTGCGACGCTGTTCGACAGGAGATTGAAAAGTAAACTGATAGACGATCTGTCGTGTATGTAGGGCAAAATATCGGTTTGAACCAGACAGTAGGTACTGCTGTGTTCTGTGTTCCTCCTTGCTTTTATGCATCCAGGACGATGCTTGCTTGTACCAGGTCGCAGGCTGGTGAATAAATTGACAACATTGCGACCAGGGACGTTATACCATAGAATCACAATAGTTGAAAATAGGTAAAGAGTCCTCTTATGATTTAGGAATACTCGTACTATGGTGATGTATTCAGGCCTGGTGAGCGACAGGGTGGAAGAGGCGTGTCGCCTCACCGTGGGTTCGGGCGGGGCTACGCCCCGCCGAGATCATCGTGTTGTCGGTTTGGTAACGCGCATACGCGATGGGGCAAGGAGTAGGTGCGGCTTGTAGCCGCGCCTCTGGCGTGCGCGGCTACAAGCCGCACCTACATCGCAGGGCATTCCCACTCCCAGCGTAACCCAGGGCGTATTCGTGCTACCAACATTTGTTGCGGGGCCAGAGGCCCCCGCGCCCCTACTATGTGGGTAATATACCTACAAACCTTGTCCTAAGACATGGTTCAGGGGTACTTTACAGTCTGGCTGGCCTGCACACTGGCTTTCTGGTAGGCGATACGCCCTCACCCCCCTGCCCCCCTCTCCCTGAGGGAGAGGGGGGAGATGGGGCGTCCTGGCGGCACATGCGGAGCGTGTGCCGCCAGGACGCCCGTCTGGATTCCCCCGCCCCTTGCAGGGGCGGGGGTTAGGGGGTGGGGTGACTCGTGTGACTAATCCGTCTGTTACGTGTAAAGTAAAAGAGGCCTATCTGAAACCTTATCTAACGCGATCTATCCAGAAAACTATCCTAATCCTAGCCGTTCAGCATCTGCTTGAAGAGCTAGAATAACTTCCTGGATCAGATCTTCCAGGGGCATATTGAGTTCTGCGGCCCCACGTATGATATCATTCCGGTTGACTTTGGCCGCAAACGCCTTATCTTTCATCTTCTTTTTTACCGACGACACCTGCACACTGTTGATGCTCTTATCGGGACGCACCAGCGTAACCGCGGTTACAAAGCCACTCAGTTCATCCACGGCATAAAGGGTCTTTTCCAGTGGCGTGAGCCGTTCAACACCACTATAGTCGGCATGGCTGAGAATGGCGCGGCAGACTTCTTCGCTCCAACCTCGTTCGCGCAGGTAGGCCACAGCCACAAAGGGATGGCCACTCTCGTTGAGTTCCGGATTAGGGTAACGTTCGTAATCCATGTCGTGCAGCAACCCGACCGCCTCCCATAGATCTGCGTCAGCCCCTTCACGCCGGGCAAAGTGGCGCATAGAGGCAGCAACGGCCTCACAGTGTTTACGTAAACTATCAGACTCAACCCATTCATACAGAATGGCACGTGCTTCTTCGGTAAGCATTTTTGCTCCTTTATTGTTCTTTATCCTGATTATCCGGCACAGCAGGTGTGGTGATGGCAGCGGCACAGTCGATCCCCTGCTGCTGATAGTAGTCTGCGACAAACTGGTTGGTCAGAGCATTGTCGAGTGAAACAGGTGTATCAAGCAGGCCCAATTCAAGCAATAATTGCTGTTCCGTGTCCCAGGCCTGCTGGTCGTTCCAACCGGGGCAGGTTGCACCTGCGCCATAACGCAGCAACGTGATCGTCTCATCTGCTTCGAATGCCAGATGATCCAGCGATAACTGCTGATTATATGCAGCCACCAGTTCGACCGCTTCTTCGGGATTATTCAAGGCATCCTGCCATCCACGTAGTGTTGCGCTGACAAAAGCTTGGGTTGTACGTGGGTTCTGGCGAACGAATGCCTCGGTGGTAAAAAGGACATCGCCTAGCAAGTTTACACCATAATCACGTGCCACAATCAGATCGACATTGGCCCCCTCGCGTCGTGCCAGGAAGGGTTGATCCGTAGCATACACCGGCCAGACATCGACACGACGGCTGAGAAATGGCTCAAGGTTGAAGTCACCAGGCACTTCGTTGATGCGTGAACGGTCGACATTCGTAGCCGACAATAGTGCCAGATACTCGGTTTCGACATTATCGCCATAAAAGACCGCTACCGTACGATCAACAAAGTCATCAGGACTGCTAATACCAGCATCGCTATGCACCATAAACGCCACCGGGCTGGTTTGAAACCAGGTAGCCAGAGCCACCACCGGAATATCGCGCTCGCGTGATAGCAGAATTGTATCAGCCCCGGCACTACCAAATGTATCTGAACCACTGGCTACCAGCGGCAATGGTACAAAATCCGGGCTGCCTGGATTAAGTGTAACATCCAGCCCGACTTCATCGTAATAGCCTTTCACTTTGGCCACAATATACCCGGCGAATTGATACTGAGGGAACCACTGCAGACGCATAGACACAGCCCTGACTTCAGGCTGATCAGCCGCAGCCGTTCCAGATAGTTCGGCATTTCCGGGCAGCGCACTCCTGCCACAGGCAGCCAGGATACCTAACAGCAGCATGATCGACAAAAGACAAAAGACAAAAGACAAGCGACGGTTAGTTATAGATAGCTTAGACATGGTTCACCACTACTTTACAGTTTGGTTAGACGATTCGCCCTTTCCCCTGCCCCCCTTTCGCTGAGGGCTATGCATTATCCACATCTTTCCCTTATCAGGATGCGGTAGAGCGGGCAGCTTCCCGCCGCCACGGCTACCGGCAGATCTGCGCCCCCATACCCATCAACTTGAGGGCGGTAGCCCTAAAAACCTACGTTGTCGTGCGAGATGGTGCCAGCAAAGCTGGCACCATCTCGCACGACAAAGACATGCTTTGGGGGCCGGAGGCCCCCAAACCCCCGCCGGGAGGCGTAACGTGATGCATATGGCCGAGGTTCTATTAGTTGCGGTTTGTTTGGCGGCAAAGCCGCCAAACAAACCGCAACCTTTTTTATGCGGGCCGGAGGCCCGCGCACGCCCCTACGTATGGATAATGTAGCCCTGAGGGAGAGAGACACACACACCATTTCAAACAGTCTCTAACGGTTCTTGCCAGAAAATAATGCGGCGCTCCAGCAGAGCAACCAGCCAGTATAGCGCGATGCCCAGTAGAGCAGCCATGCCAATTGCCGCAAACGTTTGATCCGTTTTCAGGTGATACGTTGAGACGTTTATAGCAAATCCTAGACCAGCGCCAGCACCGGCAAATTCGCCAACAATGGCGCCAATGATTGCCAGTGTCGAACCGATCTTCAAGCCAGTAAAGAGAAACGGCAGGCTATTAGGCAAGCGCAGGGCCAGAAAAAGTTGCCAGCGTGAAATGGCATATGATTGTAGCAGATCGAACGTCGCCCGATCACACTGACGCATGCCGCGCATGACATTCACCAGAACGGGAAAAAATGCAAACAGCGCCGCCATGATAATGCGTGTAAAAATGCCATTGCCAAACCAGATCACCAGCAACGGCGCAATCGCAACCAGGGGAACCGTCTGCAATACGACAACCCAGGGATAGAGTGCCATTTCAACGGGCCGAACATGCACAAAGATCACGGCCATCACAAAACCCACTAGCCCTCCCAGCAGAAAACCGCCGATACCCTCCAGCGCCGTAATGCCAAAGTGAACCAGCAAGTGGCTCTCCGGGTCAACCATGCGCGCCAGGACACTGGTTGGTTGAGGCAGAATAAAAGACGGCACGCCTGAGGCAGGCACAACCCACTGCAAAAATATCATCACGGTGAGAAAGACCAGGGCTGCGGCAGCATATCGCCGCAGCCCACGGATATGTTTTGCGATCACGTTAGACTACACAACTTTCTACTGTCTCCTTTCCCCCCGCTGACCTGTACGCAACACATGGCGCAGGCTGGCCACGTGATGCAAAAACGATGCCTGTTCCAACAGATCAAGGGTACGCGGACGTGGGAAATGTACTGGTACATCGGCAACAACTGTGCCTGGACGATCCGACAGCACCAGAACACGATCGGCAAGGAACACAGCTTCGCCAAGCGCATGCGTCACGAACAGCACAGTTGCCCCGGTTGCCGACCAGAGCCGGGATAGCTCGACATTCATATGTTCACGCATGATCTCATCGAGGGCACTAAAAGGCTCATCCAGCAACAACACCGATGGCTTACTGACAAACGCACGCGCCAGAGCCACGCGCTGTTGCATGCCGCCTGAAAGCTGATGTGGATAGAAGTCGGCAAACTGGCTCAGACCAACCAGATCCAGAAAGTGGGTAACCGCCTCGGCCCGTTGATGGCGGGACACACCTGCTATCCAGAGTGGCAGAGCCACATTCTGCCGCACAGTCGACCATGGCAGCAGCACAGCTTGCTGAAATACAAAGCTGATACAGCGCGAACGACGTGCCTGTTGGGGACACATATCACCCAGGCAGATCGTGCCGCTTTGCGGCTGCAACAGTCCACCGACAGCACGTAAAAGACTACTCTTACCACATCCGCTAGGGCCAACCAGCGCAACAAACTCACCGGCTGCGGCAGTAAATGAAAGATTGCGCAGGGCAACCAGTGGAGCAGAGCGGGTTGCATAGGTGACGGTTAACTGTGCCACAGAAATGTTAACTGCAGAGTGCGTTGGCTACCTCTATATTTGGTCTGTTTCTACGCAGGTTCTATCATAGTGTACCAGAATGTATCGGTATGTCTAACGAACCGGAGGTATACACATTGACGTTTCTGGGCACAATGTGGCACAATATCGGCACAAAACAGATTTTCGAGCAAGAGGATTTCTATGACGCAGCCTCCACCGCGTAACCTGGGGCTTGATCTGGTACGTACTACCGAAGCGGCGGCTTTGCAGGCTGGCCGCTGGATGGGACGCGGCAAGCCCGATGAAGCCGACCAGATCGCCACCGAAGCGATGTATCGCGTACTCAATACGCTGGATATGGATGGATATATTGTCATTGGTGAAGAGGGCAAACTGGGTATGTATTCACCTCTGGCCAGCGAGAGCCGTGTTGGAACAGGCAATGACCCCCAGATGGATGTGGTAGTTGATCCAATAGACGGTCGCAACTTACTAGCCCAGGGTAAACCCGGGCCGATCGCCGTGGCTGCCGTGGCCCCGCGTGGCTCGATGTGGTCTCCGACGCCGGCAGTGTATATGGAAAAAATTGTAGTCGATCGTACAGCAGCGCATGCCCTGGTTCCCGAATGTATGGATGCCCCGGTTGCCTGGACGCTGGCGTTGATTGCACGGGTGAAACAAAAAACAGTGCGCGATCTGATCGTGTTTGTGCTGGATCGTCCGCGCCATAGGGATATTATTGAAGAGATCCGCGCTGCCGATGCACGTGTGATGCTCCGCTCCGACGGCGATATTGCCGGTGCTCTACTGGCTGCTTCACGTGCAGGTGGTGTTGATGTGTTGATCGGCGTTGGCGGTGTTCCCGAAGGCGTTATTGCAGCCTGTGCCGTCAAGGCGCTTGGCGGCGCTATGCTGGGGCGCTTATCTCCCCAAAGCCCCGAAGAACGCGCAGATGTAAAACGAGCGGGCCTTGATACACAGCGCATTCTCTCCTGTCATGATATTATTTCGAGCAATAAAATCTTTTTTGCCGCAACTGGAATTGTTGATGGTCCGCTCTTACCAGGTGTACAATACACTGGCAATCGTGCCGAAACACATTCGATGATTTTGCGGGGCGAAACGAATACCCGCCGCCTGATTCATGCCGAACATTGGCTTGAAGAATAGCTGCATACCCGGCTATATACAGAACATATAAGTCGCGCTGGCAATGCGTGTAACCGTTCAGGCGGTACCTGCGCCAGCGGGGCGCGGGGGAGCCTCCGGCCCCCGCAAAACCTTCTTTTCGGCCCGTTGTGGCGGCAAAGCCGCCACAACGGGCCGAAAAGAGAGACTCCGGGAGGGGCAACGCCCCTCCCGACCACCCCACCTGAACGCTTACGCAATACATAATTGAATAAAGATGTGCATACGTTTTTGTCTATCAAATCTGTTCAATATTCCCTTGCAAACCTACTACAGATGTATAAACTCATTGAAAAAAAGAATTTATGTGTAGAAAATATCATAATCTAATAGCCTATGTGTGTTATACTATGCAACCAGGGGAGAGTAGAGAGGTTTGTTTCCAATGAACTAGTTACAAAGCTGCACGACAAGGAGATAATGGCATGATTTCCAGAAGGAACGATTCCGGAGGCGATATCGCCTCAAGATCCCCCCATGCGGCAACATATGTTGATAACCTATCAAGCGCAAACGATACCATGGGATCGAGAACGGCGCTCGTTGCTCATCAGGATACCATAGCCAGTGGAATCCAGTCTCAGATCGGGGAATATACCCCAAATAGCGTCATCCTGGTTATTGACGATGAAGAGGTTGTTCGCTCGGTAACCCGCCGTATCCTCGAACGTTTTGGTTTCCGCGTGCTGCTGGCCAGTAATGGCATGGCCGGTCTGGAGTTGTTTCAGTCGCATGCTGCAATAATTTCCTGTGTTTTACTTGATCTCTCTATGCCCCAGTTAACAGGAGAAGATCTATACTACGAAATATATCGCTTAAATCCTGATATGCGTATGATTCTTATGAGCGGTTATTCCGAAGAAGAGTTGATCAATCGCTTTGATGGTGTCCAACCCCCGGCCTTTCTGGTTAAACCATTTACGGCCCAGGATCTCCATATGAAGGTTCGTCAGGTTATTGATGCCTGATGCGGCGCCGGAGGGGCGCATCTCTTTCACGTATAGACTTCTTGAGCGGATCCTATCCCAATGGGATCGGTAGGGGCAACCAGGGAGAGTTGTCCTGGACAGCGTTTCCGCCATCAGAACGCCCTGGGCAGGCACGGAGGCCTGCCCTACTCGAACAATCTACACCTGAAAGGGGGCGCATGGGCGGCTCTCTTGCATCGTCACCAGATCGTGATGCCTCCCAATCCAAAAGGATTGGGCTTCTCGGGTCTCACACCCATGCATGCGCATCCACATGCAACTGCATAGTTTACCCTATCTGGAAGATACGAGAAAGGTTCCACAACGACAGCGATCATGGGCATGTTGCAGCCTGCCAGTAGCACGCCTGGTCTGCTAGAATGCCTGGAGTCAACCGGCACCACAGGGGCGGACACGGTTCGTTTTCAGTGCAATGATCACGGTGCGTGGCACGAACAATTGTACCATATCGTGACGTTATGGGCAATTGCATGGGCAAAAGCCGCTGAAGCGATGCGCTCATCCCAGGGCTGAAGCTCTTGGGCGTTCGCACCTACAGGTACGCAATCCGTAATAAATTCCTCATGCACGGGTATAGTCGTATGCCTATTTTCTTTATATAATGGACATATAAACATAGAAAATATGGTAAGCTTATTGCACATGCGTTCTGCCATGTGGTATCTCTGTCCCCTAGCCTGAGGAGCTGTTGTTATGCTGCGCCATCACTTCCGCCTTTTGGTGCCCACATTCGTCCTACTACTGATTGCCGTCGTATTGTTTCCCTGGATATCGCGTGCCACATCACATCCGCCTGTCGCCGATTTTGTACCGACGTATACGTCCGCCGAGGTAGCCAGACGTGTCGCCTCTGCTCAGGCAAATCAAAAACCCCTGCGACTGGACAATCAGTACCAGCTTCTACCAGAAGTCCTGACGGTTTTCTTTCCCCAGACTGGTCATCATCTCAGCAATCGTTCAGGCTTTTTAGATTTCTGGCGAACCAATGGCCAGGTACTGATCTTTGGTTATCCCATCAGCGAGGAGTTTGTCGAAGAAGGGCGGGTTGTCCAATACTTTGAGCGTGCCCGTATGGAATACCACCCTGAAATGGCCGGGACGCCCCAACAGGTTCAGCTTGGCCATGTTGGACGTGACCTGGCAGCCGGATACGGGTTTGGCGGCGTTGCCGATCCTTTCAATGGTAGCCGCTATTTTGCAGAAACACAGCATACCCTATGGGGCGAGTTTCGCGGCTACTGGGAACGGCGCGGCGGCCTGGACATCTTTGGCTTTCCGATCAGCGAGGAGTTTGAGGAAAATGGGCGGATTGTGCAGTACTTCGAGCGTGCCCGCTTTGAATATAATCCCGGGGATATGGCAGGGTTCTATCGCAGCATGGAAGGCTATAACGGCATTACCCTCAACACGCTGCATGAAGTGGTTCTAAGCGATGTCGGTCGCCAGGTTGCCCAGTTACGCGGCGTCAATACTACAGCCGTGGCCCAGCTACCTGGTACACCAACCTGGACACCGGCGCTGTGGAGCCGCCATATTGAGGTCAATTTGTCGACCCAGTGGCTGACCGCTTATGAAGATGGTATAGCTGTATACCACGCCCCGGTTGCAACCGGGCGGGATGGCTTTAACACACCAGCCGGCGACTTTGCGATCTATGATAAGCTCCCTATGCAGACTATGCAGGGATCGATCGGCGGTGAAAGTTGGTATGTTCCTGATATTCCCTGGGTGATGTATGTCGTTGGCGGCGTGGCGTTACATGGTACGTACTGGCATAATGCCTTTGGTTCGGGTACACGTATGTCGCACGGCTGTATCAACCTGGGTATGGACGACGCCGAGTGGCTCTATGGCTGGGCCGATATCGGCACAACGGTGTCGGTGCATTATTAATACGAGTTACGCGGTAGTGGATCGAACCAGGTGTTTGATCGGATAAAAGTCCTGGTTCGCCTGCGGCAGCATGGAATTTCAGTTCTTTTTTTCCAGACTTTGTCGCCTCCGGCGACAAAGTCTGGAAAAAGATCGTTTTCCTCCACTCCGCCGGAGACGATATCCGCCCGGATAATGGACAGTCGCGTATGTCCTGTTATTAACAGGACATACGCGGTGGGCATATAAACCCCACGTTTGTCGGAACAAAAGACGTGTTTCGCCTGCGGCAGCGTGGTACTGTCCATTCTTTTTTCAAACATTCTGGCCGGAGGCCAGAATGTTTGAAAAAAAGATCCTCTTCCGCCCTGCCGGAGGCGATATCTGCCTGCAAGATCGACGACTGCGTAACTCCTGTTATTAACACGAGTTACACGGTGGCAGATCAAATCAGGCGTTTGACCGCATTTGTGGCATGTTTCGCCTGCGGCAGCATGAAAGTGTATAGCCTTATTTTCAAAATTGTTCACCTCCGGCAAACAACTTTGAAAAAGATCGTTTTCTTCCACCCTGCCGGAGATGATAACCGTCTTGAGAACAGGCGACCGCTTAACTCGTGTTATTAAGTCGATGTTACCGCGACTCCCCCGGCAGCGTTCAGCATGACATAGGGATGCGCTGTGCGCGTTTCCGAGTGTAACCTTCGCGCCCCCCTGTGCATCGAATAGATAACCGACATTTATTGTGAAGAAAGATACAATTCGCAGAGGAGATGAGCAGCATGTCCGCGTTTCCAGGCATCACAAAGAAGATGACAACCATGCCCGACACTATAACAGTCAATGCATTAGCATCAGAACTGCGCCATAACCCATCGCCGCCGTTTCTACTGGATGTGCGCGAGGAGGACGAGTTTGCGATGGAGCACATCGCCGGATCTATCCTGGTACCGCTGGGTGAACTGCAGCAACGACTGGCAGAACTGCCAACCAACCGACCGATTGCCTGCATCTGTCGTTCAGGTAATCGTAGCGGTATGGCTACCGCACTGCTACGCAGGAAGGGCTACGAGGCAGCTAACGTGGTTGGCGGCATGCTGGCATGGGCACGTCAGAGTCTGCCGATCGAGCGGGGGCGGTAGGGCAAACAATGACCGGAATGTGAAAAGAGCCGATGAACGGGGGCGGTTCGCGAACCGCCCCCTACACGCCCATTTTCATGCCGAAGGTAGCTAGTCATCCACTTCCTGCCTACATCGGCTGCGAAAACTCAAGTACCCGGGGCTGCACCAGGCGCTCGTAGTCGCTCCTGGCCATACGAATAACATCTTCGTGGGTTCCGGCATTAAATGTAATCTGCTGGTCGGCGAGCATGGCTGTACTCAGATAAACGGGCAGGTCATACAAATTGCCGAGCGGCGATATTGCGCCAACCTCGCAATCGGGACACAGTTCACGCATCTCTTCCTCACTGGCCAGTTTAACATCCTGCGCCTGCAAGGCCAGACGCAACTTCTCAAGTTCAACCTCGTGGTGAGCTGGCAGCACGACCATAGCGTAGCTGCCATCAACCCAGATCAGTACGGTCTTGGCAAATTCACGACCAGGGGTGTGAGTGTGAGCCGCCGTCTCCTGGGCGGTGTAATCACGGTGATGATGAAGACTCTCGTAGGTGACGGCGTGTTCTTCCAGATAGCTCACGAGTCGTTGGGGTATCTGCGACATCAGGTGTTCCTCCTTCCTTGAGGATATTCCACATCAGTGTGGAAACTGCCGAAGCATCTTCTCAATCATACGGTGGTAATGCCACTAGAATGGCCAGTGCTGGCCACGGGTTAGTGAGAAATCGCTCTGCACAGCATGTTTGCACCAGACGCCATGGCCTGTGCGTCTGCACACCATGACGAATTCGATGAAAGATTATTGGGTGTAGAATACATTATATGCCCGTTGTATTCCCATGTCAATTGTTTCAATGGGAACAGTTTGTTAAGCTAATAATCCCTTCGCATCTGCCCACCAACTGCATGGACGCAAGTTGCGCTGTCATGCCAAATAGATTCCTGCTTCTGCCACCAATACGGGTGGGCTTGATTCGACTATCTCCGGTGATTCTGGTCGGAATGACGCGCAATTACGTCCGATCTGGCTCATAAAGAAGTGCCACCACGCCAGAACTGAGTGATTGTGTGTCCACCAGTTTGAGCGTCGCGGTAGTGCCCGCTTGAAACAGGCGCTTGCCTGTGCCCAGAACCACCGGATAGACCAGCAGCCGATAACAATCCACAAGATCATGCTGCATAAGCGTTTGCACAAGCGTAGCACTACCGTAGACCAGCATATCCTGACCATCCTGCTGCTTGAGTTTAGTGATTTCTTCTACAATATTATCTTTGATCAGCGTTGAGTTGTTCCACTCCACCGTGTCCAGTGTCGTTGACACCACATATTTGGGCACGTTGTTCATGAAATCTGCGCCTTCATCCGTGCTCTCTGGCCAGGCGGTTGCAAATCCTTGATAGGTTACGCGGCCCAGGAGCAAGGCATCGCTGGTGGCTTGCTCATCGTCTTTAAACTTCGCAATGGCGTCATTCCAGTATGGCATTGTCCACGCTGGCGCTTCCATGACGCCATCCAGTGAGAGAAACTCGGTGACAACTACTTTTCTCATGGTGTCCTCCTTATTGCCATGCGACGTCAATAGTTGTATTGTACCCCCATAAAAGCGCATGACCCTGAAAAAACGCAGACATCACGTACTGCCGAGTGGCATACGGCCGCCATGCTGCCGGACTTCAAAGCCAGCGGCAGACACAGCGCAAAAGTGTACGTCACACCCTCCACACCTTCATCGCTTGACATTCCCCGCTAACACTGTTATCCTAATGACAAATGAACGTGTTCACTTTTCGATGATTTTTCAGCCATTTTGCAACCATAGGCAGCCGTGACTACAGAAGCAGGACTGACGCGAAAAGGAGAGCGAACGCGCGAGCTTATTCTCGACACAGCCCTGACGCTATTTATTAGCCAGGGCTATCACGAGACAACTATGCGCGATATTGCCGCCACCGCTGACTGCTCGCTGGGCCTTACCTATCGCTATTTTGCACGCAAAGAAGATCTCGTACTGGCCCTGTATCGGCGCCTGGCCAACGACCTGGAAGCACGGGCAATGGCCCTGCCTCTCGCACCACTATCCAGGCGATTTGAGCAGATCATGCGCGCCAGGATCGCCCAGATGCGCCCCTACCGCGAGTTGTTTCGCGCCATTCTGGGGGCATCACTATCACCCCAGAACGAATTAGGGGTCTTAGGTATCAATACAGCCGATGTACGTGCACAATCTGGCAATGTCTTTCTGGCCGTGGTAACAGCCGCCACCGACGCACCCCAGGAAGAGTATGTGCGTGATCTGGCTATTGTACTACATGCCGCGCAACTGGCAGTCCTGCTCTTCTGGCTGTACGACAGTACAGACGACCAGTGCGCCACCGATGAGTTGCTTGGATTTGCCGGTGATATGCTAAACATGGGCCGGCGTTTGCTGCGTGCGCCACCAATTGCCCGGGCACTCAAGCGCCTGGCCTGCGCCATCGAGCCAGTTCTGGGGCCATGGGAATGATTACAGGTTCAAGGATTAATGCTGATAGGCCATCAAGAGAGGTCCAGATTTCATGATTACGCATAAGTCACATTCCGCCGATACTCTGGCCGATACATATACGCTCTCTGTCGCGCAAGAACAACCCGGCTCAGGCAATCATCGCACTGCCACATTGAAGCAGCGATCCTTGCACCTGCCGGAGATCTTTGCCCATGCCAGGATTAATGAGGACTTGAAGTGCATTGAGCAGATGCTTCTGGAACGTTCCCGTTCCCATTCGGAGTTGATTACGGCTGCCGGAATCCATACTATGCAGGCAGGCGGAAAACGGCTACGGGCTGCCCTGGCTTTGCTGGCGGCGCATATGGGTGACTATGATCTGGACAGAGTATCCCCAGCAGCAACATCAGTTGAGTTAATCCATACGGCTTCGCTGGTGCATGATGATCTGATCGATCAGGCAGCCCAGCGTCGTGGACATACAACCGTTCATGCCCGCTGGAACAACGATGTTGCACTTATGGTGGGTGACTACTTCTTTGCGCTTGGTGCAGCAGAGATGGCACGCTCACCCGACGCACGGGTTATTTCGTATTATGCGCAGGCGGTTCAGACAATTGTGGAGGGTGAGCTAAGCCCGGTCACCGATGTCGCTCCGCAGGAAAAGGCGCTGGAGCAGTATTTCTATAAGATTGGCTGTAAAACGGCTGTTCTGTTTGCAGCCGCATGCAAGGCTGGCATGGCTACCGGAGGCGGCAGTGATGCGGATATTGCTACGCTTGGTCAGTATGGTTATGACTTTGGCCTGGCATTTCAGATTATCGATGATGTGCTGGACTTTACCGGCGATGAGGCGTTGTTAGGCAAGCCAGCTGGCAACGATCTGCGCCAGGGCACGATTACACTCCCTCTGATCTATGCGGTGGCCAGCGGCGGCAGTGCGTTATTGCACGAGATCATTGATATGCCTGAACCGTCCGATGCCCAGGTTCGGCAAGTGGTGGCTGAAGTGCGTACACTCGGTGGGGTGGATAAAGCACGTGCCGATGCAGTGCGATATGTCGACCGGGCCATAGCATACCTGGAACAGTTTGCACCCTCGCCAACGCGCCGCGCACTGGCGGATCTGGCGTTGTTTGTGCTTGAACGCCAGAGCTGATTCTAAGCGCAAATTGGTGTGGCGGCAAAGCCGTCACACCAAACCGAACATACTGTGATCTCGGCGGAGCTGCGCCCCGCCGGTACCCGTGGAAAGGGGGAAACTATACGTCCGCTATGCTGCATAACGTGCCAACGCTTCTTGCTCAACCAGGTCGCGGATATCTTCGACAAACTCGGCGGCACATACTCCCATACCTGGTAACATATGCAATGCCGGGCCGCCCCAGCGCTGGACAACTGTGGCAACTTCGTCTAGACGACAGCCCAGTATGGTAGCAACAGATTGTTCGTTGACAAAGCCCTCCTGAGCAACCAGTTGTTCCAGTCGTTGCCAGGGCGTCAGGCTGGTTGCCATTTGATCGCGCGGATGCCGTTGCACCAGGGTTGCAACCAGATCAGGAATGGCTTCATCTGGCCGGGTTGCGTATGTCACCCACATGGATGAAGCTGCGCCGCTACTGCCCGAGGCAACTACACAGATGGGCGACGGTGTTTCCAGACTGGCCAGATCGCGCAGCAGCGCCGCTGTGGCACTGCGACTGGTAGGCAAACACACCGCCACACGTTCATGGCCGCGCCGCAGGACAAAGTCGGGGACAACGAGCACGCCAGAACCGACAACCGGCTCCGGGTCGCGCCCAAGCCGCCAGCCATCGGTTTTCCCGCGTAGAAACATGCGTCCCCACGCCCGCCGAAAAGCTTCACCAGGATCTGCGTGCCAGGCCAGGCTATCCGGGGGTGTTTCAGCCGCAGCCACGCCCAGTACCCGCAAGGCGCGTGCATCCAGACGTAACACGTAAGACTGACTGCCCAGGTGAACAGTGGCCTCACCGCTGCGCAGACTGTCGGGATGGGTTGCCAGCAGGCGCAGCAGCACCCGTGCCAACCGCCGCCCGCTGGTTGTCCAGCGCCCTAATGCATCACGCTGGCCAGAGAGTACCAGGTCAACCTGGCTGTCAAACAGCGTACGCGGCGAGCCGTCGATCTGGTAGGACAGATTGTAGCGCCGGGCCAGGTTATGCACACTGCGGATCATATGCCAGATCGAGCCGCCTAAACAGAGACGCAGCGACTCGGCGTGCTGCAGCGCCGTTTCGAGTGCGTGGTAGTTGTAGCGCGCAATAATCTCCTGGGGCGTGGGTGTCGGGCCAACTTTCACCAGGATGCGCTGGTCGTCTCGATCAAGGATCAGGCCGTGCTCAAACTGATCGGCGTTGAATGGCAGGTTGGCACACAGCAACTCCAGGGCTTCTGCCCGTTCATGCGGCAGGATGAAGCCACCGTAGCGCCCATTGGCCAATCCGTAGAGACGGGCGCGCAACTGGGCAGGTGTATCCATGCCAGCCTTACGCAATATGCTGGCAGTGGTATCGCCAAATGCCTCGGCAAAGGAACGGGTATGCCAGATATAGGTGCGCCCCAGACAGGCTACCAGGCCGCGAGCCAGACGTGCATCGCCGAAGAACTCCAGCAGCGTCTCGCTTTCAAACGCAGACTGACGCTGCCCGACCATGCGCTCGTAGTAGGCGATTGCATAGCCAATCGCGGCGGTATAGCGATCATCGCGGATCTGGTAGGGATAGAGAATGCGCCGGTTGTCAACTTTGCGCGTGGTCTTTTTAAAATCACTGATGCGAAAGGCCATTTTTCCCCCTATGTGCGAAGGCGATTATGCCTTTACGCTTGGCGTAGGGGCGAGCAGCAGCTCGCCCTTACATCCCTATTTTCATCCTGGTAATATACAAATTATTCGCATGGTTATCTAAGATAAAGTTCAGGGTTCCTGTACCGTCTGGCTGGACTGAGGTGATAGAGTTTTCTGGGAGACGATACGCCTTCACCCCCTGCCCCCTCTCCCTGAGGGAGAGGGGGGAATGGGGCATCCTCACACGGATAGGTGTTTTGGATGAATCGCATCAGGACGCCCTATGGCCCCTCTCCCCCCTGCCCCCCTCTCCCCGCTGGGGAGAGGGGGGTATTCAGCCAGCACCACGCTGCGGCGGCTACGCCGCCGCAGCGTGGTGCTGAATCTTCTCCCCCTCCCCTTCCAGGGTAGGGGGTAGGGGGTGGGGTATCCAGCCTGGCACCGGCATCAGCGAAAAAAACCTACCCCTGCGAGGAGGGGGCATCCGGGTGACACACGCGCCGCGTGTGCCGCCCAGATGCCCCGTCCGTATTTCCCCCGTCCCGTGCAGGGGCGGAGCCGGGCGTTTTGCGCTCACGTTGTTGGGCGCTTCTTACGGCGTTTGCGCACTGTACCAACCTCGCTGGTATGGCGGGTAACCAGTTCATACAGGCGGGCCTCAGATTGTTTGGGGCGAATGATACGGCCCAGCCGCTGGATATATTCGCGCTGGGTACTATTGCCACTGACAATGATAGCTACGTTGGCATCGGGAACGTCGACACCCTCGTTCAGGACACGTCCGGCTACCAGTTTCGAGTAGGCGCCGCTGCGAAAAGACTGTAGCAGCGCCTTACGCTCCTCAGCGGCCGTGCGATAGGTGATCGACGGCAGGGCCAGCAGGCGGCTGATGCGTTCCACCAGGCCGGTATATTCCGAAAAGATCAGAACCTTGTCGCTACGATGTGCTTGCAGCAATCGGGCAGTTTCTGCTAGTTTTGCTTCGGCGTTGAGGGCGATCATACGGGCCTGGTGGTGAGCACGCAACGCCTCGCGGGCAGCCGGGTCGTTGCCGCTGCGCCGGATTAGCTCGCCAAAGAAGTCGCCGCCACGCGCCAGGGCGCTACGATGACGCGCTACAAACCATTTCCATTGGGTCATCAGGGCGGCATAACGCAGCGATTCTTCTGGCTGCAGATCGACATAGATCCGTTGTTCGCGAAACTGCGCCAGATGCCCCTCGGCAGAGAGTTCATCGGGGGTACGCTGGTACACCAGCGGGCCGAGCAGGTGGGTCAGGCGATCCTCGGCATTGTCGCTACGTTCGGGCGTGGCGGTAATGCCCAGGCGATAGGGAGCGTTACAACGATGCACGATGCCGCTATACGATGGCGATGGCAGATGGTGGGCTTCATCACAGATCAGCAACCCCGTGTCTTGAATGGGGGCTTCAGGCATAGACGCCGAGGCATAGGTAATGACGGTGATCGGGCGCACCTCGCGCCGCCCGTCGCCGATTAGCCCGACTTTGCCGCGTGCCACGCCCAGGTGTTCAATGATGACCGTTTGCCATTGGTAGAGCAGTTCGATAGTTGGCACAACCACCAGCGTACGCACTTTCAGGTGCGCAATCGCCATGAGCGCCAGCACCGTTTTGCCCGCACCCGTGGGCAGCACCACCACCCCGCGTGCTTCGGCGGCCAGCCATGCTGCCAGGGCGGCTTCCTGGTACGGGCGGGGTGTCAATGATAGACGCGCCCGAAATCCCCCGGCCAGGTCTTCCTGGTTGGCAGTATCCGCTATGACGATGTCCGTGTTGTCGTCGAGGGTTGCATCAAGCAGGGATTCACGCGCTTCAGCTAATTCGGCGAATAGCTCGTCGAGTTCGTGTTGATGAAACATAGCGTTACTTTATGGGAATGTAGACAAGGCGAACACCCGATCTACAACTAACAGTCAACGAGTATACTATATATGCTTTTCAGGAATAACAGAACTTGTGTTCTTATTGTAACACCGTTGGCGATGGGAGTCAAGGGGTATGTGCAAAACGCAGATCATCAGGCTTGATGGTGACCATCCCACTCCCAATAGCAAATCTTAACGCCAGAGGAAAGCTTCTTTACGCTTTCGGAAAGCATAAAGCGGTATAATCAGGCTGGTATCGCCATTATGCAAAGGAGCATTCAGCCATGATACCAGTACATCACACTCATCCTCATTATGGGAGGAAGATCCTGCCACGTTCGCCCCTTGTTGTCGTTGTGCTACTGCTTAGCGCCGTTGTCTCAATCGTCGCTTACACACCGCCGCCGTTAATCACCAGTGCCCCGGAGGCACATGCCGCACCAGACTCGCCCGATCCATCGGTGATGCCACTCCCGCAGGCCTCAGCCCAACGCGTTTTCCTGCCCCTGGTTCTAAGCAAGCCGATCCAGATTACCAGGGAAAACTACCCGGTTGGCTACTCGACCGAGGGTTCATTTGCGGCTCTGGGGGGCCGCCTGGTGATTGACATTCCCAAACAGGCTATGCCCTACAACGACTGTACACTGACCGTACTCAGCCCCGACCCGCAGGCTGCCTGGTTGGAGGCAGCCGTCTATATCATGTGTGGGGTGAACGCTGTCCAGCCCCCGGTCTATGTGACGGATCTGTACCAGCCAATTACCATTTCGCTCGACTATGCACAGGCCGATCTGACCTATCTCGACGATAGCCGCCTGACGGTCTTGTCTGATCCTTCTTACGACTGGGTGCCCGAGATAGATGGCTGGAAGCCTGTGCCGATCACACCCGCGCTGGCCGAGACAACCACAATCTGGCAGATCAGCGTTGATACGGCGGGGAAGCGAGTCATCCTGAAAACCAACCGCACCTTCATTGTGCCCCGCGTTGCGCCTGGGTACACCATCACGGATCTGGCGCCCGGTCCGGGCAGTGGGGTCTACGCGGCTGCATCACCGATTATCTATACTGTTGGTGCCAGCGGCAATCTGGTGCAGGTGGTAGATCTTGATGCGCTACCTGCTGCAAACGATTTGCTCAAGAGTTTCTCGCGCTTCGCCGTCAATACGGCAAATGGCGAGATCTATCTGGCACTGCGCGGCAAGCTAGCCGGGTCACCACTAAAGCTCTATGCAATCAGCGGCAGCAACCTGCGCGAGCTGTACACCATCCCACCAGACGAAGAGCTATCCAGCCTGGCCTATCGACCAGCAGACAATGTCCTCTACCTGAGTATGTCGCGTATCCAGGAGCGCTGGTTTGGCTGCGCGATCCGCAACAGTTGGGTGCGGGCACTGCAGGCTGACAGCGGCGAAGTTCTGGGATCGACCTCTCTGGGCAATGGCTATATCAAGTCGATCAGCGACGTGGTCGTGAATAGTGCAGGCACACTGCTGGCGGTTCAGCCAACCACAGGTTGCTTTGAGGAGAACTACACCGGTGCGCACCTGATGACTGCCACTGCCGCCACGACGCTCGCGCCGCTCACCCAGTCTTATCCTGGCTTCCGTGGCGCGGATCACCTGGCCAGCGATAGCCAGGGGCGCACGTATATCGCCAACAGTACCGCCAATACTATCTCGGTGGTTGCCGGTGGCGACTCGCAGTTGCTTGGCTTTATTCCGGTCAACCGGCCAGGCCCACTGGCCGTTGCGGGCAACAGCCTCTATGTTGTCACCAACGGACGCCTCGCCAGTCTCCCGCTTACACTTTCGGCCAACGCCTACGCGGCCCAGATTGTCGAACAAACCCTCTCGGGGACAACTGAAGAGCTGCGCGTTGCCGCGAACGTCTTTGCCTCGCCGCCAGCCCACAACGTCCTCTTTTATAACGGCGCACGCTTCTTTATGGCCGAAGAACAGGAGCGCTCCTTCAGAGGAGCCGAGACAGAACTGACCTTCCCGATCAGCGTGCCCCAGCCACACCCGACCGTCTATAAGCCACTCAGCCAGCAGACCGCACGAGTAGACTTTAACAGCAATGGTAGCCTGGCCGCTACAGCCACGATCGGTGCGCCCGAGACGCCCTATCTGGAATGGCAGTATGGCAGTTGGGACACCGGCCCTGACATCACCATCGCCCAGAACCGCTGGGCCAGCCTGGTGATAAACGGATCGCTTATCTCACAGGAGGGCCTCTTCCCTGAGATCGCCGCCCGTGGCTCACTTGTGCAGCGTATCTTCATCCAGTTTCCGCAGCAGGGGGTCTTCCACTTTATCAACAAAGAAGAAGGCCAGCCCGACAAAGTCTTCACGGCAACAGTTACGCCCTATGGCGCAGACACAACCGTCACAGACACGATTAACCCGACGATTGGCGGGGTACTCTGGGCGGGCGGCGCAGTCCTGGAGATCCCGGCGGGCGCACTGCCAGCCCGCGCCGACGGCTACCAGGTCAGCTTTGGCTCTGCCGTGAATAATCTGAACATAAAGGATACCATTACCGAACACAGCCCGATCTACACTTTCGCCTTCACGCCCGAAGTACTCCAGTTGAACCAGGATGTCGTGCTGCACATGCCACGCTCAGCAATTGGTGCTGCACCAGTACTGGCCTTCTTCGACCCGCTGCTGCAGGACGCGTATCCCATTCCATATGCGCCCGACCCGACCGCCGCGAACTATGTCACCCTGACTCTGCCCAGCGGGCAATACCCGACGGCCACGGCGTCAGACTTGCACGAAGTCGCAGCAATGCAGGCGGATGCATCAGCCAAGCTGGCAGCCCAACAAGAGGCCGTGGCGGCCCAACCGCAAGCCACACAGCCCAACTGGCTGCGTCGGGGACTGAACTGGCTGGGAGGCACAGGCATCTGGCATGCCGTTGGACTGCCCAACGACAAGCTCGAGACCAATCACTTTGTCATTCTCTATAACACAAATGACAGCTCCCCGGCCTACGCTGGCAAGTTGCTCGATGCACTTGAGGAAGCCTATCAGCACTTCGTAGCGATGGGCGCGACCATGCCCGCCGAGCCAGTGTATGTCAAAATTGCGCCCTGGATTGCAAGAGAATCGGCCCCGGGCGTCACGCCAGGCATCGGCTCGTTGTTCCACTTCTACATGTTCATCAACAACAGCCTTGCCGACGAAGCCCTGCAGGACACCGCCGTTCACGAGTATATGCACGTTCTACAGAAAACCAACGCGACGCCCGATGGCCGCTACATGAACCCGCTCTGGTGGGAAGAAGCCACGGCAATCTGGGCACAGTACAGCCTGTACCCCGACCACACCACCTACTACCTGGACATCCAGGGAGAAGGCGAGCGCTGGCTGCGGCGGCCATACAGCGAGTGGAACAGCATGTCCACGGCGGAAATGTACGCTGCTATGTCGCTGGCGGAATACCTGACCCAGAACTATGGCATGAATGCCGTGTTCAACACCTTTAACCAGATGCGCGTCGACTGGGGCGAGATAGTCGGCGTCCAGAAGGCGATCGAGAGCGTTACCGGCCAGCCCTTCGACCAGTTTTACGTCGAGTTTGCCCACGACTACTGGTTCAAGCGCTTTGCGCCAGTAGATGGGTGGACCTTCTTTGAGGGCCAGACCGAATCAATAGACGCCATCCTCCGCGTTCCAATCAACCAGCCGGTGAACACCGTGCTAAACCGGGGCAATATTCCCCAGCTCAGCTCGGGCCTGCTAAAGATCTACGCCGTCGACCCGCTGCCAATCTCGTTTACGCGTGATACCGGATCGACCACCGGCAGCATTGCCCGCATCGAGAACACCTGCACTGGTAACGTCTTCCAGTTTTACGACAACACGGGCAACCCGATTGCCGGGTTGAAGTTTGAGGGCGTGATTCCGGGGATGGATGACGAGATCTTTTTTGACAAGAACCTCGGCAACCTGACCCTGAGCAAGCCGATCTACCTGCTCTATATGGATCACAGCTATGGCTACACAGCAGACTGTAGCCCGAATATACGCCTTGAGCAACCAACCAACACCAGCCTGTCACCTGCAAGCGTTCCCAAGAACACAACCACCACGGTGACAATCAGTGGCGCTGGCTTCGGTTCGCAGCGTGGTCAGGTGGCGGTAGGCTTCAGTACCCTGCCCGACGCAAGAATTGTAAGCTGGACGCCCACAAGCATCCGTTTTACCTGGGACTCCGGCAGTCTGCCAGGCACAGCCACCGTGTACATTCTGACCAAGAAAGGGGCCAGGAGCAACGACCAGACCATCACGATCACCAACTAATCCTATGAGAGACTGTTTGAAAAGGGCAATTTTTGAACCAGACGGATCGTCCTGCGATGATACCCCCCTACCCTCCTCACAAGGGTAGGTTTTTCGATGGATGGCGTTCCAACGCCCTCTGTAGGGACAGGCTTCTGCCTGTCCGGGGGAACATGTTCTGCATCAGGACGCCATGCGGACGCGCAGAAGCGCGTCCCTACGGAAAAAACCTACCCGTGAGATCCCCTACCCCCTCCCCTGGAAGGGCTGAAGGGCGGACAGAACCTCTGTACGATAGAGGTTTGGGGCGTCCAAACGCGGATTAGCCCTCACCTCCCGGCCTCTCAGGGGTAGGTCTTTTCCGCTGATGCCGGTGCCAGGCTGGATACCCCACCCACCTACCCCCTCCCCTGGAAGGGGAGGGGGGCAGGGGGGAGAGGGGCTATGAGGCGTCCTGATGCGATTCATCCAAAAAACCTACCCGTGAGATCAGGGGGGTGGGGTGACTCACGCGACCGATGTGTCTGTATAGTGTAAAGGAACATTGGCCTATCTGAAACCTTGTCTGAGAGCATTCTCGGCACGACATGGAGATTAGATCTGAGACATAGGTCACAGGTAAAGTACGGGTACACAGCCCCTGATGACATGTACCGATCAAAAATCATCAGAGCTTCCCCCAGACACATCGGCTTGTCCAGGACTGTCAGTGACAATCCATGCTATGTCAGCAGAAAATACGACATAAATTTCGTGAATATTTATTCATATTTCTAAAAATAGCTTTACCTCATTATGATGCCATGAACAGCCTCTAACTGTCCGTCTTGCCCAACCGGGCGTCTGCTAGATGCTGGTACAACACAGATACATTTTTGCCCATTCTAATGGGCAAAAACACGATTTTCTACCAGGGTACGCAAGCCTGCCATACCGTATACCTTTTGAAAGCAAAAAATTATTTTAATATATAATATTTCCACACAGGAAGGAGAAGTATTATAGGAGATAGCTATTCACAGTTAGGATGAGACTGTCGGGAATAATCCCATCCTCACATGTGGATAGTTACAACAGGAGAAGGTAGAAAGTATGCAGCTCACGAACGTCATTCATTTTCGCAACGTGCGGGCAGATCTGTTTGGTGGCCTTACAACCGCGATTATCTCATTGCCGCTGGCACTGGCTTTTGGTGTTGCATCGGGGGCTGGCCCGGCAGCCGGGCTGTATGGCGCGGTGCTGGTGGGATTGTTTGCAGCCCTGTTCGGCGGCACATCGACGCTTATTTCGGAACCAACCGGGCCGATGACGGTGGTGACAACGGCGATTATCACCCGCATGATCGCTGTCAACCCTGAGAATGGCCTGGCCATGGCCTTTACCGTTGTAATGCTGGCGGGCCTGTTTCAAATTATTCTGGGCCTGCTGCGCCTGGGAAAATATGTCACCTTGATGCCGTATAGCGTTATTTCGGGCTTTATGTCTGGCATTGGCGTGATTCTGATCATTCTGCAAATTCCGCCTTTCCTGGGTCAGTCTGCCCCTCCTGGCGGGGTTATCGGCACGTTGAGCAGTCTACCGGATATGATCCGTTCGATCAATCCGGTTGAAGCAGGTCTGGGGGCATTAACGCTGGCGATTCTCTTTCTGATGCCCGCACGCTTCAAACGGTATGTTCCTCCCCAACTCGTTGCCCTGATTGTGGGCACGATTGTCTCTGTCACGCTGTTTGCCACTGTCGATATACGACGCATCGGTGTGATTCCGATGGGCTTGCCGGAACTCAACCTGCCGACCTTTACGCCCACCCAGATCACGACCATGGTGCTGGATGCTATGGTTCTAGGTATGCTCGGCTGTATTGATACGCTGCTGACTGCACTGATCGCCGACAGCCTGACCCGCACCGAGCATAAGTCTAACAAGGAACTGATTGGCCAGGGCATTGGCAATATGATATCCGGTCTGTTTGGTGGATTGCCCGGGGCGGGCGCAACCATGGGCACGGTGGTGAATATTCAGACCGGCGCACGGACAGCTCTCTCGGGCATAACACGTGCGATCATTCTGCTGGTGGTGGTACTGGGTGCAGCCCGGCTGACAGAGAGTATTCCTCTGGCTGTGCTGGCTGGCATTGCCCTGAATGTTGGTATAAACATTCTCGACTGGAGTTTCCTCAAGCGTGCCCATCGTGTCTCCTGGCAAACCACGTTCATTATGTATGGTGTGATGCTTTTAACCATCTTTGTTGATCTGATTGTAGCGGTCGGAGTGGGCATATTTATCGCCAACATCCTGACAATCGAGCGGTTGAGTGAGGAGCAGTCCCGGAATGTCAAGGCCATCAGTGACGCCGATGATGCCATTCCGATGAGCGACGAGGAGAAACAGTTGCTCGACAGAGCCAATGGACGAGTTTTGCTCTTTTATCTCAGTGGACCCATGATTTTCGGCGTGTCGAGGGCGCTTGCACGTCAGCATGCCACAGTGCATGAGCATGAAAGCATGGTGATCGACCTGAGCAATGTGCCTTTAGTGGATGACACTGTTTCGCTGGCAATTGAGAATGCGATCAAGGATGCGCTCGAGGCACAGTGCGATGTCTTTATTGTGAGTCCATCTGAACAGGTGCGCGCATGGCTGGAACGCTTCGATATTTTCAGCCGTATTCCGCCCGACCATCTGCTCCCCACACGTATTGAGGCACTGCAACGTGCAGTTTCTCTGATTGAAATGCCAGCGCTGGCCGGGAAACGTGGGCCATATCGGTTTAAGACAGCAGAGGTGTAGCGTCAGTACATTTCACAGCGACAAAGCCGTCATACCAAAGCGCATCCTGATGAAGTAAATTTGTGGGTAATGCATAGCCGTAGGAGAGAGGGCGAGAGAGGGCTTTCACGGGTAGTTTTTCCCGTAGGGACGCGCTTCTGCGCGTCCGCAGGCCGTCTTGATTACGATATGTCATTTCTTGCTTTTTATTTTCTTTTGCTACTTTCCCAACGCCCCCGCCAGGGCCAGGCCCTCGATGGTCTCGTCGGTGTGCAAAGGGGCTTGAAGCCATGTGTAGTAGCGACGATATGCCACACGTGCTGCTTCCATCGTTATCAGATGGAAGCGCAAGCTATCGCCGGGCAGCAACTGAGCAGCCAGGGGCATATCTGCGCCAATCACCACGGCAATAATTGGATACCCACCCGTCGTCTGGGCATCGGCTGTTAGCAGAATAGGCACGCCATCCGGTGGTACCTGCACCACACCCGGAATCACGCCCAGCGAAGGCAGACTGGATGGCTGTCTATAGGCCAGCGTTGGCCCCTCCAGCCGATAGCCCATGCGGTTCGAGTCGATGCGGATGTGAAATGGTTGTGCCTGAAGCAGATCCAGTGCATCAGGCGCGAAGGCGTGCAGATGTGGGCCAGGCAATGCGCGTAACACGGGCCGGGCGCGATAGTCCGGGCTTGCCTCCATCGGCCACTGTCGTCCGATCACACGGCTGACATCTGGTGTAGCCACAGGCCATGCCGCGCCATGCCTGATTATGTCGAGTACATCACCAGCCCGTAATGCTCGCCCGGCATAGCCGCCCATACCACCTGGTAGATAGGTACTGCGTGATGCCAGCACTTCCGGTACATCGATACCGCCATGGAATGCCAGATACGCCCGTGCGCCCCAATCTGTGCGCCGCCCCGGTAGCGCCAGCAGCATGCCCGGCAGAGCATGCAGTGCCTTCCATGGATCGACCGGCCAGCCATTCAGGGTTGCCCCGAAGTCGGCCCCGGTCAGCGCCAGCACGGTTGGGGCAAGCACTTCAAAGAGTGTGCCACCGGCAGTAATTTCCAATACCGCCGCATCAGGGTGGTTGCCAACCAGACGGTTTGCCGCTACCGGCGCAAAGCGATCCATTGCGCCGCTAACTGGCACACCATACCGTTGCATCGTGCGACGACCCATATCCTGAACAGTGGTAAGAATACCGGCATGCTGTACACACACCACCGCGCTCATGGCTGCACCCCGTCTGCCAGCGCCTCAAAGCGCACTCCATCGCCAGCCACAATTGTAGAAGGGACATTGCGCCCCGCATCAAAGAGGCCTAACGACGTATAGCCAATCAGATGCCAGCCCCCCGGCAAGCGTACTGGATAGATTCCCGTTAACCCCGCTGCAATCGCTACTGTTCCTGCCGGTACCGCCTGGCGCGGTGTCGCCCGACGCGGCAAGATCAGGTTGTCGGGCAGGGGGCCAGCATAGGGAAACCCTGGAGCAAAGCCAATCATCATAACACGATAGATCTGGGCCGTATGTCTGGCTACTACTTCGCGGGGCGATATATGCAGCTGCGTCGCCACGTCCTCTAGATCAGGGCCGGACACTCCTCCATAGCGCACTGGTATGGTAATCACCCGTTCTGGCATTTCAGGCAGTGGCGACAATCCATGCAGCAATTCGGCAACCCGCCCCTGCAGATCATCGATATCACACTCAAGCGGGTCAAACACTATCAGCAGGGAGTTAATGGCAGGCACCAGTGAATGTACTCCGGGCCAGTCCAGACCTTCCAACACCGCAGCCAGCGCCAGCACATAGCGATTGGTCAGCGGTTGTACTGGCCAACCTTCAACCAGCAGCGCCGCTTCACCCATCGGTGCAAAACGCCAGGAGATGGGGTCAGATTCAGGCATTGGCGTACCTGTTCACGTGTGGGAGAAGAGATTCACCATAGAGACACGGAGTCACGGAGGATCGCTGGTTCTGCTGCCACTGCCGTCGCTCGCTGATCAGCCCACGCTCCTGTGATCGTGAACAGGTACGCATTGGCATCCACATCAAGCCGAACGTCGCCACCGATTGTTACTACTAACAATCGTTGTTAGCGGGGCCACCCGGACACCGACGGCGATCAATCCCTGACGGAGGCGTGCAGCCCGGGTAGAGGCACCCGGTGTATCACCATGCAGACAGATCGTATCTGCCATGATAGAAACGCGTGTACCATCATATGCCATCACATGGCCTTCCTGCACCATACGTATCACCTGCTGCAGCGCTGTATTGTTATCATGGATCACCGCGCCGGGCAAGTGTCGAGCACGCAGCGTGCCATCAGCCTCGTACGTACGATCACCAAACGCCTCATGCGCCACGCGCAAACCGGCGGCATGCCCCGCATCGACCAGTCTCGAACCGGCCAGGCCTATCAGGATAAGATCAGGATCAAAGGCAGCTACCGCATCTACAATCGCCTCGGCGGCTGCGGGTGTCACGGCGGCATAGTTATACAACGCCCCATGCGGCTTGACATGACTCAGCGTGACACCCTCGGCACGCGCAATCGCATATAAGGCCCCAATCTGCGCCAGAACACTGTTGGTAATCTCGGACGGCGACATTAACAGCATCCGTCGTCCAAACCCCTGGAGATCGGGAAAACCAGGATGTGCGCCTACGCTTACCCCCAGCTCACGCGCCTGAATCACCGAACGCCGCATCACATCAGGGTCGCCACTGTGTGCGCCACAGGCAATATTCGCCGACGTAACCGAGTGCAAAAGGGTGACATCATCACCATTGTGCGATCCGCCAAACCCCTCGCCATAATCACAGTTCAAGTCAATTTGCATCGTTTCACTCACATGAGATTATTGCAACGCACGGATCTCCAGATTGCTAAATTGGGCTTCGGTGGAAGTACCCCGTGGTGATGCAATCAGACCATACGTCTGTGTGGGCGGCATATCACTCACTACATTTGTAATCAGAAATCCATTGACATACAGGGAGATCGTGTTCCCTTGCATCCGCACAGCCAGCCGATTGATAGCTGTCTCGCCCTGCGTAATCGCCATAGACTGGCCACCCGTCAGAGTCAATGGGGCACCGTTCACATAGCGTTCTACCAGATAGGTCTGATCACGTGGGTCGATCAGAAAGTCCATATAGTTGCTTGCATCCACAAAGCGGTACATCAGCCCTCCGGCCCCACCGCTTACACCCAGATCGACATTCAAGCTAAAATCAGTTGTATCACCAATAGTTGCCGTACGATAGCTCCAGATATTGCCCACGCCTGGCTCGGCACGAATCACATACGTGCCCGCTTCCGATCCAACCGTCCAGCCATTCCCTTGCACACTGGCCCAACCCTGTCCACTGGTGAAGTCGTAGGCTAAGAGCAGAGTACCCGGCACAAAGTCTTGTCCAGCAATACTGTCAGATGAATCTGGCATCGGACTGGGTGGCTCGAGCGTGGGACTGGGTGGCTCGAGCGTGGGACT
>RRYU01004750.1_pt1 | contig 35385 bp, 28 predicted proteins | sample 2162651 | NCBI WGS metagenome assembly RRYU01 (sample SAMN10267283, study PRJNA491782) | microbial mat metagenome | isolation source: biomat in the production well | place: Japan: Minami-Kanto gas field, natural gas well KTG3 | collected 2017-06 | reverse complement strand
GGGGCGTCCTGGCGGCACACGCTGCGCGTGTGCCGCCAGGACGCCCCGTCTGTATTCCCCCGCCCCTTGCAGGGGCGGGGGTTAGGGGGTGGGGTGATTCAACCAACCAATTTGTCTGTCTGTGATAGGTAAAGTAAAATTGGTCAACCTGAAACCCTGTCTAAGGGCTGAACTTTCATATTGAGGAGCTAAACGTGGAATATGTAGAAGCCGAATTTCTGCCGCGCGTCGCGCCCGAGGTTTCTGTAGCCGATATTGTCTTGCCGGGTCAGACGAATACATTTGGCACGATGTTTGGCGGTAATGCGCTGGCCTTGATGGATAAAGCTGCCGCAATTGCCGCCTGGCGTTTCTGTCGCCAGCCCGTGGTGACAGCCTCGACCGAACATCTGGATTTTCGCGCCCCGGTTCATCAGGGCGAGATTGTCGAGGCCATGGCGCGTGTTGTGTATGCCGGGCGCACATCGCTAGTAGTGCGTGTGCATGTCTATGGAGAACACCCCTTTAAAGGTGATCGCCGGCTCTGCACCACTGGCTACTTTAGCATGGTCTCGGTAGGGCCGGATGGACGATCAATTGCTGTACCACAGTTACTGGCCGAAGATGAAGAGGCACTGAGCGAGTGGCCGATTGGTGAGGAGATTCACAATGCGATTGTGGCACGTCGGTCACGACGGTAGGCTTGCTTTACATAGACACTCCTGGCCTGAATAGCATGAAAGCAATATGAGGCAGCAAACACGCGTTCGACATTCCGGCCTGCTGATGCTTGGTTGTAGCATAGTATTGCTGTTGAGCATCGTCGGGTGTACCTCGGCGGCCATATCAAACCAACCAACCATCAGTGTGCCCACACTGATGCCAACAATGCCCCTTCCAGCCCAATCGCCGCAAATCAGTGACACCGGTTGGGTTGCCAGCGGGCCAGGCGTATTCCTACGCCAGATGCAGGTAATCCAGGGCGAAAGGTTGGCCCCTGTCACCATTGTGCGTCTGATACGCGATATGGTCACTTTTCGGGTTGGATACGCCCCCGATCAACCACCAGCTCTGGCTACCTGGCATAAAGAATCGGGGGGGCTGGCAACTATTAATGGCGGATTCTTTGACGAGAATAACCAGAGTACAGCCCTGGTAATTAGCGATGGTATAGCGTATGGCAGCAGTTATGTCGACAGTGGCGGCATGTTTGCTATAGATATGGACGGCCGGGTATCGTTGCGCTACCTGGCCGAGCAACCCTACATGCCAGACGAGCCATTGGCACAGGCACTCCAGGGCTGGCCTATGCTGATTGCGCCGGGTGGCATTCTAACCTATACAAGTAGCGACGAACAGCCAGCCCGTCGCAGTGTCGTAGCGATTGACAACAACGGTGACATCCTGTTTATCGCCTGTCCAGGCAGCGACTTTACCTTGCGCCACCTGGCCGACTGGTTGCTGGCAAGTGATCTGGATATATATGCTGCGCTGAATCTGGATGGCGGTTCATCGACCGGGCTATACCTGGATGGCGGCGACCAGCGTGTGCGGATCGATGCGTTTGTACCGCTACCCATAACCCTGCATGCCTTGCTACATTAGCGCCGCTTGAGCAAAATAATGCCTGCCACGATCAACAAAACCGGAAAGACCAGGGCTGTGGCAATATTGAACTGTTCCAGCAAAATCAACCCACCAATACCGACCAGAATAAACCCCAGGGTACGCCAGTTTCTGCGCCGGGGCGCAACATCGGGTTGCTGGGCAGTTTGTGCCCCAGCGGTGGGAGGCATATACGCATCGGCAGCAAATGATTCCAGGTTGACCGTTTTACCGGTCATTGGTGTATCCAACTTAATCGGCTGCCCCGTTTGAGGGTCAAAGAGATACTCGTCGGCAAACGGCGTTGACTGACGCGACATACCAACCTGCGCTGGCCGCTGAGCCTGAACCGGCTGGGCAGAGCGTGTACGCATAACCTCATGTGCCTCTGAGACGGGTGATACAAACGATTGCCCGGTGCTCTGTGAAGCAGACAGGTTGCCCTGGCGCTGAGCCTGACGCACAGGCTGGGAAGGCGGCATAGCAGCCGCTCGGGGCATAAGAATCCATAAAACGATATAAATCGGCAGCCCTATACCACTGGTCAGCGTCACCAGCACAAAAATAAGGCGCACAATCACCGGATCAATCACAAAATATTCCCCCAGGCCACCACACACACCGGCAATAAATTTATCTGTACGACTGCGTGTAAGACGCGAATGCATACTATTACTCCTCACAACATTTAACACTATCTTTCTTGATTGCTCTTCTGGGCATATGACGGCAGATCGAACCGAAAGGTTGCAATTTCGTATATCTGGATCAGATTGTCTCCGAATTGTGACGGTAGTTGTCACACTATGCTTGTATAATGAGTAGTACAAGTAGAAAGTCGCTGTGGACTATGTACCTCCGGTTATATATAGGAGTTACGCGGTGGGTGTGCAAACCAGGCGTTTGATCGTCCGAAAGGCCTGGTTCGCCTGCCGTTCGACACGCTCACGGTGTACGGCAGCGTGGAATTTTATTTCTTTTTCCAGAATGTTTCGCCTCCGGCGAAACATTCTGGAAAAAAGATGATCTTCTTCCACCCTGCCGGAGGCGAATCCTGATTATTGGAAGGATGACCACGTAAGTCCTGTTACATACCCATGTCACATGGTGATCCAGAAACTCAGGTGTTCAAAAGGAGCAGCTATGCCAGGTGAAACGTTGTTGCACATGATAGTCGGCTACTGGTCGCGTGGAATTGTCTTGATGGGACGTTACTGCCTGCTAGTGCCAGAACTTGTGCTGCTTCTCACGCTGTTCTGTTTTTATTTCATAACAGGTGCAACAACCTGGTTAATTCTATTAGCGGCAGTCATTGCGATCTGGTTTGGATGCCGAAGTAGTCTGATCATAGCCGCACGCCAGGCCTTTCATCGCGCCCATTACCATCGTGCAACGTATCTGGCCAATCTAGCGGCACGGCTATACCCCTTTTCGGCTGATGTGAAAGCATTACAGGGTGCGCTATTAATGGCATCTGATCATACACAAGAAGCGGCCCGGGAATATCGTCGGGCGATTGAACTCTATCCTGGCTGTGCCGCGCTGCATACGGCATATAGCAGTGTGCTGCTAGAACTGGACGAACTGACACAGGCACGCCATGAAGTTGCCCATGCGCTAAAGATACATCCTGGTTATGCACCAGCATACCTGCATATGGCGCATGTGGCGCAACAGGCTGGTGATCCCATCAGCGAAGTAGAAACGATCTTACGGGCAGGGCTTCAGGCCCATCCAGCGCCAGGCGATGCGGCGGCCATGCGTTGTATGCTGGCAACCCTGCTGCTAGACCAGGGGCGTACAGGTCAGGCTCAGCTTGTGCTGGTGGGTATCGAAGAACTGATGGTACATTGTCCTACGCCCCAGATCGCGGGATTACACTACTATCTCGGAGAACTACGCAGCATGATGGGAGAACTAGACGAGGCACGCAACCACTACAATGCCAGTGAAATGCTTGACCCACACGGGCGCTTTGCCGCCGCAGCATGGCGTGCCGCACGCACTACCTGATAGCATGAAGCGCCGCCCGCCCTCATGCGCAGCGGCGATATTATTAGTCAAGCGCCCCAAAATCAAGTGGATTAAGATTTACCCACTGACCATTCTGCATCTGCCATACCTGATAATCCAGATGCGGGCCGGAAGACTGGCCAGTTGAACCAATAGAACCGATAGCCTGGCCACGCTGAACAATCTGCCCGTCCTCAACGCTAAAATCCTGCAGATGAGCATACCCCGTTTTATACTGGTCATTGAGTACCCAGATATGATTGCCAGCCGGCCAGGAGTCGCGTGTAAGTTTTATAATCCCCTGATGCGTTGCATAGATTGGCTGTCCCAATGTGCCTTGGGGATCAGCAGAACCATCATTATTGCCATCGAGCGCCAGATCAATCGCACCCCACACATGTGCCGGTGCATGGCTGCCAACGCCATAGCCCTGTGTCATCACCACACCGGCTGCACCAAGGGGATTGCCAACAGGACGAACAGCATCGCCAATAATCTGGCCAACTGGCTGCGCCACACCCGTCAACCCCTGAGCGGGTGGGCTGATCGCATTCGTCGCCTGCCCCATACTTGCACGCCACATGCTAATATAGACATCCTCGGAGCGTCCAGGCCGTGACACCAGCCAGACCAGGCCGACAAGCGCCAGCAGCAACACAACCATACGCTGAGGAGTCAAATAGGGCCAACTCTGGTTGAACATCATTGTGGTACACCATTGATTTTCCAGCCATCGACCATACCTGTCACGCCGTTAATATAGCCTTGAACATCATTTTCAAACGAAGGTGCATAGATTGGAAGAATCTGTTCAACTGTCACCGTGCCGCGACCTTTGATATACTCCACATCGATCAGCCGATACCAGTCTGCGATACCCTCTTCCCATGACGCATAGTCCCGAAAACGTCCATAACAACGTTGATAGCCAGCACAGATAATATTGCCAACATTATGGGTTGTGCCACCGTCAGGCTTTAATCCGGCCCAACCAGGATTCGTTCCGGCACTACTTTCCAGAATAAAGAAGGCAACGGCAAAAGCTGGATCGATACCATAGTCACGCCCAAGTTGCAGCCATATCTGCCCGGTTCCAGTAGCTGGCGAATCATACGATGCCAGAATAGCATCAATTTGCCGGGCATTCAAACTGGGCGCACCCTGAAGGTTGTAATCACCAGGCACACGGGCCGGTTCGCCAGAACTAGCCGCCAGGTTGCTCTGAAGCGTGGTCAACCCAGCGTGAGTTGCCACATAGTTACTAATGTTTTTCAGGGGATTACCTGGCCACAACAGGATAATGATCACGATACTCACGATAAATACTATCAGCATCAACTGGTGGTTGGATAAGGGAGTTGGCAATGCAGAAGATAATGGTCTATATGGAACGGAAAACGCTGGTCTCAGAGCATCTGTCTGGCGCATAGAGCTATGCACCCGTTCACGATCACGTTGTACCATTCCCCCGTGTGACTCGGCGTAAAATGAGTGCATTCTGCGACTGCTGGTTGATGTCACAGCAGGCCGGGCCTGATCTTCGCGTGCAGCATGGGTGACCTGTGGCTGTGCGGCATGCCCGGGCTGCTTTATTCCAGACACATCGGCAGACCATTCAGCCGATTGCCGGGATCGCATGCATGATCCTGGTTTAGGAGACGATTCTGGAGTAGAGTATTCGTCACCTTGTTGCGACCTGATGAGAGGGATATTAACATCTGTCTGTTCAAGCGTTGGCACATCTGACCGATCAAACAAGCGATGTTGCGATCCTGGCTTCATCAGGCGTTGCGCATCGAAAGAAATACGTGGTGTTTTTTTAAGATCAGCAAACAGCGCATCACTTTTTTCATCATCAAACGGATCACGCCGGGATCGCTTCCCCATCGTTGATGGCTGCATATGCTTACGGGAAGCGTCCCCGGTGGCATCACTCTTTACCCTGGTTTTAGCACGATTTTTCGAACGCTCTGAGTCTGTCATTGTTCTTATTCTTGCACCAGAAGCAACTGTTCTGCGGGGGTCGGCAGACGAAACGATCCATCACGGTTAAGATAGACAACCTGTTCGTTGCGGGCATTGATTAACAGATCATTCAGACCATCGCCGTCTATGTCGCTTAAAGCAATGTCCACCGGTGTGAGCGCCTCGTTGGCCCCAAAGAGATAGGGACCGGGAAAACTGCGGATCTTCGCCGGATCACCACCGGGTAATTCTAACACGATCACCTGTCTTTGCAAATTGAGCGCAATGAAGTGACTTGGCCGTCCACTGATCTCTTCATGCCCAACCAGGCCTCCCAGATGGGTTGTGCGGGGCCGGCCATAGTGGAGATCATCAAGCCGCACCTGGCCCCAGCTTACAAGCCAATCCACAATCAGATAGGTAGCCACAATGGCCAGGATCACGGTGATCAACCAGAATGTGGTTGTTATAGAGTGTTTGCTCGGTAGCTGGACACGACCGAGTGACGATTTTGAGCGCAGTTCCTTACTGGTAACAGCCATATTGAACACCTTTCTACGTTCTTATTCTTACATTAGGCATGGTTTCAGATAGGCCATTCCAGCATGACAGTTGGCATAGGGGCGATCGATCGGTCGCCCCTCCTACGAACCTTGTCTTAGACATAGTTCACGCTTACTGTGCCGTTTGGTTGGATGATACGCCCTCACCCCCCTGCCCTCACACGGGTGTTTTTTGGATGAATCGCATCAGGACGCGCTATGGCCCCTCTCCCCCTGCCCCCTCTCCCCGCTGGGGAGAGGGGGTATCGAGCCTGCATCACGCTGCGGCGGCAATGCCGCCGCAGCGTGATGCAGAATCTTCTTCCCCTCCCCTTCCAGGATTGAAGGGCGGACAGAACGTTTGTACGATGGGCGGATAGCCCATCCAGCCGTGGAGTGACCCTCACCCCCCGGCCCATCTCCCATGTTGGGAGAGGGGGCGAACCGCATGGGAATGCGGTTCGCCCGAGACGAACACATTTTCTGTCCGCCCCTGAACCTTCCAGGGGAGGGGGTAGGCTATCACGGGTAGGTTTTTCCGTAGGGACGCGCTTCTGCACGTCCACAGGGCGTCCTGATACGGAAAATGTCCCCACGGACAGGCAGAAGCCTGTCCCTACGGATGGCGTTACGATGCGATCCGTCCAAAAAACCTACCCCTGTGAGGAGTGGGTAGGGGGGTGGGGTATCGTCGCAGGATGAGCCATCCTGTCAAAAAACCTATCCCTGTAAGGTTCGTATTCCCCCGCCTCTACACAGGACGGGAGTAAGGTGATTCACGCGACCAATCTGTCTGTGAATGGTACAGTACTGTCTGCCATCCTGAAACCTTGTCTTAGTTGTCCATCCGCCAGGGTACGTACAGTCACGATGAATATCGCGCATGTGCGCCCCGACACCGCTTTTCACGTTCGTATGCCAGGAAATACTTCTATTTTACAGAACGTAAGTTCTAATGTCAATAGGCAAAATGACACAATTTTGCTAGAATACGAATCATCGTAGGGGTGCGCTATTCAGGGGCTGCATGCACATGTCCTGAACTGTTTGATTGCCTGGTAACAAAACTCTCATCAAGACATACAATCCTTTTAGGCGACATTCATTCTCTACTGATATGTTTATAATAGCCATCAGTGTATTTAACCGATACGTATTTCAGATCGTGTTACATGACTGGAGTTACGCGATCGTCCAACCAACGGCAGAGATTCGCCTCCGGCAGGATGGAAGCAGATTATCTTTTGTCCAGAATGTTTCGCCTCTGGCGAAACATTCTGGACAAAAATAGACAATTCCACGCTGCCGTACACCGTGAGCGTGTCGAACGGCAGGCGAAACAGGCCTTTCGGACGATCAAACGTCTGGTTTGCACACCCACCGCGTAACTTCTGTTACATGACTGGAGATATTGATCATGCTTATTGCTCGAACACCAGTACGTATCAGCTTCGGCGGCGGCGGAACAGATCTAGCCGTCTATTATGAGCGCTTCGGCGGGATGGTAATCAGTACCTCAATCAACAAATATATCTACGGTATTGTGACAAAAAACTTTGATACAACTTTTCAGGTCATTTCGGCAGACTATCGCAGCGTTCTACATGTACCCATTGACGGCAGCGGTTCTGCCAACAACAATGTCGAGCTACGGCTGTCACAGGTTATCCATGAGTACTTCAATCTACGTATTCCAATCAACGTCTTTATCGCCTCAGAAGTACCACCGGGTACCGGGTTAGGTTCATCAAGCACAACCTCGGTGACGCTTTGCAATATTTTCAGTACCCTGGCTGGCCAGAGTATGAGTAAAGCCCAACTTGCTGAAACGGCCTATGAAATCGAGACACAGCGTATGGAAGCGCCCATAGGTAAGCAAGATCAGTATGCCGCGGCATTTGGGGGGCTGAACTGCTTTGAATTTGGGCCAGATGGTGTATGTGTTACGCCGCTGAAGCTGAATGCAACCACGGTGCGCACCCTTGAGCGTCGCCTGATGCTCTTTTACACTGGAGCAACCCGCCAGGCACGTGATATTCTCTATGAGCAACGTGTAGCCAGTGAACAACAATCCGGCCAGACGCTTGAGTCGTTACATCAGATCAAAGCTCTAGGCTGGCAGATCAAAGCAGCGATCGAAGAAGAGCGTCTTGATGACTTTGGTTTACTGTTAGATGAAAGCTGGCAACATAAGAAATGCCTGGCTCGCGGTGTAACGAATGAGTTTATCGACCATGCCTATGCCACTGCCCGAGATTGTGGCGCAATTGGTGGTAAAATTACTGGTGCGGGCGGTGGAGGCTTTCTCATGCTTTATGCTCCTGATGATACTCAGGATGCCATACGTGAGTCGCTACGCACATTGGGATTACAGCAGGTACGCTTTGCGTTTGAATTTGAAGGTAGCCGCGTCTTGCTGCACACAACTCTGTTGAATTCACCGCTTGACTGGAATGCATAGCACATACCCGCCTGTGTAGCCTGGATATTGTGTCAGGGAGGATTAAACCGGTTATGTCAACATCTGGGATGCTCCAGATCAAGAAATGACATTCGGTATGCCAGAGCTGGCAACATCCCATACAAGGATGTATACACCTGCATCGGCATTCTCATATCTACCGGGAGGGAAACATGCGCACAATCTTTTTAGATCGTGATGGAGTGATAAACGAGAATTCGCGTAACCATATTAAAAGCTGGGACGAATTTGTTTTCTTGCCCCATGTATTCAAAGCATTGCGCTGGCTGCGCCTGGCGGGTTTTCGTGTCTTTGTTGTGACAAATCAGGCAATTGTCAATCGTGGGCTGGTTAGCCATACAACTATCGAAGAGATCCATACACGTATGATCACCCACGTGAACCGATCCGGGGGATCAATTACCGCAGTGCGGCATTGTCCGCATGATGAACACGAACAGTGTCTTTGTCGTAAACCACAACCGGGCATGTTGCTGGATCTGGCAAAAAAATGGCACATCGATCTGGATCAGGCCTATATGGTTGGCGATGCATGGACCGATATTGCCGCCGCCCGGGCCGCTGGCTGTCGTGCCATTCTGGTTCGTACCGGTCGTGGTACACTGCATGCTCAGATGCCAGAAATTCAGATACATCGGCCCGATTATATCGCTACCGATCTGCTGGGGGCCGTTCAGTGGATTCTGCGCTATGAAAGTATCCTTGTGCCCGGTATAGAACGGGCAGTACGCTACCGCGAAAAGCGCACTGATATCTATCCAACCATACTGCCACTGACACGAGGCTCTTATCGCTATACACTGGCCGGGCGATAATTAATTTATCTTGAAGCATACATCCGTTATCCCGGTTGATAAGGAGCAGGGTATGGTAAGCTGGCGTGAGATCCGGTACTATATACGCCTGTTGCAACGCTGGTGGTGGTTACTGCTGCTTGCCATAACTGTACCTATGGGTATCGCGTATCTGCGTACGCAACGTCTACCTGATTACTATGTTGCGCATACAACTCTGATGATTGGTGATCATTTTACCCAGGCAACACCGGATATTCGCAATGTACGGTTGAGCAACGAACTGGCGTTGTTTTACCAGGAAATTGCCTCACGCAGGGTTGTGCTTGAACCAGTCAGTGATCAAATACTGACCCAAACCGGCCAGGAGGTTGCCTGGTGGCAGATCCGCGACATGCTTGCTATCACTATTGAACCCCACGCAAATTTGCTGGAGATCGCTATTACCGATACCGATCCGCAACGTGCCAGCATGATCGCCGGGGCAGTCGCCGATCAGATCATTGCATACAGCCCCACATCGCCCGAAAAGATCGCTGAAGTACAGGCTGTGCTTGATGCCCAGATACGTGTCGCGCAGGAGACACGCGATAATCTAGCTATGCGCCTGGAAGAGTTACAGGCCCGAGAGATATCGCTCGACTCGGCCTATGATGCACGAGCCTTGCAAGAACAGATTGTAGCCCTCCAGACCAGCTATGATGAGGCGAATCAACGTTATCTTGATCTGCTCGATCTGAGCCGCAATACAACATCTAATCAGGTATCTGTGTTTGAACCAGCCGAAGTTCCACAGACTCCGCTCCCTTCCAAACAACCCCTGATTATACTGTTAGCCGGAACCAGTGGACTGCTGATTGCCATCTTTGCCCTGCTGGTTTTTGATCGGCTTGACGAACGCTGGCGCACTGGCGAGGAATTGATGGAACGGCTCAATCTAATACATCTGGGAACGCTACCGGGTAGTCAGCCCATGCTGTATGCTTCTACGGCTCAGGCTAATCGCCGTGAACGGGCGATGCGTGATATTTATACACAGATCCTGCTAGAAACCCTGGATCGCGATGGACAAACCTTGATGGTTAGCAGTCCCCGGCCAAACCGGGCACGTAGTGCGCTGTCCTTCGATCTGGCCGAACTATTCGCACGCTCTGGTCATCGGGTGATGATTGTAGACGCTGATACGCTGGTGAATAGTGACATTGCTGCATCGCATCTGTATCAGTTTGTTGATCAGTATGATGCGCCAGAAAAAGCTTCCAACCTGCCTTATAACGAGGAGCATGATATCTTTGCCACTCACGCAACTCCCCTGATAAATGTTACGCTGCTAAGCCAGCATAAGGCAGGAGATCGACCAGATGAACCGCTACGTCCATGGGGGGGACTGATACAGAGCTTGCAACGCTGTGCCGATATCATTATCTTTGATGGGCCAGCTGCATTGAATGGGCCTGATGCGGCCTTGCTTGCGCCACTGCTTGATGGTATTGTTCTGGCAGTCGATCCAGCGCGTGATGCACGCTCGGAGATAGACGAAAGCAAAGTGCGTCTGTTACGCCGATCACGATCAGACGTGCTGGGAACAGTCGTTGTACAGAGCAAGGGGGCATCTGCCGATCTTCGTCCCAGGAACTACCGACCACGCAAGCATGTGCCGACTCATCTGCTAGAGCGTCAGGTTGGTGATACAGAAAGTAATTCGCATCCATGAACACCATGCACAGAGTATGCCCATGGCTGCTATGACAACCCTGAAAAACAGCGAGTCTTCGCGTATACACATAGTTCAGATTGTGGCCCGTAATACTGCATTTATGCTGGGCGGACAGATTCTGATCAAATTGTTTGCCTTCGTGTTCAGTATTTTTGTTATACGCCATCTGGGGGCAGACCAGTTCGGACAATATGCGGCAGCCCTGGCATATGTGTCGATCTTTGCTATGTTAACCGATTTAGGCACATCTACTCTGTCAATTCGCGAAATGGCCCGTAAACCAGAAAATACTGCCTGGATGGTGCCAGCGATTATATCGTTACGTGCGATCTTGTCACTGGGAGCAATCGGTGTGATTGTGCTCTCGGCCTGGATGCTGGGAAAGCCAACGATAGAGATCCTGGGCATCTTTATAGCCAGTTGTGGGCTGTTGCTGTATGCGTTCCAGGGGCCACTGGATAGTGTGATGGTTTCACAGGAACGTCTCGACTTCGCGGCAGTGCTTAATCTGATCGAAAAGATGCTCTTTATGCTGCTCGGTGCGGTATTCCTCTGGCTGGGTTGGGGATATATCGGCCTGCTGATCGCAATGCTTGCTGGTGTCTGTGTATCCGCAGTATCACTCTGGCTGGTGACACGCTATACGCTCCACCTGCACTTTTTGCGACCTGACCCACGCCGGTGGTGGCCATTGCTACGCGCCAGTTTTCCTTTTGGGATTACAGGGGCAGCCCGCGAGTTCGCACGACGCTTCGATACGGTGTTTATGTCGTTTGTACTGACTAGTGCGGCGGTTGGCTGGTATAATGTCCCCTACAATATGCTAACAACCCTGCTGGTTATGGCACAGAGCCTGGCTATGTCGATCTATCCGACCATGGTGCGTGAATATAATTCGGGCATGGGATCTATCGAATATACGGTTCAACGTGCCTTGCGCTATTTGTTGCTATTATCTGTTCCAATAGCCGTTGGTGGCGGATTGCTGGCCGAACGTATTATTCTCGTTCTCTATGGCCTGCCATTTGCACCGTCGATACCGGTGATGCAACTGATGGTCTGGGTACTGCCCCTGTTATTTATCTCCGAGTTGCTCGGGCGTACCGCTAATACGCTCCACCTGGAAGATCGCGTCGCACGTATGAGCATTGTGATGGCCATAGTAAATGTCGGGTTGAATATTGTACTGATTACCTATTTGGGCGTTATCGGGGCAGTCATCACGATGTTGCTTACGCGTTTGATATACATGGTTTTGATGGTGCTGATCATTGGCCCGGATCTGCTTTTTAGCCATAATGTCCTGCCACTCTTACGTGTGGTCGCTGCCGGTACACTTATGGGGGTGTGCGTCTGGTTTGCATGTCATGTGCCGTTCATTACAGCCTTGCCTGCTATACCTGAACTGGTGGTGCTGGTGGCCCTGGGTATGCTGGTGTATGGCATTGCTATCTTTATGCTCGGCGCAGTTAGCCGCAGCGAAACCCGTTATATGTATACAATTATACGCTACTCTTTCCAACACATTTTTCGTAAACGAGATACTGCGTGCGTATCCTGATTGTTGTCCACGGCTATCCCCCTACTCAAAACGGTGGCGCAGAACGGCGGGCTAAACGTACCGCGCTAGGTATGGCAGCACGCGGTCATACGGTACGGGTTCTGTCTGGCGCACTGCCGGTTGCACCTGCACCACCGGGCTGGTTTGATCACATTCAGGATGGCATAGGGGTGCGCTTTCTTACGCAAGATCTCTCTTCCGGCACACACGCTTTCCGCCAGAGCTATGATAATGCGTTTGTTGCTGCGGCTCTGATCGATCTCTTTATGCAGGAACTCCCCGATGTTGTGCATCTTTTCAGCGGCTATCTGATGTCGGCCAGTGTTATGCAGGTGGCGCATAGCTATGGCGTGCCAGTGGTTGTATCACTGACTGACTACTGGTGGTTGTGTCATCGCATCAATTTGATCCGTACCGATGGAACACGTTGCTCTGGCCCTTCACATGCTGGTTGTGCCTGGTGTCTTGCAACAACGTTACGTCGGTATCGTCTGCTGGCCCACATATGGCCAGGCCTGAGTCGTCGTGTCTGGCAGTATAGTGCAACTCTGCCATTACTGGCACGCCTAGCTGGTTTGCCAGCACAGCGCCAGCGTACACAGACACTTGTGCAATCGCTGCATGTTGCCAGTATGCTGATAGCTCCTTCCGCGTATCTGGCTCACTTTTATATGCGCCATGGTATTGCGTCGGAAAAGATCCGTATCTGGCGTCAGGGTGTCCAGCTGACCTGCTGTCCACTGCGTACAAATGACCCGGCGCTACGTGTTGGCTATATCGGGCAGATCAAGCATCATAAGGGGGTTCATCTTTTGCTGGAAGCATGGTCGCGCCTGCACGGTGAACGGCTACGCCGCCTGGTTCTCTATGGATCGCCTGCTGGTGAAGATGCCTACGGCAAGATGATCCAGCAACAGGTTGATAACCATTCCACGGTTCACTGGGAAGGGCAGTTTCAGGGCGAAGCTGTCTGGAATGTGCTGGCGAGTCTTGATATACTGGTTGTACCTTCTCGCTGGGTGGAGAATAGTCCCAATGCTATTTTAGAGGCGCAGGCAATGGGTGTACCGGTGATCGGGGCAGATCTCGGTGGGATTGCAGAACTGATTCAGCATGAACAGAATGGCTTGCTCTTCGAGGTAGATCAGCCGGACGATCTGGCCCGTCAGTTGCAACGTGTGCTAGATGATCCCGATCTGCTCTCATTTTTGAGAGCCAATGCTCTGCCTTTCCATCCCCTCGAAGCCGAGTTGAACCAGCTTGAAAATCTGTACTACGAGTTGATGGGACAATAGGTGATGGTCTGCAGGAATGGTGCGTAAACCGCCCCTGCAGGCCTGATTGCTACTCTCGCCAGAGCGAATGCCAGATATCCTGCACGGTTGTCTGCACATTCGCAATAGTCTGACGGATTGGATCCGGCGAGAGACGCGCATCCAGACGGGTGCGTGCGTCTTCAATCACCTCGGTGAGCAGGGCATGAGATTCGCTGGCATGGATCTGGGTTAAAACATCAACATACGCCTCAACAAATTGTTCTCGATCCCCATCTAACGTCTCGTCTAACATATCATTCAGGATCGAACGGGCTTTATCGCGAAAAGATTCTATGGGCATGGTCAGTTACCTTACTGTGTGAAAAGAAGAAAGGAGTAGGATGAAGAAAAGAGTGCCTTCAAACCTTTAGACATGGTTCACGGTTACTGTACCGTTTGGTTCGACGATACGCCCTCTCCCCCTTGCCCCCCCTCTCCCTCAGGGAGAGGGGGCGTCCTGGCGGCACACGCTCCGCGTGTGCCGCCAGGACGCCCCATTCAGGTTCCCCCGCCCCTTGCAGGGGCGGGGGCTAGGGGGTGGGGTGACTCGCACACCTACATCCGTATGTGATAGATACAGTCATCCTTGTCATCCTGAAACCATGTCTTAGACGATGAGTGAGGCAATTTTGTTGACTGTATGCTTCGTCTATGCCATCATCTTGTCACAAATGGCAGATATATCTTCTGTTCCGCCGCCACCCGCAGGGGCATCAGCGGATCACCCAGCAGCACATAGGTCTGGGCGGCATCATAACAACAGTTGTTGTTTGTGAGCAATTCAACATACCCTGCCAGCGTTAACTGTCCTAGAGACTTCATTGCCGCTGGCTGATGCCACAACTCCTGGTAAAATCCACGCTGAAGCGCATCATGGCCATGGGCCACACCTAAACCGGCTGGCCCCCATATAGCTACGGCGCCACCATCGGCACGTAGCACCAGGCGCTCATCCAGGGTTGTACCATACACATTTGGCTCGTGAAAAGCACTGGTCCAGCAGGTCATCGCCAGCACAACCGGCTGGCGTGCGCCATTTGTCAGCTTATCGGCGTCAAATAGCGTCAGCAGAAAATTCTCGTTGGTATCAGTCTGAGCCCAGCGCCAGTGGTTGCTATGCCCGTTATAGTTTACAATCGCCGCCCCGGCGTTCAAGGCTGCCAGCACCTGATCACGCGCCTGGGCCGCACTGGTGATCCGCCAGGGATCGGTCAGCGGGTTGCCCTGTTCATCACGGTTCCATGGGTCAAAATAAATGCGTTGAATCAGCCTATCGGCAGGCTGCAGGGCAATACTATTCTCGGAGAACAACACAAAGTCACCGGCACCGTCCACTGTCCCGTCGGCCTGGCGATAATTATCGGCAACAAATGCCTGGCGTTTGCGCCAATCACTGGTATCGGCACTGGTTTCATATGCGACAACCTTGGCAACCAGAGCCTCTAATTCAGTGCTATTTTTTACCGGAAATCGGCCCAGCGCCAGATCGGGAAAACGATCGGCGTCAGGGCCATCGGGAAGTATATCACTGTCCAATTGCGCATAGCATGTTTCACAGGCGGTCTCGCCCAGCCAGGGATCGACCATTGCCAGGTAAGGGGGAATGAGATTGACATTCTGGTCACCATTAGCAAAATAGTCATGCGGGTCGGCTGTTCCATCACCTACCAGGGTCACTGCTTGCGGTGAGCGACTCCAGGTGGCAGCGGCATAGCGTAGAAAATCGCGGATGGCGTCGGGCGCAACCTGACCGTCACTCCAATGATCATAAATGGCCTGAACATCAATCACACTGACTGTGTAGCCCTGCGCTTGCCGATGAGCTACCAGCGGGGCCAGCGCAACATGCAGATCGTGTGGCGCAATATAGAGCACATCGGCATTGAGGGGCGCGGTGAGATCAACAGGACGATACGCCATAACGGAAGGCGTATGCAACGTACCTGGCCCCGCCAGCAGATAGTGTCGTGCTACTGGCCCATCTTCAAACTGAATATCCGTTCCCGTGGGCAGTTCCAGGCGTGTCGGGGTACGTACATCGCTGATATCGTACAGCGTGCGTTCGGTTGGCGTATTGCGCAGGGCATAGCGCCATAAGCCAGCAACACCGCTGAAAGCAGCCCCCTGACCACCAAAGTCCAGATCGACCGGACGTTGCCAGATAATCCGATCAGGCTGAATGCCGTCCGGCGTAGTCGCCGGTAACACCCGCAGCGCCACCCGGTCGCCCGTATTGCCTAACTCGTAGGTTTGCTCCCAGTTGCCAACACCCTCCCAGCGCGCCACCTGTGATGTAGAGCCAACCAGGACCTCCAGTTGATGTTGCCCCGATGTATACGCGCTGCCGGTCACCGTCAGCACAGCCGTACCTGCCACCAGCGGTAGTCGTCCAGACAACCGGGCCACCAGCGTTGAACTAGACGATACCGGATCGCCAGCCATCACAATCGGCAACCAGACGTGCTGGTCAAGCGCGGGATCAAGCTCCACGGGTGGCGGTGGCGGACTATTGCGCAGATCGGCAGCATACCAATGGTCACCGTCGGGGCCGGGCAAGGTTGTATCATAGAGACGGTTATCTTGCCAGACACCTTGTTCCAGAGCCGTGGTACGTAACAGCGCACTACCGGGCAATACCGCACGGTTCGTTATGCGTACACCACTACCCTGTTCAGAAGTTAGCCAGTATGTATCGGTACTATTCCAGCGATCACCAGGAGCAGGTGCATAAAAACGCACCTCGTCACTGCCCCACTGCTCCAGCGCCACCGGTTGCCCGGCATGCCAGAGCTGCAACCGCGACCAGTCTAACGTATCAGGATCAATACCGACCTCGGCGATAGCCGTACGTGGAATGCGTTGCATACCCGCCTGATCTACATACACCTTGAGCAAGGTACGCATCACCACCGGATTGGCAGGCGATGGGGCATCTATCACAAAAGGCCCGGTGTGATTCCACAGGCCTGGCATAGCTTCAGGTAGCGGTGTTGCCCCCGGCACAAACAGTTCCAGGTTAGTCGCCATACGCAGGGAACCATCCTGGCGAAAAACCGGACTGACAGCCAGCACGGCAATACGCACCCCCCGCATATGCCCCTGATGCAACAGCACAATGGGTGAGTCGGGAGGTTGCAGCGACGGCGGCGTAGCCAGATCAGGCCGCAGATCGCCAGTAGACGTTTGGGGAACCGGCAACTCGGCAACCGGCAGTTGGGCCAACCAGGGCACACTCTGCACCTGACTGAGCTGCGGATGCAACGGCATCTGATCAGACAAACGCAGCGCCACAATCTGCCCAGGCAACCACAGGCCATTGATCTGCACACGCGGCCAATCGGAGATATCTGACTGACTGGTGGGAGAGAGCATCGTGCTGCCCTGCCATACCAGGCGTACCCCATCAGCCTGAGGGACAACCTGCAGCGGCGACCCAGGCTCGGCCTGGGCATAGACCTGAGGAATCGGCCTGAACATCATCATTGACACCAGCAGCAGCATGAACATCTGAGCAAAACGCATAACTCGATCCTGATTTATACATTCTTACCGCGTCGCAGCGTCATAATACGGCGCAGATTGACACCGGTATCGGTTTCATCAAAAATCTCACCGGTTAGTACCTCAAGAACATCTTCCAGCGTAACCACCCCAGCGGTACCCCCAAACTCATCGAGAACCACTGCAAGATGCTTATGTGCCTGGAGAAAAACCTCAAGCAGGCGATCTGCACGAATACTCTCGGGCACAAAACGCGCCTCCAGCGTAAATGCGGCAATCGGCTGATCATCCTGACCCGCGATAAACGCCTCTAGCAATTTATCGCGCAGAACAATGCCATGCACATCATCGATAGAATCGCCAACCACCAGAATCCGCGAATGGGGCGAGGCCAGAATATCATCTTTCGCATCAGCCAGCGTCCGTTCAACCTGCAGCGACGTCAGATGGATGCGATGGGTCATGATATCACTGGCATAGGTATCATTCAGGCGAAAGACGCGTTGGATCATCTCAAACTCATCGCGTTCAATCACGCCTTCCTGGGAACCAATGCGTGCCAGCAGCTTGATCTCAGCCTCGTTGGTCGTTGGCAAACGGGCCTGGCGGGTAATAGGCGCAGTCAGCCGCTCGATCAACCAGACCAGCGGCGTCAACACAAAGGTCAGCGCCAGCACAGGCCGCCCCATAAACAGGCCAATCGGTTCTGTATGCCGTTCACCGAGAGTTTTAGGAATAATTTCGCCAAATAAGATCACCAGTAACGTTAGCAGACCGGAAAATACCCCCAGCCAGGTACTGCCCAGCACCCCGATAGCAATACTGCCAACAATAATACTGCCGACAATATTAGAAATATTATTCATGATCACAATCGTAGCAATCGGCCGGCTCATATTTTCGCGGATCTTCAAAAGCGCCAGCGCTGCCGGAGACTTCGTCTCGGCAAGCTGGCGAATCCGCACCAGAGGCATCGAGAAGAGCGCCGCCTCTGTACCGGAAGCAATCGCCGAACTTACCAGAACGATCAGGACGGCCGCAACCAGTTCAATCATAGTGGCCTCAGATATGCAAGGTGAGTAGTATTATGCTATGCAGCATAACATACCTTTCCGACTGATGAAAGCAGCATGGAGTATCAGCAAGGAATCAGCAGCACCCGTTATCCGGATTATAGCATTCGTAGTAGGGGCGACCAACCTGAGACCACAGACAGATGTGACGATATCCGTATAGCATGGGTAGCTATTGAGTTTCTACGGGAAAAAAGGCATACCACCAGGACTGCCAGTTTGGCTCACCTATCACCACAACAGATTCCTGAGCGGGCAAGGGAGCTGGTGTGGGTGTAGGAAGCGGAAACTGGGGTAATACAACAACATCACCTTCGCGGGTATACCCAAGTTGCTCGCGTGCCACGCGCTCGACATTTGCATCAGACTCGGCAAACTGGACGGCGCCTTCCAGTTGGCGATTCTCAGCCTCCAGGTCAGCCACCTCGGTAGCCAGAGCCAGCCGTCGCGCTTCGAGGCGCGTACTCAACAACACCTGACTACCGAAGTTAATCAAAAGTGACAGCGTCAACAACGCCAGCGCCAGGGTCACCAGATACGCCCCTCCGCGGCGAAAAGGCAAGGTGACAAATTCAAAGCCCTTACCCAGCCAACCGATCAGCGTCGTAACAGTGACATTTTTATCAGAGCGACGATTATTTGATGGCTTACGTTGTGCCATAAATACAGACCTCAGGATGGGCTTGGTGCCTGTTCTTCGTGAGGGCGCGGCGCTTCAAGTAGCAACGGCTCTTCGATCGTCGATGTCATAGCACTCTGACCGCGGAACAACCCGCCTGGTTCAATATGCAACGCCGCCGTGGTAATATCGCCCCAGACCTTACCAGTTGGCGAAATTTCCAGTTGCTCAACGGCGGTAATTTCACCCTTGACGGCCCCTGACACATGCACATTTTGCGCCTTGACCGTTGCAATCACCCGCCCGGTTTCGCCAATGATCAGATTACCAAGTACTTCAACATCACCTTCAACCGAGCCATCAATGCGGATGTTACCATCTGAAGTCAATGTACCCACAAAGCGCGTATTGACGCCAATGGTTGTCTCAGGTTTCGAGCTTACGGTCTGAGCAGCCACCTGAGGCTTCTTATTCGAGCCAAACATGCTATATCCTCCTCTAAGGGATGGGTATAAATTATCATGCGATTAGCAGGAAATGCAGATGACGGCCCTACGGCCAGGGAGGAGCGCAGCAGCGCCCTGAAAAAGCTGGCAGATGTTGCATGTTTCAGCCAGACATTGCCATCTGCGCAATTCCGTGACGGGGATCAGGTATGTGGAGCATCATCGCGTGTGTCAAGACGTTCTGGTGTTCCCGGCCATAAGGCTGCTTACATGCTTGCATGGTTGACCCATTATAAACGACCTGGTTTGTTCCGGCAAACGGTTGTAGGAAACATGAACCACGGAGACACAGAGGATCGCGCTTTCTGGTGCTGCCACTGCCGTCGTTAGCTGGTATCGCTGCACCCAAATCAGCAAAAACCACAGATGAATGAGGCCTGGGCGGGGCTACGCCCCGCCTGAATCAAGGTGTTCGGTGTATTTTGGCGGCAAAACCGCCAAAATACACCGAACATCCTCTTTTTTGCGGGGGCCGGAGGCCTCCGCGCCTTACAGGGGTAGGTTTTTTCTGATGATGCCGGTGCCATGCTGCATACCCCACCCCCCTACCCCCTCCCCTGGAAGGGGAGAGGGGGGCAGGGGGGAGAGGGGCCATAGCGCGTCCTGATCCAAGGGCTTCATGCAAAAAACCTACCCCTGTGAGGGCCTCCGCGCCCCGACGTATGGGTACTGCATAGCATCAGCAAGTACACCCCAGGCCCAGTGATTGGCAATCACCATAACCTGATCAGCAACAACGCAGACATATTGCACAGGTGTGGTATACTAGAAACAACCTGGAAAGTTTGCATCTTTCGCTACATCAATACCCAATGCCTGGATCATACCATGTTACATGGCTGAGCCTATACTAGCTCTAGCCTGGATGTCTTTATGCTGCCAGGTCATACCACTATTTCCAGCCCTATATGATATTCTCCAAGACGTAGATCCCTCAAGACTACGCCATAACAGAAACCAGCGGTGAAGGTGTTTTGTGAATGAACAACGGCTACAAAAATTGCTGGCGAGCGCAGGTATTGCTTCGCGACGCGACTGCGAAGCACTGATTGCAGCAGGTCGTGTTTCGGTCAACGGACGTATCGTGCGCGAAGCCGGATTACGTGTCGATGTGGCACGCGATTCGATTAGTGTTGATGGCAAACCGGTGGCCCTGCCGGAACGATGTACGTACATTATGCTCAACAAACCGATCGGGGTGGTTTCAACGGCTGATGACCCTCAGGGGCGCACAACCGTTATTGATCTGATTAAGAGTTCGACCCGCCTCTTTCCGGTCGGTCGCCTGGATGTAGATAGCGAAGGGTTACTTTTGCTCACAAACGATGGCGAACTAACCCATCATCTGACGCATCCGCGCTTTGAGATTGAAAAAGAGTACCATGTGTTGCTGGATCGCACACCAGACAGTCAGGCCCTGGAGACATGGCGCGCCGGAAAGGTGTTGCTGGATGGCAAACCAACCGCACCGGCACAAGTCACCGTGCTTGAACAAGACGAACGTGGCACATGGATCAAGGTGGTGTTGCACGAGGGACGCAAGCGGCATATCCGGGAAGTGGCGCGCAGCCTGGGCTATACCGTGCTACGGCTGATCCGTATGCGCGAGGATACGTTGAGCCTGGAGGATCTGCCAGCGGGCGAATGGCGCGTGCTACGGCCTGATGAGATTACCCGGCTACGTAGTCATATGACCCAGCATTCCACAGCACCTCACCAGAAACCCCAGACAGAGCAACCAGATCACAAGAACGGTAACCGCAAAGCTGCACCAGCAAAACCTTCACCAAACCGCGCCTGGCGCGAACGACAGGAACAGGAAAAGCGTATACGTCAGCAGCGTAGCGGAGGAGGCGTACGCCGATCTACCTCACAACGTTCGTATGATCGTACTCGCCCGGGGGGCACTGGTACGTCGTCCCGGTCATCGTCTACCAATCGTAGAAAGCCACCTGAAAGATAGCCTGATCCAGCGCAAAATGCATCGTGTCAGAGGCGCATATGTTTGTGCTGTTCCTGGCTAAATAACGCAAGCGCCTCTGACGCAATCAGGCACGACCAGCTTAAATACCCAGTCGATAATACTCTATCTTGGGGCAGCGATCCATAACAACCCCCAGACCGGCTGCAGCAGCCCGATCAGCCGCGGCCTGGTCGATCACACCCAGTTGCATCCAGATCACCCGGGCACCTATAGCAATCGCATCGTCAACTATTTCACTCACATATTCGGAACGTCGAAAAATATCGACAATATCGATAGGCACAGTAATATCACGCAGCCGCGCATAGGGTTGTTCATGCAAAACCGGCCCGTGTAATGTCGGGTTGACCGGAATAATGTGATGCCCCCTTTGTTGCAGCATACTTGCCACACCATGGGAAGCACGTGCTGGATTGTCGCTCAAGCCGACAACGGCGATCGTACGCGGCTGGGCAAATAATTCACGAATTTCATTATCAGAAAGCATTTTCAGTTTACCTTTATCGATCTACGTATTTTCTTCATACATTTGATACATACGCTGGATGATATCCAGCATACGTTGTCTTAGCTCCTCAACAATGATCGTCTCGTCTGGTTCAATGCCCAACTGCTGGATCTCATCAAAAAACCAGGCGATCATCGAGGATTGATGGACGAACATGACACCACTACGAGGCAAGACACCATAGGCCCAGGACAATTCTTTATCGGCCAGTTCAGGCATATTGAACAGCAAAATCGCACGTACTAATTCATATAACCGGGCAACAGACACCTGTGACAATCGGTCTTCAACCGAGGCAACCGACTCCAGGCGCAATGTGCGCACCAGTTCGGGATATGTCACCAGAAGACGGGTGGTAACACGGGGGCAAATAATGTGATGCCAGGCTTGTAATCGATCGGCCAGGCGCTGGGCTACACTCGCATCCACATATCAATCCCTTCGGGAGCCAGGAGGAGGCTAGAAAAGCCATACGTAACATGTTTCCAGCCACTGCCCCCTGAACCTCACAAAACCGGACGCAGGTCATGCCAGTTTGTTACACGCTGATAGGCATCACCCACGCGGAGCAATGTTGCTTCATCAAATGGTTTGCCTAACAATTGCAAACCAACCGGCAAATTTTCGCTTAAACCGCATGGCACCACAAGCGCTGGAATACCCGCCAGGTTGCTCGTCAAGGTAAAAATATCGCTCAAATACATTGCCAGGGGATCTTCCGTCTTCTGACCAATCCGAAACGCTACGGTTGGCGACGTCGGTGCGGCAATCAAGTCCACATGGTCAAAAGCCGCTTGAAAATCGCGCCGGATCAACGTGCGTACCTGTTGAGCACGCTTGTAGTAAGCATCATAGTAGCCAGCCGACAGCGTATACGTGCCAAGCATAATCCGCCGACGTACCTCGGGGCCAAACAACGCACCACGGGTATGTTCAATCTCTTCCCACATCGTCTCACCAGCCAGCCGTGTACCATAGCGTACGCCATCGTAGCGGGCCAGGTTGGCACTGGCTTCTGCCGGGGCAATAATATAGTAAGTAGGCAAAGCATAACGCGTGTGGGGCAAGCTTATATCTACCAGATCCGCTCCCTGATCGCGCAGCACATCCAGCGCAGCATGCGTCACCTGTTCTACATCGGGGGCCATGCCAGCCACAAAATATTCCCGAGGAACGCCGATACGCACCCCACGCATATCGCCAGTGAGTGCCGCAGCATAGTTCGGCACCGCATCCATAGCACTGGTACCATCAAGCGGATCATGCCCGGCTATAGTTTGCAAGATTAGTGCCACATCTGCCACTGTACGCGCCAGCGGACCAATCTGATCTAACGAAGAACCAAACGCAATCATGCCATACCGACTGACCCGGCCATAGGTTGGTTTGAGACCGGTTATCCCACATAAGGCCGAGGGCTGACGGATACTCCCCCCTGTATCGGTACCCAGGGTGCCCAGGGCTTCACCGGCAGCAACTGCGGCCGCACTGCCCCCACTACTGCCCCCCGGCACACGCGTGATATCCCAGGGATTACTACACGTACCAAAGCCGCTGTTTTCATTACTTGAACCCATACCGAACTCATCACAGTTGGTTTTGCCGAGAAAAACCGCCCCGGCTGCATGCAAGCGGGCAATCACCGTTGCGTCATAAACAGGTACAAAGTTTTCCAGAATGTGCGAGGCACAGGTTGTCTTCACGTTGCGCGTACAGATCAGATCTTTGATTGCCAGCGGAATACCTAGCAGAGGTGATTGGCCAGCAGCGTCTGTGTTCTGGCTTTGCCGTTGCCTATCGGCAGCATGCGCCTGCGCCAGGGCCTGTTCTGCGGTAACAGTTAAAAACGCGTGTAACTGTGGTTCAACTGCGGCAATACGTTCCAGCAAAGCCTCGGTGAGCGCAACCGAAGAGAGATCACCCGCATCAAGCAGACGCCGGGCTGCTGTAATAGTCAGTGTGTGGAGATCGGTCATGTATAACTCTCAGGTATCAATATGCGGTTTGAGGTGCTTTCTGTAGATATATTGTACCATAGAACCGTTCGCTGAAACTATCTATGCTCTGCGGATGAGAGTATGATGAGATGCCTCCCAATCGTCTTGCAGTCTACCCCCGGAAAAGCTACACTGTTTCTTATGGACAGGTATTACGTGGTAGTCTACCCAGAAGATGGACGACTGCGTCAGCCCTGTTATGGGCAGGATTTACGTGGTGGGTGTGCAAACCAGACGTTTGATCGGCCCAAAGACCTGTTTCGCCTGCGGCAGCGTGGTACATGATCTCTTTCATTCAGAAAAAACTATGTCATTACGCATACGTCTGACACTTTATTATACAATTTTCTTTGCATGCGCACTCTTATTGCTCGACCTGGGCACCTATATGGCAGTGCGGCAATCACTGATGCAGGGTGTACAGAATGATCTCAAAGCCGGAGCCGAGCAGGTGCTGGCAATTTATCGAGCTGATCGTACCAGTGGCCTGGAAAGGATCGTGACACCCAACGACGAGATCCTGTTTCAGGTACGTGGTGCACCAGTGCAGGTCTTTAGTAATCGTATGCTATCGGCCCAGGTCTTCTCGCCACAGGGGCATCTGGTAGGCAGTTCGCCTGAACCGGATCAGGCCTACCCTCCGCTGCTGGGGCGGGCGATATTTGCCACGGCCAGCGAAGGGCCAATTTATAAGACCTGGGAAAATGGACAGCAACATGTGCGTTCGCTGACCATACCGCTGACCGTCAATAATCTGGTTGTGGGGTATTTGCAGATATCACGGACTCTGGATGATGTGGAACGCACCTTGCAGCTCCTGCTGTTTATCATGCTGGGAGGCGGCACAATCGCCTTGATGGCGGCTGCCACTGGCGTATTCTGGCTTTCGCGTGCGGCGCTCTCGCCGATTGAGCAGGTTGCCCATACGGCGCAAAGCATTGTACGAGCGGAGGATCTGGGCCAGCGTGTGCCCGTACCAACATCGGCAGATGAATTGCAACGGCTGGTCATTATGATCAATGAGTTGCTCGGACGGCTTGAATCGCTCTTTTCGGCGCAACGGCGGCTCGTGGCGGATGTTTCGCACGAGTTACGCACGCCGCTGGCAGCAATGCAGGGAAATCTGGAAGTCCTGGCCCGGGTTGGCCATCGTGATCCGGCTGTGCTATCCGAGTCACTGGTCGATATGCGCCGCGAGACCACCCGTTTGATTCGTATGGTCAACGATCTGCTGTTGCTGGCACAGAGCGAGGCTGGCATAGAGATTCGCCGTGAACCAGTTGAACTGGATACGCTCTTACTAGAGATCCATCGTGATCTGCGCGTCCTGTCTGATGATATTGCTCTACGGATTGGGGCCGAAGATCAGGTAGTGGTTTATGGCGATCGCGACCGATTGAAACAGGCGCTGCTGAACCTGGGGGCCAATGCTCTGCAACATACACCACCCGGTGGGTGTGTCACGCTCAGTCTGGTGCAACAGGATGGCCAGGCATGTCTTGCGGTAGCCGATACGGGCGAGGGCATTGCGGCGGAAGATGTGCCGCATATTTTTGAACGATTTTATCGAGCGGATCGTTCACGTTCACGCCATGGTGGTGGTGCTGGCCTGGGGCTGGCGATTGTTAAGTGGATTGTCGAATCACATGGTGGGCATGTGCTGGTGCAGAGTGTGCGCGGAGAGGGCAGTACATTTACGATCTGTCTACCGCTGGCACACCCGGCACCTGTTGTTGCGTCATCTGCAGCAATTGATGGAGGATCGGTGCGCACACCGATCCTCTATGGTGAACGAACGTGAAAAGCGTAGGGGCGAAAGATGTTGGTTGCGCGAATAACCTGGTGGGTTAAGGAGTAGGCGCGGCTTGTAGCCGCGCACACCTTTAAAATCACACGAGTTATGCGGTGATGAATGTAATCAGACATGTGTCCACATGAAAGACCTGTTTCGCCTGCGGCAGCGTGGTACTTTTTATTCTTTTCTCAAAAAATTTCCCTACGGGAAATTTTTTGAGAAAAAGATACTTCTTCCCCCCTGCCGGAGGCGAATCCCTGTCTTTAGATGAACGACCGTGTTACTCGTGTCATTAAGCAGAACCAAGCACCCCGGCAGCTTCCAGGGCTGCCTGCAGTGCCATAGTTTCTGGTTCTGACAGGTTGGTAAGCGGCAGGCGTGAACTGGTACGTGGCAGATTGCTACGCCAGGGCAGAGCTGCTTTGAGTGGGGAGGGGGCCGGGTTAGTAATCAGGGTGCGTGCCATCGTCAGGCGGGCCTGGGCCATAGCTACGTCACCATTGCTCTGGTGGGCATCATACACGGCACGGATATAATCTGGCCAGACATTCGCCAACGCCGAGATTGTCCCGGCTACGCCAACCGCCAGCGAGTTAGCTGCCTGCGAGTCACTGCCACTAAAGATGCGTACCTGAGGAAAGCGACGCACCAGTTCAGCTGTATGCGCAACATCACCACTGCTGTCCTTGATACCATACAGCATATGCGCATGACTCTCCTGTAACCCGGCAATCACCGTATGGCTTATCGGTACGGCTGTAACCTGGGGAATATGGTACAGAAAGAGCCGGGTCTCGCCAGGCAGCGCATCGCACAGGGCACGATAATAGCTAAGGATACCGCTGTCTGACGCACCCTTGAAATAGAATGGCGGCATAACCAGGATCGCATCGGCGCCCTGATCTAGCGCATACTGGCTCAACAGAATCGTCTCGGTGAGGGCCGCGCAGCCAGTACCAGCAATCACAGCCAGATTTCCCCGATGGCGCAGCACAATATCCAGCACCTGGCGGCGCTCATTCAGGCCCAGAGACGGCCCTTCGCCGGTGGTGCCCAGCGTCAGAACCCCATCGATACCGTGAGCTTCCAGGAAACGCAGATGGGCGGGAATCCACTCATAGTCGACCGGCCCCACTTCGCTGACAAACGGCGTAAGGGCTGCGCACATAACTCCATGTAATTCTTGCATTATGCTTTCCACTTCACAATTGCCTCAACCTCGATACGTGCCATTTCCAGGCGAAACGCCCAGGTGCGTGGATCGCGGTCATGTCGCTCAATCCAGGCAGTGGCTCCACCAGGGATATTCACTTCATCGGGGTAACGGTCGAGGGTTTCAAATTCCAGTCCTGCAGTAGACAGATAGCCAAGGGATAGATCAGGCTGACGCTGCATAAACAGCGGCCAGGAACAATCGCTGCCAATACTATTATCATCACATCCGTCCACAATTGCACGCGCCGCCCGGCGCGACAGGCCACGCGAAGCAGCTGTAACGTCCCAGTCCAGGCCACTGACCTGGGCAAAGACATGGTTGACTATGCCCTCGGTATCACGTTGGGCACGTGGATGTGAATGAAAGGCATGCGACGTGCGGCCCAGCACGGTAAAGTCATAGTCAACCAGATAGTTCAGAGTGGCACGAAGTTCATCGAGATGACATTCGGCCCAGTGCAACAAACGGTCAAAATCACAGAAGTGAATATGAGTCGCACCGGGCGCACTATCTAACGCATGGGCTACGGCAAGCCGCCGCCACAATCCCAGATGAAGGTGACCGCATGGCAAGTCGGGCGCGCCAGTCTGAACATCGACGCCAGCCGATTGCAGCAGGGCGCGTGATCGATCTACTGTTGTAGGCGTAACAAAAACCGTCAGATAGTCATACACGCTGCTCAGGCGGGGTAAAACACGCACAGCCTGGTCATACAGGCGTCCATCCTCATCGTGATGGGTAGCGGCCAGAGCAAAAGCCATGCTGATGCCTTTCGTGGTTAGACATGGTTTCAGGATGACCAACTGTACTGTACAATTACAGACGAATTGGTCGCGTGAGTCACCCCACCCCCCTAACCTTACAGGGGTAGGTTTTTCCGTAGGGACACGCTTCTGCGCACCCGCAGGGCGTCCTGATGCGGAAAACGCTCCCACGGACAGGCAGAAGCCTGTCCCTACGGATGGCGTTACGATGCGATCCGGCCAAAAAACCTACCCTTGTGAGCCCCCTCCTCACCCCGCCCCTGCACGGGGCGGGGGAATACAGACGGGGCGTCCTGGCGGCACACGCGCAGCGTGTGCCGCCAGGACGCCCCGTCTCCCCCCTCTCCCTCAGGGAGAGGGGGGCAGGGGGGAGAGGGCGTATCGTCGAACCAAACGGTACAGTAAACATGAACCATGTCTTAGACATGGATTGTCTAGAATTGACCAACTGTAACGTACCTACGAACCATGTCAAACGCCTGTATCCTTTATTCTGCCTCATACAGCCAGCGTTTCATGCCGACATCGATGATCAGATACGCCAGCAGGGGTATAAATAGTAGCAGTACTCCAGCCCATACAGGCAGCAGCAAGTAATACACAGCCACAACAGGCAACATCAGGGCCACAGCGATCATGGCATTGAGACACCCGCCCCATCCGATAGCGATGGTTACGAGCAAAAATGTCAGGCCAGCAATGAATGGATCGCCGCAACTGACCAGCTTAAACTCGGCATAACAGTCCCAGATCAGCGTCCGCATAGCCACACTGGCCGGCAGAACATCAAACTGGCTGGGCAGGATCAGCCGGCGCATAGCCAGCAGAATGATACCTACCCCGATCACGACATAGCCACGTACAAGGCGATTGGAAAGGAGCGACAGAGGTGTCTTCTGGGTCATACGACTACATTCACTAGCTTGCCGGGCACCACAATCACCCGCCGCACGGTTTTATCGCCGACAAAACTCAGCACACGCTCGTTGCACAGAGCTGTCTCGCGCAGCGTGCGCTCGTCGGCATCGACGGGCACTGTCACCTTATCGCGCACCTTGCCATTGACTTGAAGGATCAGATCGATCATATCTTCGGCGGCCAGTTCTGCGCTGGCAACCGGCCAGGGTTGCTGATGAATGCTGTAGGGCCGGCCCAGACGGCTCCACAGCTCTTCGGTGATATGCGGCGCAACCGGCGCACTCAGGCGCAACAGCACATCGATGGCTTCGTCCCAGGCGGGCGTATGGGCCAACCCGGCGTCACGCGCACGATACAGGGCATTGGTAAATTCCATAAGTGCGGCAATCATGGTATTAAACTTGAAGTCGAGGATATCGTTCTCAACGCGTTGGATGCTCTGATGGGTCACGCGGCGCAGCTGTCGTTCGGTAAACTCTGCCGTCTGGCCGCTGCCCTCGTCAGGGTTTAGCACAATGCGCCAGACGCGATCCAGCCAGCGGCGCACCCCCGGCACACCCTGCGTACTCCAGGGTACTGCCAGCTCAAAGTCGCTGATAAAGCACTCATAGCCGCGCAGCGCATCGGCCCCATGTTCGGCCACGACATCGTCAGGCGTGATCACATTGTGCAACGACTTGCTCATTTTGCGCCCGTCGGGGGCCAGAATCAACCCCTGATTACGCAGGCGCTGGAACGGCTCGATAAACCGTACCACGTCTAGATCATGCAAGAATTTTGTCCAGAAGCGCGCATACAGCAGATGCATCACCGCATGTTCTGCCCCGCCCACATACATATCGACGGGCAGCCAGTAGTCTAGTTCGCTCGATGGGGCCAGCACTTCGTTGTTATGCGGAGCCAGAAAGCGCATATAGTACCACGACGAGCAAGCAAACGTGCCCATCGTATCCGTTTCGCACCGGCCACTGCGACCATCGGGCAGCGTCACATTGACCCACTCGTCGATCAGGGCCAATGGCGACTCGCCAGTCGCGGTAGGCTCATAGCTCTCGACATTGGGCAGCACCAGCGGCAGATTCGCATCGTCCAGGGGAACCTCCAGCCCATCTTCGGCATGCACAATCGGAATAGGCGTACCCCAGTAGCGCTGGCGGCTGATCAACCAGTCGCGCATCTTATAGTTCAGACGCAACTGCCCAACACCCTGCTCTTCCAGCCAGGCAATCACCTGACTGATGGCCTGGTCGCCTGGCAGGCCATTAATCGGCCCGGAGTTAATCGGCGTGCCATACTCGTCGTGATAGATCACATCCTGATAAAACGGCACCGTCGCTAGATAGCCCATATAGGTCAGATGGGCGGTATCTGGGGCCAGAGGCCGGATGCGCCGCATAATCTGCTCGTCACTGCCGACTGAGTCAAACGGAATGATCGCTTCACGGAAGATCGCCAGCCAGCCAGCGCCAACCACCTCGGTCCACTCGCTGGTCAGGAAGGGCTGCACCACTGTGGCATACTGTTGGGCCTGCGCACCAGTCAGTGTCACCAGCAGATCGCCATCGACAACCTCAACCTGATAGCCAGCCGCGTTGAGGGTGGCAGCTAACCCATCACGGTATGTCCCCCGGCGCACACGGCTGCGTGCCTGGTCGTCCGGACGGGCAATCACCGGAATAATCGACAGCCCATATTTCAGGGCAAAAGCAAAGTCACGCTCGTCGTGAGCTGGCACAGCCATAATCGCCCCGGTACCATAACCCATCAGCACATAATCGGCCACCCATATGGGAATACGTGCCCCGTTGACCGGATTGATTGCATATGAGCCAGTGAAGACACCGGTCTTCTCTTTTTGCTCGTCTTCCGGGCGGGCGGCAGCTGCCCGAATCTGCGCTTCAGCCACATAGTTCTGCACAGAAGCCTGCTGCTCGGCTGTTGTCACCGCGCTGACCAGAGGATGTTCCGGCGACAAGACCATAAAGGTAGCGCCCCACAGCGTATCGGGGCGCGTGGTGAAAATAATAAACTCTTGCCCGGCCTCGGTACGGAAGATCACCTCGGCCCCACGGCTACGCCCAATCCAGTTGCGCTGCATGGTCACAATTCTGGCTGGCCAGTCGACCGTGTCTAGATCGTTATCCAGACGTTCGGCGTATGCTGTGATGCGAAAGAACCATTGCTTCAGCACCTTGCGTTCGACCAATGCGCCGCTGCGCCATGCTGTACCATCGGCCTGTACTTCTTCGTTGGCGATCACCGTTTTGTCGACTGGATCCCAGTTAACCGTGGCCTCGCCGCGATAGGCCAGCCGGAAGCGTTTCAGGAAATCCTGGCGTTGCTGCGGTGTATACCCATTCCACTCGGCAGCCGTGATACCAGGGTCAGAGAGAGGCAGGGTAAGGTTAGCCGTGCCACTCTGCGCCAGTTCCGCCTCCAGGTCAGCAATCGGGCGGGCCGCATCGACGCGGGGATCATACCAGGAGGCATACAGGCGCAGAAAGATCCACTGCGTCCACTGATAATACTCGGGCGTACTCGAATTGATCTCACGGCTCCAGTCATAACTGGTGCCGATCAGCTTCATCTGGCGCTTATAGTTGTCCGCAAAGCGGCGGATCAAGATAGCCGGATTGGTCTGCAGCTTGATCGCAGCATTCTCGGCGGGCAGGCCAAAGGCATCCCAGCCTATGGGATGCAGAACATTATAGCCCTTCATGCGATAGAGGCGCGCCACTACATCGGTAGGCACATAGTTCCGGCAATGCCCGACACTCAGGCCCTCGCCGCTGGGATACGGATAAAAATCCAGAATATAATATTTAGGCCGTTCATCGGCGGACGTTGTTTTATAGATATCATCGGCAGCCCAGCGATCCTGCCACTTCTTCTCGATAGCAGCCGGGTCATACCGATCAATCGTTTTATAATTTGACGGGGTGTCGCTCATGCGTAGTTATTCCTCAATATGCACACACAGACAGATTGATACCGGCAATTATAGTACACTTTTCCCTCGCGTTGTATCGCAGGGTACTCAGTTTGTAGGAGCGATCCCTACGGGGTGGACTACCACACCCCCGATCCCATTGCCAAAGGCGTTTGGGATTGCTTTGCGGATGATGTTGTATGCGCCGTTCACGTCGGCATTGATCCGCCGACCGTCTGCGGTGCGAAACATCCCGCGCGTGACCCGCTTGCCCACATAGCATGCGCAGTGTCCAATCGGCTCGGTATCGAGAAAGCTGCACTTGCTTGTGTGGCTCTCGTTGATCGTGCGAACCTCGATGCCGACCAACGCCGCTTTGTACTGAAGCATCGCGATAAACCGGGCGTGGGGTACCTGCACAAAGTTCTGGTTATTCCGCCGTCCGATGGCGATCTGCTGCTTCCACCCATCGTTTTTGCCAATCACGAGCGTGCCAATGCCCTCGCGCACCAACACGTCAATGATGCGTCGGCTGTGGGTGTGGAGGTAGTGGGTGATCTGGCGGGTGCGTCGGTTCGTGATGCGCTCCATCAGGCGGGTGCTGCCCGTCCTCCCAAGCTTGGACTGAAGCTGTGCCTTCTGCTTGTTGTAGAACTGATTGATATGCTTTAACGGACGACCGTTAACAAGAACCGGCACGAAGCCGGGTTTGTTTGAAGTTATCGCCGCCAAGTTGTTCAATCCCACATCAATTCCGGCCACCAGCGTTGGGTCTACAGTGGCTGGTTCCACATCGCGCTCATAAATGACCTCCACCACATAAAAGCCGCTGCGCGGGACGATGCGTACCTGCGCGATTCGGGTCTGTTTGGTGGTGACCGCAATCTCCAGTCCCGATGGCTTGATCACCTGTTGGGCACGTGCCGGGCGACTGAGCGCCTGCACGGTATAGACCAATGCATAGCGCCCCTTGGTCTTGTCAAGATACCGGGGTAGCCCTGGCTTCCCCGTACAGGTTGACGGGTTCGCACGATACGCGGCAATGGCCGCAAAAAAACTTTTCCAACTCCGATCAAGCAGCATCAGCACCTGTTGGCTGACCTTGCGCGGTAACGCTTGGTACGGTTCGGTGTGTTTCATGATCCGGTGAATCGCGTGGTAGTTCAGATACACGCCACCGTGGATAAAGGACTGGCGTACCCGGTAGTTTGCCGCGTTGTAGAGGTTCTTGGCGGCAAAGGCAGCCGCATCAATCACCGCAAAGCGGCTGTCCGTTTGGGTGATGATGTGTTGCTCAACCATCTGCATCGTCGGTGCCCTTGGTCAGTGCGTTCACGATCACGTCCGTGTGGGAAGCTGATGTCCGCGCATGGTGCCCGCCTTAAACCAGCGCCATGCGGTTTCATAGCGCACCCCAACCGTGTGTGCGTACGCGCTGAGTTTCATCGCACAAGTGTACCATACAACGCAGTAAAACGCCACAAAACGCTCTATTCCTTATGAACGCAAACTATACCATGTTGTGCCTTACAAGATAGGGCGTACCAGCCCAGGTGCTTCCAGCCCTGGGTAGCTGACGTCACCTCAATGATGCCCAGCACAACAAAATCACTGACCGGCTCACCCGCCGGGTTGCGTGTATACTGTCGCTCGCCGCGATCATCTGGCAGATACAGACCCGCATGCAGCTCATAGCTACCTGGCGGCAGATCGGCGGGAATAACCAGCGTATGCGCATCTTCCACCCAGTCGCCGGGCGTCCAGAGCGGCATGGGAAAGCGGCCATCCTGCGGGCGACGGTTATCCTGAGCCATGATACGGGCCTGATTATCAACCTTATCAACCAGGTGCAGAAACACCGTCCAGTCACGCGGTAGAGCCTCCAGAGCATGCCAGGTTAACGTGACCGTAATAGTTTGTCCCGGTTGTGGCACACCCGCTAGTTGCCAGCCACGCAACTCGACGCCACGCTCCCAGGATTGGGCAAAGCGTGCCTCCAACGGCGTTTCAATGCGTGCCTGCGCTTCAGCCGGTGGCAGCGTGTACCAGCTATAGGCCGGGCGGATCACACCGAAGGGCAAATAGAGCGCCAGCAGCAGGCAGGTCAACATCACGCCGTATGCCAGGGTGCGGGGGTGCGGGGGGGAGCGAAGCCAGGGCATTGCTCTCGCGTTCTGACTATGAGCGCATGTCAATCCTGCCGCCAGCAGGATGCCAATTGCTGGCAGGGCCGGAAAGAGCATGCGGCCCTGCCAGGCCACCAGACCGGCTGTCAGGGCAAAGCTCACGATCCAGGCTCCTGTCAATACCAGAACCAGCATAATGCCCAGCCAGGGAGACAAAAGCAAGCCGCTTAACCCAACCTGCCTATGCTGTGGCGTATGGGAGATGGACTGGCGAAAGCGTAGCAATAGAGCCACACCCAGCAATGCCAGCACCTCAATACCTGCATACACCCCGATCACCCACGGTGGCGGGAACAGACTCATCCAGCCAAAGCGTGCCCAGAACGAGGCATGCAGTTGCGCCAGGGCAGCAAGCCAGGCTTGCAGGCTCTGCCAGTCGAACGGCTGCGTCATAAAGCGTGTCTGAAACAGGGACAGACCAAAGATATCGGCATAGAGCAGATAGTTACGCAGATACCACCAGCCCGCCACGACCAGGGCAGTTGTGCCCCAGATACCCACATACACAATCCAGGCACGCCAGCCACTGGACACCCGCCAGCTTGCCCATACCAACAACGGCCCAAACAGCAGTGCGCTCTGTTTCGTTAGCAAGGCCAGCCCGAACAGCACGCCTGCCAGCACTGAACGATAGACCATAGACGACGAACTGTGAATTGTTGACGAACGTACAGGCAACAGACAGAGCCAGATCAGCGCGGCACTCAAGGCAGCCAGCAGCGCATCGTTGGTTACCAGGGCTGAAGTAAACAGAAACTGAGGATTAAAAGCCACCAGGGCAGCCGCCAGCAGAGGCAAAAGCGTGGTACGCCCGATCACCGTCTGGGCCGCCTGCCAAACACACCAGACCGCGATTGCTCCCAGGATCGTCGACATACCCCGTGCCAGATGCCAGGCCAGCGTGACACCCTGCCAGGGCCAGTATTCGCGACTGGCGCGCATAAAGGCTGCCGGCTGATCGCCACCATTCCAGCGAAAATGGGGATTAGCCCGCTGTTCAACCTGCATCTGATCATGGGGCAGCCAGAGAACGGCAGGCAATGCCAGAAGATACGCCAGGGGCGGTTGATGCCCTTCACCGGGCACATCATCGTTGGCGGGGGCAGGTCGCTGCACAGGCAGACGTTGTTCACGGGCTAGAAAGAGCACATACGCCATATGGCCTGACTCATCCGGCCCCTCGCCCAGAGGTACAGATATGTTATACAGAGTAGACAGAAACAAAAAAATGATCAGCAGGAACAGAAATGCATGGGTAGCACGAGGTACATAATGCATCAAAATGGCCTTAGGCAAGGTTCAGGTTTACTGTACCGTTTGGTTAGACGATACGCCCTCACCCCATTTCCCCCTTCTCCTTCAGGGCGTATCATGACCCAGAATCGTACTGCATCAGGATGCAGTAGAGCAGGTAG
>RRYU01009743.1_pt1 | contig 35412 bp, 27 predicted proteins | sample 2162651 | NCBI WGS metagenome assembly RRYU01 (sample SAMN10267283, study PRJNA491782) | microbial mat metagenome | isolation source: biomat in the production well | place: Japan: Minami-Kanto gas field, natural gas well KTG3 | collected 2017-06 | reverse complement strand
CTGAACGCCCACCCGTCGTCGCGGCGGCGGGAGGAATCCCCGGTGCATGATCATGGATGATCATGGGAGATTCCTCGGGCCGCCCGGTCGGGTGTGGGCAGGTCTGGCAGCCGGGTGGGCGGCCCTCGGAATGACATGGAGGGGCATGGGAGATTCCTCGGGCCGCCCGGTCGGGTGTGGGCACGTCTGGCAGCCGGGTGGGCGGCCCTCGGAATGACATGGTTGGGCGATGAAACCCCATGTCATTCCGAACGCCGCCGCCGCCACGCCGCCGCTGGACACCAACTCGTCGTCGCGGCGGCGGGAGGAATCCCCGGTGCATGATCATGGATGATCATGGGAGATTCCTCGGGCCGCCCGGTCGGGTGTGGGCAGGTCGGGCAGCCGGGTGGGCGGCCCTCGGAATGACATGGATGATCATGGGAGATTCCTCGGGCCGCCCGGTCGGGTGTGGGCAGGTCGGGCAACAAGGTGGGCGGCCCTCGGAATGACATGGAGGGGCATGGGAGATTCCGTGGGCTGGGGCGAAACATCTTTCGCTCCTACGATTTTCACACCAGCCACTGCCGGATCTGCTCTGGGGTCAGATTGCCGCCACAAATGATGGTAGCCACCAGTTGATTCTGGAAGCGGGCGCGGTGTTCAAGCAGTGCGGCGACCCCCACTGCGCCGGATGGCTCGACCACGATGCCCAGATGCTGATGGATCAGTTTCATCGCAGCCAGGATTGTCTCATCGCTCACCAGCAGCGTATCATCGACCGTACCATGCATATCGGCAACTGCTTCTGGCACAGGCACACGCACACCAATGCCATCGGCTATTGTGTCGATGGTATCGTGGGTGATAATGCGACCAGATTGCCATGATTCGACCATGGCCGGTGCGCCTGCGGCGGCTACGCCGATCATACGGGTGGCAGGGGCATACGCCTTGACCCAGCGGCCCACACCGGTGAGCATGGCCCCGTTGCCCAGCGCCACAATCACTGCATTGAACGCTTCAGGCCAGTGTAGTAGTTCAAGCCCCATTGTACCAGCACCCTCGCCGGTGGCCGGATCAAGGCTATCTTCCACAATCGGCACGCCGGTTTCATGCGCAAAGCGCTTTGCGGCCTGCTTGGCCGCATCAAAATCTGCACCATCCAGACGCACTTCCGCGCCCAGGGCACGCATACGTTCCAGCTTGAGCGGATTGGCATGCACACTGGCATAGACAATCAGATGGATACCCTTTGAACGACAGGCATACGCCATGGCCTGGCCAAAGTTGCCAGCACTGGCACACACCAGGCTGGTATGCGCCGGTACCTGGGACACATAATATGACGCACCACGTCCCTTAAACGAGCGAATCGGATTGAGCGTCTCAACTTTGACGACCAGGCGGCAGTCCAGGATCGGTTCAAGCGCCTCGGCGCGATACTGCGGTGTGTGTAAAAACACCGGGTCAATCACATCCATAGCTTGCTGGATATGCTCACGTTTCAAACGATGGTTCATAGCTGGCCTCCCTTGCAATAAACAGCATCGGCATTATACGCCAGATGGGGCAAGAAGTAGGCGCGGCTTGCAGCCGCGCCTGGAGCGCGTGCGGCTACAAGCCGCACCTACAGCACAGATCTTTCCCATTCTCAGGTTAACCCAGACCGTATAGGCGCTACCAAAATTCTCGCCCCTACCTCGCTGCTTTCACGTGTAGGGTTTTTCGCCCCATACTCGTGCCATAGCACATACCCCACCCCCCTACCCCTCCTCTCACGGATAGGTTTTTTCCGTAGGGACGCGCTTCTGCGCGTCCGCATGGCGTCCTGATGCGCAACACGTTCCCACGGACAGGCAGAAGCCTGTCCCTACGGATGGCGTTCCAACGACATCCATCGAAAAAACCACCCGTGAGAGGAATGACTTCCCCCACACGTGAACAGGTACCAATCCTTCCTTACGCATAGGCAACTCCTGATGTCCGTATGGTATAATAATCGAACCCAGCCTGACGCCACCGTATCGTACCATGACACTCCATGCGTTGAAAGATAACGCTCATGATGGTTGACACGATCTCTCAAGCCACCGAACGTATATGCATCGTTGGAACCCCTGACGACACTACTCACCGGGTTAAAACTGTACTATCTGCCCAGGGCTATGAGGTCTGGCATGCGTCTGATGTGCAGCATGTCTGTGATTATGTGCATCGAGTACCCGATATCATGCTCATCGATGCCCGGATGCGACCCGATCAGGCCGGGGAAACCCTCGAACGGATTCGCGCCACCCTGGATCTCGCCGAGGCCAGTATGATTGTCCTGCTTGCCCACACACCATCGCTGGCACTGCTCGATCGTATCGCCGCCGCGGACGCCGACTATCTGCTCGAGCCCTTTGGTGAAGACGAGGTGATCGGGCGCGTCGCGCTGCAACTGCGCCGGCGTAGGTTGCGCCAGCGCGATCAACGCGAACGTGCCCGGCTTGCCCAGGATCATGCCGCACAGTACCGGGTGATCGAAGAGCAGAAAGCGCAGGTTTTATGCTACCGGCGCATCTTCGAGTGCATGCCCATCGGGGGAATTATCGTATCGACCAGGAACCAGATAGAGCAGGTGAACGAGGCGCTGTGCCGCTTCCTTGGCTATGACGCCGATGAACTGATTGGGCGACAGCCCGGCTTTATGGTGCTGCCAGAGGATCATGCAGCGACCGTCAAGCCTGGTCAGCAACTGGCAGAGGGCCTGATCGATCACTTCGTTCAGGATCGACGGCGTTATATACGCAAGGACGGTTCGCTTGTGCTTGGCAAGTTGCATGTTTACGCCATCCGTGGTGATGATGGCTCACTACAGGCGTTCCTGGCATGCATCGAAGACATGCGCGATCACGTTCAGGTTGAGGTACAGATGGGGCGCTATACGCGCTACCAGCAGGCGCTTGCCCACGTCTCGCTACACTTGCTCACCATTACCCACGATGCGCCGTCGCGGATACAGGTGTTAAGTCAGGCGCTGCAGCAACTCGTTGATGGCGGGCATGTCAGCCGGGCCTATGTGTTCCGCAATGTGGAAGACGCCCAGTATGGGCTGTCACTGGAGCTGATCGCCGAGGCCTGGTCGGCGGGCAGGCAGTCGCTGCGCCACGCGCCCGCTGCGGATCGGCTGCCACGGGTGACCTACGCGATGCTGCCAGCCGATCACCGTCAGCGTATGCTGGCCGGTTTGCCCTCTGGCGGCCCTACCAGGGAACTCTATGCCGACACACCCGAATTACTGGCGCTGGTACTCGCGGAGTCAATTCTCTCGACTCAGACGGTGCCGATCCATGTCGATGGACGGTTGTGGGGCATGCTGGGCTTCGACGATTGCACCCGGCCACGGATCTGGGATCATGCCGATCTGATGATCCTGACCTCGGTGGCGCTGATGGTCGGGCAGAGCCTGCAGCGCTGGCAGATCGAGGACGATTTGCGGGCGACCAGCCAGTTTCTACGCACAACCGGGCAACTGGCGATGGTTGGCGGGTGGTCGTTTGATCTGATCACCAGAACGCTAACGCTGTCCGATGAGATGTGCAGCATCTTCGAGATGGCCCCGGGCACAGCCCTGGATTTGACGACGCTGCTGGCTTTGTTTGCGCCGGAGTACCAGTCGATTCTGCGCGACGCTGCCAGGGTTGCCATTCTTGACGGTTCTTCCTGGGAAGTAGAATTGCTCCTGGTGACACCTGGTGGTCGTCGGCTGTGGGTACGCACCATCGGGCAAGCTGAACAGCAGGATGGCCAGACTGTGCGCTTGCATGGGGCCATGCAGGATGTCACCCGGCGCAAGGAGGCTGAACTGCGGCTAGAGCGACAATTGCGCATTGAGGCGGCCCTGGCGAAGTGTTCACAGGAATTGCTCGATCCGGTCGTCTCGGAACAGGATCAGTCCCGCGTGGCTGGCGCGGCACTGGAACATCTGCGTACTGCCCTCCAGATCGACCAGGCCTACCTGATGCGGGTTGTACCAGACGCGCATGATCCGTACCTCACCATGGTGGCGATCACGTCCGTGCCAGCAGACGCGGTGCTTACCGACCACCCATTAGCCCATCGCTTTCCCCTCGCATTGTTGCCATCAGATCGTCTGCGCAACCTGGCGGCAAACCAGATCCTCAGCGGCCCACCGCATCCGTCGGAGGCAACCACGCCAGATCAGCGGGAATGGCTGGAGGACGAGCAAATGGCAACGCGGCTGACTGTCCCTGTGCATATTGATGATACCTGGTGGGGCGTGCTGGGATTCGGTGGCTATACGCCCCACACCTGGGACGAGCAAGAGCAAGCTGTTCTGCGCAATGCCGCCGAGATATTTGGCCACGCGCTGCGCCGCTGGGTGGTCGAGAACGAGTTGCGGCACAGTGAGGAGCAGTTCCGTACGGCCGTCGAGACAATGCTGGATGGCTTTGCCATTTATGAGAGCATGCGCGATGCCAACGGGGCGATCTGTGATTTTCGCTGCCGCTACATCAACGAGGTTGGCTGCCAGCTCAACCAGCATGCACGCGAGGAGCAGATTGGGCGTACCTGGCACGATCTGCTGCCTATCCATGCACAGAATACGGTATTTGCCGACTATGTACGGCTGGTGGAAACGGGCCAGGCGATCAGCCACGAGAGTGTGTTTTACGAGAAAAATGATGGCTTTGGCGAACGCCTGATGCGTGTGTTCGATGTCCGCGCGGCCCGCCTTGGTGATGGCTTCGCGGTGGTCTGGCGTGATGTCACCGACAATCGCCTTGCGCACGAGTCGCTTACTCAGGCAAACGAAGACTTGCTGCACCGCGTGCATGAACTGCGTACGCTCAATCTGATTGCCCAGAATCTGGCCTTCACCAGCGACCTCAGCGCCAGTCTGGTGACAGTGTGTGCTGCAGTCGCCGAGCGAACCGGGGCTACGACGGTGGTGATCGCCTGTTACGAACCGCAACCACCAAATTCAAACAACAGCGCGGGTGAGCAGGTCGATGCCGAGCGGCTGGCTGGGGTTGTCGCGTTGTCGCCTGATGAACTCGGCCCGCTTGCGGGGCCACTTCTGACCCAACGCCGCTCAATCATGCTCGAGCGCGATCAGTACAGCTTGCTCCTGCGCCAGGACGTATTGCAGCGCCTGAATGTTGCCGATGCCGCATATCTGCTGCTGGTTCCGCTGATGGCCCCGGCGAGCACGATCGGTGTCCTGCTGATCGGACGTGGCGCGAACGAGCCAGCCTTCAGCATGGACGAGCAAAGCCTGGCCGAGACCATGGCCAGCCAGATTGCCGCGGCCATCACCAGCGCCCGGTTCGCCGCGCAGTCGCAGAAGGTAGCAATGCTGGCCGAGCGCAACCGGGTCGCCCGCGAGTTGCATGATTCGGCCACCCAGGCACTCTATAGTCTCGCGCTGCTGGCCGGGGGGTGGGCAACCATGGCCGGGCAGGGACGGCTGGACAGCGTCAGCGAAAAGTTTCAACAGCTCGAAGATATTGCCCTCCAGGTGCTGAAAGAGCTGCGCCTGTTGATCTACGAATTACGCCACCCGGATCTGGCCAGCCAGGGGCTGATTGCCACGCTGGAACAACGTCTTGCGTCAGTCGAGCAGCGTTCAAATGTCCGCACCTCGCTAACGGTCTCTGGCGACCTGGGTATGCTGCCCGTAGCCCACGCAGAGCAGATCTTCGCGATCTTGCAGGAGGCATTGAATAATACCCTGCGTCATGCCCATGCCCATACTGTTGCCCTGAGCATCTGCGCCGAGCGCCAGCAGATCGTGTTCGCTGTACAGGACGATGGCTGCGGCTTCGACCCGGCCAATCAATCAGGCGGCGTGGGACTCAGCAGCATGCACGAGCGCGCCGCCCAGATAGGAGCCAGCCTCACACTGAGATCTGAACAGCATCAGGGCACCCTGGTGGAGATACTTCTCCCACTGACTGCAACAGGAGACAGAGCCAATGATTGATACAATTCGCGTCGTAATTGCCGATGATCATCCGCTGGTACGCCAGGGGTTGGAAGTAGTGCTGTGTTCACAAAACGATATCGACCTGGTGGGACAGGCGTGCGATGGGATTGAGGCCGTCGCGGTTGTGCTGGAAACAAAGCCCGATGTGGTGCTGATGGATCTGAAAATGCCCGGACAGGATGGCCTGATGGCAATGAACGCAATCCGGACAGTATTGCCAGAAACCCGCTTCATCATCCTCACCAGCTTCACCGAGGATGAGCGGGTGCTTGAAGCCGTCCAGGCTGGCAGCATGGGCTTTCTCACTAAAGAAAGTCACCACACCGAGGTACTGAACGCAATTCGGGCGGTGAGCCGTGGCGAAGCAGCCCTGCACCCGGCGGCGGCACGGGCGCTGATTCAATCCTATAAGGCAGCAACTCGCCCATCCGATATTGATGCGCTGACGCCTACCGAGATCAAGGTGCTGCAACTCCTGGCCAGCGGCCCCTCGAATCGCGAACTGGCCGAAGCTCTGGGCGTTTCTGTACGCACCGTAACAACCCACGTCCGCAACATCCTCGATAAGCTGCAGCTCGAGAATCGCACGCAGGCGGCCCTGTATGCCCGCGATAGTGGCCTGATCTCGCCACAACATGAGTGAAAAGGCCATTGGTAGGGGCGAAGGAACTGTTCACGTGTGGGGGATACGCGTCACCACGGAGGCACGGAGAATGCTCTTTTGCTGCTGCCCTTAATGTAAAAATAGCCAACCGGTACGGGCCGGTACGGACGACATATATGTCGTCCGTATCCGTACCGGCCCGTACCCGCCCATGTTCATGCGAACGGTGTGCGCCCCCGGCGCATGGAGGGCTAAGACATGGTTCACGCTTACGTTACAGTTTGCGATACGCCCTCCCCCCTGCCCCCCTCTCCCTCAGGGAGAGGGAGGCAGATGGGGCGTCCTGGCGGCACACGCGGCGCGTGTGCCGCCAGGACGCCCCGTCTGGATTCCCCATACGCATCAACTTTAGGGCGGTAGCCCTAAAAACTCACTTTGTCGTGCGCGATGTTGCCAGCTTTGCTGGCAACATCGCGCACGACAAAGATATTCTTTGGGGGCCGGAGGCCCCCAAACCCCCGCCGGGAGGCTTAACTTGATGCATATGGGATTCCCCCGCCCCGTGCAGGGGCGGGGGTTAGGGGGTGGGGTGACTCATGTGACCAATCCGTCTGTTACATATAAAGTAAAATTGGCCTATCTGAAACCATGTCTAACGGGAAAATAGCCGATGGACGATAGGGGCGATTCGCGAATCGCCCCTACTGCTATGCATGGGGCGGCAGCACGACTTCCACGATCAGAAGGACAACATGCGCAGTTTTACTGATGACGGCTGCGGTATGATAAGCTACACTGGCACGAACCTTGAGCGTGACCCTGGTTCCTGTTTCAAGGGGAGACCGTAGAAACGGTTCAGGAATGGCCTGCACGGTACAGATTGGCTTGCATCAAATGTGGAGCGTGTGAAGAGGAGGCCCATGGTCAGATTCACGGTCTGGACATTTCCAAACCCTTACGATGCCGAGGCTGTCGTGACCCGGCTGAAGAATCTGTGTGTCCATGAGCTTATTCGGATCGGCGATGCTGCAGTCGTCACCTGGCCGCACGGTAGGCCGGTGCCCGAAATCGTGCTGCCGGAAGATCTGCCGTGCGGATGGAAGCTTGATAATGCCTTCTGGGAATTTCTGATTGGAGTCCTCTTTCACTGCGACTATCTAACCCACGATCCGGCTACTGGCACAAACAAGCCTGGCAGCAAACTGGCAGATATGGGCATCAGCACGGAACTGCTCGACGAAGTGCGCGGACGTATTGTTGCAGGAACGTCCGCGCTACTGCTTTTTGTCGAAGCTGAAGTGGTGCGTCGGATTGTCCATGCCTTCGATGGGATGCCATTCGTGCTAGTTGATGCCCCTATATCGAGCGAGCAGGAACAGTGGCTACGCACGACTTTTAGCCCGCAAAGCGACGCATAAGCGCAAAGCGCAAAACTCTTAACGCACTGTCATTCCGAGTTTCGATGGCCGGCTGGCCAATGGCGTGAACAGAAACCGACCCATGTCATTCTGAACGGAGCTGCAGGCGGAGTGAAGAATCTCAGCCGTCCATCTGGCACCCACCTATGTGTCTGAGGAGGGCTGCGCACCCGTCCGCCTGTTCTATGCCAACCGCGTGTAGAAGCAGCCCAGGAATCTCCAGTGATGGTCAGCGGCATGCGCAGTGATCTGCGCCGGGGATTCCTCACGCCGCGCAGGATAGATCTCCATCTCAGCAGGCAGGGGTGGGCGGCGTTCGGAATGACATGGGAGAACGTGGTGGGGCATGGTGTCTGCTCTGCGGTGTGCGCATCGACATTCCTTGTCATTCCGAGGGCTGCGCACCCGTCCCCTGTTCGATGCCAGCCGGGTGTATAAGCAGCCCGAGGAATCTCCAGTGATGCTCAATGGCATGCGCAGTGATCTGCGCTGGAGATTCCTCACGCCGCGCAGGATGGATCTCCATCTCAACAGGCAGGGGTGAGCGGCGTTCGGAATGACATGGATGGCGGCGTCAATTCAGCGTCAATTCAATGTATCCACGTCACCCCGAACCCGTTCGCGTAGTGTACCCTGACTCAATCCCTGTCGTACCTGGTTTCATCACCCCATCGGCACGCAGGACATCGATGATCGCATCCATAGTCATCTCCGCATAGGTTTTCCCGGCGGGCGTGCTGGTCTCCCAGCTAAAGTAGTTATCGACGCCATTGTGGCTCACAGGGCCGAGGTTAGCGAAGGTAATCTTGCCCTGGTTGAGCATACGGTTCCACACCGACTGGCTGAAGATCGGCCAGCGACCAGCATAAAACCACTCACCAAGCGACTGGATGGAGTCCTTATCACCATAGAAGTGATACAGATGGGTAACACGCGTCAGCCCCGGGTCGTCGGCCATAACCCCGCCAATAGAGATTACACGGATGGGAGCTTTGAGAGTACCGTGGAGGAACGGCGTCGCGCCCAGTGCGATCTGGCCGCCGCCGCTATAGCCGATCAGCGTGACTGGCGTACCACTGCCGATCACGTAGCCATGGCGCACCAGTGATTCACGGATCGCGTCGGCCACACCAAGGTTGTATATCGAGCCGTAGCGTGGATCGGCAGAGACGGCTACCTGCAGCACATTGCGTGCATTGATCAGATTGGGCAGGATTGCGGATGGATTCTTGAAACGCAGGCGCTCAATCCATTTCCACATACGGTTGAAGAAACGCTCGCTGGTCAGGCCAACGCCAACCACATTGTAGGGAAAGACGTCGCGAATAAGGGCGCTATCGCCAATACGCTGTTCGAAGGCGTCCAGCCATTTGATCTCCTCGGCGGGCACCGAGTCGGCGGTAATCGCGCCGATACCCGATAGATAGATCAGATAATGTGATGCGCTTGCTATTGCTGAATCAGACATTACCGTGCTGGCTGCATCGTCAACTCGTGGCCTCACTTCACCCTCACCGAACCAACCCGCCCACCAGCCAAGAGCCGATATCGGGGCCAGGGCGGCTGAAACCAGCAGCAGGGCGATAGCACCAAAAAGGAGCAGTGAGATCATGGGGTCCTCCGGGCTGATCGCTCTTCTTCTGCTTCTCCGGCAAAGGCGATCAGAATATCATGGGTTGTGGCATCAAGACTGGTGCCGAGTACCCGCCGGAACAGCGCATTGCGTATGGCTACGACTGGTCGCCCGATCGTGTTGCTTAACAGCATCATAAGCAACCAGCCAGCACTCACAACCACCACACCTTGCCAGAATGTAAAGTCGTAGACCACATTTGTGGTGGCCAGCACAATCAGCAGGCTCCACGCACCCAGGAGCCGGCCAATAAAGACACCGGCATAAGGCATGAGCACCAGGAATCCAAACAAAAACGGCGACGCACCAAGCGACACCATGCGAAAGACGGTAGCGAACGGTGCATTCACACCAAACAGCAGCCGACTGCTGAACCAGATTGTCAGGCTCCAGACGAACAGGCCAATAAAGTAGACCAGACCGTTCAGCAGCAGGCTGGCGGCAAAACGGCCAGGCTTCACCCGGTTGACAAACAGGATCACGCTCTGGCCGAGCAACTGCGAGATTCCGCCGATGATGACGATGCCAAGCGTAAGCAGGCCCGATTGGGGCAGGCGCTCGACGTTGGCAAATGTCTCCGGGTTGAGCCACATTGCCTGGGTTGTTGTATGCCAGAGATAGTAGAAATAGTCCCATACTCCCTGGAAAAACTCGACCATGATCATGTCCCTTTCCTGCTGGCGACTATGCTCTATGAAGAGTCTAAGGAAACTGGCATCTTGCGTCATCATCAGAGTTGCGTACATCTGCTTGCCGAAAGAAGAAGCTGTTTTGCCAGGAACGACAGCGCCGCACGCAGGCAGATTGCCACAAATAGCACAGAAAGATCGTGCATTCGCTAATGCCCCGACGCATATCGCGCCACTATACTTGCCGTAACGGTTATTCCACTGTGCAGTGGAGCAGTCACATAACAGGACTTACGCGGTCGACCGTCATCGGGATCGGATTCGCCTCCGGCAGGGTGGAAGAAAACATTTTGTTAGCATGAACACGTCCTGGGTGAACCAGACGCCCTCACCCCCCTGCCCCCCTCTCCCCGAGGGAGAGGGGGGGGGAAATGGGGCGTCCTGGCGGCACACGCGCAGCGTGTGCCGCCAGGACGCCCCGTCCAACTCCCCCGCCCCTTGCAGGGGCGGGGGCCGGCTCACAGGTGTAGACTTTTTGGCCGGATTGCATCGTAACGCCATCCGTAGGGACAGGCTTCTGCCTGTCCGTGCGGGCGTTTTCCGTATCAGGACGCCATGCGGACGCGCAGAAGCGCGTCCCTACGGAAAAAACCTACCCGTGAGAGGCGGAGGCCGGGGGGTGGGGTGATTCAGATGCACGTTTCGCCGAACTGATGGTTGAGAGTCTCCACCATCCCAGGGCTTTTTCGCGCTAATAACATTTTTCATTCCCGATGTTTTTGCCTGCGGTAAAAACATCGGGAACGAAAGCGATCTTTTTTCACATTTTTCGCCGGAGGCGAAAAAATGTAAAAAAAAGATGTCAATTACCACGCTGCCGCAGGCGAAACAGGTCGTTCAGATGATCAAACTCGAGTTTGATCCAGCACCGCGTAACTCGTGTTAAATAAATAAGGAGCGAACATATGGTCAAGTTTCATCAAACCGACCCCGACTATTTTGTACCGAACCGATTTGCCAGCAAGAACATCTTGATCACTGGTGCAGCGCGGGGCATCGGCAAAGCAACGGCGTTGCGCGCTGCCCGTGAAGGGGCCAACGTGTGCGTTTTCGACTGGATTCACGACATGGGTGAGGAAACCGTGGCTGCGATAAACGCCGAAGGCAGCGGCAAGGCCATCTTTGTACATGGCAGCGTAACAGAAACGGCAGACTGTGATCGTATGGTTGCCGAAATGGTACAGGCCTTTGGCTCGCTGGACTATGCTATCAACAACGCAGGCGTTATGACTGCCGTCCACTCTGGTGAGCCATTCGACTACGAAAAGCAGTTTAACCTGCTGCCCCAGGATATTCATCTGGCGACAGATGAATATTTTGATGGAGTAGTAAAAGTCAATTTGTATGGTACATTTAAATCACTACGTGCCGAGTTACGCCAGATGATCGACCAGGGCCAGGGCGGGGCAATTGTAAATGTAGGATCAGTGACAGGACTTATTGGCTTTGGGGCCCAACCGGCCTATGTTGCCAGCAAACACGCCGTCAGCGGTATCACCAAAAATGCCGCAATTGATTATGCCCAGTATGGTATTCGGATCAACTCGGTGAACATGGGCACAACCTATACGCCTATGGTCGAGATGGCCGCCGAATGGTTGAAGGCCAGGCATGCGGCAGATGTACCGCAGAATCCGGTCGCCAGCTTCAAAACAAAAAACATGCTCCAACTCGCCGAGATGATCCGCGTATCGACGGTCTGGGAGCAGGCAGCGATCATCCTGTTTTTGCTAACCGACGAGGCATCGATCATCACCGGCACGCCGCTGCCGACCGAAGGCGGGTATTCAAACTTCTAGCCACACCACATGATGAGGGTATAATGAACCTGTCTTTTTGGGGATTGGTAAGCGTCGCCGTGCATGTCTGTATCGTTGTGGCCGCATTTTTTATCGTGCCAGTCAATCGCAAACCCTCATCGGCTACAGCCTGGCTGTTGTTAGTCACTATAGCGCCACTGGTTGGTGTCATCATCTTTATTTTGATTGGCAGCCCTAAACTACCGCCGAGACGAAGACAGCTCCAGCGGCGCATGAGTACCATGATCGAGCAACTGTTCGATCAAATTAGCACCGAGCCGTCAGTGGCCGCACTGCTCAAACCACCTGTGCCAGCCTCTGTCCTGCCTCATGCAACCCTGATCAAGCGGCTTGGCGGTATGTTACCCGTTGCTGGTAACTCGGTTGAATTGCTGCCAGAATATGATGCAATCATTGAACGTATGGCCCGGGAGATCAACCAGGCGCAGCGCTATGTGCATATCGAATTCTACATCATTGTGCATGACAAAACGACTGCCGGTTTCTTTACCGCTATGGCCAACGCTGTCCAACGTGGCGTCACCGTACGCCTGTTGCTGGATCAGATCGGCTCCCGCAAGTATCCTGGCCGCAAGCAGATGGAGGCCCACCTGACGCAGATCGGTGTCGACTGGCACTATATGCTGCCGGTGGGCAAGCCAGGCGAGTGGCTGCGCCTGGATCTGCGCAACCACCGCAAGATCCTGATTGTCGATGGCGAGGTGGCTTACACTGGCTCGTTGAATGTCGTCACCAGAACCTACCACCGCAAAGACAATATAAGCTACGACGAGCTTTTCACACGCGTGACCGGGCCGGTTGTGGCCCAGTTCGAGGCGGTTTTTGCCACCGACTGGTACTCGGAGACCGGCGAACTGCTTGACCCGGCGCACTACCCGGATCTGGCGAGAACAGCATGGCACGCAACAGGCACATCGCTCTGCCAGGTGCTGCCCAGCGGACCAGGCTTCGAGGACGAGAATAACCTGCGGCTGTTCACGGGCATGATCCATGCGGCGCGGCGACGGTTGCTGATTGTTACGCCCTATTTTGTGCCTGACGATTCCCTGATGCTGGCGATTACCAATGCAGCCCTGCGTGGTGTCCACGTCACGCTGATCAACTCGGTCGTTGCGGATCAGGTCATGGTGGCCGGGGCCCAGCGTTCTTACTATGAGCAGTTACTGCTGGCCGGGGTAGATCTACAACTGTACAATGAGCCTATTCTGCTACACGCAAAGACCATAGCCGTAGATGATGAGATGGCTATGATTGGATCAAGCAACCTGGATATCCGCTCGTTTACCCTGGATCTGGAGGTGTCTCTGGTGGTCTACGACCCGGCGGTGGTTAGCGCGCTGCAGCGAGTGATCGAAGGCTATCTGGCACGCTCAACACCAGTGCATCTTGACACCTGGCGCAAACGTCCTGCCACTACCCGCCTGGTAGAGAATATTGCCCGGCTTACCGCCGCACTTCAGTAGGTCGTCATGTTCTCACCACAAAGGCACAAAGCCTTTGTGGTGAAACGACCGGTATTTTCAGGCCGTCGTGTACGAGCTACGCATTTCACCCCCCCTGACTTCTACTTGTGGATCATCCGGATCTGTATTATTGCCGATGCTAGATCGATCAACCACTGTTATGCTCAACAAAGATTTGCGTGACTACGCTATGTTCGCCTGGAAAGCTCTCTTTTTTACATCCTGGCGCGAGAAGCATATGCGACCGCAGCTCTGGCTTCTTTTGAAGTCGTCTCTCTTGCCCCAGAATGTCTAAAGGAGAACCAACCTATGGCCCAAAAACACACTACCGCGAAGATAACCCGCCGCCTGAGCCGACGCGATCTATTGAAAGGCACGACGGCCGCCGGTGCATTGCTCATCCCGGTCGGATTAGGAGCATGTGCCGACCAGGCCCAGGAGACACCCGCCACGCCAGTCCCTGATGCTGCATCTTCGCCGGAAGCCACGGCTGTATCGGCTCCGACCGAGGCCACAACAGCAGTGGCTGATCAAGAGACGCTGCAAGCCGTTCCGTTCAACCCGGTCAGTCCAGACTACTTTATTCCCGATCGCTTTAAAGATAAAACGATTCTTATCACTGGTGGCGCTGCGGGCATTGGCGGTGCCACAGCTATCCGGGCTGCTCGTGAAGGCGCGAATCTGGTTCTGGTTGACCTGAAAGAGCCGGAGATGACCGAGACAGCCAGGCAAATCGAGGCCGACGGTGGCAATGTGGTGACGATTGTGGGCGATGTACGGGATACCGCTATTTGCGACCAGATGATCGAGGAGGCGGTAAACACGTTTGGTGGGCTTGACTATGCGCTCAATGCCGCCGGTGTGCTGGACGGTACCGATCCGGCCGCACCCTATGACCCGGCCGCTAATCAGAACCTGATCCCTAATGTTGCCCATCTGGCGACAGACGAATACTGGGACGGAGTGCTGACGACCAACATCACAGGTATGTTCAAGTCGTGCCGTGCTGAGCTGCGGCAACTGATCGAACAGGGGCGCGGCGGCGCGATTGTCAACATTGGCTCTATCGCCGGGCTGATCGGATTGGCTGGCAACCCGGCCTATGTGGCCAGCAAACATGCTGTCACTGGCTTTACCCGTAACCTGGCCTGGGACTACGCTAGCTATGGCATTCGCATCAACTCGGTGAACATGGCCGGTACGGATACGTCCATGGTTGAGCGGGCTGGTCAGTTTGTGATGTGGGCACGCCAGAATCGTCCGACCAACGCAATGGGGCAGGGCAAAACCAAAAGCATCATCGCGTCTGCAGATCCGAATCTGCCCAATGCGACGGTGTGGGAGCAGGCAGCCATTATTTTGTTCCTGTTCTCAGATGACGCTTCGAACCTGACCGGTGTAGTTATGGCGACTGATGGCGGCTGGACGGCCTATTGATGGATAAGACATGGTTCACGTTTACTGTACCGTTTGGTTAGCGATACGCTCTCTCCCTCCTACCCCCTGGGGGCTATGCGTTGCCCACACATCGGGGGGCGGGAGCCTCCGGCTCCCGCAAAAAGAATAGTTTTCGGTTTGGTGTGGCGGCTTTGCCGCCACACCAAACCGAAAACTATTGATCTCGGCGGGGCTGCGCCCCGCCGGTACCCGTGGAGAGCAGAAAGCTGCCGGTTCTACCGTATCAGGATGCGGTAGAATTGCGGGTACTGTATAGCCCCGCCCCTGCACGGGGCGGGGCAGGGGGTGGGGTAATTCAAGCAGGTTCATTCGTCTGTGAATAGAAAGGATCATTCATGACTACCAACAAGAACGACCACGTGGTAATCGCATTCTTCGCTGATGCAAACGCGGCAGATGAGGCAATTGAGGCCCTGAAAAACTGGGACAAAGCCGACGATGAGATCAAGCTCGGCTCGATTGGTATGATCTTGCGCGAGAACGACAAAGTCAAGATCCAGATTGGCCGCAATACGGGGAAAGGTGCAAGTGTGGGGGCCGTGCTGGGCATTATTGCGGGTGTGCTGTCGGGCGGCATGACCGTGATTGGCGGCGTTATTGGTGGGGGTGCCCTGGGAGGGATTATAGGAACCTTCTTCAAAAAGACCGTCGGTCTGACCAAAGAGGAGATCGATAAGATCGGGGCCGAGCTAGACGCCGGGCGTGTCGCGGTGGTGGTAGCCTGCGACGATTTCGAAGTCGCCCCCACCAGCATCCAGTTAACCAGCTTCGGGGGAACAGTGCAGGAGTACGCTGTGCCAGAAGAGGCGATGACCGAGGCAGCCGAGGCAATGGCAGCAGCTAATATCATACCCGGCGAGACGCCCATCGAGCCTGAGCCAGCCGCAGATCTCGAAGCCACCAGTGAGAAACCAGTCGATGATATCCCACCGACCATCTCGGTGTAAAAACCTGTGCATCGCGTAACCATTCACGTTTGGGGGAAAGATTCACCACGGAGACACGGAGGTATTGTTAGCGCGAATAACTGGTGAGGCAAGGCGTAGGCGCGGCTTGCAGCCGCGCCTCTGGCGCGTGCGGCTACAAGCCGCACCTACAGGACAGATTTTTCCCACTCTCAGGGTAACCCAGACCGTATGTGCGCTACCAAATGTTTCTTAGGCATGGTTTCAGGATGACCAATGTTCCTGTACCTATCACAGACAGATTGGTAGCGTGAATCACCCCACCCCCTAACCTAACCCCGCCCCTGCAAGGGGCGGGGGGAATACAGACGGGGCGTCCTGGCGGCTCACGCGGAGCGTGAGCCGCCAGGACGCCCCGTCTCCCCCCTCCTCTCACGGGTAGGTTTTTTCCGTAGGGACGCGCTTCTGCGCGTCCGCAGGGCGTTCTGATGCGGAACACGTCCCCACGGACAGGCAGACGCCTGTCCCTACGGATGGCGTTACGATGCAATCCGGCGAAAAAACCTACCCCTGTGAGGGGAGAGGGCGTATCGTCCAACCAAACGGTACAGTAAACATGAACCTTGTCTTAGTAGGGACGCGCTTCTGCGCGTCCGCAGGGCGTTCTGATGCAAAAAAACGTCCGCACGGACAGGCTTCTGCCTGTCCGTGCGGATCGCGTCACAACGCGATGAGGCCAAAAAGTCTACACCTTCTGCTATCACGCCGACGTTGCCTCAGACGTTGTCTCAGACGTTGTCTCAGACATTGCCTCACTGGATGGATTGGCGTCACCAATCTGCTGCACACGCAGGTAGAAAGCATAGATCCCCAGCAGTATGCCAATAAAAGCCAGGAAGGCCCCCAGCCATGGCAACAGGTTGGTGAACGTCACAACCTGCAAATAGTACACCACCCCCAGCCCAATAAAGGTAATCGCAAACAGGGTGTTGATTACTCTGGTTCTGAGATTGTCGGCTTGCGCCATGGCCCAGAGACCAATCAGCCCTTCAAGGATCAAACCAATAGCCAGGGCGATACCCAGCACCAGGAGCGCACTTACTTGAAAAGCAACCGAGACAATGATCGGGGTGAGAAAGGTGATCAGGCCGGTTGTAATGCCAACCATTGCCCGCATCAAACGATATACTTCGTCCTGATCAATATGCCAGTCCTTAAACACTCGATAGAGCGTAAAGGAACTTTCCACCAGAAGTAAGAGACCGATCATCTGGGTCTCAAAACCAGTTCCCCGTACAAACAGCATAAACAGGCCAATAATCAGGGCAAAAAGACCCTCAATCAACACCAGCCACCAGGCGATACGTCCGTTCCAGGGAATTGCCTGACGTAGCCAATCTTCCGTGTTCGATGTCATCACAAGATCCTTTCCTGCTTCTCTCTGGAGGATGAACATATGCCTGTAAAGCGGCGTAGCATGCTGTGCCGCACAGCGTCGGGATGAACATTGGCCAGTCGGCTATTTTTACATTAGCCCTCCATGCACCGAGGGCGCACACCGCCGGGATGAAAAGGGCTTGTCGGGGCGACCGGCCGGTCGCCCCTACCTATCGTCAGAATTCCGCCGGTCAATCGTCCATCGGCTATTCTCACGTTAGATCCGCCCCTCTTCAAAATGAACTTGATCCGGCATAATTGGGGCAGCCGAATCGGCTGCTGGTTGAGGGGGTGGCGGAACGCGTGCTACATCTTCTGCTGTCACAGGTGCGCCAGCAGACGTGGGTTGCTCTTCGGGTGGAAAAGGATCATCGCCCAGGATTTTGCGATAGGCATACTGCACAAGCTCACGTCCCGAGGCAATAATCGGCGTGGCCAGCAGGGCACCAACAATGCCGCCCACCGATGCAGCTACCAGCACACCCGACATGACCACCAGGGGTGGCAGGTCGACTGCTTCGCCCAGTACTTTCGGCACAATGATGCTGTTCTCCAGGTTCTGGATCAGCCAGTAGAAGAGAATGATCAGCAGTGCAAACGCCAGGTTACTGATGGGCAATGTGGTCGACCCTTGCAGCAGGGCCACAATCACTGCGGGAATGGCCGCCACGATAGGCCCCAGGTTAGGGATCACCTCGAGCAGACCCGCAATGATACCCAGACTCACCGCGCCGGGCACGCCTAACAATGTTAGCCCCAACCATGTCACTACCCCGATAATGATCATCAAGCTGAACTGTCCCCGAAAGAAAGCTACCCAGATATGCCCCAGCCGGTTGAGTAAGATCGTGATTTCCGGCTGATGGGCTGGCGGGATAAGCCGCATAAATTGCATGCGATAACGCGGGGCACCCAGGCTCATGTAGATCGATGAGAGAATCATAAAAATGAATAGCACAACCGAGGAAAAGACCGATCCCACCAGACCGGCGGCCACACCGAATGTAACGGTTACTGCCGATCCAAGCGATTCGACAATGGACGATACAGAGGGTGGCTCGGGCGACATCGACACCGAGGCATTGCCCAGCGAGTTAAGAATAGTATCAATCGAACGGTCTATGTAGTCATCAAGCGCTGCCAGGGGCAGTTCCTGATCGCGGATGCCGATCAACGTCTCGTTGAGCCAGGCATAGGTTCGTTCAACAAAGCCTTTATAATCAAGCTGGCTGACAAACTGGATCGCATCGACAATCGGCGGGATGAGGAACAGCGGTGCCAGTATAATCAGAATGACGACGCCCAGGTAGGTGAGCAGCACAGCCGGGCCATACGGCAGCCGCAGACGGCGGTGCAACAGCCGGATCGCGGGCCGTACCAAAAATGCGATCAATGCCGCCAGGATCAGCAGCGTTAACACCGAGCGGCTAAACAGGTAGAAAAGATACAATCCCAGGATCGCGAGGGCCACACTCACGACATACTTGGTTGGTCGGCTCCATGCGGTTTGCATACACATACTCCTTATCTGTCCCACCGCTTGATACTGGCGATCACTTCTCTGGCCGAGTGGGTACAGTGGTCTGTCCCGTCAGGCAACTGGCTGGTGCTATCGTAGTAGCCCCCACGCCCCATGTGTGTGAGCGGGCCAATCGCCCGCTCGGTGTAGATACCCCGTTTGTGGGCCTTCCACCAGGGTGATCGACGGTTGTTGGCCCAGCGACCAGGGAAGATCAGCGGGACTTTCGTTGCCACCGGATCTTTCGTTCCATAGAGATGGTCGAGGCCGCGGAAGTGCAGGATGGCAGCATTGCCACTCATCACGCCGCCGAGAGAGACCATCAGGACAGGGGCTTTCAGCGCCTGGGCAAGGAACGGCCCCGCGCCAAGGCCCATCTGTCCACCGCCGCTCGATCCGATCAGCGTCACCGGCGTACCGCTGCCGACGACGTAGCCCTGGCGTACCAGGACAATCAAGATCTCCTGTGCCAGGCCGAAGCTGATAACCGGGCCATAGCGCTGATCAGCCGCCACGAGTACCTGAAACAGGTTACGAGCATTGATCAATTGCTGCCAGAGTCCCTCGCGTCCGACCAGTCGCTGCCAGAGCCAGCCCAGAGGCCGGGTGGGGTCATCGAGACTACGGTTGAGTACCGAGTAGGGAAACACCTGGTCGATCACGATCATATCGGGGAGATGCGTGCGCAGGTAGGCGATAAATGGACGCTCCTCTTCGGGCAATTCCTCACTGCGCGGGCTGCCCACACCTGAAAGAAAGACGACATAGTGGCTGGCAGCAGAGGCGGTGCGCTCCTGGCGCGCTTCCAGGGTACGAGCGGCTCCCTCCAGTTCACGGTCATCGCCGAACCAACCGGCCCACCAACCAAGCGACTCCAGCGGGGCAAGGGCAAGACTCACCGCGATAGCGGCAAGGATTCCCATTAGCAGCATGGCGATCATAGATCCGTCCTCATTCTGCTATTCGGCGCTGAAGGTGGCCCGCAGCTTCTCCTCCTGATCCTTCGACAGGTTTGTGGCGACCAGTTCCATCTCGGTGCCGCTGAAGGCGTCCTGAAGGCGATCGACCACTTCGTCCTGGCTCAGCAGAAAGAGGGCTGACGTACCCTCGGTTACCGTCTGGCGTACAGACTTGATGAAGTCATCGTCGATGCCGATATCAACGAAATGGCCGCTCAAAGCACCAATGCCCGCGCCGATCAATCCGCCGAGCAGGGGCACGAAAAAGATCAGGCCCAGGAGCAAACCCCAGAAGGCACCATCGAGGGCACCTATTCCGGTCATATTGGTGATCTGCTTCGTCTTCGGTTTCTGCTTGCCAGCAGGCCAGGTGACGATCGCGGCATCAAGCACGGTGATCAATTCCAGGGCCTGCAGGTTTTTCAGTTTCTCCATGGCAGTCTCGGCACCATCGGCGGTTGGGTACTTATACACAGTCAGGTTGGCCATCTTTGTTCTCCTTTGCTCTATGATGAACACAAGCGTATTGCGGTCAAGCTCAAGTGTAGTAGTCGGATGCGCAAAAAACATCGTCAGGACACGCAAGCTGCGTTGCCACTCCTGGTGATCCGATTGCTGAAGATACGTAGGGCGCTGCGCAGATGTGCAGGCCCTGCTGACCATATGTGCGTAGAGCAACAGCGACCTACGTTTCGCCACGCACCTGCCGCTAGCACGGCAGTTCACGCACGCGCTTCAATCTCAGCGACAAGGCGGCCCTCATCAACGGCTGTTGCCAATGTCTCATAGTCACGCTCGTTCTGGTCAGCATACTGTTCGGCAAATGTTGTTACCGCTTGATCAAAGCGGTTGCCCTTGCCCAGGTAGGCGGCAATTGCGATACGGTCGCCCGAGCGTGCATGAGCCCGCGCCAGCGCCCCGCCACAGATGGCAGCGTAGAGCTGCAGTCCATCGATCCCAAGCAGGCCAATCTCGGTCGATCCTTTCATATCGCGGAGCTGGCGCCAGTAATAGTCGAAGCCGTCCGCGCCGCTATTCCAGCCAAGGAAGATATCGCTGGCCGCCTGGAGTACCCGCTGGCCAGCGACTACCCGGTGGCCCTGGTTGGTATAACGACTGCGTGGAAGGTATGGCTCCAGCACCGAGCGATTGGCCTGCTTGACCTGGAGGAATAGCGGGTCGTCGTCGTCGCGCCCAAGCAGCAGCACGACATAGGCGCGTGTGCCGACGCTGCCGACCCCGACAACCTTGCGGGCAATGTCGGCGACCCGGTAGCGCCGCAGCAGGTGGCGGCGATCGTCCTGCAGGCTCTCGTAGTAAGCCCGAAACTCTTCGCGGATACGCTGTTCGTGAGCATCCGTGGTGAGCGGTACAAGTAAGGGCGGCTCACTGATGAAACGCGGGCTGCCGTCTACCAGCGTGGTCAGCCTGTCCAGGGCATGCAGATTATCTTTGCGGCGCGCCTTCGCCATCTCCTGCTTTGCCACCTTCGCCACACGTCTGGAGACCATCTGTTCCAGCATGTCGAGCAACTGCCTGGCCTCGACACGGTGATACCACAGCTCCAGCTCTTTCATGCTGGCGAAGCGCAGCATACTCTTGCGGTAAGAGAGTACGGCGACATGCGCGGCGTGCCGGCACTGGCGCGGAGAGAAGCCATTGTCACGGGCAGCAACCACAAAGCTTGTTGCCAGGCGTTTGACGTCCCACTCGAACGGCCCTGGCAAGGTCTCGTCGAAGTCGTTCAGGTCGAAGAGCAGCGCACGCTCGGGCGAGGCATAGACGCCAAAGTTGGAGAGGTGACAGTCACCACAGAGCTGTACCGTGATTCCGCTGCTCGGTGTGCGCGCCAGGTCGTGGGCCATAATAATCGCCGCACCGCGCAGAAAGGCGAATGGCGAGGCAAGCATGCGCCCGTAGCGCAATGGAACCAGCTCGGGCAGGCGATCCGGAACCTGTGACTCGAGCAGAACCACCGGATCAGCACGGTCGTGAGCGGGCTGCCACGCAGCGTGTGCGCTACGGGCTACACGTTCGCGTGCCGCCTGGCCCTGCTTCCGGCGCTGTGCGACTGAGAGATGCGTCATTTTGGCGGGCGTTGTAGCGGCAACAGACTTCGGTGCGGAGATCTCCGCGTCAGAACGCGTTACCACGTTCCTTTTTTGTGTAGCGCGACCAGTTGCCACGGCGTCCTCCTCTGTGATGATCCAGTTACCATTCCTTAGGCATGTTTCAGACAGGCCAATTTCACTTTACAATTGACTTTACTTTATAATCCACAGACAAATTGGTGGCATGAGTCACCCCACCCCCTAGCCCCCGCCCCTGCACGAGGCGGGGGAACCGGACGGGGCATCCTGGCGGCACACGCTGCGCGTGTGCCGCCAGGATGCCCCATCTCCCCCTCTCCCTCAGGGAGAGGGGGCAGGGGGGTGAGGGCGTATCGTCCAACCAAACGGTAAAGTAAGCATGAACCATGTCTTAGGCATGTTTAAGAATCGGCCAATTTAGCGTGACAGCGTAGGCGGGCGAATAATTATTCGCCCCAACCAGAGGCACAACGTGATAGCCGAAACGGTCAAGCTGATTTGAACTATTCCTTACACACGATACACCTGGCAATCATGGTATGGTGATACCTGACCCCGGCGCATCACACAAAGACGCAATGCGATTAACCATTTCAGGCAACACGACCGGATAGGGGCTACGTAGATCAGGCGACGGTGTTGCTACTTCTGGCAGTGATTCTCACGCATAGCGACCGTTGTGTGCCAGCGCGGCATCGTATAGACTCAGAGTAGGGCCGCAGCCGCTGCCCCGGCTGATGACACATATGCTCTGGAGATGTTGTATGGTTATTGAGTTGTCGGCCTCTGCAAGAGGCCATTCCAATGCAGGAACCACGACGGGTTCGGTTCCCGTGGCCAGTACGCGCAGCGCCAATAGCTACACACGCTACTGGCAATCGCCCTGTAACCGGCCTGATTATTATCCCCTTGACCGCCAGCCAGACCCGGATCGCTACCGGCCCATCGCTGCCTGGATGGGCCGGTTGGTGCTGCCGCCCCCAGAACAACGTGAGGAGGTGCAGGGCACGCTGATCGAGATCTATCACACACCCGCCGGGCTGGAGGAACTGATTGGTACAGTGGCACGATTGCGCTGGGCCGACACAGCCGAGGCCAACAAGGTGTACTGGTCGCTGACCCGGCAGGTACTCTTCGACGGCCAGGCGCGCAAGGTAGCCAGTGAAGGCATTGTGCTGCCCTGGCGGCTCGAGGGGCTGCACCTGGTAAACCCCTTCGAATCGCTGGCTGGCGCACATCCATATGACGATATCGTCGTGCGTCTGCCAGAACCGGTCACGGTCGATCGTGCCCCCACCGACGGTGGTGCGCCGATTCTCTGCGTGCCACGGCAGCCAGTGCAGATCAGCGGGCGCTTCTACGCCCTGGTACGTTTCATTGGCCCAGAGAATGGCAAGGGCCGCTATCGGGTGACGCACTATTGCCGAGAGAGCGGCAGCTTTGATGGACCAGATGAAACTGTTCTCTTGCCGCCCGTCGTCCCGAATCAGGAGGGCGTCCTGCCTTTTACCAATAGCGGGATTGAGCAATCGCTAGCGGGCGTGGATGGCTGGTACATCTTCGGCGCATGTGACCGCGATGGTGTCTTTGTCGTGCAGGCCCTGGCCCCGCGCCGGCTGCTGCGGCTCCAACCCGAGCGGGTGATTGCTGCTCGCAAAGAGGCACTTGCGTTTGTGGGGAAGGGTGGTGTCAAAAAAGCGGCCACCCGCAAAGGGCAGGCCACCAGCGTGTTCATTATCCCGCAGGGTCTCGCGCTCGAAGCAGCCCGGGACGATTGGCGCGAGGGAGACGAGGCGCTGCTCATTCATGTTTATGGTGGGATTGGCGGCAAGCAGGCCGAACCGGCGCTGAAGGCGACACCGTTGTACTGGGGGCATTTTGCCTTCGGTGTGGCCCGTGTGGTGCGCGAACCCCTGGCCGATGAGTTGAGCTTCGATATCGAGTACTTCCAGGTCTACACCCACAACGCTGATGGCCTGACCGCCGGTGCCCTGCACTGGTCGCGCTATATGGGTGATCGCCAGTACGGCTGGCTAGGCACGCGCCCGGTGCGCGATGTGCTGGTACGGCTGCCGTGCTTCACCGGCCGGCACGATCGGCCTGGCATAACGCCGCTGGCTCTGACCCGGCGCTACCTGGAGATGATGACGGCGCGTTATCGCATCGGCGGAGGCACCGGCAGTAGCCAGGTCACCCCAGCCTACAACTGCGCCCAGGACGCAAACCAATCGCTCTATGCGGCATTCAAGGTCATCAGCCAGAATCTCACCTGGCAGGAGCATGCGAAACTCACCGGCGGCGATGCCCTGCGTGAACGCGACCTGGCTGACCTCAGGGCGCTTGGCAAGGAGCTTGAGCGCTATCTGCTACCATTCGGCGGCGCACGCGCAGACTGGGCCAGTGACGCGGGCATGCTGGGCAGTAGCATCGAGTTGGGTATGCTGCAGAACGTGCTGACCGCGCTGCGAAGCTGGCGCACCATGCTGCCCTCAGTAGCAGCGCGCACGCTGGTGAAGATCTTTCTGACCCACGGTGCATCGGCGTGGGTGCTGGACACGTACCAGGTCGGTGGGAACAACCCGAATATCTCGCCGGTGATGCCGAATGTGTAGGACACCATAGAGGAGGCGCGGAGGCGGATACAGCGATCCGCCACGCCACAACCCAAGGTCATTCCGCGTTTCGATGACCGGCTGGCCAATGGCATGCGCAGAAACGAATACGTTTCTGAGGAGGGCCGCCCACCCGGTTGCGCTCGCATCTCAGGCTGCGTCTGGGCGGCCCGAGGAATCTCCCATGCGGATCAGCGCCCCATTCAGCGTAGTGCGCTGGAGATTCCTCACGCCGCCAGGGAGCAACATCCGTTCATACACACCGCATGGGCGGCGTTCGGAATGACATGGAGCAGCATGGTTATGGATCAACGCAACACCATGTCATTCCGAGGGCCGCCGCCCCGGTCGCCCGTCATGCACCCCCGCCTATAGGCGGTCCGAGGAATCTCCCATGAATCACAGCGGGAATTCCTCCTGCCGCCACTAAGTTCAGAGGCGGACAGACCATGTGAACGATCTGAGTGGCGGGAGCAATCTCCAACGATGGTCACTGAATCGGGCGCTGATCCGCACAGGAGATTCCTCGCGCCGTCTGAACGTGACACTACCGACGGGTGTCCGGGCCGTGGCGCTCGGAATGACATGGAGATTCGGTGTGCCGACCAGAGCAAGCTCCATGGCATGCCGCGTTTCTACCGACAGGCCACTGGTGGCAGGACAAACAACGCCATGTCATTCCAAAGTCCAACTGTCCCTGCTCGTGGCGTGCTGAACAGCATCGACCCAATACACCCAGAACTGGTGGAGCGGCGTATTTGTTATGATGCGTTTTCTCCTTTCTATGATCTACCTGTCGTTACCTTTCATTAACAGCACCGCATCAACTACAGGCATTGCGACTACATCGGCCTCTGTCTCTTGCTCAGGCTTGACATATTCGGCAAAGTAGAGCTCGACAGCAGTTTTGGCCAGGATCATCACAACCGGGCCGATGACCACGCCCCAGACCCCGAAGAGGGCGGCACCGCCGAAGGCGCTGATCATCACCAGTGCCCAGTGCAACTCGGTGCTGCGCGAGATCAGTACCGGGCGGATCAGTTCATCCATGTTCGGCACCACGACGAAGGTCCAGAGCAGCAGCACAATCGGTTGCCAGACCCAGCCGACGAAGAACATCACAATCGCAATCGGCACCGTGATAATCAGGACGCCCAGAGGGAAGATCGCCGCGATAATGCAAAGCAGGGTCCAGATCGCCACGTATGGCACGCCCATGAGCCAGAGGACGGTGCCCGTGGTGAGACCCTGAACACCAGCCACGGCCACAATGCTTAGCACGGTCGAACGCAGGCCCAGGGTGGCCATGTCCAGAAAGCGCCCCGATATGCGTGGTTCCAGCGGCAGACCGCGCTGGAGCATCGCGATCAGTCCCGGGTAGTTGGGCAGCACATAGAGCAGCGTGGCCAGGAAGACCCAGAAGCGGATAATCAACTCAGGGATCGAGCCAACCAGGCCGAAGACGCCGCCAGCGAGGCGATTGAGCGCTTGCCGTGCGCCAGCGTCGATCCGTGTCCACAGTTGCTCGCCCGTCTGTCCGCTCATGCGCTCCAGCCATGCAAAAATGGCATGCAGGCGTTCACCACCCACTGCGCTGTCGAAGGACTGGATCTCAGCGATCAGGCGCTGGCTCTGACCAGTGACCAGCGTGACAGCAACTAGCAAGGGTATGATCACGGTCAGAGCGATAGCCAGGAGCGTCACGGCTGTCGCAACCAGATCCCTGCCGCCTGTCCAGTGCCAGCGCAGAACACGGTCGTAGAGTGGCCGGAAGAGTACTGCCGCCAGCAGTCCGATGGCGACCTCGGCTACATAGGGCCACAGAACCACGGCTACGAGCAGCAGCGTGACAACGAAGACGCCCATAAAGAACCGGCGATTTTCATAGTGGGGTACCATACATGATCCTCGTCTTGTTCGCGGCTATTTCACATCATATTGCCATGCGCATCATTTACACAACATTCGCATGAAAATAGTAGGGGCGACCGGTCGGTCGCCTCTACCCATCGCCGGAATGCCCACCGATACGATGCCGGTGCGACACTATGTTCACATTAGTGTAGCACCGTGGCATAGCGCTGGCATCGTCAGGATACGCAGGCCTCCTTGCTACTCCTGGCAGCAACGCTTCCTCTTTTGGTGGGTCGATTCGCGCATATGTGATGATGACGGGCACACGTCATAGGGATAAGCTAGGATCAAAGCATTTCGATCATGTGATACAAGTTCTAATGATGGATGATGGGGCGACCCGTTGAAGGAATGCGTATCCCCGCCGGATCAGTCAGGCTAACAATAAGTATTAAGGAGAAAAGTAGACATGGCGAACAAGAATCACAATGTCGTTGTGGGAATTTTCAGTAGTGAGTCGGCAGCAGAGAGTGCCCGTGATGCGCTGAAGAGCTGGGATAAAGCCACCGACGATATCAAGCTCGGTGCTATCGGAATCATCACCCTCGAGAACGGCAAGATCAAGACCCACGTTCCACGGCAGGCGGGCAAGGGCGCGGTGGCTGGTGCAGCGACTGGCGTGATCGCGGCGCTGCTGCCGGCAGTCGGTCTGGTTGGCGGCGCTCTGGTCGGTACCGCAGGCGGCGCAGTGGTTGGTGCGTTCATGAAGAAGAACCTGAATCTGTCGAAAGATGACCTGAAGCAGATCGCCGAACATCTTGATCAGGGCAAGGCTGCGATTGTTGTGACAGCCGACGATCACGAGATCGCCGCGGTTACTGCGCAGGTAGAGCAACTGGGCGGCATAACCAGAAAATACGAGATTCCAGCGGAGGGCCTGGAGGAAGCCAGCACCGCGCTTGTGGAAGAAGTACCAGCAGAGTAGGTCTGCCTGTTATTCTGCATCTCCCACTGCCAGTCAGGCTGCCGTACGTAGCCTGACTGGCAGTTTGTTATCTTCTCTCATCCATAGGCCAGGCAAGCGGCGACAAGCCGTCGCACTACCGCATGACCTGGAAGGAGCTGTGCTATGCACGGGTTGCTTATTGCGATGCTCTCGATCCTGATTGGACTGATCGCCTGTTTCCGCGGCTACCAACTCTTCCGCATCCTGTTACCGCTGCTCGCTGGACTCTACGGCTACGCTGTGGCCTCAAACTGGTTCGGGCCGGATCAGTGGCTGGTTGCGCTGATCGTGGGGATGGTTGTCTGTGTGCTCTTTGCCCTGCTCGCCTATGTACTCTGGAGTGTGACGGTTGGCATAGGTGGGGTAGCGCTGGGTTTTGGTGTCGGTACCCAACTGGCGCTGTTCCTTGGGCTGGGCAATATGCTTGCGCCGGTCATTGGTATAATCTGTGCCATTCTGTTTGGGATTATGTTCTTCAGTGCCCGCGATAGCCTGGTTATGCTTGCGACTGCTCTCAGCGGTGCGGGCCTGGTTCTGAGCGGGCTGGCGGTGATGCTCCCTGATCTGCTGGGCTGGCTGGCGAATAACAGCAATGTCATTACCTTTATCATCACCATCATCCTTGCTGGAGCTGGTTTTGGTGCACAGTACCGCACGATGGCAGGACAACAGATCTACCAATCGATGCGCCTGTCATAGCTGTTGGCAGGGAAGCCTGCGTTACGACCAGACGCATCATACTATGTCTCCTCTCTCCTTCTATTTTCACGCCAGGTGGAGTAGTGATCAACCAGCAGATATCTTCTCAATCCAGACGCAGCACAGCGCACAATCTGCGTCTGGTTTTGATCGTTTTGAGTGCAACGACGGCAGTTGTGACAATATGGTTGCTTGTCGCGTATCAATTCGAGCGATCCCGGCTCACCGCTATGGCTTATGCCAATGCCTGGCAGCAGGCGCAAGATGTCGCTACAACACTTGGCCAGAGCTTTGGCAGCACCATGGCGATTGCCACAACGCTGGCTGATGATCTCACCAGCGGCCTCCAGCCATACCCCACCATTGAAAAACGGCTCCAGGCAGAAGTGACCAGGCGACCGGATATTGATGGGCTGGCAATTACCTTCGAGCCATATGTGTATGCCGACGATCTGCGCCTGTACCAGATGTATATCTACAAAAAAAATGACACCTTTGAGATCCTCGATGGAGCAACCTACGATTACACCATACCACCTGGCGATGATCCAGATGCTCCCCAGACACAGTGGTACCATACTCCCCTGAAGAACGGGCCAGTCTGGAACGAGCCATTTCTGGCCACCGGTGCGGGTAAGATCTTGATCGAATATGGTGTGCCCTTCTTTCGCACTGATCCTGCTTCCGGCCAGCAAGTTGCCGCAGGCGTTGTGTCCGTTGACTACTCGCTACAGGATATGCGCACCCTGATCGGCAGCATGGAGCTTGGTCGCACTGGCTATGCTTTTGTCTTTTCTGCCGCTGGAGCGCTGCTGTCCAACCCGGTCTCGGAACGGGTGACGCAACAGACGATCTTCGAGACGCCTGATTTTCAGAACAATGCTGATCTGCGTGCAGCAGCACAAAAAGCCCTGTCAGGAATTGCCGAGGCAGTCGAGACGAGCGATCCGGTAACTGGCGAAACGCTCTGGGTCTTCTTTATGCCGATCGAGACAACCGGCTGGGTAATTGGCATCGTGTTGAAGCAAGCCGAGTTTCTGCCCAATGCTCGCACCAATCTCTATGATCAGGTCGCTATTCTGCTATCACTGGCGGCTTTTCTGATTTTTGGCAGTGCCGTTGTGCTACGGGTGGAACGTGGCTCATCACGGCGGTTCTGGGCCGTAGTGATTGCTGCCGGGGTGATCATGACGAGTGTCATGGGGCTGACGGCTGTGCTTGGGCGTCAGGTTATCAACGATACCGGCAACGATACCGGCGTTCAGATTACCAACCAGGCCACGCTGCATAGCTACCTGGCCGATTATGCCAATACGCTCAAACGTACCACCGTCACGGCCCCCGTCTATATTCGCACCGGGGTGTTGATCCAGTCCATGCGCTTTGCCGATCCAACTGCCCTGGTGATCAATGGCTATGTCTGGCAACGTATTCCTCGCAACACCGACCAGGAGATTACGCCGGGGTTTATCTTTCCCCAGTTAATCGATGAACCCATGCAGATCGAAGAGGTGCTGCGCCAGGAGCACCAGGATTCAGATGTCATTGTCTGGTCGGTGGTGGCAACGTTGCGTCAGGTATTAGACCCGGTGCGCTTTCCGCTGGATATGCATGATCTGCAGATCCGGTTGATGCCAGCCGATCTGACCACCAATGTTGTCCTCATACCCGACCTTGAATCATATGGGCCGCCCGTACCTGGCGTCATGACAGGGTTAGAACAGAATATCTGGATCAACGACTGGGTGGTCAATGGGAGTTGGTATAGCTTTCAGCTGCAAAACTATAACACGAACTTTGGCCTGACCAACCGGTTGATGAACGACATCCCGGAACTCAGCCTGACGATTCGCGCCAGCCGACGATTTCTGGGGCCGTTTATTGCTTATCTGCTGCCGGGTCTGGTGGCGGCCCTGATGATCTTTGCCTTTCTATTGAATGATCAAAAGCCTGACGAACCGCAGGAGATTGTCACGGCGCTCAACTATACCGCGGCGCTCTTCTTTGTGATTGTGCTGATGCATGCCACGCTGCGCGATCGCGTCGCCGCGATTAGCCTGACCTATCTGGAATATCTGTATCTCTTGCTGTATGTAGCGATTGTGGCGGTGGGCATTAACACATTCTTTGTGGTGCGCTACCCCCAGTTCCCGCTGGTACGCTTCCGTAACAACCTGGTGGTCAAGTTGCTCTACTGGCCCGCCATCCTGCTGGTGTTGCTGGCAGTGACGCTGTGGCTGTTTGTGTATAGGTGATTGCACAAACACACACGTTTTTCCGTAGGGACGCGCTTCTGCGCGTCCGCATGGCCTCCTGATGCGCAACACGTCTGCACGAATCGTAGGAACGCGCTTCTGCGCGTCCGCAGAGCGTCCTGATGCGGAAAACGACCGCACGAATCGTAGGGACGCGCTTCTGCGCGTCCGCAGAGCGTCCTGATGCGGAAAACGACCGCACGGACAGGCAGAAGCCTGTCCCTACGGATCGCGTTGGAACGCCATCCATCGAAAAACCTACCCCTGAGAGATACCACTGGGTCATTCCATGTGGACAGCCCGTTGCGCCCTCGTAGGGGCGAATAATTATTCGCCCCTACCCCCTCTGCTCAGACGATACCACTGGGTAATTCGGATTTTGGCGTGCGCAAGCATGGCTTGCGCACGCTCCTGCTGGGTATGCACGCCACATATCCCGTAGGCGGCACCCTGGTTGAGAATTAACCAGTGGTATCTCACACGGGACGGGTAGGTTTTGTGGCCGAACCGCATCACAACGGGATCGGTAGGGACAACCCCCGTGGTTGCCCCAGACAGCGTTTCCGGCATCAGGGCGCCCTGGGGCAGGCACGGGGGCCCTGGGGCAGGCACGGGGGCTGCCCCTACGGAAAAACCCTACCCCTGCGAGTACCCCCTCTGGGGAATGACCCAATGGTATCCTGAAAGGGCCTCCGGCCCCCGAAAACAATAGAATCTCGGCGGGGCTGCGCCCCGCCGGTAGCCGTAGCGGGCGAGAATCCGCCCGCTCTACCGCATCCTAATGAGGGAAAGGTGTGGGTAATGATAAGATGAACAAACGAGGATTTCATGGTGATCCATGGTGGGCACAGCCGTGTATGCCACCGTCGGAGCGCCCGAGTGTGCCAGTCATGATTCCCAGGTGGCCTGCCCGCATGCCCCACGCGCTACGCCCCTCCGGCGATGTGAATGCATGGCATCATTGATTGTTTGCGTGGCATTCATGGTCAATGGATGATCAATGATTTATCGTCCCCTGTCTATATCCATTACCTCTAGCGCCTCGCGTAGCCTGGCGAGAACTTTGCGCTCGTTGCGGCTGACTGTCTGCCCGCCGATGCCAAAGAACTCCGCATCGGCGTGGGCCTCGGCAACCTGCTGACCTACACCCAGAGCAAACTGCTTGTACCCTTCGGCTTCCGATGGTGTACTCTTCGCCGCCAGGATCGCAGCGGCCTGCACACACTCCAGGACAATTGCCTCCAGCACCGCACCGACATTCTTGTCACGGCTGTGCCGCACCAGGGCGTCCGACTGAACTAGATTGGCAGCCTGTGGCGACACCCACTGAACCAGCGCATTGTCTGGATACTGCATGGCTATGGTCGTGGCGGCTGCACGCAATTCACGAATCTCCTCACGCTGGCCACGCCCCCGCGTTTGCTCGGCGATCATCACAACAAAGCCGATGTGCGCCGGTAGCTGTTTCAACAGATCCTGTTCTTCATGCGTGTAGGCTGATGGGTCAAACTCACTCATGCCGCCTCCTCCAGTGCTGCCTCCGGGCGTACCCGAAACTGCGTCATATACAGATCGTAGTAGAGTCCCTTGTTGGACATCAGTTCCTCGTGCGTGCCCTGCTCGACGATCACACCATCCTTGATGGCCAGAATACGCGCCGAATCGCGGATCGTGCTGAGTCGGTGGGCGATCACAAAGCTAGTCTTGCCAGTCATCAGGCGCACCAGGCCCTCCTGGATCAACTTCTCGGTGCGTGTGTCGACATTTGATGTCGCCTCGTCGAGGATCAGCATCTTCGGATTGGCCACCATGGCCCGTGCAATCGTGAGCATCTGGCGCTGACCCTGGCTCAGATTTGCACCACGCTCGGTCAGTACTGTGTCGTAGCCCTGAGGGAGTTGCAGAATGAAATCGTGCGCATTGGCCTCTTTTGCCGCCGCAATACACTCTGCGTCGGTGGCCCCCTTGCGTGCATACTTAAGATTGTTCATCACTGTGTCCGAGAAGAGGAATGCTTCCTGGAGTACTGTGCCAATCTGCTGGCGCAGGCTGGCCTGACTCAACCCGGCGATGTTCTGGCCATCGATGGTGATGCTGCCCGAATCGACATCATAGTAGCGGGTCAGAATATTCATAATCGTACTCTTGCCCGCGCCCGTCGGACCACAGAGACCGATCTTCTGGCCCGGCAGCGCCTCGAACGTATTGTTGCGCAGGATCTTGCGCCCCTTTACATAGCTAAAGTCTACGTTATCAAACACCACATGACCACCCCGCAGATCTAGATCGCTGGCATCGGGTGCGTCTTTCACCATCGGTGCTTCATCAAGGATCGCGAAGACCCGCGAGGCCCCAGCGGCCGCCTGAAGGATCGTATTGTAGATCTGGCCTAACTGCTGCACCGGGGCCTGGAGCTGGCCAGAATAGGTGATGAAGGTGAGGACTGTGCCAAAGCCATAGTCGCCCTGAATCGCCTGGATCGAACCGACCAGGGCGATGATCGCCTGCTGCGAATTCTGGGCAATATTGACAATCGGGCTTACCGAAAGGGACGCAAGCATCGCTTTTGCGCCAGTGTCGCGCACATCAATGCTCAGGTCTTCCAGATCATCGCCCGACTGACGCTGCCGACCATAGGCCAGGATCGTCTTGTTACCCGCCAGCGCTTCTTCCATAAAGCCATTGGCATCGGATAGTTTATCTTGCAACTGAGCAAAGGCCGGCCCGGCAATGCGGCCCATTATCAGGGCCACGCCGAGCATAAGCGGGATGGTCAGGATGGTGATGACTGCCAGAGTAACATTCAAGATGAACATCACGGTGACAATCACAACGATGGTCATGAGCGAGGTGAGCATCTGATTGAGGCCACGCGAGAAAAAGTTATCGATCGTGTCGATATCATTGGTGGCACGGCTCATAATCTCACCAATTGGCTGCCGGTCATAGAAATTGAGCGACAGCGTCTGGATATGATCGAAAAGCTCGGTGCGCAGTCTGAAGAGCGCATCCTGAGCCAGAAACTGCATAAGGCGATTGCTCTGCCAGGCACACAGCCAGAAGAACGCGGCTGCGCCAGCAATCAGCAGGGCGATATCGCGCAGCGCAATCAGATCCCCCCCGGCAGCAATCAGATCCACGGCCCGCCCCATCAGATAGGGCAGCAGGGCACTGAGTAGCACCGAGATGATCAGCAGCATGATCACCAGGATGAAGCGTGCGCGCCGGTAGACAACATAGCCCAGCAGGCGGCGCAATGTCACAAAAAGAGAGACTTGATCCGTATCGGCGGGCGTGCCGGTACGGCGGCGTGGATCTTTGGCAATCGCCTGATTCGTGGTGGTACTCACGCAGCACCTCCTGGGGTAAGCTGGGGCAGCACAACAGCGGCCATGGCCCCATCGGGTTGGTCGTCGAGCTTGCCCAGTTGCGACTCGTAGATGTCTCGATAGAGCGGACTGGAAACGAGCAACTCGGCATGGGTACCAACCGCCACCTGATGTCCATGATCGAGCAGGACGATCAGATCGGCAGTCAGGACGGTACTGATGCGCTGGGCCACATACAGCTTGGTGGAGTAGGCCATCAGTCCCTGGACGGCTTCTTGCACACGCGCCTCGGTGGCCATATCCAGGGCACTGGTGCTATCATCAAGGATAACGATGGGTGGGCGCGTAGCCAGCGCACGGGCAATCGAAAGACGCTGGCGTTGACCGCCCGAGAAGTTAGCGCCACGTCGGGCCACCGGCGCATCGTATTGTTCCGGAATGCGGCTCACAAAGCTGTCGGCATCGGCGGCCCGGGCGGCTGCCTGCATCTCATCGTCATCCAGGTTGGGGCGACTGAACAGGATATTGCCACGCACCGTGCCGCTGAAGAGAACAGCCTCTTGCAGGGCCATACCGACGATCTGGTGCAACTGGCGCTGGGGGATGTCCCGCACATCAATGCCATCGATCGTCACGCGCCCCTCAACCACATCGTAGAAGCGTGGGATCAAATTGACCAGCGTAGACTTACCCGAGCCCGTGGCCCCCAGGAAGCCAACCGTCTGCCCTGGCTCGATGGTCAGATTAATATTGCGCAGCACCAGGTTGCCAACCGTACCATCCCGGTCGCGATAGCCAAACGAGGCGTTCTCGAAAACGATGCGGCCCTTAAGCTTACTCACATCGACTGATGCTACCCCGGCCTGATCCGTAACCTCAGCTTTTTCGTCCAGCACCTCGAAGACGCGGCCACACGAGGCCTCGCCCGACTCCAGGTAGGGAATGATGAAGGCCAGCATGGCCATTGGGCCAACCACCATGCTCAGTACGTTGCTGAAGACCACGATCTCGCCCAGGTTGGTGTCGCCAGTGAGCAACACACCCTGGCCGCCAAAGTAGTAGAGCGCGGCGGTGCCGCTGTACACGAGCAATTGGAGCGTAGGCACAAAGAGCGCCATACGGTAGGCCGGGCGCAATGCAGCATTGAGCCAGGTGGTTGAGGCCGTGGCAAAGCGTTGGATCTCAAAGTGCTCGCGCACAAAGGCCTTGACCACGCGCACACCAGCCAGCGATTCCTGCAGCACATTGTTAACGCCATCGAGTGATTGCTGACGCGCAAGGAACATCTGCTGCACACCGCGCAGCAGAAAGAAGAGTACGATCGAGACAACAACCATGATCGCAATCATCAGCCAGAGCAGGCTCGGCAGCATAAAAATTGCCATAGCCACAGCCATGATGATCATAAAGGGAGCCTGAAAGAGCAACAGCACACCATACAGCACAGCCTGTTTGACATTGTTGATATCAGAGGTGAGTCGCACAAGCAGGTCACTGGTGCGGAAGCGGTCGAGATTGCCAAAAGAGAGCGTCTGGATCTTGCGGTAGGCACCAATGCGCAGGAAGTTGGCGGTGCCCTCGGCAAAGAGCACAGCGTAGAGCGAATTGCCCAGCGCAAAGACCGTCTGAATAAGCGTCAGGCCAATCATCCAGACAGCCGTATTGATCACGACTTCGATATTGCCCGG